>ERZ795057.3861-NODE-3861-length-9915-cov-5.195842_pt1 | contig 9915 bp, 10 predicted proteins | sample MGYA00375141_ERZ795057 | MGnify/ENA primary metagenome ERZ795057 (study PRJEB30186, sample SAMN05720163) | activated sludge metagenome | isolation source: Anaerobic digester | place: Hong Kong | collected 2015-01-26 ... | reverse complement strand
GTGCCCGGGCACTTCTGGATCATGGCTTTTCTGAAATGAAGGTCCCTCAGATCAATGGCCGCTGTTTTAAAACCAATAGAAGCTCTCAGCGCGTCCTGGAAAAGTGCGGATTTGAAGTCTCTTCAGAAGATGAGGAGACGCTTGACTATACCATGACAATGGACGGATTCATCAAGAGGAAGAACCTGTGAGACGGAAGCTGATCATCATCACCGGTTCCCCCTACGTGGGGAAGAGTACAGTCACGGAGAAAGTCTTCGCTATGTGTGAAAACAGCGCTTATCTTGACGGGGATTGGGTCTGGAAGGTCAATCCCTTTTCGGTGCATGACCCAAGGCTGAGAAACGGCGATAAGAATATGTCTTTTATCCTTTCCACCTATCTCCGGGCAAAGTTCGAATATGTCTTTTTCGCATCAGTCATCGCCACAGACCCCGAGATACGGCGGAATATTCTGGCTGATATCGACTACGACGATTATGAGACCCTGGGGATTACCCTGACCTGTAGCCGCAGGACTCTTGAAGAGCGCTATGCTGCCCGGGGGGACGGGAACCGTCTGACTTTTTATTTTCTGGAACAGCCTCCTTATCCCGGAGACTGGCTTCTCAATACAGACGGGCTGGATGCCCATAAAGTCAGCCGGCTCATCTATGAGAGGATAAAGTAAAAAAGGCCGGCCTTTCCCTGAAGAATCGGGGAAAGGCCGGCGCAAGTGTTGAATTAACGTGTAAGCTTCATCTCTGTAAAGGGTTTGTCATCCACAAGGACCTGGATCACATCGCCTTTTTTCAGCTCTTTAGTCGTGACACTGAGATCTGTAGAATAGGTGCTGTCGAGATTATCTGTCAACTCAAACCGTTTCCCATTCACATTGATGATTTCTACAGTATGTCCAGGGCCCATGAAGTTTCCGAAACGGTCTTTGGGGGTGATGGCGAGTTTATAGATGTTCTTCCGTTTGCTTACAGAGACGGTTTTCAGGTCAAGGGCCGAGTACCTGGGATCCACAGCCACGGTGCTGCGGAAAGTCTTGGTCCATTCCCTTGTTGTCTTTTTCCCGTTGATCTCTGCTGTAACAAGGATCCGGATATTATAGAGCCCGGGAACCTTTGTGTTTTGGATCACAGCTGAGTAGATGCCGTCGTTTTTCCTGCGGTCGCCATGGGTCCCGTCATCATAGAGGGGGATCCGTATTTCTTCTCTGGGCATGTATTTTTTCCCGAGCTTTTTCTGGATGAGTTCTGTTTTCAGCTGCAGCTGGCTTTTTTCCGCTAAGCCGGCTTCTCTGGATATCTCGATCTTTTTCATAGCCACCGGGTTATAACGGATGATGTTTCCCCATCCCGTTTTAGGAGCATCAAGGACGGCCTGTACTGTTGCTTTCTGCAAAGGCTTTCCCATGTGGGCAAGACGGACCTGGAGAAGGTTCCTGGCTCCGGTGTCGATGACCGGGCGGTCCAGATCCACTGAGATCTGTGCTCCGTTTTTGGCCAGGACAGAGGCAGAAAGACGCACGGTTTTGTCAGACGGGAAGACTCCCGTTTTTCCTTTCACCTGCATGGTCCAGGTCCCGTTGCGCTGGGAAGCTGGCAAGCGGCTGAGGTCGAACTTATAAAAGGCATACCGGGCTTTTCCTTCATACGTATAGTTCGTGGCCGAAGGGTTGGCTGTGTAGAGCTGCCCGTTGGGAGCTTTCATGGTGAGGTCCACAGCGTTGTCGTAATCTGACCAGTAGACTGTGAAGATCACTTGATCGTCCTCGCTGCAGACCGACACGGACAGTGTCTTCTGCTGTCCTCCGCTGAGGTTGAAGATGGGATCGGTCACCACACTCCAGGTGGCGGCTTCACACAGGACTTCGATGAAGTATTTCCTGAAGATCAGGTCGTCGTCTGTGATCCGGTAATCGCCCCCGGTGGCTGCAGCCAGATCGATGAGTTTTGTCTCGTTGATATTATAACTGTATCCGAGGCCCAGGGGGAAGACAGTGATGTCATCGCTCACAAGGCTCGGCTGGATGTCAGCGATCCAGGGGGACCTGTTCTCCATGCCGTCGGTGACCAGGAGAATGACCCGGCGGTGCGAAGAGACCCCGTTTGTTGCAAACTGGGTGACCGCGTGATTCAGGCCGTCTCCGATAGAGGTGAGGTTGGTGGGAGAGAGGCCGTCGATGATGGTATGGATACCCGGTTTGGCGGCTTCTGTGAAGGCCTGGAGTGTATAGGGGGTCGTGGCTGTGGTACTGAACTTCACTAAGCCGAACTGATGTCCGCTGTCTCCTGCCATCATATCCACAAAATGATGTGTTGCCTCTTTCAGGATATCGATCTTTTTATCCGTGTTGGATGAGGAGGTATAACCGCTCATACTGCCCGAATGGTCCAGAACGGGGATAATATCCACATCAGGGGCCTGATAGGCGGTGAAGAGGGCTGTGGAGGGGTCTCCATAGAGGTTGTAATCCATATTATTCATCCAGCCGCCGCTTCCGCTTTTCATGGCGAAAAGAGCCTGCCCGGCTGTTATTCCGCCGAGGATCCCCTTGGTGTAGAAGTAGGCCATGGTCTGGTTGATCCCCCAGGAAAGATACATATCATCGTAGATTCCCGGTGCATACCAGGAGACGCGTGAAGCAGAGACCGTGGCAATGGCTCCTTCTCTCAGCAGGGCGTATCCCAGGTTATTGTCGGACTCCGGATACCCGTTATAACAAGAGGCCTGGTAAGTGAAGGAGGGCCTGGTGTTATCCAGGGATGAACAGGATGCCGAATTGAAGAGGCTGCTGGCGCTTGTGGGCCCGCCATGGGTAAACCATGTCATCATACCGTAAGCGTCGGGCCATTCAGCAACCACATTGTCCACGGTACAGGGAGTGGACTCCGGGGCAGGAGTCAACCCGTAATCATCATCATAGATCCTGAAATAGCCCAGTCCCGTGGGAACTGCCGAATCATCCTTGATGTTTTCACCCAAATCCCAACCCGGAGTTGAATCATCCGAGGGTTTCATGGCGAGAAGGATTCTGCGGCGCCAGGCAGGGATCTCTGGTGCTGACTCATATGTGATGATCTTCTGTAGGATGGAATCCAGATCGGCATAATTATCGTTGTAGACGGGAATGCGGCCTACATAGACATCCTGGGTGAAGTCTACGCCGCCGGCTCCGTTATCTCCTGTCCCCCAGCTGAAGTAGAACGAGGAGTCCAAGCGGGTGAGGACTGATCCTGTGAGGTCTTCATTATTGAAGTACTCCCCGTCAAGGCCTCCTGCAACATAAGACCCGCCTGAGAGGTGATAGAGCTTGTCTGCCGGAAGGTAAGTTTTCGTGCCCCCCGGCTCACGCCAGGAGATGATGAGCATCCCGTCACCGGTGAGATCGAAATATTCGATCTCGATATTGTGCATGCCCGCGGTCAGGACGATAGATCCTGAGTTGTTAGTAGGAAGATGCGGTACCCAGTTATCGATGACGAGAGTTCCGTCGATCCGCAGACGGATTCCTTCGTCACTGTATGTGTAGAAAAAATAGGTCCCATCGGCAGCTGCTTCGATCTGCCCTGTCCAGCGGACAGAAAAAGTCTCCGGCCCGACGGCACTGTCCGGGGATGTGGCCGCTGTAACGCTTTGACTTTCGCCGTGGAAGCCGTCTCCGTCCAGATCCCAGTTGCCTGATAGATTAGCATAAAAGTAGTCTGTCGGGCAATCCTGGTAGGAGGAGGAAAAACGGTGAGGCCAGCACATCTTCATGGGGATATCTCCGATAGAATCTGTGTCGTCTGCGGGGTTATCGGGGTCAGGGTTTCCGATGAGAAGGACCCATTTCGTCCCCAAAGTCAGATAGTTGTCGATGAGCCATTGCCGGATCTTTTCAGCTGTTCCGTTTGGAGCTTGCCCTACCAGAGTCCCGTAATCATCTTCGGTGACTACCTGGACATTATGCCCCAGATAAGTCTTGTGGTTGATAAAATCGGACAAGGCCGTACTGTTGGATACGATAGCATTTGTAGTAATGATGACATAATCTCCCGGGCCCACAGCCGGAGCCGGACCGAATCCTGCCGGCTTGTACCAGCGGAGTTTATCCACCTGCCTGAAATTGATGAAGCGGCTTTGTGCCTCTTTATCCATGACGGTATCTTTCAGCAGCTTCACCGGGGCGGGGGTTTTTAGGAGTCTGTAACTCACAGTGACGTTGACTGATTGGATAAAGACTAGTTTTCCGGTTTCGGGATAGTAGCGGACCGGCATAAACCTCACACGGACAAAGTTCCATTTTCGCATCTGCGAAAAGGCTTCCAGGGTGACCGGGTGCCGGGGAAAAGCTATATCTCTCTTGTAAACAAGCAGATTGCGTCCTTGATCGATGTTTTTGTTTGTTCCCCAATACTGGATGATCTCGCCTTTTTCCGTCAAAGTCTGAAGGGGAGGGGCAGGCTTGATGACAAATTGACCGGCGATCTCCTTAGACTTTGTAATATCATAGTGTAGAGTCACTGACTTTGGATCTACATCGGGGGGGAGAGCGGCTTCATAATCAATGAAGGGGAGCATGGGATCTCCGGGAGAAAAAGCTAGTTCAAACCCTTTGACATGGACCAGGGTGGTGTCTTTAAGGGTTTTAATGGAATATTGAGGTGCTTCGCACGTAAAAGTGATCTTTTCCGGTCGGGTCTCGATCACCTTTAGAGGGATCTGAGGAGTCCTGACCAGTGTCAGAGGATTCTTATCCACAATCCTCTGAGCAAACCCTTTGGGGGTAAAAAGGACAAAACACAACAAAAATAATAACAACAGAATACGCTTCCCATACACGGTACTTCTCATACTAGACCTCCTTTTGGTTAAAAATACAGACTTCCTGGACCAATAAAGATTGTAATAATTACAATATTTAAGCTGTAATTTATTTAATTATATGATGATATTTTATTACTTTGTCAAGAGCTTGACAAAAGAAAGTTACTTTTTCTTTTAGAAAGCCTGAAAAGAAGCCCAGCCCATGGACTATTGATCTTCTCTCCTCCCTCCTTTGAAAAAAAGCAGAAAGCTGACTATACTTACAAAAAAGGAGCTGTTATGAAAAAAGCTGTCATTGTTGTGTGTCTTCTTCTTTTGTTCTGGGGACTGACAGAAGGTAAAGAGGTAAAAGCACAGAAGAAGGAGAAGAAGCAAAAAGCCATGGTCGAGGAAAGTATCCGGACCATCAAAAAGGAGCTTACAGAGATCGAACGGCGTTTTCTGCAGCATCTCACCTACTTTGAAAGAAAAGAGTATGAAAAGCGAATGAACCACATCGATCAGATGCTTTCCCGTATCGGGGAAGCCGAGTTTGAAGAGGATGAAGAAGAAACCCTCCAGGAAAACCTTCCCATGAGTGAAGATGCCTTTGAAGATTCCGTTCGCGTACTCCGGGAAAAGTACAGCTTTGACAGAGACAGGCTTTCCTTCATTTCAACCCTGGTCTCTGGTCAATGGGTGAGTGCTCAGCAAGCGCAAAGACTTCTCAAAGAGATCCAGTTTGATGCCAACCGGGTAAAGGCTTTTAAAGACCTCTATCCGAAGATCACCGACAAAGAGAATGTTTCCATGGTCCTGGAAGTCTTTGAGTTCAGTAGTTACCGCCGCGATGCTGAAGATTTCGTCAAGGCCTGGAACGAGCAAAAATAAGAAAAGAGATCCGGCGTTTCTTCATGGGAAACGCCGGATTTTGTCAATCAAAACTGAAGAGTTCTTCGATGGTGACATCAAAGACACGGGCGAGATGATAAGCCAGTAAGAGCGACGGATTATACTTGTTCTGCTCCAGGAAGACGATTGTCTCTCGCCGGACATGGACCTTGTCCGCCAGCTCCTGTTGTGTCAGGCCGAATCGGGCCCTGAACTCTTTGATCCGGTTATTCACTTTTCAAGCCCCTGAAGCGGAAATAACACCACACGACAATGTTTGTCAAAGCCATTCCGAGTATTCCGAGAGTAATCCAGCTTTCTGTGCACAGCGAGAGCCGATTGCTGAGGATCATGATAGCCAGCCAGAGAAAAAGGGAGATGTAAAAAGAAACAGCTGAAGCTCTTTGATTCAATGACTTGGAGTATTCATCCTCAGCGGGTTCTTTCCGTTTGTAACTCCTGTATCGGTCCAGAACAAAGATCGCCGTCCCTGCAAGAATAAGGACGATGACAGCAAGCTGGATAATATCCAGAGTCGTGATCGGGCCTGTGAAAAAGAGAAAGAGGATTCCGACGAGCAGTAATGCCAAAATAAACAGGGGAACAAGAAATGTTTTCATGAGACCTCCTATGTGTTAAATAAATCTAACACAATGTTAGAAATAGTCAACACCTTTTTTATTTTTTTGCATTTTTTTCCTTTCCCTTTATGATAAAGAGACTTGAGTTCAATGAAAGGAGATTCCATGGGTGACAAGGAACACCTCTCCAATATCCGCGATCTGCTCAAATCCGGGTATGATCCGGAGCTGGCCCGTTATTACGGCGCCGATGAGTATGGGATGAAGCGATATGTCCTGGCCTTTTTGAAAAGAGGGTCCAAACAGCCTAAGACAAAAGCAGAAACGGACCGTCTTCAAAAAGCTCACCTGGAAAACATCACCCGTCTGTCTCGTGAAGGGAGGCTCATCCTGGCGGGCCCCTTTCTTGATGAGGGGGAGTTACGGGGAATCTATCTGTTTGATACAGAGAGTCTGGAGCTGGCACAGCAGCTCGTGGAGAGCGACCCTGCCATTCAGGCGGGAAGCCTTGTGATGGAGCTTAAGGAGTGGTATGGTTCGGCCGCGCTTATGGCTGTCCCTCAGATCCATCCCATGGTGGAAAAGCGTTCTGTCTCAGAATAGATTCAAATTTCGAGGGAAAAGACAGTAAGGTCAGTTCGCTCCTGCCAGGAGGAGTGAGTCCAGAAAGCGTAGCCCTCGCTGTTTTCTTTGAGGACAAAGAGGTGACATTTTTTGATTCCCGACCTGCGTAATCCCTCCAGTGATTTTTCCGTCAAGGCAGCAGCAATCCCCTGGTGACGGAAATAAGGAGAGACACAGAGGTGGTAGATATAGCCTCTGCGGCCGTCATGGCCGCAGAGAATGGTTCCCGCAGTCTCCTCTCCGCTAAGAGCGATAAAACTCAGTCCGGGATTTCTTTTCAGGAATGAGGCGATTTCTTCTTTACCGTCGCTTGTGCTGAGCCCGATGCCGGGGGTTTCGGACCATAAAGAATAGACAGTTTCATAATGGATCATATCAAAGGAGACTATCCTCATCTTTTACTCCTTTTTGTAAGATTATAGATCTTCTTTCTGTTTCTTCAACAAGGGAAAGAGAATTTCATAGACAGGTTCCTCATTTATGGTAAAATTGTTAAAAAATATATCTTCAGGGAGGCTTTATGGATATGCGGCAAGCCAAGCCCCGGGAACTTCCTCTTATTACTCTGATCTACAAGAGGGCCATAGATGAGATGCTTTCCAGGAAGATCTACCAGTGGGATCAGATCTACCCCAATGCCCGGTTTTTAAAAAAAAGCATGGAAAAGGGAGAGCTCTATGTCTTCATACGTAAGCAGGACGTCGTGGGATCCGTGGTCCTTAACAGCGTAGAATCTGACGAGTGGGCGTTTATCCCCTGGAAGTATTCTCCTCCGGCTTTGGTGATCCATGCGCTGGCCATTGATCCTTCCGTTCAGGGCCAGGGGCTGGGAAGTCTGACCCTGGCCTGGATCGAGCGCTTTGCTTCAGAAAATAAATACCGCTCCATACGTCTTGATCTGTTTCCGGGAAATAAGGCTGCTCAGCGACTCTATTCTCATAATGGATATGAATACCGGGGAGAAGTCACTTTTGCCATCAAGCCTCCGGGCCACCGGGTTTATCACTGCCTTGAAAAGAGGATCTGACCCCTCCCGGAAATCCCGGGAGGGGTTCAGATATCCAGATGGGACCATACCGCCTCATAGAGAAGATGAGCTTTCTGCCCTAGATCTACACGGATCACAGGATACCCCTCTTCGAGGGCTTCTTTTTCCACCCGGTCTGCAAAAAGCATATCCCTCTTCATCCAGCGCTTGTAGGCGGTCCGGGGATCTTTGCATTCCCTGAGGAGAATTTCAGGATAAGGCCGTTTGGCGTAATAGCGGAGCTGAAACCGGGGTGTGGGGACGAGAAAAACAGCCCGTTTTGGCGGAACACCCAGGTGTGCCACCATTTTTGGTAAAAGCCCTGTCCCTTCGGCTATGAGTGGGGCCATTCCGTAAGATTCCAGATCTTCCAAAAAGAGGGAAAACTCCTCTTCATAATAGAGAAATTCCTGTTGAACCTGAAAGAGGGGATCCTGCATGAACATCTCCTCCCAACTCATCCTGGCCATGGCAAACATCACCGGGTGCCTTTTGGGATGGGCCCGTTTCAAATGGTCTTGAATAGTATCATCGCAGTGATGGACCTTCCATCCCGTATCCCGGGAGAGAAGGCCGCTTACGGTGCTTTTCCCTGCGCAGGGGGATCCCCCGATAAAGATTCGGTTTGCTTGTAACATGTGGTTTCCTTTCTTGTTCACATTAGGTTTGACCGGTTATCTTTAAATGTGAATAATCAGGAATCAAACACGGACAAGCTCCTTTCTGTTTTATCATAGGGACGGTTTTTTCCGGGAAAATGTTTCAAAGATCTTTTTTCTCTGTTAAAAAATCATTTTTGCATCAAGCATTGAAAGAGTTACAGAAGTGATTTATAATAGAACATTAAAAAAGGAGGAAACATGAAACGGGTAAGAATATTTTTTGTTATCATTCTGGCATCGGTTTTTATGATGTCGTGTTCTGAAAGCACCATCAGTGACCTGCTTAATAATGAGTTGAACGGGCCAAATGAGTATTATGAGACGATGGATGGATACTGGGTCACAATCGGAGGATCACTCAATGATATCGCACTGGATATCTACGCAGAACTGATCTCTGTTGCGGGTATGCTGGATGAGTTTTTCGGAAATGCCGAGTGGGACTCTGAAAACAGCCGTTGGGTCTACCAGTATACAAACGATACCGTGGTGACCACCGTCTATGTCATGGCCGGCAGTGAAAGCGGCGAGTTTGATGTGGAATGGACCATCTACGACGGGGATACCCTTCTGTGGGATGGGACCGGTTCCTATCATACAGGGAGCGACAGCCTGAAGACTGTCTTCACCACGTCCGGACGGAAAGTCTGGTTCCAGTTTGTCAAATCCACAGACGATAGCGGCTATTTCACCTATATTGTCTACGAAGACCTGACTGCGCCCATTGGCCCTGGAGTCTGGACTCCCCCTGTCTATATTGCCAAGATCTGGGCAAGGACAGACCTGACTCAGCTGTTCGGACGCGTCGTCGACGAATATCCTTCAGGCACACCGTCCTTTGAGACTTTCACAGCAGCGGCAGATGAGATCTACAACAACCCGCCGACTTCCTGGGAGGCCTGGAATACCATGCCGTCATCCAGTTTCTATTATTTCAATTATGTATCGGGAGTGGGGCTCAGCCAGGGTTGGGCTTCTCCTGCTCTATAAACGGAGCTGATTTTTGCGGGGGGCACCTTTATGCCCCCCTTTTTTCCTTTTCCGTGTTTATTCTTTCCTTTGCATATTGCAGGAATCTCATGCGTCCTTTATAATGGACTTATGCTGCCCTTCTCGCTGGAAGTCCATGATCCTATCCTCCTCTTTGCCATTATCATGGCTCTGACCCTTATGGCTCCCAGGCTTGCTTTGAAGGCCAGGATCCCGTCTATCATCGGACTCATCGCTGCCGGTGTTCTCTTCGGCCCCCATGTTCTGGGGATCCTTCCGGAGCAAGAACTCATCGAGGCTTTGTCGGAAGTGGGCCTTCTCTATATCATGTTCATTTCCGGTTTGGAGATCGACCTGCACC
>ERZ795057.3858-NODE-3858-length-9919-cov-3.907441_pt1 | contig 9919 bp, 8 predicted proteins | sample MGYA00375141_ERZ795057 | MGnify/ENA primary metagenome ERZ795057 (study PRJEB30186, sample SAMN05720163) | activated sludge metagenome | isolation source: Anaerobic digester | place: Hong Kong | collected 2015-01-26 ... | reverse complement strand
GGTGCGCTGTGGCAGAAGGGTTATCTCGGCGAGTGGTGGAGCCAGTTGCAGAACAAGACCGAACAGACCACCACCCAGGTGGCGCCCACACCGGCCGACCCAGCGCCGGCGGCACCGGCCGAGGCGGTCAAACCCGCTTCCTGATCACACAGGAACAGAACGTCGGTTGAACTGGCTGCCGGTCGCTCTGCGACCGGCAGCCAGTATCGTTTGCGGATTCTGTCGCAATGCCTGCAGGCCGGGCGTCGGGATACCGATAAGCCGGCGAATCCACATGGGTTTCCCCGCGCATGTCGCCGCAGTCCTCGCCACGCGGAAAGCGTGCTTTTATGTCGCACCCGCTTTTTCATCCGCCTGACGCCGGCGGCGGCCTAAGCTGTTGTCTAACCGTTACCGGAGGAGAAGACGATGACCGATATTCTGCATGTGTTGGGTGACGAGGCGGAATTCCTCCTCGACCACCGGTGCACCACAATTCCACGAGACCTGATGCACCTGCCGGGGCCGGACTTCGTCGACCGGGTCACGGCGCACTCCGACCGCAAACCCGGGGTGCTGCGTGGCTTGCAGACCCTGTTCGATCACGGCCGCTTGGGTGGCACCGGTTACCTGTCCATACTGCCGGTGGATCAGGGCGTGGAACATGCCGGTGGTGCCTCGTTCGCACCGAACCCCATCTACTTCGATCCCGAGAACATCATCCAGCTGGCGATGGCCGGGGGTTGCAATGCAGTGGCATCGACGCTCGGTGTCCTTGGCTCGGTCGGACGCCGCTATGCGCACAAGATCCCGTTCCTGGTCAAGCTCAATCACAATGAGTTGCTGACCTACCCGAACGAATTCGACCAGACCCTGTTCGCCAGCGTCGATCAGGCGTTCGATATGGGCGCGGTGGCGGTCGGTGCGACCATCTATTTCGGGGCGCCGGAGTCGCGGCGGCAGATCATCGAGATCAGCGAGGCATTTGCGCGTGCGCACGAGCTGGGCATGGTGACGGTCCTGTGGGCCTACCTGCGCAACAATGCATTCAAGAAGGATGGTGTGGATTACCACGAGGCGGCGGACCTGACCGGCCAGGCGAACCATCTGGCGGTGACCATCGAGGCCGATATCGTCAAGCAGAAACAGGCCACCTGTAACGGTGGCTACAAGGCCATCGGTTTCGGCAAGACCCACCCCAGGGTGTACGACGAGTTGACCAGCGACCACCCGATCGACCTGGTGCGCTACCAGGTGGCGAACTGTTACATGGGGCGGATCGGCATGATCAACTCCGGCGGTCCCTCGGGGCAGGACGATCTGCACCAGGCGGTGCGTACCGCGGTGATCAACAAGCGTGCCGGTGGCATGGGACTGATCTCCGGTCGCAAGGCGTTCCAGAAGCCGATGGAAGACGGTGTGCGGCTGCTGAACGCGATCCAGGATGTGTACCTGTCCGACCAGGTCGGTATCGCCTGATTTCGCCGGGCAACGGCTGCGGCGGTCTGCTAGTCTCGGGCCGTTATGGCCGATGCCCTGCCACATCATCACGACCTGATCGCCTGTCACGAGTGCGACCTGCTGCAGCGCCTGCCCGTCGATCAGGGGCGCGGGCGGGTGCGTTGCCGTCGCTGCGGCTGCGTGTTGCATCACCAGGGCAGGGATGTCGTGAGCACGCCGCTGGCGCTGGGCTTCACCGCACTGGTGCTGTTCGTGCTGAGCAATGTCTACCCGCTGATGGACTTTGGCCTGCAGGGACATCGCGACAGCACCTATCTGCTGGCAGGCATCCGGGAGTTGTATGCGCAGGGCATGCCGGTCCTGGCGAGCACGGTGCTGTTCACGACGGTGATCGCCCCCGCCCTGCACATCGGCCTGCTGATCTACCTGTACCTGCCGCTGTCACTGGGTCTTCGCCCGCCTGCCTTTGTCGCGGCGCTGCGCCTGACCCAGGCGATCATCCCGTGGAGCATGCTCGAGATCTTTTTGCTCGGTGTGCTGGTCGCCAGTGTCAAGCTGGCCGAGCAGGCGACCATCGTCGCCGGCCCGGCCGCGTGGTCGCTCGGCCTGCTGGTCATCGTGCTGGCCGCGGCGGCGACCCAGGTCCATCCGCATAGATTGTGGGACCTGGTCGCATGAATCGTCCGGCGATCACGGCCAATGCGCGCGGCCTCGTCGCCTGCCATGTCTGTGGTCTGGTGAGTCGGCCGGCGGCGGCGCTGCCTATGCGTTGTCCGCGCTGCGATGCCCCGCTACACGACCGCATTCCACGCAGCCTGTCGCGTACCTGGGCCTTTCTGGTGGCGGCGATGATGCTGTACCTGCCGGCAAACCTGCTGCCTATCATGCATGTGACCCAGCTCGGGCGGCTGCGTTCGGACACGATATTGAGCGGGACCGAGTACCTGTTGGCGCACGGCATGTGGCCGTTGGCGCTGATTGTGTTTGTCGCCAGCGTGCTGATTCCACTGGCCAAGATTGCGATCCTGGTGGTGTTGCTGTTGTCTGTGCAGTTGCATGCCCAGGCCCGGCCAATGGACCGTCTGCGCCTGTACCGCTTTACCGAGTTCGTCGGGCGCTGGTCGATGGTCGACGTGTTTGTCGTCACGGTGCTGGTGGCGTTGGTGCACCTCGGCCAGGTGGCCGAGATCGAGGCGGGCCTGGGTGCCGCGTTCTTTGCCGGCGTGGTCGTGTTGACGATGCTGGCGGCCAAGACTTTCGATCCACGGCTGATCTGGGATAACGTGTCATACGATGTCGAACCGAACGCCAACTGACGATAACCTGCCCGAGGCGCTGGTCGACAACCGCCGACGCATCTCGCTGGTATGGCTGATCCCACTGGTCGCGGTCTTTGCGGCGGCATGGCTCGGCTATCACACCCTTGCCCAGCAGGGCCCGCTGATCACCATCAGCTTCCTGACCGCCGAGGGTCTGGAGGCCGGAAAGACGCGCGTGCGTTTCAAGGATGTCGACGTTGGCCTGGTCGAGGCGATCGAGCTCAGCGGGGACCTGAGCCGGGTGCAGGTTCGCGCCCGGCTGGCGGGCAGCGTCAGCGACTACCTCAACGACAATACCCGGTTCTGGGTGGCGCGCCCGCGGCTCTCGGCAACCCAGGTGTCGGGACTGAACACCTTGCTTGGCGGCAGCTACATTGCGGTCGACCTGTCGACCGAGGGCGCGCCGCAAGATGACTTCGTCGGGCTTGAGTCACCACCGATTGTGACCGCCACGGAGCCGGGGCGGATCTTTACCCTGACCGCAGATGCGCTGGGCTCCCTGAGTGTCGGCTCGCCGCTGCTGTATCGCGGTATCGAGGCAGGGCGTGTGGTCGGTTACCAGCTGCGCGAGCCGCGCGGCGTGGACATCCAGGTGTTCGTCGATGCGCCACATGATGGGGTTGTCGGGACCAATACCCGCTTCTGGAACGCCTCCGGCATCGGCCTGTCGCTCGATGCCAGCGGCATCCGTCTCGATACCCAATCGTTCGCCTCGGTATTGCTCGGCGGTATTGCGTTCGGAAACCCGTCGGGCTCAGACACGGGTGAGCTCGCGGCCGAAGGTACGGAATTCCGCCTGTACGCCAATGAGCAGGCGGCGTTCGAACGCCGCTACAGCGTGCGCGAGACCTGGCAACTGGCATTCGCCGGCTCGGTGCGCGGCCTGTTGCCGGGCGCCCCGGTGGAGCTGCGCGGCATCCGCATCGGCGAGGTGCTGGATGTGCAGTTGCAACTGGATGCCGAGAGGCGGACTGCGAACATCCCGGTGACCATCGCAATCGAGCCGGACCGCCTGGGCATCGTCGATGCGGGCGGCCAGGGGGCGCAGCCGCGTGATGTCGACAGGGCGCTGTGGGACCGCCTGGTGCACAACGGTCTGCGCGCCCAGCTCAAGACGGGCAACCTGATCAGTGGGGCGCTGTATGTCGACCTGGATTTCTATCCCGAGGACGGGGCGCGGGAGATTGCGTGGAACCCGGGCGGTATTCCCGAGCTGCCTACAGTGCCGACGCCGCTGGATGAACTGCGCAGCCTGATGACGCGATTGGCGCGGCTGCCGCTGGACCGGATGGGCGAGGATCTCAGTGCGACGCTCGCGGCTCTGCGCGACACGATGAATGCGACCAACGGCCTGCTCGAACGACTCGACCGGGAGACGGCCTCTGAGCTGAGCAAGACACTGCAACAGACACGCAATACGCTGGACAGCCTGGAGCGTGTCCTCAAACCTAACTCGCCGTTGCAGGCGGAGGCGCAAAAGGCGCTGCAGGAGTTCGGATCCGCGGCGCGTTCCTTCCGTATCATGGCGGATTACCTGGAGCGCCATCCCGAGGCGTTGATCCGCGGAAAAGGGGCCATCTCGCCGTGACCGATAGAATCATTGCCAAGTTGCTGATCGGTGTCGCGCTTGCCACGTCAGTCGGTTGCAGCACCACGCCCACGGCGAGGTTCTATGCCCTGAGTGTGCAGGGTGGCGCCGTGTCCCACGTCAAGTCGGCACTGGTTGTGGCTGTCGGGCCGGTAGAGATGCCAGAGTACCTGGACCGACCGCAGATCGTCACCCGGGTGGGCGAGAACCGCCTGAGCGTGGATGAATTCAATCGCTGGGGCGGGCGACTTGATGAAGAGATCGTGCACGTGCTGACGCAGCGCATCGGCCAGCGTCTTGGCACGCAGCACGTCTACGGCTACCCGAGCCGGGTCAGCGCACAGACCGATTACCGCATCGTGCTGGCGCTGCGCCGCTTCGACGGTAACCTTGGGGGAGAGGTCGTTCTGGACGTCGCATGGTCGCTGATCGACGATCGCAGTGGCCAGGTGGTGGCGATTCGCCAGGCCTCGTACCGCCAGGCATCCGGGGGCGCTGATTTCGACGCCTACGCGGCGACGCTCAGCGCGGTACTTGCGCGGTTGGGCGATGACCTTGGCGCGGCACTTGAATCCCTTCCGGCGGGCGGCGCTGCCCGCTGAAAAGAAAAACCCGCCGCAGTGCGACGGGTAAACTCAATAGTCAGGAGGAGTGAGATCCCACGCAACACATGTCGAATGCGATGCGTTGAGAGGGAGTTTGGCCGCTGACCCGGGATGGTGCATTGATCTTTCTCAATTCATCAGCACATTCTTATTGTTCGTGTTGTCACTGCGCTGCGAGCAGCCATGCGCACTTTGCCGGCAAAGCAAGTAACAGGCGGATAAATAAATGGAATTTCACGATTGCGGGAATCCTGCAGACACCTCTCTACCGCGAGAGGAACCTAAGGATTAGCAAATAAACAATTTCTAATCTAAATTGCAGGCATCTGTTTTTCCACGACCAACGCTCGCAGGGACCTTCATGAGCAACCAAGACCCGCCTGCTGGAACAACCAAGCTGTTTCCGGACGCCTGGATCGTCGGGCGCGCGGCCGCGACCTTGGTGCGCGATGACGAAGACGTGCTGCTGGCCGACGAACCGGCCCCGGCCGATCCTGTTCCCGTGCCGCTTCGTGAGGTCAGTACCAGGCCCCGCGCACCGCTGGCGCCGAGCGCGCAAGAACTTGCCGAACTGCGTGCCGAGATGGACCGCCTGCAGCAGCGGATCAGCCTGCACCAGGCCGCACGGCAGCGTACGCAGGCGCAATCGGCGACCCCATTCGCTGGTGATCTGGAAGTGCCCGGCGAGTGGCGCCAGGCCGCTGCAGGGCAAGCGGACCTGCGTGATCGTCCCTCGGCACCCACGGTGGGCGGCCTGGTGCGGAACAGGAGGCGTCTTTGGGTTGGTCTGCTTCTGGTATTGGTCGTTCTGCTTGGTGCCGCTGTCGTCGGCCTCCTGGCTTACAGGCAATCCACCTCGATGTCGCCGCCGTTGGGCGAGCGCCTGCAGTTATTGAAACACGATGTCACGCAACGCGTGGCCGGCCTGGGCGCCCGTCTGAAGGCGTTGCAGGGCGATGCCGGCGGGCGCCTGCCCTAACGGCGTCCTGCTTGCTACCTGGCGAGCCGGGCTGCTGTCTTGTCTACCAGTGTCTGCTCGGTTTTGTTCGCCGGGGTTTGCGAAGAGAGCGCCGAGACCCCTTCGGCTACCGAGTCCGCGCTGATCGACGCCTTGACCAGCTGCGGGGCTGATTTCTTCAATGCCGCAAGGTCCCATCCGCACTGCTTTTCGATGACGGTGAACAATTCCGTATCGGTCTTGTGCAGCATGTTCAGGGTCGGGTCGTTGTCGCCCGGTTTGGGCCTCTGATCCCAGATGTACCTGGGCGACATCCTGCACGCCTTTTTGTACTTGGCCGGATAGTAGACCTCGGCCTGCTTGGTCTGCCCCCAGACGCTGGCACGACGTGGTGCCTCGCCACGCTGGGCGACGGTGATCGCGATGTAGTCACCCTGGTAGCGGACCTCGGGGTTGTGACGCGCATAGCGACTGCTGTTGAAGTCGATCGGCGCCTCCTTCAATGCACCGCCGACCAGTTCCATGCTGTGCTGGTCGAACAGGACGGGCTCGCCGGTCGGCAATGTGACCTTCAGCAAGCCGTTGGCGTGATCGATCTCCAGCGACGGCAGCTGCCGTCGCGGAAAGAAGTGCAGCTCGCGAAACATGTTGTCGTGGCTGAAGCGGCCGGAGATCTTGACGTCGTCATTGACTGCGAGGTGGATGTTCTCACGCGCGCGGTCAGCGAACATGAACGCATACTCGCGTCGCGGCCCCTTTTTCTTCAGCCCGACAGGATTGACCGTCGGAGAGCCGTCATTCTGGAACGAGAAGCCGACGACACTGCGCTGTTTGCCAGGTTCGTAGAAGAAATAGCGCAGGCCATCGATCTCGGTGGCGCTGATGCTGCGGTCATAGCGAAACGGCTTGCGGATAGCGTCGCGTTCCGGGGGCGCCTGCCTGGACAGGGCGGCGAGTCCGTCGAATCGCTGCGGCGGTGGAGGCTGAACCACCGGTGGTTCAACAGGCGTGGGCTTTTGCTGCACTGGTGCACAGGCCGCCGCAAGCAGTGCAGCGCCGAGAATGGTGAGTTTACGCAAGGTTCTCGCTCCCGTTTCGTGACGGAGAGTAAGGATAGGACATTTGAAAAGCCTGTCTGTGACCCCGCCGGCAATAGGCGCGATAATTATACCTGCGGCAAGTTATTCGAGGATGCCTGTTCCCTTGATCTGTGAATCGATTCGCGTGCGTGGCCTGGTGCAGGGTGTCGGCTTTCGGCCTACCGTATGGCGCCTGGCACGTGATTGCGGCCTGTCGGGTGATGTGCGCAACGATGGTGCCGGGGTGCTGATCCGGCTGCTGGGGCAGGCCGCTGTGATCGACGATTTTGTCGCACGGCTGATACGCGAGTGTCCGCCGCTGGCGCGTATCGACGCCCTGGAGCGCTCGGTCCCCGGCGAGGCGTTCGAGTCCGCGCCGGGCGGTTTTTCGATCGTGGCCAGTGACGGTGGTGACGTACATACCGGCGTTGTTGCCGACGCGGCGACCTGCGCCGCGTGTCGGGAAGAGGTCCTGGATCCGACCAACCGGCGCTACCGCTACCCGTTCACGAACTGCACACACTGTGGTCCGCGACTCAGCATCGTGCATCGCATTCCCTACGACCGCGCCAACACCAGCATGGCTGCCTTTCCGATGTGTCCGGCCTGTGAAAGTGAATACGCGGACCCTGCGGACCGGCGCTTTCATGCGCAGCCGAATGCCTGTGCCGTGTGTGGGCCGCGGGTATGGCTGGAGGATGCACACGGTGCTCCGGCAACAGTCGACGCCGCCGAGGATGCCATCGCGACCGCAAGCCGCCTGTTGCGACAGGGCAGGGTCGTCGCGATCAAGGGCATCGGCGGTTTCCACCTCGCATGTGACGCGTGCAATGCGGATGCGGTCGCAAGCCTGCGTCAGCGCAAGCGGCGCTATCGCAAGCCGTTTGCGCTGATGGCGCGCGATCTCGAGGCAATCGAACGCTATTGCAGCATCGACGAGAGCGAACGCGCACTGCTCGGCTCCTCGGCAGCACCGGTGGTGCTTCTTCGAGCGGTCCATCAGTCGAGGCTGGCGGCCGAAGTGGCACCAGGGCAGTCGACACTCGGCTTCATGCTGCCTTACAGCCCGTTGCACCACCTGTTGCTGGAGAAATGGGACACCCCGCTGGTGATGACCAGCGGCAACCTCAGTGAGGAGCCGCAGTGCACGGCAAACGAGGACGCCGGAAGGCGTCTGGCGGGCATCGCGGACCACTACCTGCTGCACGACCGCGAGATCGTCAATCGCGTCGACGATTCGGTCGTGCGCGTGATGGATGACAGACCCCGCGTGCTGCGTCGCGCCCGCGGCTATGCGCCGTCGCCGCTGGTGCTACCGGCGGGTTTCGAGCGGGCTGCCCCGGTACTGGCGCTTGGCGGTGAACTCAAGAACACCCTGTGCCTCCTCAAGGACGGACAGGCCATCGCATCACAGCACCTGGGCGACCTCGAGGACGCGTGCACCGCTGACGATTTCGAGCGCACTGTCGATCTGTACCGACAGCTGTTCCAGCACCGGCCGGGCGCTGTGGCCGTGGATCTGCATCCGGACTACCGATCGACGCGCTACGGTCAGGCCCTGGCCGCGCGGGAAGGCCTGGAACTGATCATGGTGCAACACCATTTCGCACACATCGCCAGTGTGCTGGCCGATTGCGGTCGGGCGCTGGATGCGGGGCCAGTGATCGGTGTCGCCCTGGACGGGCTCGGGTTCGGTGCCGATGGCACCATCTGGGGGGGCGAGTTTCTGCTCGCCGACTACCGTGGCTACCGGCGTGTCGCGCACCTGGCGCCGGCGCCGATGCCTGGAGGTACCAAGGCGATCCTGGAGCCGTGGCGCAATACCTATGCGCACCTGGCCACCCACGTCGGCTGGGATCGCTTTGTACAGGAATTCGGCGGGATCGAGTTGGCGGAATACTGGCACGGGAAACCACTGGAGCTGCTTGGCACGATGATCGCGCGCGCGATCAATGCGCCACAAAGCAGCTCCTGCGGGCGTCTGTTCGATGCCGTTGCCGGTGCGCTGGGTGTATGTCGCGAGACGATCGCCTATGAGGGGCAGGCGGCGATCGAACTGGAGGTCCTCGCCTTAAGCGCCGATACCACGGTGGAACAGGGCTATCCTTTTGCCGTCGATACGCAGGTCGACCCCTGGATCCTCGGTCCGGCACCGATGTGGCAGGCGTTGCTGACAGATCTGCAGCAGGGCGTGCCGCTGCCGACCATCGCTGCACGCTTTCATGCCGGCCTGGCCGATGCGGTGGTCGGGCTGGCCGGCCGTCTGGCGGCGTCGCACCAGGCCGACAGCGTGGCGCTGTCCGGCGGCGTGTTGCAGAACAAGACGTTGTTCCAGGCCGTGGCGCGAGGGTTGAGAACATCGGGGCTGCACGTCCTCAGTCATTCGCGGGTGCCGACCAACGACGGCGGGTTGTCGCTGGGGCAGGCGGTCGTCGCCGCGGCACGCGGCCTGTAAGGCCAAATATCCGCGGTTCGGCTTGTTGGTCACTGATGTTGGCGGGGGGGCGAGAGATAGTCGAGCAGGACCATTGCGCTGTTGCCCGGTACATCGCATGCCGATTAAACCAGGGTGGGGCTGCCTTGGGCAGCGATGTCCCGCAGCCTTTGCACTGCCTCGGGCCTTGCTTCGAGTTCCTGCCGGTGGCGTGACCGAAATTCGTTCCATCGATCCGGTGCATGTCAGAAGAAGCAGAACTTCAAGACAGACCCGTTCAGCCTTTGTCCCGGTAGGTGTCCGCGATAGCGGTGAAATCGCCAAATCCGGCAATGAAGGCATCGGCCACGTCCGGGTCGAAGTGGCTGCCGCGCCCTTTGGCAATGATGCTGCGCGCTTTGTCGAAGCTGATGGGGGCCTTGTAGACCCGGGCCGAGATGATGGCATCGAAGACATCGGCCAGGGCCATCAGGCGCGCGGAAACCGGAATGGCTTC
>ERZ795057.3856-NODE-3856-length-9919-cov-5.544809_pt1 | contig 9919 bp, 7 predicted proteins | sample MGYA00375141_ERZ795057 | MGnify/ENA primary metagenome ERZ795057 (study PRJEB30186, sample SAMN05720163) | activated sludge metagenome | isolation source: Anaerobic digester | place: Hong Kong | collected 2015-01-26 ... | reverse complement strand
TCCGCCATATTCATCACGGCAATGGTTAAAGCGAATTTGGCCATCTCCATCTGGGCAACAATGTCAGCAATCTTGGACTGAATCAACGACAAATCCATCGTGTCCGCCCGATCCGCTAAAACCCTTGCCAACATCATCCCCCCCGCAGCGCTTTTCACAGGCTGCTGGATCAGCCCCCTGAATTGATTCAACTGATCAAGGGTTAAATAATCCGCTACAATATCCATCATTTCCTTTTGCGAGCGAAGGAATTGGATCAAACCAACTCCCATATTGGCCTGGGGATTACCCGGATCATATTGCAAGATCTCTTCAAAAAGCTCTTCAGCGGTTTCATCATCTCCTTCGCTCATTGCGGCTTCTGCTTGTGCATTCTTCTGGTTGATCTGTGCCGTTGTCAACGGTTGCGTTTCGTTGCAGGCGATGAGCGTTAGCAACAAAAGCAAGACAATCGTGACCGGAAAGACATTTCTTTTCATCATTCATCACACCTCCCGATGTATTGTAAAAAAATTTTTTTTCGCTATGATTGTGATTATACACTTTTTAGAGCCTTTATTTCAAATGTTATGTTAAAAAAGATGCATTTTCAGAAAACAGATAATGAAGGATTTGTTCAACGGATTGTTTGATCTGTTCCCTCGCACCACTCATCGCTGAGGTGGAAGAACGGATTGTGATTTCAGGATGTGCCGGTCTTTCATAGGGAGCACTGATACCGGTGAAGTCCTTGATTGCACCTTCTCTGGCTAATTTGTACAGTCCCTTGACATCCCGCTGCTCGCAGACTTCCAGCGGGCAGTCCACAAAGACCTCGATAAAACGCCCCTTTCCCGCCTTTTCCCGAACACCTTGGCGGTCTTTGAGATAGGGTGAGATGAACGAGACAATGGTGATCAGTCCGGCATCCAGAAACAAACAGGCCACCTCACCGATACGCCGGATATTCTCCTGTCGATCCTGGGGGGAAAAAGAAAGATCGCCGTTCAAACCGTGACGAATGTTGTCACCGTCCAGCAAATAGGTGTAAAATCCTCTTTCGTAAAGCCTTTTTTCCAATTCGACTGCCAGGGTGGTTTTTCCTGAACCGGAAAGACCCGTAAACCAGATAATCAAGCCTTTTTGCTTCATCACTTTTTCACGGTCACTTAAGGTTACCTTTGTATCCTGCCAGACGATGTGCTCAGCCACGATGCATCCTCTGCCTTTGGCAGACAAACGAGATAAACGGCTGGATGTCCTGCTCAGATACTTCCACACCCAAGGGAATTTGAGGTTTGTTGGCTCCGTGAAAATCCGAACCCCCTGTGGCGATTAAGTTGTATTGACTGGCGAATCCCATGTATTCACGGATCATTAGAGGGGTATGTTGGGAATAGAAAACCTCGATGCCATCAAGCCCGTAAGAAACCAATTTCTTCAACAGATGCTCCAGATCTCGCCCTTCAAGCTTCGTCTGATAGGGATGAGCCATGACGGCAATTCCGCCGGCGGCGTGAATGATCTCGATGGCCTTGTCCGGGTCAAGGCGTTTTTTGTCCATATACAGGGGTGCCCCTTTTTTCAGGTAATTGTCAAACGCCTCCTGAAAGGAGGACACATAGCCTTTACGTACCATCAGATTGGCAAAGTGAGGCCTGCCAACCAAATCAGAACCCGCTTCATCGATGAGTTCTTCCAGGGTTATTTCCATTCCGAAACGGCTCATCTTCTCCAGCATTTGTTGATTGCGACCTTTACGATAGTCTTGTAACTCATTTAAGGATTCATTAAAACCACGATCATGCAAATCAAAACCATAGCCAAGTATATGCAAGGTTTTCTCAAATTCCGCACTGATTTCCACGCCCGTAACCGACAACAAGCCTTCAGGAATCTCTTTCAGGCTTTTCAAACCGTCAATGGTGTCGTGATCGGTAATGGCAAAGTACTGGATAGCGTGTTTCTCTATTTCACCCACTAATTGCTCCGGTGTGAGCGTCCCATCTGATGCGGTTGTATGGATGTGAAAATCAACAAGCATGCAATCATCTCCTCACTCAATTTTATCATATGTCTCAATCTACATTTTGTGATAAGGCAACACAGAAAAGGGACAACATGCCAACAAAAAGAAAAAGACATCGGACTTTTTTAATCCGATGTCTTTGAAGAGAGGCGTGTTTTACGTTGTTCATAAGGGGGATACTCTAATGAAGACCCTTTCGGGAACCGATCCTAAATGTCACTGACAGGATCTAACGGTTTGCATTCCTTCAAATCACTGTTATTACTTCTTTTCATCGCGTCTGGGTTTTTCTTCTTTCGCTTATTTTTTTATCTCAACAAGCATAATAATAGACGCAAGAAAAGAATAAATAATTACTCACTTTGAAGGGAATGCTGGAAAAGGCCTTCCAAATTGCAATGTTCCACGATCAAATCGATGAGCGGAGACAAGAGTGTGGACAAAACAAATTCAGGGATGGGAAGGTTGAACGGTCTGAGAAATGCCGTGATCTCGCCAATGACGGTTTGTTTTTTTTGTTCCCCGCTTAAATGTGTACTCTCGACTTGTGTTATAATGGAAGCCAAAAGCACTACACATTTCCAGATGGTCAACCCTGTTTTTTCAAGCTGCATTTTTCACCTCCTTGGGGTTGTGATCATGATTGAGAACAGTTGCTAACACAGATGGAGTTAAAACCCACAACCGGCTGGCGGCACGGTTGTGGGCGATTTGTTATTCGACCAGATCAATGAGTTCAGTCGATGTGGTATCAATGACATGAGCTTCATCAAATACTGGGTAGTCCACAACGAAGCCTTCAGCGTAGTTGGCCATATAATCCTGGATGATAGCCGTTTTTGTGTCTATATCAGCGGCCGGCTCAGGTACTTTAATGGTCTTTCTTCCTGTCCCATCTGATTTGGTAAAAATCAAATTCAGTGTTCTTGCCATCATTTCACCTCCTTTCTCGTTTTTTTCTCTTGGTGTTAGTTAATTGGACCCAGTACTTGCGTTGAATTGACCTCTATTCCAAATATGGAATAAGAAGAGAATTCCGCAAAAGCATAGGCCATGTCATAGGCCTGCTGTGTTGTGGTTGCTGCGTTGACGGGTATATAGACCCGTTTCAACACCGGTTTGTCTGAAACCACACCCGTGTCCAGGATGATTTCCAGCTTCTTGGTTTCAATGGTCATGTTAGCGGTATCTCCGATTGCCATTATTTCACCTCCTTCCTTTTGAGAAATACGTATAGTGGCCTCTTCTGCGAAAAGATCACTTATCGTGGTTACATACCGATAATATCACACTTTTTATGTTTTGTCAACCCTTATACCACAAATCGTGGTTTCGGTTTGTTTATGCTGTTTTCCGATTGGTTGTTGTTTGATCCCTATTCATTTTAGGAATTTTATAATCAGAAAAAAAGGTATTGAAACCTTAGTGATGGCGGTGTCTCGTTTTTCCAAGGAAAAAACATGATAAAATTCTCTTAGAAGGAGATGATTTGAGTGGAAACCAACGATTTTTATAAAGGACTGCTTGAAGAGTTGCATGAAGGTGTTTATTTTGTTGACAATAACCGAAAAATCACCTACTGGAATAAAGCCGCTGAAAGAATAACCGGTTATTTAGCCCGGGAGGTTGAGGGCACGCATTGTTATGATAACCTTTTGGTGCATGTGGATGACAACGGCAACAATCTCTGTACCGGCCTGTGTCCGCTGGCAATGACGATCAAGACTTCGGATAAATTTGCCGGAAAGGTCTATCTTCATCACAAAGACGGCCATCGTGTTCCGGTGAACATTAAAACCATCCCGATGCAGAATCCCGAAACGGGCATCGTAGAAGGGGGAGTTGAGGTCTTTACCGATGAGAAATTCCCGGAGGAGATTGAAAAAAAACTGATAGAACTGGAAAAACTTGCCTCTAAAGATGAGTTATGCGGAATTGCCAACCGGCGTTTTATGAAGGAAAAAATAAAAATGCTCATCGACCTGAATCAACATTACGACATGACTTTCGGGCTGGTTTTTGTGGATATTGATCATTTTAAGCGCATCAACGACACCTATTCCCATGATACCGGCGACAAAGTGCTAAAAATGATCAGCAACACCATGCTAAGCAATACCAGAGATACCGATTTGGTCGCCAGATGGGGAGGAGAGGAGTTTGTGGCGGTCTTTCCAGAAATCCAACCGGATATCTTCAAAAAAGTGGTGGAACGGTTGCGTTTTCTCATTGAAAAGAGTTTCATATCTGAGCGGCCGACTGGAGGCAAGGCAGAAGAAGGCCCCATACTCATATCTGTGACAGCTTCCATGGGAGCGACTTTGGTCCAAAAAGGCGATGGTGTCGACTCCATTGTGGAACGGGCGGACAAACTCATGTATCTCAGTAAAAATAACGGAAGAAACCAGATCACCTTTGATTTCTAATTTAATCATCCATCTGATTTCATGAACGCCCTTTTTTCGTCACATAGTCTATGCAAACAGTTACTGTTTTTTTTCTACACTTCAGTTCATCTCTCCTGGTTCTGAAATCGGGAAGAATAAGACGACATTATCAGACTTTTTGACATGATGTTTGTTTTTCATTTTTGGTTGAATCATGATATAATACAAAATATCTAAAAAAGACATCAAAAAACCAAATAATAAATAAAGGAGAATGAAGAATATGAAAAAAACATGGGTATTTATACTGATGACAATGATACTTTTCTTTTTTGCCAGCTGTGTGAATCAAAACAGTCTGAATCCGTCGATATCATTGGGCCGGCTGGGTAATGAAGGAGAACTCTTTATCAAAGGAAATGCCTATCATATCATAGACTATCCCTTTTTGGGTATTTCAGTTGTGGCTTTGAACAGAGAAACCCTGCCAGAAAGTTTTTCTGGAGTCCAAGACTTATCCCTGCGATCAGAACAGATGGAAATAGCCTTCAGTACGAATCCGTATAACAAAGCCATACTGGAATTAACCCTTCCGGATTCATTCCCAAAGGAACAAATTCTCCTCATGTCCATTTTGCCATCCAGCAAGGATATGACGGAATCGGTTGCAGATGAAAGGGACGATTTGTATCTTGAATACGTAACCATTCAGAAAGCTGTCGAAGTAAACGGATCGAATCTTTATCAGATTGAAACCATGAATTTTATTTCAATGAGAAATGCAGGCGTTTTTGTTTTTGATCTGTTGGGGAATTTTATCATCCCTTCTTATGTAACCTCAAACGAAGCGTATACCTATGCTGTCAATACCTTTTTATCCGTCAGGAACGCATCGCCGGACACCAGTATTTCTGGCGCATTGACCTTTATAAAGGAATTACCAGCTCATGAAGATTATCTGGAAGACATTAATCCGAACACTGTCGTCGTTGAGGGAAATGATATCATCGTCGTTCCTCCCGAACAGGACGAAAGAAAGCTCCGGGATCTAGGACCAGAAGGTCCGTTAAACCTTCCCGACAATGTGTATCAAATCCTTGACAACACCTCTCTTTTCGGACTGTGGTCCGTCAGCTTCAAATCTTCAAGATTGCCAGAGCCGGAAGCAGCAGGTTCTTCGTGGCAATTGGTTTTAAATGAAACTGAATTCCTCTTCTACCAAAACATACACGACCCGGATATTTATGAGATTAATCTGGACGAAAGTCTTGTGGACGACATTGAACAGATTCGGGATGCCCATTTCCAGGTAGCAGATGAAGCAAGCTGTACCCTAACGGTTCAAAGCAATCCCCAGGCAGGCGGCGAAGTTCGTGTGAATGAAGGGGGTTGGGGGGACGTTCAGACGGTAGTCAGTATCATTGGACAGGCGGCAATTTTGGAAGCCCGTGAGAACGTCGGCTACAACTTTGACGGTTGGTATGAAAATCAGCAGCTCTTAAGTGTAAACAATCCCTACACCCTAACGGCAAACAGTGACAGGCAAATAGAAGCAAGATTCAGTCTGATTCCAAATACTCCCCCAACCGTTACGAAGGTAAGCGGACCTGAAGGGACCATCAGAGAAACAACCTCATCATTCTCTTGGACCGGCTCTGACTCCGGTATCAGCGGTAGAAGCATCAGCCATTACAGGTATCAGAAAGACGGCGGCACTTGGACAACGATTAGCGGTACCTCATACACCTGGAGTCACGGCAGGGGTAATCACACCTTTGGTGTTGTGGCTGTAGATGACGAAGGTGCGGAATCTTCTATCGTCGAATGGGTCTTCAATTCCGTCGAAAATGTTCTCCCAACCGTTACGAAGGTAAGCGGACCTGAAGGGACCATCAGAGAAACAACCTCATCATTCTCTTGGACCGGCTCTGACTCCGGTATCAGCGGTAGAAGCATCAGCCATTACAGGTATCAGAAAGACGGCGGCACTTGGACAACGATTAGCGGTACCTCATACACCTGGAGTCACGGCAGGGGTAATCACACCTTTGGTGTTGTGGCTGTAGATGACGAAGGTGCGGAATCTTCTATCGTCGAATGGGTCTTCAATTCCGTCGAAAATGTTCCACCCACCCTGACCAAAGTAAGCGGGGTCAGCGGGACAACTTCCCAAACATCCGCCACTTTCTCCTGGAGCGGCTCAGACTCCGACGGGACCATTGATCATTACGCCTATCGAAAAGACTCGGGAAGCTGGCAGACCACCAGTTCCACCAGCTACACCTGGTCCGGCTACACAGAAGGGGCCCACACTTTCTCCGTGAAGGCCTTTGACAACGAGGGAGCTGAATCCGCCATCATCAGCTGGACGTTCACCTATGCTCAATCCACGGGTGAGATAGTCTACCGTGCCTTACTCATTGGGATTGAGAACTATGACGGGAACAACGACCTGACCTATACCTACGACGATGTCCTGGACATTGAAACAGTCATGAATAATCAGGATTATGATTATCAGATCGAAAAGATGGGTGGAAGCCAGCAGGTTACAAAAACTCAATTGCTGGCAAAGCTGGATGAATATGTCAATGATCCGTCCATCGATGCCAACGACGTATTTTTCTTCGGGTATTCCGGGCATGGCGGCTACAGTAGTGGAACCTCTAACCTGTTGAGTTCCGATTTGCGATACGTCAGTGTATCCGAGATCCGTGAAAAACTGGACAATATACCGGGGACCAAGATCGTATCCATTGATGCCTGTGAATCAGGGGCTTTTGTGAATATCTCGGACATGAGGCTCGAAGAACCGATGGATGCTCAGATGCGCATGTACTCATTCGTTCAGGGAATTATCGATACATTCGCTTCAGAAAATCCTTCCAGAGCGGCATTCGTCACCGAATACGAATATTACGCCATGGCAGCGGCAGCTATAAATGAATACAGTTATGAAAACGACGAAATACAAAACGGCTTTTACAGCTTTTTCTTGGCAGACGGCGTGGGACATACGGGATTGAGCAATCCCACGGGGCCCTTTAATGCCACATACAACGCCGATGCCAATTCAAATGATGCCATCACGTTGGCCGAACTGTTCAATTACGTCCGTACACAGGTGGATGATTATTCAGAAGGAGACCAAACCGTGCAGGTCTATCCGGCCAGTTCCAGTTATCTCCTGTTTGAATACACTGCCGGAGCTAATACAGCCCCCACCCTGACAAAAGTATCCGGTAATGAAGGAACATATGCTAATTCCAGTAATACTTTCTCCTGGAGCGGCTCAGACTCCGACGGGACCATTGATCATTACGCCTATCGAAAAGACTCGGGAAGCTGGCAGACCACCAGTTCCACCAGCTACACCTGGTCCGGCTACACAGAAGGGGCCCACACTTTCTCCGTGAAGGCCTTTGACAACGAGGGAGCTGAATCCCCAATCATTACCTGGACCTTTGATTATTCATCTTCATCCTCGGAGGGGATGTTCAAGGTAGCTAATTCATGGGGTGTGGACTACTGGGAAAATGTTCCGGATGGCTTTTACTACATCACCTATGAAAGCTTTCTTCAAAATGTGGATTACGTCTATGTAGCTGAAAAAGGCTACACACCAACCCGCGCCATCGCCGTTTTTGATATGGATCATCCTATTCGAACCGATTGCGATATTTCCATCGGAGTGGGCAATCCCGCTTCTCCGGAAAAAGAGATTAACTTCAGCGGACACAGTGAATCTTTTTATTTTCTGTCGGGTACATACCCTTATCCGGATAATGTGATGGTCATGGATATCACACCGCTGTTACCGATTTCAAACAAGACGGTCTTTTTGAAAGTGCACGACAAAACAAATACAGCCAATACCGGAACCCTACAATCGTTTAAAATAGAGGTTTATTCCACTTACGACACCAACAAAACCACAGAATATATCGCAAATGATGTTCCATTAAACACTGTAAACGGGTATATTGTAGCCTCACAAATTACCAATGTCTCGATCGCCGCCACTTCTGAACGAGATGGCGTCTCTGAGTTGATGTCCTCCTCAAAAACCCTCAGCAATGATCAGATGGAACGGATAAAAAACATCATAGGTGTGGCAGATGAAGAGAAAGACTACAACGAGATTGTACAAGGGTATGGAACGGGCTATCGGCCTCCCACGGAAAGAGAATGGGAAATGATGGCTGAAAAGAGCTTGCTAAGGGAGATTACAAGCTATCATTCTCAGGCCAGACCTGTACAGGTGGATCATTCCGCATCAGCCTATTTCCCCCCTATTGGTAATCAGGGCAGCAAGGGTTCATGTTCCTCCTGGTCCACAGTGTATTACGCCGGTACTTTCTACAACGCCACACGCTACGGCAGAGACCTTTCGGGGGCGCAATGGTTGAACGGCTATTACGGGTATCCTTCTGCCGCATACGATCAGTACATCATGAGCCCCGATTTTGCCTATCTCCAATTGAATCGGGGTGGTAATAACGGCACATCCATTTTCGACAATGTGCATCTGATGCATTTGATCGGCAACGCCTCTTGGGAAAGCTGGCCCTATGACTTGAACAATTTCACTCAATGGCCTGGTGAACAGGCCTGGCGAGAAGCACCAAAATATCGGCTAAACTGGAAATCGGACTGGCCTTTTGACTACCTTGATTATTATCCTTTCTTCTATTTGGAGATGACATCCACTCAAGACATCGAAACCCTGAAAAACCTATTGGCAGCGGGATATCTGGTTTCATTCAGTGTGGATGCCAATCAGTATGACAGTCTGACTTCGGAAGATATCTGGCATACCGGCAATTATGATTCCTCAGGTGGGACCAATCATGCTAATACTTTGGTCGGGTACATCGATTAAACGGGTGGAGTTGAGAGAATTGCAGATGAAAACCAACAAACAAGTCATTCAGTTAACGATGATTGCGCTTTTCGTTGTGCTGTTATTGACCAGTTGTGTAACAAATCAAAACAACCCGGCAATAAATCTTAAAGTTAGCGTGATTCAGACCATTGAGACAAGCTTGTTTGGTTTAAAAGCATTCCAGATTGAGATTGCAGGGGCTGGTTCCGCAGTATGTGTGGAGATTTTATCGGATGGACAGACCAGAAGCATTGATTTGCAAGGCTCAGAAAGCCTGATTGTATCAGACTTTTTCACTCAAATCCATTGCCAGCAACTGACTGTTAAATTGTTAGGAGAACAGGGGAAAGAACTGGCTGTTCAGCAAGTCGCCCTTCCTTTCACATACCAAAATCAAAGACCCCTCTATTCACAATTCAACGAAGGCATCTATTTTGAGGAAGCAGATCAAATTAGCTTTTATCAACTGGAATATCTGGCCTCATTAACACTTCCACAAAGAATCGCACTTTATTACATGACCCTGGAGGATACCATCACCACTTACGTCATGCTGCTTAAAGGAGGGGATGCCAGGTTTTGCTTGTATGCGGATTATCCAGTAGATATAGATGATCCGTCAATTGAAGAATTTCCCTA
>ERZ795057.3850-NODE-3850-length-9936-cov-5.467969_pt1 | contig 9936 bp, 11 predicted proteins | sample MGYA00375141_ERZ795057 | MGnify/ENA primary metagenome ERZ795057 (study PRJEB30186, sample SAMN05720163) | activated sludge metagenome | isolation source: Anaerobic digester | place: Hong Kong | collected 2015-01-26 ... | reverse complement strand
TTTTCTTTTTTTTTAATTTTTATAATAAAAAAAAATGAACACGAACATAGACTTTAGATATACATTTATAAGCCCTAAAGCTATAAGAGTAGCTACATGGGACACGTCCCACACCTTTTTATGGAACTTAAAAGAAATAAAAAGGATTATAAAAAAGATTATATATTATAATATAGAAATTTTAGAGTTTCAATACAATCTTTTAGAAAGGTTAGAAAAACGACAGGATTATAGAGTTATTAAACAGGTTGAAAAAGATATAAAAATTATTGAGGAACGGTTAGAAATTTATAGGGAGTTCGATAGTATTTCAAAATTATAATAAACACTATAATTACAAATACAAATTATTTAAAAATAATTTGTATTTGTAATTATATAAGAATATAATAATTGTAAAATTAATTATATAAATCATATTAGTTTCATAAATAATATTTGTCCCCTATAATAATTGTAGAAAAAACTCTTTATGGGACACCGTGCCCCCCTCCCACCACCAGAACTTTTGGACTCCTCGTATTAAGCTCCCCACATCCCCACATCCCCACATCCACACTCCACCACACACCATCTCTCTAGTACTTCAAGATTCCTCATCAAAGTAATACTTCTTCATCCTTCTAGGCATCTCTAGAACAGCATAAAAAATCCCCCTCTATCTATCTCAGACAAAGGAGGATTGACGAATAAAAACGAACTATATAATTATAAACTGAAAAGAAAATACCCACTCAAGCTATAGCTTTTTGTATATGATATATAGTATACCCAGAGATACTAGAGGAGAAAATACTACCATCATGAAATAAGTAATGTAAGCCACCAGGGCTCTCTTTCCCTTATATTCAAGTATAACCTCTCTAGAAGCTTTGAGAGTAAGTAAAAGAAAAACTACCGAAAAAAGGCAGTATATTATGAATAGAATCATATCATTATGTTTGGTAGGGATTTAATCCACTTGCATAGCCTTACCCATTCTTCAAGCCTATGATTAAATCTCTGGTTATAGATATTCCTAAGACACATATAATTAGTAGATATCCTAGCAGTTAAGAATAGTCCACTGGGAATATTATATAGTAGGTTGAGATAATTCTCTCTAGAGGGATCACTAAGATATAAACTCCTCAACCTATTCACTTCTTCAATAGTAACTTTTGAAACTCTTTCATGGAAGGATGCCTCCATAGTGGATATTCTATGCATAGTAGATTGTGAACTCACTATATCAAAGAAATGATATCTCTCAGCTTCTACCCAAACTTTGTTAGTGAGGGTAAGGTCAAAGGATACCCTCACTCCCTTTAGAAAATTGATATGGGAATCAGAACTAGAGGCCTTGGAGGCCTTATTTAATTTCTCTGCCCTAATCAAAGCCCTTTCAATATCTTGAGATTCTAGCTCTTCTTGGGAATTAGCCATGGGATAACCCGAGGCCTTAAGGGATTCCTCTAGGTCATATATCCTTATATGTGATAATATATCCCTGAAGTCCTCCCTATCTAAGATTATTTCTGACATACCAATATCATTTACCGGTTGAACCAAATCCACCCTCTCCCCTTATCTCATCACTAGTTATAAGGGAATCACCACTGAATACTCTAAATACTCTAACCTCCGATATTTCCTGGAACACTAGCTGAGCTATCTTATCGCCCTTGTGGATATACCTAGCATTGCAGCAATAGCTATCATCATTGGGGCTCATATTACCCAGAAGTATTTTAACCTCTCCAGAATAGTCTGGATCTATAGTACCCGGAGAATTCATTACAATTACTCCAGACCTTGCTAGACTAGATCTAGACCTTACCTGGGCTTCTATATTCTCTGGCATATCCAAGAGGATGTTAGTAGAAAAGAGGTGTATTTCCCCTGGTTCTAGTGTATAATCCTCCATTGAGTAAATATCATAGCCCACTGAATACTTAGTTCCTCTAGTGAGCTTTGGATTTTCCCTTGAGGGGTCAAAGGGCAGAACCCTTACGTTAAAAATCTTTCCTGGCATATCAATATAAATCTGATGATGAATAATGGTCCCTCTTAGATTCACTTTTGGGTTTCTCTAGAGGGGTGTTGTACATAATATAGTATTCTACTATGGAATTACCTAGTGTAGTATCTTTGCACTTAGCATTTACGGCATCTTTGAAGGATATTCCCAAGTAATTTCGGTTATTCACTGAGAATATATCACTTTTCCCCTCCTCATATGTAAGGGGTACTACATAGATGGTTATGCCCTTTGTATAAAATCTCTCAGCTGAGAGGAATTTTAGTTTCCTGAGGGAAAGTTTTAGTTTGGGAGAATAAAAAATTTGTTTCATGGCATGTTATATTAAATCAGTTCCTCTAGAGCCTCTAGTTTCTCCGCTAGTGAAGTTAAATTGCTTCCACTAAGGTTTTCTTTATTCTTATTTAACTTGGCTAGAAACAGGCCTATTTTAACCCTATTTTTGTAATCAGATTCCAATGATTTAGCGTAATCATCGTAGATGTGATATATAGCTCCCACTTTCTGAAGACCCATTCTAGTAAGTGATCCATCTGGGTTTATGGTCCTTGAAAGGATTAAACCATTGGATAATTTAGCGGTATTAGCCTTTGGGTCAATTTCTAATACTTGGCTTACATCAAGTAGCTGAGATGATAGGTATAATACCTTATCTCCTGTGCATAGGGCTTTAAAGCCGCATCTAGAGGGGTTTTCTGTTATGTTTACCCGAGTTTTTATTTTCTTTTTCATTTGGTTGAATGTTGTTTTATATCTAATAGACCTGAGGTGGTACCTATCTTTGAAACTAGGTTTTTGAGGCATAGAAAAGCCCCAATTGGGATTGGTTATGGGTAAACCTTAATCCATTGGAGCTAAAGATATGTAAAAATCGGGTCCATAAAAAACATGGTAGAAGTTTCAAGCTATGGTAGGTTAATCCTCAACCTCTTAAAATATATCAAATAATAATCATCTTCCTTTGTAATACCTCCAAGTGAGGTAAGTGTACTATAACCAGGTAGAGTTTTTCATGTTAAGGGTTAAAGGTTAAATTCTTAGTGAAATCGTCATATTGCTAATTGGCTTTTCGAATCCAAATAGTAAACAAAGTTTAATCTTGGAGCTCTAGGTTACTGGATCAAATCCAAAAATTTAACAGAGCTATACCTGCTTCACGTAGCTCGTATTCAGAGGTCAGCAACAAAAGAGAAAGAGAGAAAGAAAAAGGGAAAAGAAAAACGAAAAAAAGAAACGAAAAAAACAGAAAAGAAAGTAACACAAAGAAAAGAATAAAAAAGAAAATAAATAAAAGAAAAAAGAAAAGGGAAAAAGAAAGAGAGAAAGAGAAAAGAAAAAATTTTTAATAAATTAAAAATTTTTTCCACGCATACGAGCGGGCGTGGGTAAAGCGAAAAGCGAAAGAGAAGGAGAGCAAAGATACCGCTCCGCGGTAGGTGATTAGGGAGATTACTACGCAAGCTCCGTAACTCCCTAATCACGAAAAAACTAACAATAGCGTACGCGAGGATTTTCCTGAAGTGAGAGAAGGAAGTTTTAAAATCTCGAGAGAAGTTCTTGGAAACTATTTCATCTCACATAACTCAGAAACTTTATCTCAGTCGGAAATCCCTAAAACTAACATACATCACTACTCTTCAGGATGTATCAACTAAGATCCCGAACTGGTAAGATAAAGTTTCCCAGTTGGCAAAAGAGGTTAACTATTACCTCAAAAACAAAAATATGAAACATGAGATCACAACATATTCCCTAATTGGAATCTTGGCTATCACAACATTACTTTCAATCAAGCAGTGTTCAGAATACCAAGAAAAATCCCAGAAGATTGAAACTGATACAATCTTCAGTGATAAGTACATTCAGGTTCCACCAACACTAAAGGTGGTTGAGATACCAAGGGAGGTAATCATCTACAAGAATCTTCCAATTCTGAAGATAGATACCATAATCCTAAGAGATTCTTTCATAACTCTAGTTCAAGAAAGAGATTCAGTAAACTACTCTAATCAGTTTTTAACTTCTTTCACTAGAGAACCAAAACTCATCGGTCTACAGATCTCAAAAAACAAATTGAGTCTAGATCTCCTAACCCCAGAGGGTATTTCAAAAGAGGAAAGATTTGATATAGACACTGAGAAGTTCAGATATTCCTATTCTCAGGGTAAACTAACCAAGAAAAAATCTTGGAATTGTAAATTTGATCTAACTACCTCTTACTCCTTCAGACCATTCAATACATTCCATGATTTTAACATTCTTGGAAATTTCAATACTAGCCATATCAAACTTGGAATTGGTCCAGGATTATTCTATTACCCAAATCTCAGAGATGATCCAGGCTATGACCTATTACTCAACATAACTTACAGATTCTGATGGCTAAGAAGAAGAACATAGAAGATAAAATATTCACTAGAGAAATGGTAGATACACTGGCTAAAGTTTCAGTAGATCTATATCATTTCTCTAGTTTTGTGTATGTAATACATCCAATCAGAGGTAAAGTACCCTTCCTCCTTTATCCATACCAAAAAGGAGTACTTCTAGAATTCTTAAGAAACAGATTCAACATCATACTCAAATTTAGGCAAGCTGGTATTACTGAGTTGATATCAATGTACTGCCTATGGCTAGCCATGTACCATGAAACCAAGAAAATAAACATTATCTCAATCAAGGATACCATAGCCAAGAAGGTACTAAAGAAGATAAAGTTTATGTACAAGAATTTACCATGGTATCTACAAACACCTATCGTCAATGGAAGAAACGGAGAATATGGTACCGTAGAGGAGATAGAATTCTCTAATGGCTCAGTAATATCTTCAATCCCAACTACAGAAGATGCAGGTCGTTCTGAGGCTTTATCACTTCTAGTAATTGATGAAGCTGCCATAGTTAGATGGGCCTCAACCATTTGGGCAGCAGCTTTTCCAGCCCTATCCACGGGAGGGTCGGCAATAATAAATTCAACTCCCTATGGTATAGGATCTTGGTACCATCAAACTTGGGTAGATGCCATAAATGGGTCATCTCCAATAAATCCCATAAGGCTAAGATGGACCATGCACCCTGAAAGAGATCAAAGCTGGTATGACATTATGGCTTCTACTTTGGGTCCAAGAAGAACTGCTCAGGAGATAGAGGGTGACTTTCTTGGTTCTGGTAATCCAGTATTTGACCTTTCTGATATTCGAGAGATAGAATCAAGCCTTAATGATTATCACCAAGTATCACTCCTGAATGGGCAATTCAGGAGATTTTTATTGCCAGAAGATAAACCAGAATCTGATACATTTTACTTGGGAGCTGACTGTTCAACTGGTAGATCAAATGACTATTCAGCATTCACCGTTATGGATAAATCTGGTGAGGAGTTTGCAGTATTCAAAGGTAGAATACCACTTAATAAGTTCACGAGACTTCTTGGTGATACAGGAAGGCTGTACAACTGGGCAAAATTAGCTCCAGAAACCAATGATATTGGTATGGCTGTTACACTTGGTCTACAGGATGAGGGCTACCCAAATCTATACTACTCTCAGAAACTTCTAAAAAGAAAGGGAGAACGGAACCCTAGAGTAGAAGAATTCCCCGGATGGTTAACTTCTTCAAAGAATAGGCCTGTAATCATAGAGGGATTAGAGAAAGATATACGGGAAAACAATATCATAATCAAGGACCCTTTCTTCTGTAATGAGGCCTTCACATTCATTTATGATGCCTCGGGTAGACCAGTAGCCATGGGTAAAGGTAATGCCAAGGAGGAAGATCTTCTAGATGATACCACTTATTCTGATGACTCCATAATGGCTAAGGCCATAACCAATCACATTAGGAAGGTATCCAAACTAAATTTAACAACAACACCAGTATAATCATGGATATTTTTTCACTATTCAAAAAACCCAAAGGGAATACTATATCAGCGGATGTTACTACCACCAAAAAATCTGGAAGTCTAACACCTGGTAGAGTATCAGTATCAAATGATTCTTCTGATCTTTTAACCTTCTTAGGAGGTAAGACTAAAACTGTGGCTAATCCCTCATTTAGGAGCGAGCTAGTCCCTCTAATAAGGGACTTGTTTAAAGTTAATCCAGACATGTCTATAGCTGTACTAGACATGTTTAAATTGGCTAATACCACTCACAAGATTTCATTCCCCTACAATTCATCCCAGGAAGAAGCTACTATGAGAAAACACTTACTAGAAGTTTCAGATAAGTGGTTGAATTATACAAATGGAGTGGATGGCTTAGTAAATAAACTCATAGTTCAATGCCTAATAGGTGGAGCTATGAGTTTTGAATGTGTGCCAAATGATAAATTAGATGGTCTTTCCACTATAGTATTCCTTAACCCTGAGGATATAAAGTTCTTCAGAGAAACCAATGGGGTTTATCATCCTTATCAAGTTAATAAGCATAGCATACCCAATACAAAAGAATCAAAACCCGAATACATAAGGCTTAACTTAGAGTCTTATAGGTACATTGCCCAGTACAATGACACAGATGAGCCTTATGGAATACCTCCCTTCTTAAGCTCACTAGATAGTTTAAGAACCCAATCAGATATGAAAACTAACATAAAGAATCTGATGGAAACTCTGGGTATAATGGGATTTATGGAAGCTCTAGTACAGAAACCAGACCAATTACCATCTGAATCTAATCGGAGTTATTTGGCAAGGCTAGAACAGTACCTAGTAAAGACCAAGAAAAACTTAAGCCAGGGAATGAAGGATGGTCTGGTAGTTGGCTATAAAGATGAACATGAATTTAACCTTAATTCCACTACCCAGAACATGAGTGGAGTAGACTCTATCTATTCCTTGAACCAGCAATCAGTGGCTAATGGACTGGGAGTAAATGGTGGTATTATAGGTCTTCCTGGAGCTAATTCAGGTGAAGCCCAAGGAGTTATGCTATCTAAGCTTATCAGTCAGTTATATAATATTCAATCCCTTGCTAGTTATGCTTTAAAATTCATATACTCATTAGAACTGAGGCTAGCTGGGTATAACAATAAGGGTATAAAGGTTGAATTTACAACGTCCACGGTTACTGATGAAATAAAGGTTCAACAGGGTCGGGAATATAAAGTAAACAATCTAATAAAACTATACACTTATGGTATCATATCTCTGGAGCAATTTGCTTTTGAGATGGGCTATACTTCACCTGATAAGGATGAACCTAGACTAAGTCTAGAGGATCTTCTTGGTAAAGGTCAAAAGATAGACACTGGAACTTCCGATGGAACTAAGAAGACCAAGAGAGAAGCTGATAAGGATAAATCAGATCGTAGAGGAAGAGATAAATCTAATCCTTCTCCAGCTAGGAGAGATTCACAAACAAAGGAAAGATAACTAAAAAAACCATCAAGCATATGCCTAAAATTTATGTAGATTCAATGACTCTGGGGGGATCTAACTCAATGATTACCCCCTATAGCCCAAAGAAAGAATACTTAGACTCTTTTTCAAACAAAGTTATACCAAGTAAATTTACCAATGGTGAAAATTCCATACAGCAGTTTGGGTTATTTGGTGGAGATATAGATTATAATACCTATTACCCAGAAATTCAAAACTCTGAAGAGATAGTTCCCAGAGATGAAGAATTCATAGAGCCAATGTTTAGGCTTCTATCTGAAGAAGTTGTAAGCATGAGTTACTGTCCTACAGATTTTTCAAGAAATGGAGTTTTAAAAGCCTCCATGAATATGCTAGTGGGACAAACCGTTAACTGCGACCATGAAACTAACATTGGAAATGCTATTGGCTCAGTAAAATCAGTGGTATGGCAGGATTCATTTGTACAAAATGGTATCACAGTACCTGCTGGTATAAACGGAGTATTCAAACTAGATGCCAAGTCAAATCCCCGTATAGCTAGGGGAATTATGATGAATCCACCCTCAGTACATTCAAACTCAGTAACAGTAAGATTTGCTTGGGAGAAGTCTCATCCGGATTTATCAGATGATGAATTCTGGAGCCAGTTTGGTAAAAAGGGTAAAGATAAAAAACTGGTATGCCGAGTAGTAACTGAGGTAAAGGGATATATGGAGACTTCTCTAGTATCCAGAGGAGCAGATCCCTGGGCTCAATTGATAAATGGAAATGGTGGTATCAATGATCCGGGATATGCTAAAAAATATATGAGCAGTTTCTCAGATCATACTGAACCCCCAGAAGCCTATTTCTTTTACTCTTGGAAGGATCATATCTTGGGTAATGAGGATACCCTGGAGAATAAGCTTATGGATCCTGTAAATGTCAATACCATTGATAATAAATCAAAGGACAATAACAATAATTCAAATGATATGACATTAGAAGAATTTATTCAATCAGTAAATGCTGGAGGTTATATATCTCTAGCTGAAGGTCAGGATATGTCTGCTGAAGCTATTATTTCAGCTCTAAAAGAGATTCCAGGACTTAAAAGCAATGTATCTTCATTACAGGAAGAGAAATCAAACTTAGAAAGCACAATAGCTTCCCTAAACCAGACCCTATCAAACCAGAAAAATATGTTTGATTTGGGTACTTCTGTTCTAAGTGAAGCTAGAAATACGGCCATAGAATCATACAAAAAACTCATGGGCATAGAATCTGAAGAAGATTCTACTTTAACTCCCATAAAGAATGTAATATCTTTGGCTGATTACCAAGGTGTAAAAGCTCTAGCTGATGGTTATAACAAACAACTAGAAGAGAAGTTTCCTCTACATTGCCAAGAATGTGGATCCAAGGAGGTATCTAGACAAGTATCGGCTAAATCCTTAGAGGAGAATGACACTAGATCCAGCTATACCATGGAAAACCTAAGAAATTCAAAACTAAAATAATCAAATACAATGGCATTTACAATCTTTGGTTCAAAGACTCCTAAGGTTTGCATATACAAATCAGAGTCACAAAAACTTAGACAGGCTTTCCAGCCTCATGTTACTTCTGGTACCGTTGATACCATAGAAGTTGGTCAACCAGTTTATCTGGAAACTGATGGTACAATTAAGCCTATGGCTACAGCTACTCCAGCTTATAAGTATCTTGGTATAGCTGAGACAAACACTTCTAATCCATGCTATGGTGTAGATAACAATATTGCTCTTGAAGTTACCGTAGCCATGAGGGGCTTTATGATTCTTTATGGATCAGCTTCTGCTGCTATTTCTACTACTGGGGCTGTAGCTCCTACAGGTGGAGTAGATAGTGATGGAAGAGCTATCTTTGCACCAGTTGCATCACCAGAGGCTTCAGCAAAATTCCTTAATCTTACCACAGCAGCTGCTGAAGGTGACCTTATCCAAGTTTTAGTACTAGATTAATTAAAAAATAAACAAATACAATGGCAGAAAACTTTACCAAGGGTCAGATCTTGGGCGAACTAGAGGCTTCCGTAAGGGAGCTAGATATTCTTAGATCAGGAGCTGATAACAAGAAGCCAGTAGAGGTATCTTTTGGTGATTACACTCAGGATAAATATGGTCTCTCAGAAGATGATGTATTCAAGAAAATTGGTGTAAATACCAAGATTGATACCATGTCTAACATCTTCTCTATGGCTGGGGCAGACCCAAATATGAGATGGGTAGTACCAGAAATCATACGTAAGGCTATTACATTGGGTTTAAGACAAAGCCCAATTTACCCTACTCTTATCACTGCTGATGAATCAATCAATGGATTAAGAGCTACAATGCCATTCATTAATATGTCAGATGCTACTCCAGCTCGTATAAATGAGGCAGAGACCATTCCATTGGGTAATATTTCTTATGGACAGAAGGATGTTAAGTTATTCAAAGTGGGAAAGGGATTCAAGCTTACAGATGAAGTAAAGAACTATGTTTCTCTTGATGTATTGGGTATTTACCTAAAAGACTTTGGTGTTCAA
>ERZ795057.3836-NODE-3836-length-9956-cov-4.596606_pt1 | contig 9956 bp, 5 predicted proteins | sample MGYA00375141_ERZ795057 | MGnify/ENA primary metagenome ERZ795057 (study PRJEB30186, sample SAMN05720163) | activated sludge metagenome | isolation source: Anaerobic digester | place: Hong Kong | collected 2015-01-26 ... | reverse complement strand
TTTTACGCGTTTCGGGTCACTGGTGAAGTCAACATTTGCACAGTCCTTTGCACCGCTGATGGGATACAAATGTTTACTGGCTTCATCAACATATTCATCAGCAAGGTTCCCAAAGGTATGGCCCAGTTCATGGAGAATAATCTGCGCTGACTGTGATGTCCTGGAAGATGTCGATAGATACCCGCCTGCACCACCGTACCTGGTGTCATTGACCGAAACAATGATAGAATCGATACGGCATCCTGTTTTGGACGCATAGTGGTTGGCCATCTGGCTATTTTGTGCATAAAGCAGTCTTTGAATACCGCTTATCCCGTAACTGGAATTCAGGGCGGTATCCCTGGTGTTGTATGATGGACTGTCATCCGCTCCCCTTTCTCGTGACCTGACAAATACGATGTACACATTGAAATACTCACGGTACTCCCGGAAGGGGGATTTGGAGAATATGTAATCTGCAAGTTTTTTGCATTCCTTTTCGTACGGGCCGCCTTTTGTTAAATCATCCTGTGTATAACCGTCACCCATAATGCAGAAGTTTATGGATTTGTCATGTTTTGCCTTCATATAATGCCAGACGTCACCTTCATTGTGATAATTCCCGGAACTGACGCTCCTGACCATGGGCGTGCTCACTTTTCTCGATACAGTTACAGGTATTTGACCGGAGTTGGCCTTTGTAATATACTCAGGCAATGCATATGCCTTTGGTGTCTGTTCTTTGCCGATTCTACTGGCCATTGCAGCGGTTTTTTCCTTTGCAACTCTGAAGTTTTCCTCCCAGGTGGATTCTGGAGATGCCATAAGAGTTTTATCAAAGAGGGCTTCAGTAAAAAAACTCGGATGTGCTTCCTCTCCTTCACTTGCGGCTGATATATGAAGCATGCCCCTGTAATTGTACAGCAGGTTGATATATGCTTCCTTCTTTTCCCTGTCATTCATAAATCTGCTGGAAACAAGAGGTTTATTAAGCGGGATGTACTTGCTGCCATTGTCTGTTATGAGGAGATTCAGTCTTGCCTTTGACCTGTTAACCAGCATATTCAGCCTGCTTCGCTTTATCGTGTTGCCGTCAGCACCGTACACAAAGGTGTTGCCATTATGGTCCCGCATACCCCCATGACCTGAAAAGTAGACCAGGAATATTTCATTTTCTTTACTTTCTCTAACTGCGCTGTTTATATACGTAACGATGTTTTTTGACGTGGCTTTTTTCCCGCGTAGAACTTTCTTTTCGAGCTTAACTATGTTATTTTTCTGAAGATAATGTAAGAAATTATTAAGACGGCCGAGGTTCTTTGTGCGTTCCCTGGCTCCATTCTCTATCTCTCGTATGAAATTTTTTATCTCATTGTTTCCGGAAACGCCATCCTCGTATATCACCTCGTAATCGTCTACAACAATGAGTAATGCTTTCAGGGTAGTCCTTTCATACCTATTTCCCTTTAAGTTGTTGTATGGAAAAAAGAGTGATGTTGTTACCAGTATAAGTAAAAGATACAGGGCGTGTTTTTTCTTCATTGCAATTGCCTCTCGATATAATTGCTAAAGCATGTAAAATTGAGCTTTCCGTTGCCCCGGATTGATCCCGGGTAAACATTGGTTGTGCAATAAGTTCTTATAGTTTTGCAATTCATTATACAAGCTTCCTTGATAAAAATCTATTGGTTTTATAAATCCGATAGATTTTTTTGCGGCATGAAAAGAGGGTGTCCCCCGGGGGCACCCTCGTATACGTAGTCACTTTTACCGGTATAGAAAAGTTCTCCCCCCTCAGCTGAAAGCGGTGGAATGCACAGCAGCGGGAGTAGTAGAAGCAGCGCGACAACCGCCTGTTTCATTGATTTCATCAGAACCGGTTTCTCTGTCAGGGAAACATTGTAATAATGCAGTCTAATAATAAACGGCAGTCCAGTGAAACACAAAATGGCTTAGATGTAAACAAATAATTTATTTTGTGCAATTGGTTTTATAATTAGTCGTGATTTGAGATTCTAGAATACGCCAAAAGAAAAATTATAAAAATGTAATTGACAGTTTTTATGTGTGCTGATATTTATGTTATCAAAATTATATTTTTATTAATATAAAATATCTAAACTATTCTATGTAAATAGGATGTTTTATTACGCGAGTGTTTTACTATTTTAAATTAAGTATTGGAGAACTATTATGGTTAAAAAAGTTGTTTTCACTCTGATTATTTCATTTGTGAGTACGTCTCTGTTTGCCTTTTCCTTTGCGAAAGGGGACACATTTTTATATCCCACTGTTGGTTTTGGTGCGTCATCTGCCAGCTGCACAGCATGGAAAGGGTATGAAATGGGGAATGAGGTGTATAGTGATGAAACCGCATTTGATGATCCTGAAACGGAAGTGAAGTTTGCCTATAATGTTGGGTTGATGTTCGATCACTACCTTTCCAACACTCTTGCGCTCACAGCAGGTGTGACCTATGACAGTACACCCGCGGAACTGAGGTATCCTGCAAACGAAGCTGCGTATGATGGAGATCTTTATATTACGGCAGAATATAAATTGCTAACCATTCCCGTGGGGCTGCACTACGTCTTCAATAACCTTGTAATTGTCGGGGGCGGGCTTTTCTATTCGATTGTTCAGGATGATGAGGTAACAATAAAAGATAATGTGATGAATATTGAAAAGACTGACGTGAAATCACAGAACTTTCCCGGTTTTTTTGTTGACCTGGGATTAAATGTAAATATTTCACAGGATAATCATCTCTTAATATATGCCCGTTACAAGCAGGCTTTATCGGAAGTCTCTGAAGGGGATTGGTATATTGAGGATGTTAAAATTCAATCGTTGATGCTGAATGTGGCGTTTGGAATAAGGATCTGATTATACTACATATAACACAATTGCGGGTATGAACCCGCAATTGTGTTATTATAATATACAGGACTCCCCTCATAGAGCACATTTTCCGGAGTAAGCGTCTCCTTAAAGAGATGAATATCTCAATCCGTCCCGTTCATCCATACAAAAAATCCCCGAAAAGGGGCCGTTCAAAATTTACTCGTCCCGCAGTTTCATACAGGATGATTATCTCGCTGTATACAGGAAAAAATGAGTTTTGCTGTTTATACGGTGTTATTCAGATATAAATTTTTCCACTGCAGCTCGTAAAGGCCGGCTGATAACATGCGCAGTATCATCAATTTTGAGAAGCCTTATATTGCAGGGAACTCCGCGTTTTTCGGCTTCTTTTCTAAGGGCAGAATAGAATTTTTCAGCGCGTTCTTTTCGCCCTGTACCCTGAAGTTTCATAAGATCGTAACGGCGCCATGTTGTGCGGAATGCTCCCTGCTGTCTGTCATTTTTGCCCACAACAACGCAGAGTTCCTTCGAAAGGAATTTCCGGACATCAGGTTTTCTGTCGATATTATACGATGGCGGCATATTGATACCAATTGGGTACGGCAGGGATGTATCCGGATATGTGTACCAGCCCGGGGCGCCGATTACCGCTTTTTTGATTTTATCAGGATAAAATAGCGCATATCGAAGCGTGAACTGACCGCCTCCTGAGAAACCGAACATATAATAGGTGTCAGCCTTAATACCGGGAAGAAGTGTTTTTGTCCTGGAAACCAATTGATGGAGCCACTGGTCCGCACGTATCTTCGCTCTTTGATTTCTTTTTTCTATAATATTGAGCCGCTGATATCGTCCGAAAAAATGCTTTCTCTCAAAATGGGGCGCAAGTATCACGAGGTTTTTTCTATCTGCAAGACGTTTCCAGCGCATCGCAGTTCTCTGAAGCTTTTTCATGATATGCTGACCGCTTTCCTGTGTAGAAAACCCGTGTATTGCAACAAATAATTCACCGCATTCCGGATTACCATAAACCTTTTTGGGAATATAGAGAACAAAATTTCTTCCTGAGTTATCTTTAAGTAAATTTATTCCTGCACTTAGCGTTTCAGAATACACATGTGTTGTTGAGGATACAACAAGGAATAACACAGGTATAATTATTAAAGACTTATTCATAACTGTATAGAAAATCACTCTCCTCTAAGAGCGCATTACGAGCGCATTACCTGGAAAGAGCGCTTTCTCAGAGAGAAGAATTTCTCTGATCGTCTCCTTCATCATTACAATAAACCCCTGAAAAGGGGCCGTTAAAATTTGCGGCGGTCCGTATCTGCTTTATGTCAACACAGTATGCCCGAACTTTATATGGTGGTCAAAATGATGTCAAATGAAATTTTGCAATGAGAGGTAACAACCGCATGGAGCTTTTTCAGGGGCCCTGCTTTCGTGAGAAGAGAGAGCTATTTTCTCCTTACATTGATGCCAGTGTTGTCACAGCAAGTCCCGTTGTAACCGGTAGCACATAAAATAAAAGAGTGATTGACAGTATTGTCCGATAATGCTACTATAAATGGCACGCTGCATTATGCTGAGGCAGTGTTGTGCGGAATGGTGGTTTTTATTATTCCTCTCATTCTGTGCAGCAGCGTAACCCTTGCGGGGTATGGTGAAGCATAAAATTTTCGGCGTGTGGTTCTCGGGTAATGGCCAATAATACTTATGTAAAACCGTTGAAAGCGTTTGATCCGAAAAAGGACCTCCTGGTGAATGAGTCCTTCAAAGCGGATTCTCTTTTTTCCCAGGAGGATACACTCGGGGATCTCGAGTCGGGTGAACCTGACGGGGATATGCAGGGTGATGCCGGCAAGGAGCTGGTGAGCTTTCGTGCTGATGCCCCTGTCAAATCCGGGATTCTGTCAGTCACCACTGCGCTGAATAAAACAGTACTGATTGTCTGCAACAAGAAGGGCGGCGTATACTTCCTTTCCCCGGAACAGGGCTCCCTGTCTCCTGTGGGCAAATTTAAAATTCCCGGATCAATAATCCGCACCCCAGCCTATTCCAGTGGAATTCTTTATATTGCTACACGTGAGGGTTTGATTGTTGCCGTGAACACAGGCCTCGGGAACCGGGAGGGAGACGGCACATCGTATAAGCCGGCATTGCTGTGGCAGAAACGCATGACAAAGGGGATTCTCACGGAGCCTGTGGCAACGGGGAAGATATTAATTGTCGCCTCCCTTGGAGGTGTCCACGGGTATGAGGCGTATTATCAGGATGAATCTTCGAAAGCCATCGGGAACCTGCTCTGGGAGAAGCAGATAAACGGCACCGTGTCCTCGCCGACCCTCCATGGAGGCATGATCTTTATCGGGTCAGAGGAAAAGAAGCTGTATGCCCTGGAATACGGCGGCAGCAATGTGGACACGAAATGGGAATTTGAAACCAATGCCCAGATACGGAACAAACCGTCGATATCCCTTGACGGAAAGGATGTCCTTGCGGCTTCCATTGACGGGTCCGTCTACTGTATTGACATCAGGCAGAAAAGGCTTGAATGGGTGTTTATGGTAAAGGCTCCAGTGTACAGCACGATTATCCCGGGAACAATTGATAACGCCCCGTGCTACTACTTCGGCGCCGACAACGGCATGTTCTACTGCGTGAATTCCTTCGGGAAGTCACTGTGGACATGTAAGACAAACGGGAAGATCCGGACACAGGCGCTCCTTGAGGGAGGTGTGGTGTATTTCGGGTCCGAGGATAATAACTTTTACGCACTGAACGCGAAAACCGGCGCTATGCTGTTCAAGTTCAGCACTGATGGAAATATCAATAGCACTCCTGTGATGGTTGATAATGCCCTGTATTTCGGGGCCACGGATTCCTTTGTACACGGGATCAGTAAATAACAGGGGTGAATTGCGGCCAGTAGAATACCTATACTTATTGAATGAAGCGGGGGAGATAGATGACGCAATTATTTAAAATGCTGTATCATGTGACACACCTTGACCCACGGGTGTATGAGCTTGAGAAGGAAGTTGAATTTCATCAGTATATCATTTTTGCCGCTGTTGTGGTTATCCTTCTCCTTGTTGCGATCGTGTTTCTTCAGAGCAGGATTATTAAGGGACGGAAAAAGGGAAAGACCTCAAAGATCGCGGAGAAACTGTACCGTCCCAAACAGGCCGCGGCGCACACTGAAGCCGTATCACCTGCGGCTCCCGCGAACACGGGGAAAGTGACCCCGAAAGAGCTTCCCGACCCGGGCCTTATCTTCAAGTATTCCCTCGCGAAAGAGGACATGAACGAGAAGATGATTACCATCGGCCAGACCGAAGGGAATGTGAAGACCTATTCCACGGAAATCATTGATAATCATCTAAGTATTTATATCAGAATCATTGAAAACAGGCAGGACCGTGATATTTATGACCTCCCCGACAAAATTATTGAAGAATATCAGGTCGATATACGCCGTGACGGAAAGTCCCTTGTGTATTATCCCGGATTAACGGGATTCAGGGAAATGGGCTCACGGGAACGCCTCTATGTGAAAAAAGAACCTGATGTCGCGGGTGATCCCACGTTCCCGTCGCTTGAGCCGAAGAACCCTGTGCGTTTCAGGCTTGGTGACCGTCTCAATCAGGACGGGAAGTTTGTGAACGGGTTTTTCGAATTTCACTTCTTTACCAAAGATTACGAGGTGCAGACAAAAGCAGGGATACCGAAAATCGAAAAATATTTCATGCTCCGCCTTTATAAGATTTATCCGGGATATGATACAGGGGCGCCCACCGGTGACGGCCTGTATCCCATGGTAGATCCATTCACGACAGGGTGATAATATGGCACGCGATGCACTCCATGATTCAATTCAGAGTATAATAAATGATGATAAGCCCACCGTCCGGAAGTCACTTGTTCTTGGTGTAGGGGGGTCCGGCATGAAGGGCGTTCTCGCCGCGAAGCGGTGGATCGAATCAAATATGCCGGCTGAAGCCCACAGATATATGCGGTGGATGGGTATTGATACCACTGATATCGAAACCAGCATTGAAGGCAAGGGCGGAATGTACCGCTTTCCCTCGGATCAGTTTTTTCAGGAGGAGCGGCGTATGCTGTATATCTCAGCGCCTACTCCCTCCCAGCTTTCGATGGATTTTCTCAGGGAAAAATTCAAAAACGACCCCTGCTTTTCATGGCTTCCCAATCCCGATGTGTACGATATAAGCACCAGGGCAGGGCAGGGCGCCAACCAGACCAGGCCCCTTGGGCGCCTGGCGTTTTTCTTCAATGAACAGAAAATCCGTGACACCCTTATAAAGGAACGTGACCGCCTTGATTCCCTTTCCGATGACCCGAAATATTTCCAGTTGATGGACGTAAAGGAAGGGCGCGATAAAACTGAAGAAACCATAACCTTCACGATGGAACGCGGTGTGAACAGGTATTATTTCAGTGACAGGATACCAAAGGACCACACCGTTGTGTTCTTCGAGCCGGACGCAAAAGCCCGGGCCCTTCTGTGCCCCCATATTGACGGCAAAGTGACAATGGAGCATTTCCCCTCTGATGAAAGGGGGCATTACTTTGAAATGAGCGGCGGGAACTTTGAAGGGCGGAGTTTTTCCTTTAAGACAAAGCACTTCAAGCGCCGCGGACAGATCTCGATTTTTATTACCTGTTCCATCGTTGGCGGTACCGGGAACGGGATGATCCTTGATATCGGGGCGATGATAAAGGATGTCTTTAAAGATTACTGGCCCGCACCCAGGGTATACTGCATCCTGGTGCTCCCGTCAGCGTTTAAACGGGTGGTGTACAACCGCAATGCCCGCGCGAATGCCTACGCGGCACTGAAAGAAATTGATTATTTTATGAGCGGCAATACCTTCCGGGCGGAGTACCCCTCCGGGCGGAAAGTTGAAGTTCCCGACAGGCTTTTCGAAGACGGCATGCTCTATCTCCTTGACGTGGAGAACATGGCGGGGAATTCCCTCCAGGGCCGTGACCAGGTGCAGGAGCTGACGGGGCAGTTTATCTCCACCTTCGTGGCGTCAACGGTGGGGGGCGCGATTGAAGAGCGCATGGTGAACGATTCTACCCGTGCCGCGATTTATCTGCCGAAAGATGAGCCCTCCCAGAGAAAGGCCGCGTACAACTCCTTCGGTATTTCCAGGGTGATATATCCGGTGCCTGTATTGCGGGAACTGGGATACAAAATTACCGCGATGAAGATGATCGGCGCATTTCTCCAGCCGGTCAACAAGCGGCTTCTCCTTGAGACGGTGGGCGATATCAACCGCGGCCTTGTACGTTCCCTGCGGCTGAACTGCCGCCTTATCTTTGAACGGATGTACCCTGATTACAAAGCAGACAGCGAGATAGAGTTCCGTTCGTACTCCACAAAGATGCAGCGTGCCCTTGAGAAGGGGGACACAAGGGGCGTTATCGCAACCATGGAAAACCTCATCCGTGATTACGGAAAAGAGGAAATGGAAAAGACCAAGAAAAACCTCATGCTGCGTATGGAGAAGCGGTACCAGCTTGAGCTCGATAAAATGAAATCGATTCTCACCACGGAGATCCACAATTTCATTAAAGATCCGCAGAAAGGTTTTCTCTTTGCGGACGCCGTTATCAACCTGATACTGGGGAAACTTGAACTGTATCAGAAGAAGTATTATAAAGAACGCGTTGCCCTCGCACGGTACTCCACAGAGGACCTTGAGAAAATTGTAGAGATTGCCGAGCAGCGCAAACTGGATGATCCAAAGCTGATTGATGCAATTGTTGAGATGGCCGGCTTCAACTTCAGTCAGCTGGTGTTTGAAGCGATGCTTACCTCCGCCGAGGCATTTGTCCGTGACTTTAAGGCGCTCCTTTTTAACCTGAAAAACATTGAAGTGAACATCCTGAAAGAAAAGGTGATGGCGCTCCTGGGGGAGTTGAAACAGGATATCGAAAAGGACAAGTACGAACTTCTTGAAAAGAAGAACCCGCTTTTCTTTTACCTTATTAACGGAAAGGAAATACAGGAGTTCCTTGATACATATTTTTATTCCAAGTTGTCTGTTGAGGATCTCTGCAACGAGGTTGACTTTGTCCAGATGGACAGGGAAGATGATGCGATGCAGTTCATTGAAACGTATCTCATTTCCACGGAAGGCCTCGCGGTACTGGAGAAAGACACTGCCGAGATTAAGGAGATTATACAGAGCCGGTTCGGCCATCTCCTTGATAAAGGTATGGAGGAAATTAAGAAGGAGCTTTATGGAGAGGGGCAGACCATTGAAGACGGCCTGAACCTCAGCGAGACAAGCATTCTGAAAATTGATATTGAAACAATAAAGAAGAAACTCTTTAAAATTATTTACTCACGGTTCGAAGGATTTAATTTTGAAAACATATCATTGAAGCAGATCCTCGATGAGAAAAAGATCCCTGTCCGGAAGCTCCTGGAAAAGCTGGACAGTTTTTCACGCCCGTATATTTACATAGAACCCACAGGGCTCGAGTCAATGGAGTATTACCGGACTGTAACGAATTTCAAGCTGTCCACGTACGAGGAAGGGGACGATCCTGCGAAGAGCACACCCAACGACCTCCCCGCGCGTATGGACCATTATAAAAAACGCGAATCAGCGCAGCCCAACATCAGCGTTGAAACATTTGAAGTCCCCAATCTGTGCAAGCCGTATGAGATTATTTCAATAGGAATTCTTCTCGGGTATCCGATATTCAAGGTTACCTCCCTTGCTGATTCAGTGCGTGATTACCATGCACTTATTGAAGAGCGGAGCCACCCGCTCCACTGCTTTAATCACCCGACACTTGATGCCAGGTACTTTCCCGATCCCTGCAGGACAACCAATTACCTGAACCCCGCGAAATTATGGTCGGGCCTTGTGGTGATGAAGGTCCTTGAGCAGACGGAGAAGGGGTATGAGTATGAGGAGTCAATGGCGGCAGTATTGAAGGACATCGAGGCACGGGAGGATTACAAAAAGGTAATTCTCAAAGCAGAAGAAAACATCCTGGCGGCGGGTGGATATGAGGGGGCGTCCCTCGATGTAATCGCCGATGCAATGTCGAGCCTCGGGATG
>ERZ795057.3832-NODE-3832-length-9959-cov-8.248384_pt1 | contig 9959 bp, 5 predicted proteins | sample MGYA00375141_ERZ795057 | MGnify/ENA primary metagenome ERZ795057 (study PRJEB30186, sample SAMN05720163) | activated sludge metagenome | isolation source: Anaerobic digester | place: Hong Kong | collected 2015-01-26 ... | reverse complement strand
AAAAAAACCGGATTGCGGCTAAAAGAAAGTCTTCTTTCCTTTTTTTACGAACGCGATCCCGACATTCTCCCTGGTTATCAGGCAGCCGGTGGGAATTTTATCGAACCAGGGCAGGATGATATTTACAAACTGTTCAATTTTCGTGGGCTCATCCACCATTTCAACAATTACGGGCAGTTTTTCCGTGATTTCCCAGAATTTGGCGGAGTGTATCACGCTGCCCGATCCGTATCCCATGCAGCCTTTAGTAACCGTAGCGCCGGCCAGTCCGTAGCGTTTGGCGGCAAACACCAGGGTTTCGCTCAGCAGGGTATGCCTGAATTTATCGGTATTGCTGATGTAGAAGCGCAAGCGTGTGGCTTCGGAATTGCTTTTCATGGTACTATGATTTTGGTAAGCGCGTGTCCGCCAAAGGTGGCCAGCAGGCCGAGGAATACGCTGAGCCCGGCATACAGGCTGAAGTAAAGAAAGCTGCCGTCGCGCAGCAGGGCCAGGTTCTCGTGCGAGAAGGTGGAAAAGGTGGTAAAGCCTCCGCAGAAGCCCACGGCCAGGAACAGGCGCAGTTCATTGCTTATGGGAGCGCCCCTGTCGGAAAGGCCGTAAATCAGCCCGATCAGAAAACAACCGGTAATATTTACCCAGAATGTGCCCAGCGGAAAGGAAGTGATAACGGTTTGCTGTATGCTCTTCGACAGCAGGTAACGGGCGATGCCGCCCAGAAAGCTGCCGGAGCCGATAAACAGGAGAATCTTCAACATAGGCCTTTAAATGATTGCGGGTTTAACGGGCAATCCGCGCGATGATCCTGATACCGGAAGATCGCAGCCGGTTGCCAATGGTAAATCATCCAGGAGTTATCAGCTTGTTGAAGGCGGTTAAAGGCTAACCCCATAGCCTGAGGGCAAAGATACACTTTCGCCCGGAACTGATGCGGACAGACACTCAATTATTAAATATTCCGGCCGGCCCCTGCCCTACCTCGTGCAGCTGCACTCTTCCGAGGCCCCGCTCTCCATTCCGTTTTCGTGGGTTGTGGTGAGGTAATAGAAATAGCGTACGCCAGCCAGTGTATCCGCATCAGTATATTCTGTGCTTTCACCCGGGATACTTGTCAGTTTCACCGGTGCTTTTCCCCTTTCGTAACGGTAAATATTGATTGAAGATAAACCATCGTAGCTTACCTCACCCCATTCAAGCTGAATGCCGGCTCCGGCAGAAACGGCCTGAAGGGCAAAGGGAGGAACAGGCAGACTTTGTCCGGTGCGCAGGGTGGCGATGGCGGCTGCAGCACTCCGGTTGCCGTCAATATCAACCGAAAACAACCTGTAGATGTACAGTTTTCCGGGCTCTGCAGTATCATCCGTAAAACTGTTTATTTTCAGAATTTCATTCTCAGGAAGTAATGATCCGAATGCCTCCCCTTCTGACTGTCGCTGCAACCAGTAACCGGCGATTATATTATTTTGGTTTCCCTGATTTTTCCAGTGCATCACCACCTTCCGGTCTTCTTCATAGACTGTGAAATCTGAAGGCGCTTCAGGTGGGAGGCTGAGTTTAGGCCTGAGATAGGTAAGCTCAGAAAATGTGCTTTCCACGAAACTGCTGCTTTCGGTTTTGGCGGCAAAAATATAGGTAGTGCCTCCCGACAATGTTCCTGATGTATCGATCCAGGAAATCAACAGCGAATCGTTGGGTCTGAGGAGGTCGCTCACCACGCGCAACTCCGGGGTGATGCCGTCGTTGCGGTAAATGCGGATACCGGCGGCTTCCGCGTCACTCACCCTGTATTGCAATGATACGCCTCCTTTTAACCGTTCAGACCTCACCAGCCAGGGGGATGCGGGAGCCTGAGGGTTGAACGCTGCACTGAAGATTACATTACTCGCAATAGTCTGGTTTTTATCTGCCGGTATTGCCAGAATCCGGTAATAATAAACTTTATCGGGTTTGATCTCCAGATCGGTAAACCGGGTTTGATCGGCAGGAAGGGTCGCCAGCAGCGAAAAGTCTTTGTCAGGATGTTGGCTGCGTTCAATTTCAATCCTTTGAACCGATTGATTCCCGTTGAGCGCCCATTCCAGATTGATGCCCAGCATTTTGCTGTCTTTTCCGGCTTTTGTGGAAATAAACCAGAACCTGGAACCCATCGGAGAAATCAGTGTGATGCTGCTGCTGTTACCTGCGATGCGGTTTGTATCCAGCTGAACCATAAAGTATTGCAGATTTTGCTGACGTGGAGTTTTCAGCACAGTGGTGTCGAAGAAGGAATAGAAGGTTGTATCAGCGCTTCGCATAATGGCTTTGACTCCTTTGGCCTCCACCGGATTGTCCCCTTCGTAGCGCAGCGGCATAAAATCCGGAGCCGGTCGATCGCCTTTGCTGAACCATTGCAGGTATATCAGATCCGGCGTTGTTTCGCTGACAAGAAAAACCGGTTTGTCGAACCCTGCCGGGGTCTTAACCTGTGCAAAGGCATCCGTCAGTAACAGGGCAATGACTGCCGGCATCAGATATTTACTCATTTTTCTAACGTTCATAACCTGGGTATTTATCAGTAAATACAATTAGTTCCGGCCGTTTATCACGGGCAAAGGTTTTCGCCGCAACTTCCCAGCATCAGGCTGAAATCGCAACCGTTATCGCTTATTTTCATCTTAAGGCCTATATCAGGAGAGGTGATGTCGACCCCTGTCCAGCCCAGGCCATAAAACACTTCCGCTGAAACGCCGGCATTCACGCTGCCGCATCCGGTCACATTGTATGAGCCGTTGGAGTAATACAAGCCACTTATCCCCATCTGGGCATTGGCATGTACTTTCAATGCATAGAGGCCTCCGCTCACACCACCCCCGATGTTTCCATCTGCCAGCAATGAAATGCCATAGGTATTTACCTGCGGATCAAAGCTCATCCAGGTTCTGGCATACATCGACAGGTCGGCATATACCTGCACCCCGACAAACTGATCAATCAGGGGAAGGGTTACCCCCCACTCTATGGATGGGATCAGCTGTTTGGTGATGACTCCCTGAAGCAGGAAGCCGCTCACCTTGCCCCGGAATTCTGCAGGGATGCATTTCAGCGCCCCGAATGGCGCGGAGAGAGCCGGAGAGAGGGCTCCGTAATCGCCGAACAAACCGAAAAGACCACATCCCCCGATGCCCGGAATGGACAGATTGCCCTGAACATTGATGTACCATCCGTTCGGGTCAAAAACACAATCGGCGGTACCATTCGCCTGCATCCCGGAAAGGTTTTTATCAACGTTGACCGAACCGGTTAACCGCGAATTTGCGATATCGTATGTCAGCGTCATGCCCGGAAAATCATCGAGTTTACTTACACTTACGCTCTGTCCGCTTGCGCTGATGTCGCCTTCGCACACAAACTTCAACCTGCTCTTCTGCGGATTGTTGCTGATGCCGTTCATCCCTGCCATCTCGCCTTCAAACCAGAAGTTGTTCCAGGTATGCAGTGATTTATTCACTTCCATTCCACCGACAACATTTTCGAAGTACTTTGTCTGATCCTGGGTGATGTATATCTTTTCATCAAACGGAATATCAATCTCGGTTGATGCCGGCTTGTGCACCAGATCAATGCGCACAGGGCCTAGTTTTCCTTCCTCGGTGGCAGTGCCTTTGGCGGTAAAGAGCTGGGGGCTGAATTTCAAACTGGCAGGATCCCAGATAAAGGCCATATTGTTGTGCGTAAAGTTGATGGGATTGGGATTATCCACGATAAACTTCATGCCGGAGGAGACCTTCTGCCAGGCCATATTGCCATTGAATTCCTCAATATAAGGGATCCCGGGCATATAAGTCCCCTGAACCTTAAACCAGGGCGGAGACGCCGAATTGAAGATATTCAGGATGGATCCGGCAGCAGGCCTGAAATCGGCAATATCGAAAAGTTTCAGATTCTGCGCCAGAGGTTCAAACCTGGGCTGGCTTCCGTCGCTGATCAGCCGTATTCCATTCAGCGGCAGTTTTTGCCCGGGCAATCCGGGAAGTCCTGAAATTATCGCCGTTTGTGGCCCGCCGTCGGGTGTCGCATAAAGCACCCACTGCATATTGCCATTGCCGGTATCATAATAGTTCAGCCCCTGATTCTTAGTAGTTACCTCCACCGGAAGTGTACCCAGGATTTTCAGTCCGTTGAATTCAGCAATGGTATTGCTGTGATCAATGGCATCTCTGGTGATCACCAGGTTTTTCAACGGGATGTCCAACCCCGAAGCCTTGATCGTTGCCTGGTCTATTTTAACGCCCAGGTTATCGAGACTCCATTTCTGGCTGGTCAGTTTCCACTGATTCAGGTTAAATGTGATGGGACCCTTCCCGTTGAAAACAAAGCTGGTTTTGCTTATTTCCACCACTCCCAGCTGAATTTTAAGGTCAGCCGGCGTTATGTTGGTGCATTGGGTATGCAGGGTGGTGGTAAGAAGCAGTTTCCCGTTGTTCAGGTATGATTTGGCAATCTCCGCACTGGCTGAGTTCTCAAATGCCGGCAGCGAATACCGGAGGGCTTCTCCGTTGATTCCGCATACAAAAAAGCCGGTTGCCGGGAGTTGTACAGGTTTAACCCTTGCCGGATTGGCCGCGAAAACGGGCATGTTCATTTTATCCTGACCCGAAGCTGCCGATATGGCAAGGCCAATGGGCGGAAAAGTGGTCATGGTGTTGTTGAATTCAGTGGGTTCAATTCTTACCCTGCCGCTAAGGGTGCCCCATGACGATGAACTGCTTTCACGGTCAATGGTAATACCGCCCGGCTTGTAAACGTTCCCTGAAAAGGTTTTCAGAACCATGATGTTTTGCAGGTTACTCTTTGCAGTAACCACCGGAAGACTTGCAGGCTCAGCAAACGGAACTCCTTTGCTGTTTTTCCTGCTTCCGGCTTTGATTTCAATGTCTGAGAAAGGTATCACCAGCCCGGCATCTGCACTGAACTGGTCATTGCTCCGGATGTTCGTCAGGTTACCGTTGATTCTCACTGTCTTGTCATCATTTTCGGTAAGGCTGGTAACTTCCATGGGAAATCCCATCAGGCTGGTTATGTCCATATCCTCATAGACGGTCAGGTTGAAATCAATGGTCACGCATTCATTTGAGGCTTTGTTGATCAGGATCTTCCTTTCATCACCTATGTAGTTGCTCGCCGATTTTGAAGCCGTAACCTGTTGCAGGTAATTCCTGACCGGGAAGTTGTTCATATAGTAATAGCCGTCGGCCCCTGAAATGCTGCTCAATGTGTCGGCTGAGCCCTGGTAACGCACATTGGCAATCCCGACGGGTGATCCGGTGCCACTGCCGGCATACACATGCCCTTTGATGCATGCTGCCGGTTTCAGCACGCAATTTAAGATTACCGCATGCTGACTGTAAGGGATTTTTATGGTAAAATACCGGGTTTCAAAATTCCGGCTGGTATTCGAAGGCATCCCGACCCTTATCCGGTACTCCTGATTGTTGTTGGCGCCTCCGTTGACAAAACTGAATGTAACGACGCCGTCGGAATCCGTAAATCCCCCCAATGGGTAGTTATTTCCCTGTTGGTTTGTGCTGACATTCATGATGTTTACCAGCACATTCGGGACCGGCATCATGATAAAGTTATGGGAAGTCTTAACCCTTACTTCAAGCCTGCGCTTCAGGGTAAACAGCTTCACATCAAGATGTTTCACAGCCTGGGCTGCTTCAAACCCGATGGTATCGGTGATGTAACCGTTGCGCTTCACAATCAATTTCTGTATAACACCCGGCAGCAGCGGAACCGGCATCTCAAAACTGCCGTTTACCGGGCTGCTGTTGTAGGTCCTGCCATCCGGCAGACAGAGTTGTGCATTGAGCGGCTGGTTTGATTCGGCATCGCGCACATAGCCTTTTAAAATGGCACCTTTGCGGAGCTTTAATTCGTTTTTTACAACCTGGCGGCCGTAAATAATGATTCCGATGTGGTCTTCGAGCGTCTGATACCCATCCTTGCCAGCCAGCAGGTGCCGGTCGGGACCGGTAACCGCTTTCTCCTGCGTATTGTAAACCATTGTCAGGTCGTCAAAAACAAACTTTCCGTCGGCGGCAGTAATGGCCATCAGGCTGTTGAAATACTGTCCGCAGTTATTCTGCAAACAGGTAACCACCGGCTGGTTTTCATTATACATCCAGTAAGGATAATAGATCTTCAGGTTATTTTTCGGGCTCAGGTTAAATTGCTCATTCAAATCTATTTTTGCTCCGGCGATGGGTGAACTATCCTCATTTTCAAGCACAGTACCTGCCACTTTGGGCCATTGCGGCCACAAATACAGCTCTTTTGACTGTCGGGCCTTGTTGTAGTCATAAAATCCGGGGAACTGAAGGATTGAAGGATTAATTGTGCCGTTGCCTGTTTTATCGGGCACGGTTTGCGGCGGGCTCCAGACGACCGGAGCACCAAAGGTATAATTCATGTCAGCCTCAGGCGGAGTATCCGCCATCAGGTAATACTGAAACTGACTCTGTTGGTGCCAAACCACCCGCTGAAACGTTAGGGTTCCGTCGGGCCCGGTAGTTCCATGTGCAACTACGGAGAAGCCCGGAAACTTGTTCTTCACGGATTCATCAACCTGATGCTGCTGACCTTTTATCTTTCCGTCGTTTAACGGAAACAACTGATAAGAGAAATCTATTTTCCGCAATAAATACACATTGATGGTACTCAGTTTCTGGGTTCCGACGGCATTGGTCAGATCGGCACTGAGATTCTTATCAGGCAGGGTAGTCACCGTAATCTGACAACTTCTTACATTGGCAATCACATCACCTGCATTCAGGTCCTTTCCTTTTTCAGGCATCAGCAACACATCAGGATTGAAATAAAAATTCCGGTGCGGGGCCTCAATCAGGATCAAAGCCACCCGGTAGTGGTCATAGCCCATTTCTCCTGTGCCTGCTCCGCAGCGCTTACCAAAGTCGGGGCTGTTCAGGATATTGAAAGTGAAACGTCCCTCTGAATCGGTAGTAGCAACGCCGAGCACCCGGCCGACTTCCGGGTCATCACAGCCATTGTGAGGTTGCAAAAGATGTTCCAGCACATTTTCCGGAAGCAGGGGTTGCCCTTTGAACACCCTGGCATGCCCAACCACCAGTTTAATGGTTGCAGCGGCAAGCGGAAATTTCTGATTTTCACCAGGATCGGAATATCTGTAAACAAGCTTCCCGAAAACCTTAGACGGCAATAACGGAAGCGGCACCTCCATATTTACCCCCCCGATATTTACAGGCCGTACAACAGGCTCATCGCTGATTTCCGGAAGATCGAATCCGGGAAACATCATTCCACCTGATTTCCAGATAAAACTGCAGACTTCACTCTGTCCGGAATTTCTGAAATTGTGATGCCGGGCAGGGTCATACGCGGTAACTGCAAAGGCATAGGTTTTCCCTTTCACCAGGGCTGGTTGCGCAGGCCCGTATACAAATGCAGTGGTGTTGGTATTGGTTTCAAAGAAAATGGGTTGCGCGGCCGAGTTAAATGCATTCTGAATATTGTGGGTTCCCGGAACCACTTCGATTACCTGAAGTTTATATCTTGTCGTGACCGGTGCGCCGGCCGGCCTTGTCCATGAAATAATCAGGTTTTGCGGACTGGTGGCGGTAATTTCTTCGCCACAGAAAGGCTGTGTGATAACCGGCGGCTCAATGCTCGTCACCGGAAAGGGCGGACAGCAACCGGCAGGATCTTCATCGGATAACGGTTGGTTTGTCAGGTAATCATAAGCCCTGAGGCAAATGGTATAGTCGTCATCCGGAAGTCCGTTCCCCCTTATAATTTCCTGCTCGGTAATGCCCACATAAACAAGCTGTGAGGTACTGAAAATATCCTGTATATTATTCAGGTTGAGCCGGTAAATACTGCCGGGCATCAGATTCAGGGGTTGCGGAGGACGGTGTCCGGGCCGGGTGTAAATCCGGATACCGGAAGAACCGGAAATTTCTCCGGTCAGGTAAACCTGGAGTGCCCGGCTGCCGGTCCCCGGAAGATACTGGACGGTAGCCAGGATTTTATTGGGATTGCTGGTGTACTCACTGATTTTCGGAGAATAAGGAGGAGCCACCACCAGGTTAACCCTCAGGGGGTATTCCTGTGCATGGGCGGAGTATATTGTCAGAAATGGTATGATCATTAACAGGCCGGCCATCCCGCATTTGCGGATGCAACAGCCTATGCTGTTTTCAAAATGTGAATACATAACCAAAGTCCCCTTTCAGTTCATTAAATGTTGGTTCCTGCGTGGTTCCCTTTGCCAGGAAACGGATAAAAAACACATTCAGCCGCAGTGAATGGTGGTTGCTGATCTGGTAACCAGCATTAACCGAAGTATTAAGCGTCAAACTTCTTTCGGTATCGCCTTGTTGTCCCGACCAGATCAGTGCGTTACTGAGGCCCGATTGTATTTTGCCCCCGAGCCATGACTTACTCACACCGGCCGTAAATCCTGAAGCCGAATGCTCAAAAACATAGTTTTGAAGTTTATTGTATGTAAACCCCAGCATCAGGGTCAGCGCGCTTTTGTTAAACCCCAGATTATAGTTCAGATTGGCAATGGTTGCATCATTTTCGGTAAACTGCGCGGTTGAGGCATTCTTGTCATTAAGCTTCATTTTGTTGAACATCAGCATCAGGATGTGACTATGCTTTTCGTTCACGATCATCAACCGGGGCATAATACCCAGGTTGGTGGTAGCCTGAAAGTACTTCAGGGAATCGATCAGCGGCAGTCTCCCTGCCCGTTGATTGCTGCTGTAATTGTTATAGTTGATATCAATACCGAAAACAGGCACTGGGTTATAACTCAGGTTGACCGATGAGATGGTACGCAGGCTGGTGGCTTTGCGGGTATTTCGCAGGTTATCGCGCTGCAGGCCGAGACTTCCCCTGATATTCAATTTACGCTTGAACAGGTTAAATGCCGGCGCAATCACCAGGTTTTCAAGGTCATTGTTGAAGAAGTACGCCCCCATAGAGCGATATCCCGGATCAATGCGCCGGTACTCGAGTTTGGTGCTGAAATCTCTGGATTTGAAATTCAGCGATGAGCGGACGGCTGTCAGCAGCTCAGAAGAGAGATTAACCGGTGTGATTCTATTAAGGCGGCTCAGCCAGGGATCGTCTTCCAGCCCCTCAAATCCAAATGCAGCTACATCCGTAGTGTACAGGCTGCCGGCAACTTCCCCTTCAAACCACACTTGCCTGCTGAATGAGATGCGGGTATTCAGGCCAGTTACAAGGTTTGATTCCGCCGGACTGTATACTTCCCCGGGCTTGCGGATTGCAGTGGCGCTGTCGTCGTTCACCTTCATCACAATCAGGTCAACAAATGTCTTTTCGGAGCCTACGCCCAGCTTTATGGCATAACCCTTCCGGCTAAGGTTGCGCGTGGTGTCTATTGCATTCTCATAGGGTACTGTGCTTTTTCTGAATCGGCCGTAAACAGCCCCAAACCTGAATTTTCCGGGGTGCATTTCAATTCCGGCACCAAGGAAAGTGTGCCCGGCAAGGGTGTAATCGGAGAACGTGACATTCCGGTAACCAAAGTGGGTAGTCAGCCATTTGTAGGAAGGACTCAGCCCGAACTGATTGAAGGGCTGGGTGTAATCCACCCTTTTATCGCTGAACCGGAAGGAAAACGGGATATCAAAACCATAGGTACTGATGGTGGCATTGGCTGCAAGCATCAGCGCAAATGGCCTGGCACGATCCTCAATGCCCGAAGCATGATAAGCGATTACATTGGCTGAAATGTTGCCGTGAATGGAAAAAGGATCCTGTTGGCTGAGTTGGTCCAGTTGCTGCGCGCTGACAAAGGTGTTAAAGGAAGCCAAAAAGGTTCCGGCAAGCATTAAGGCGATGTAAAGTTGTTTCATTCCGGAAGGTTGGAAAAGAAACGGCTGAATATATTGAAGGCTGCAAACAGC
>ERZ795057.3831-NODE-3831-length-9961-cov-8.785584_pt1 | contig 9961 bp, 6 predicted proteins | sample MGYA00375141_ERZ795057 | MGnify/ENA primary metagenome ERZ795057 (study PRJEB30186, sample SAMN05720163) | activated sludge metagenome | isolation source: Anaerobic digester | place: Hong Kong | collected 2015-01-26 ... | reverse complement strand
TTCCTGACCCGCATGTAACTGTAAAGTTTCAAAATGTTCTTTTCTCATTGCAATCCAAAATTAATGTCCCGCAAAAATAGGGGAAATAATGAGAAAATGACATGAAAGGACGGGCATAAGTGATAAATTAACACTTATTCAGAAAACAGCCTGCTACGAGCAATCATGCAGGCACCAATGATGCCGGCTTTGTTCTTTAATTTGGAGGTGACAATTTGGGTGTCTTTGTTCACCAGGTTCAGAGAATGCTTTTTAATGGAACTGCGGATAGGCAGCATGAGGAAGCCTTCAGTCTCAGCCACTTGGCCACCGATCACCACCAGCTCGGGGTTGAAGATGTTAATCAGCCCTGCGATGTACCTTCCCAATTTATAGCCCACCTCTTCCACGATCTCAATGCAGAGCGGATCTTCGTTGTTGGTGGCTTCAATGATATGGGTCAGGGTGAGCTGATCAAGGTCCTTCACCTTTTGGGTGAGGATACTGCTTTCTCCCTGTCTGATCCGCTCTTTGACGGTTCGGTGTATGGCCAGGCCTGATGCTTCGGTTTCGAGGCATCCTTTCTTTCCGCAATGACAGATAATCTCATTGTCGTAGATGGGGAAGTGACCAAACTCCCCTGAAAAACCCGATTTACCGTAATAGGGCTTGCCGTCGATGATGATGCCAATGCCAAGTCCCCAGCTGACGTTGACGAAGATGACGTTTTTTTCGTTTTCAACCGCCCCTTTCATGTATTCACCGTAAGCCATGGCCCGGGTGTCGTTGTCGATGCTCACCGGATAGTGTAGCTTTTCGGTGAGGATCTCACTGATGGGTTCCTCGCTGAAGTAAAAGCTGCTAAAACTGTACCCTGTTTCCGGATTTACTCTTCCGGAGATGTTCAGGTTGATGTGATAGATCTTGCGCTTCATCTCTCCTGTCTTATCGATGAATTTCTGCAGATGACTGCAGAGTAGGTCGAACGATTCGGGAGTGTTCTCGTAGGTATAGGAGATGCCCATCTCATTGTCCACAATCCTGCCGGTGAAATCCATCAGCGCAATGTTGAGGTGATGACGGCTCATGTCTGCTCCTACGAAGTAGGCGGAGGTGGGTTTCAGTCCATATACGATGGGATGACGGCCACCGGGGGTATGTATCTTCCCGAATTCAGTGATCAAACCCTGATCCGTCAGTTCACCGATGAACTTGGTGACGGTGGGGACACTCAAATCGAGCTCCTTGGCCAATTCAGCAATTGTATCGTTGCCCAAGTTGATGAAATGGGAGATGATGTCCTTTTTTATTTGAATATTTTTCGGACTTTTGTCGCTCTTGAAAAAGTGATTTTTCACCATGTTCTTTCTGTGATATTGAATAATCAGATTTGATTGTCAAAACAAAATCGGAGAGCATGTTCCTGTGCATCGTTTATGTGATGATTGTGTCTGGAACCGTTCGTACCGCACCACTGTAAATTTGGTTTTGTCTATAGCTCTTTGGCGTTCATATCATTCATGAAATCACAAAAATACGAATATTTTTCAATATTCAAAAAAAAATGTTCTGTTTACAATCATTACAACAATTACTGATTTCTCTTGTTTTTTTTTATTTTTTTAAATTATTTCCACATCTTTGTGGGTAACATAACCTGTTGCCAGGTATGATGCATTTGGATGAGAACAATCACTTTAAAATAGTAACACCGTGAATTACTTTTATCTTGTACCGGCAGCCTCCGTGGTTGCGTTGTTGTTTGCCCTTTACTTCTTCAAGCGGATGATGCGCGAAAGCGAGGGAACAGAAAAAATGGTTACCATCGCCCGCTATGTGCGGGAGGGAGCAATGTCTTACCTCACCCAGCAATACAGGGTGGTAACAGTGGTCTTCGTCGTCCTGGCCATCCTTTTTGGAGTGATGGCATACTTTGGGTTGCAAAACAACTGGGTTCCATTTGCCTTTCTTACCGGTGGTTTCTTCTCCGGACTGGCCGGTTTCTTCGGGATGAAGACCGCCACCTACGCATCGGCACGCACAGCCAATGCCGTGCAGCGCTCGCTCAACAGTGGTCTGCAAATTGCATTCCGCTCCGGAGCAGTGATGGGCTTGGTGGTGGTTGGGTTGGCACTGCTCGATATCTCGGTGTGGTACCTGGTGCTCGATCATTTCATCGAAGATGAAGCGACCGGTCACAAGCTGGTAATGATCACCACCACCATGCTCACCTTCGGCATGGGTGCCTCTACGCAAGCGCTCTTTGCACGCGTGGGAGGAGGTATCTATACCAAGGCGGCCGATGTGGGTGCCGACCTGGTGGGGAAAGTGGAAGCGGGTATCCCGGAGGATGACCCCCGCAATCCTGCCACCATCGCCGACAATGTGGGTGACAACGTGGGTGACGTGGCCGGCATGGGTGCCGATCTCTACGAATCCTACTGTGGTTCCATCCTCTCTACGGCGGCACTGGGTGCCTCAGCCTATGTGCTTAACCCGGAGATGCAGCTCAAGGCGGTCTTCGCCCCGATGATCATCGCTGCCATCGGTGTTTTCCTCTCCATCATTGGCATCTTCCTGGTGCGTACTGGCGAGAAAGCATCGGTGAAGCAGCTGATGGATTCCCTCAACAGGGGCGTCAACGTGAGCGCTGTGCTAATTGCCGGCGCCACTTTCGGTATCCTCTACCTGCTGGGCTTCAGCAACTGGGTGGGTCTCTCCTTCTCGGTGATCGCGGGGCTGCTGGCAGGCATCATCATTGGTCAGGGTACCGAATATTTCACATCGCACTCCTACCGTCCCACGAAGATGATCGCTGAGAGTGCCAAGACCGGACCTGCCACGGTTATCATCGCCGGCATGGGCAATGGCTTCATCTCCACGGTGATTCCCGTGGTCACGATTGTAGCGGCCATCCTTGTCTCCTACCTGTCGGCCATACGCTTCGATGTGGCGCAGATGATGAGCGCGGAGAACCTCAGCATGGGACTCTATGGCATCGCCATCGCGGCGGTGGGGATGCTCTCCACGCTGGGTATCACGCTGGCCACCGATGCCTACGGACCCATCGCCGACAATGCGGGAGGCAATGCTGAGATGAGCGGTCTCGGACCTGAGGTACGGAAACGTACCGATGCGCTGGATGCGCTGGGGAACACCACTGCTGCTACCGGCAAGGGATTTGCCATCGGCTCGGCGGCATTGACGGCGCTGGCGCTGATCGCCTCCTACATGGAGGAGATCCGCATCGGCATGATGCGGCTCGGGCATACGCTGTTGGAGTTCGCCGACGGTGAGACGGTGGAGGTGGCCAGGGCCAGCTTCGTCGATTTCATGAACTACTATCAGGTGACGCTGATGAACCCAAAGGTGCTGGCAGGCATCTTCATCGGATCCATGATGGCATTTCTCTTCTGCGGACTGACCATGAACGCTGTGGGCAGGGCGGCACAGAAGATGGTGGAGGAGGTGCGCCGACAGTTCCGTGAGATCAAGGGAATATTGACGGGTGAGGCTACACCCGACTATGCGCTCTGTGTGGAGATCTCCACCAAGGGAGCACAACGTGAGATGCTCCTTCCTTCACTCCTGGCCATCGCGATACCCATACTGATAGGTATCTTACTTGGTGTTCCCGGCGTGTTGGGATTGCTGGCCGGTGGATTGGGCGCCGGTTTCGTGCTGGCCATCTTCATGGCCAACTCGGGTGGTGCCTGGGACAATGCCAAAAAGTATATCGAAGAGGGACACCTCGGCGGCAAGGGAAGCGATGCACACAAGGCCACGGTGGTGGGCGATACGGTGGGTGATCCCTTCAAGGATACCTCCGGGCCGTCGCTCAACATCCTGATCAAGCTGATGAGCATGGTCTCTATCGTGATGGCCGGCCTGACGGTAGCCTGGAGCCTCCTGTAAGAGACAACTTGTTTAGTGTTTATTATTATTTTGGATGCTTGGTCGTTCGGCTTTTTTTCGTATATTTGATCCCTGAAAAAATCACCCTTTGTGGCTATTCATCAATCATCAAATAGAACCAAATTTATGAGCTTTTTAACGAACGACAAACTGACAATTGTAGGAGCTGCCGGCATGATCGGTTCCAATATGGTACAGACTGCTGCCATGATGCGTTTAACACCCAACATCTGTCTCTACGACCCCTTTGCACAGGGTCTCGAGGGAGTGGTTGAAGAGATGCGTCACTGTGGCTTTGAAGGGGTGAACTTCACCTATTCAACCGATGTGAAGGAGGCCTTCAGCGGCAGCAAGTACATGATCTCTTCCGGTGGTGCGCCCCGTAAGGATGGCATGACCCGTGAAGACTTGCTGAAAGGTAACGCTGAGATTGCCGCACAGCTTGGCAAGGATATCAAGAATTTCTGCCCCGAGCTGAAGCACCTCACCATCATCTTCAATCCGGCCGACATCACCGGGCTGGTGGCGTTGATCTATTCAGGTCTGAAACCATCACAGGTGACCACCCTGGCAGCACTCGACAGCACCCGTCTGCAGAGCGAGCTGGCTAAGAACTTCGGTGTGGAGCAGAGCAAGGTGACCGGTGCCCGCACTTATGGTGGCCACGGTGAGCAGATGGCTGTTTTCGCCTCTACCGCAAAAATTGATGGCACACCGTTGTCCGAACTGATCGGCACCGACAAGCTGACCAACGAAGCGTGGGCTGACCTGAAGGTGCGTGTCACCAAGGGTGGTGCCAACATCATCAAGCTGCGCGGTCGTTCTTCCTTCCAGAGCCCTGCATACACCTCTGTGGAGATGATCCGTGCCACCATGGGCGGTGAAGCCTTCCGCTGGCCTTCCGGCTGCTACGTGAACACCCCCGAGTTTGGGCACATCATGATGGGAATGGAAACCACACTCGACAAGAACGGTGTTTCTTTCGGTGAGGTGAAGGGCACAGACGCCGAGATTGCTGATCTGAAGCAGAGCTACGGCCACCTGGTGAAACTGCGCGACGAAGTGATTGCCATGGGTATCATCCCCGCGGTGGATCAGTGGAGCAGCGTGAACCCAAACCTGTAAGCTGAGATAGTTGCAACATACCAAAAAAGACGGCCCATGGGCCGTCTTTTTTTATCTCAATTTTTGATCTCCTGCACGGTGGGCGGTTATGGCTCCACGTATGTTTTTACCATTCCATTCCCGGGAGCCAGCATGGTCACCCGGAATCCCCTCTTCTGCAGGAGAGTGATCAGTGGCGCTGGCGGGAAGGGAGCAAGCAGTAACATGCACTCGCCCGGTTTCAGTTTCTCCGCCTCACCCATCACGGCATCTTTGGGTTGGTCCCCTGCATTGATGATGGGACGCACATCTAGCGTGAAGGTTACCGGTGTCACGGGAGCCTGCTCAGCGACCTGCAGTGATTCCTCATCGCAGTCAGCGCACAAACGCGCGCCGAGTGACTCCAGACCTGCAGCCTGCCGAAGGCTGTCCACCATCTCCACAGCATTGATGTTACCCACCTTTGCAGCCTGTTGCAGTGAGGTGACACGTGCAACCGTTTTGCGCAATACAGGGTTTTTCAGAGCAGCAAACGTGGGCGCCAAGCGACAGAGTAGCTCTTCCAGCTCCGGATATTCGCGCAGCAGCTCGGCCACCTTCGTTTCGGGCGTGATATCCAATCTACTTCTGCTCATAAGAGAGGAGGCGTTTGTCTCCTTCGAGCTGCCGCAGTCGGGTGATGTCTTGCGTTACCTCCACCACACCGAGGTACTCACCCTCCTTGCTTCTCACGGCCGAATATTCGATGTATACGAACCGCTCCTTCATGAAAGATGACATCCAGAAGACCGCTTTGTTCTCCTTGCCGCTCTTGAAGTCGGTGAGGATCTGTTCCACAATGTGTACGCTGCCCGGGGGGTGGCACATTCGAACATCCCGTCCAAGGATGGCGCGGTTGCGTTCAAACACCCTGTTTGGGCTATGGGAGAAGAAACGCACCTTGTCGTTTTTGTCCACGAAAGTGATGTCGATGGGAAGGTGCAGGAAGAGCGCCTCCAGCTCACCAATGTCGAAGGCTCCCGAAGAGAGACGAATGGCGTCGGCAGTCACATATTCCTGTTTCTCCGCCCTCATGCCTTCCGGTTTCCACTCATCCTGCGGGTCAATCAGGCAATAGCCAAAGTCAGCCGTCTCATGGTACACCTTGTACCACTCCTCATCGCTGAGCGTATCCATTGCCATGGGGAGCAGTATCTCCTCCTCCTTCATGATCATCCCTTCAATCATCTCCACCGTGTGATCCAGTACCAGCTCCACCAGCGACTGCAGCTCTTCGGCGCTCTCCACCGGCGCGGCAAGGGCTTCGTGCGCGTTCTTCAGGAGCCCGCGAGTCTCGTCATGCTTGCCCCACATCACCTTTGGGGGGCCGGTGATCAGATGTTTTTCCAGGAAGGGGAAGAGCAGGTACTCCTTGCGCAGGTAGTGCTTCTCCACATCGGCGAAATTGTTAAAGATGGTGCGCAGTTGCAGGATGAAGGCCGGCACGTCGCTGTCGCTCACCTGCCACAGCTGCTCCTTCACCAGTTTGTAGGCATCAATCTCCCTTCTCAGGGCACTGTTCTCCTTTTTGAAAGTGTCCACCGGATGTCCTCCTGGAATCTGTTTCGCCGCCTCCAGGTCGATGCTTCCATCGAGCACCGCGGTGTGAAGGTCACAGAAATCGAGGATCTCCTCCTCGGTCAATGCGTTGCTGTTGATCAGCTCCTGCTCTACCTCCACCACCTCGTTGTAGGGGATCTGTTGCAGGGCGTCGATAAGGCGGCTACGCAGCACTTCGAGGTTGTCCCCTTCGTGCAGCCGGAGCAGGAGGTGTTTCAGCAGCTCCTTGCGTTGGGAAGAATTGTTGATCAGTTCGCTCATACTTATTTTGTTTTGGAATACAAATATACTATTTAGAATCAATATGAATTGCAATCCGGATTCTATTCTGTTCAATTTAATAAAATATTAACCAATGAGATTCATTTAGATTCATGTAGAGCGATTGACTCAGGCAATTCATGGTAGTTTTCTGTAGTAATTTTTCGTTTTGAAGGGTGTTGGATATAAAAAAGGTTATATTTGCAGAGAGAAAAGAAAAAAGTTTAATCCCTGATAATAATATCAAAAGTCATGAGCAATCAACTAACCAGAAGAAAATTTTTCAAGACGGCAGCCGTGGGTGCTGCCGGTGTGGCACTGTTCCCGCAGTTCCTGGCATCCTGTATTCAAAACAAGAAAGCTGACGGCGACGGCATCCTCCGCCTTGGGTTTATCGGACTGGGTCAGCAAGCGATGTACCTGCTTGCCGGTTATCTCGGCATGGAAGGTGTGCAGGTCGTTGCCGGCAGTGATGTCTACGGTGTGAAACGGGAACGTTTCCTGAAGCGGGTGAACGCCCGTTACGCCGAAACCGGCGAAGAGGTTGCCGTGGAGACCTACGAGAACTACAAGGATCTGATCGCCCGCGACGACATCGACGTGGTGGTGATTGCCAGCCCCGACCACTGGCACGCCTTCATGGCGATCGATGCCTGCAACGCCAAGAAGCACATCTACCTGGAGAAACCACTCACCTTCACCATCAAGGAGGGGCAGATGCTCCGCCAGGCGGTACGCGACAACGGTGTGGTACTGGGTGTGGGGAGCCAGCAGCGCTCCGATGCCAACTTTCAGCACGCGGTGAAGATGGTGCAGGAGGGACGTATCGGTAAGATTGAAAGGGTGAACGCCTATGTGGGAGCACCTCCCAAACCGTATGACCTGCCCGAGGAGCCGGTGCCGGCCGACCTGAACTGGCCGATGTGGCTGGGGCCGTCGGAGTACCTGCACTACAATGCACAGCTCAACCCGCCCATCTCGCTCGATCCCGAGCAGAACGAACAGTTCTGGGGTGCCTGGCGCTGGTACAAGGAGATTGGCGGCGGCTTCACCACCGACTGGGGTGCCCACATGTTCGACATCGCACAATGGGGACTGGGCATGGACGAAAGTGGTCCCGTGGAGGTCATCCCGGCCGGCTACGAGGGAACCCAGTTCCTCACCTTCAAGTATGCCAACGGCGTTGTGATGACCGAGGAGCCGTTCAACGAGCAAAAGACCAAGGGTGTCAAGTTCTGGGGCGACAAGGGGTGGATTGAGATCTCCCGTGAGCATTTCCTTGCTTCCGACGAGAGCTTGTTGCCACCGGCCGCGGAAGTGTCGGAGGGAGCCTATGAGACACAGATCCCGCACCTGGAGAACTTCATCAACGCCGTAAAGACAAAGAGCGACCCGGTAGTACCGGTAGAGATTGGTCACCGTTCCTGTACCGTCTGCACGCTGGGTAATATTGCAGACGACCTGCAACGACCCGTCAAGTGGGATCCCGCGACCGAAAAGTTCGTGGATGATGCGGAAGCCGATGGGCACCGTTTGTTCAACAAGAGCTACAGCGAAGGATACACCCTGTAAGGGATCTCCGTTTCTGAAACCAAAAAAAGCTGCCCACGGGCAGCTTTTTTGTTTCACAGTGGGGGATGAGCAGTTGAGGCATCATCACCCGTACGGTTTCATCTGTGCAGGATCTCAATCCTGCTTCTGAGGCTTGAGCATGATGCCCAGCTCGTCGAGCTGTTCCAACTCTACGTGGGAGGGTGCATCGATCATCACGTCGCGACCGGCGTTGTTCTTGGGGAAGGCGATGCAGTCGCGAATGCTGTCGAGTCCCGCGAAGATGGAGACGAAGCGGTCCAGTCCGAAGGCGATGCCGCCATGGGGTGGGGCACCGTACTGGAAGGCGTTCATCAGGAATCCGAACTGCTCCTGCGCTTTCTCCTCGGTGAAGCCGAGCACGGAGAACATCTTCTTCTGCAGAGCGCTGTCGTGGATACGAATCGAGCCACCACCGATCTCCACACCGTTGATCACCAGGTCGTAGGCATTTGCGCGCACGGCAGCCGGGTCGCTGTCGAGCAGGGCGATATCCTCCGGCTTGGGAGAGGTGAAGGGGTGGTGCTTCGCGAAGAAGCGGTTCAGCTCCTCATCCTTCTCCAGCAAGGGGAAGTCCACCACCCAGAGACAGCGGTAGTTGTTTTTGTCGCGCAGCCCCAGGCGCGATCCCATCTCGAGGCGCAGCTCCGAGAGTTGTTTCTGTGTCTTCTCCGTCTCGCCTGCCATCACCAGGATCAGGTCGCCCGGCTTGGCGTTGCAGCGGTCGGCCCACTGTTTCAGGTCCTCCTCACTGAAGAACTTGTCAACCGAAGATTTGAGCGACCCATCCTCGTTGTAGCGTAGGTAGATCAGCCCCTTGGCGCCCACCTGCGGGCGTTTCACGAAGTCGGTCAGCTCATCCAGCTGCTTGCGGGTATAGGCGGCACAACCCTCGGCGCAGATGGCACCCACGTATTCCGCAGCGTCGAACACCCCGAAGTCGTGCCCCGTGGTGAGATCCTTCATCTCGATGAAGCTCATCCCGAAGCGGGTATCCGGCTTGTCGGAGCCGTAAAGACGCATGGCATCGGCATAGCTGATGCGTGGAAAGTCGGGGATCTCGATTCCCTTGATGGTGCGGAAGAGATGTTTTGTAAGTCCTTCGAAGGTGGAGAGCACATCCTCCTGGTCCACGAACGACATCTCGCAGTCGATCTGTGTGAACTCCGGCTGGCGGTCCGCCCTGAGGTCCTCGTCGCGGAAGCACTTCACGATCTGGAAGTAACGGTCGAAGCCGGAGACCATCAGCAGCTGCTTGAAGAGCTGGGGCGACTGGGGCAGGGCGTAGAACTCGCCCTGATTCATCCGTGAGGGGACGATGAAGTCGCGCGCACCCTCGGGTGTGGAACCGATCAGCACCGGCGTCTCCACCTCCAGGAAGGCCCGCTCGTCGAGGTAGCGGCGTGTTTCGAATGCCATCTTGTGGCGCAGCTCCAGGTTCCGGCGCACCACGTTGCGGCGCAGGTCCAGGTAGCGGTATTTCATGCGCTGCTCATCACCGCCGTCGGTCTCG
>ERZ795057.3827-NODE-3827-length-9968-cov-4.207909_pt1 | contig 9968 bp, 12 predicted proteins | sample MGYA00375141_ERZ795057 | MGnify/ENA primary metagenome ERZ795057 (study PRJEB30186, sample SAMN05720163) | activated sludge metagenome | isolation source: Anaerobic digester | place: Hong Kong | collected 2015-01-26 ... | reverse complement strand
CCTGCACATACAAAGTATGCGCGCCGTCGGAGAGGGCGGACGCCGGGGTGAAGGACGCGGCGCTTTGTTCCGTCCAGGCGCTTTCGTCATACGACCGCCTGTACCCGCTCCCGCCGCCGCCGCTTGCCCATGTCCACGTCGGGGTCGTGTCGTTTGTAGGCGTAGGCGCGGCAAGGCTGACCGGCGGGCTGGGCGGCGTGCCGTCATAGGTGATGGAAAACCGGTCCGACGCCGTATTGGTTTCGCCGCTCGTGCTGCCCGTCGCAACGCCCGCCGCGATATCCACCGTTACGGCGCCGTCCGCCGAAGGCGTAATATTTGCGGTAAACACCGTATTGTCGCTGGTTTGCAGGTTGCCCGCCGCGCCGTTGCCCACGGTAATATCCGAAAGCGTAAACCCTGTGACCGCCTCGCTGAACGTGATGGTAACCGGTATGGGGCTTGCGTTTGTCGGGCTGGTTTTGCCGGACGTGATCGTAACGGTCGGGTTAGCGGGCGCCGCAGGCGCCCGCAGCAGATAGGTGTCATCACTGCCGTCGTTGTTTCTGTCATATTTTTACAAAAAACGCGATGCTGTCGTTTACATCCAAATAAGCGTCATAAATGGTATCGTAGGTAAGTCCCGCGTCGGTCAGCTTGCTGTCGTAATCCGTCGGGGAAGCGCCAGCATAATCCGTGTTCGCGAAGTATTTCAAGTGCTGCTCATAGGTATCCGGCTCCGTACTTACATCTAAATAAAAATAAGGCAGAATGAACCCGCCGTCTACGATCAGCGGCTCGTTGATACTTCCCCAGGAGTACACCAGCGCATATACCGTCTCGGCGGCGCGCGGGGAACCGGACGGGCTGTAAACCCTGAATGCGATGCTCCGCGTTGAAGTATCCGTGCCCGAAGCCGTCCTTTTTTGGTAAACGGCGAGAAAATCCCCGTTGCTCAGGGTTCTTAGATAAATATTGTTGTCCACTTCATAACGCTCGGAAATAATAAAGAAGTTGGAGCCTTCGACCTGCGTGGGGGTTGCGCTGTCGTTATTAAAAACCATGCCCCTGTAGCTGTAATTGGTAGCGCTGTCGCTGCAGGCGAAAGCGATCATCAAAGAACCGGTAGTCGCCGAAATTTCATGGGTATATTGCGATGTTCCGGTCAATCCGGCCAGGTCGGTAATGGAAATCTGCGCCGCGTCAAACGCGGTGGCGGCGGACCCGCTGATGGTGAAACGGCGGAGCGCGTAATTCGCTCCGGACGTAGCCCAGACGAACGCCAGTTTCCCGTCCGACAGTTCAACGGCTTGGACATACCTGTTGAGTTCGCCGGCGTCGCTGTTGATCTTCGTTGCCGCGACAACCTGGCTTCCGCTTGTGTCAATAATCTTGAAATAAGCGTCCGTAAGCCCGTCGTTTGATATATCGCTGTACCAGTAAACGAGCAGGTTTCCGTTGGACAGCCCTAAGTAGCAGATGATATCGTAGCCGCTGTCGGTATGCGGCGAAACGGTGGTCATCGCGCTTAGCGTTGACAGCGTTCCGTCTGTGGCGACAATCGAGGCGTAGAAAATGTCGGCGGGTATGTCCAGCCACGGCGCGATCAGCTTATCTCCCCACAGGGCAGGATTCCCGTACGGGCACGAATTCTGGCCGCTTGTATTGAGAACCACCATGTTGGCTTCGCTGCCAAACTCCAGAGCCAGTCCGCATGTTAGCATAACGCACATGAGCACGATTACCGCAACTGCCAATATAATACATTTACGCTTCATTTTTATACCCTTTCCCGCTGTTGTCACCGCGCCGTCGATTTATGCGATGCCGGCGAAACCGCTTATGCAGCGCGTCATAGCCCTATGGCTTCCTGGCGCGTATTTTGCACTCGTAGTTATCCAATTATAGTGCGTATTTCCAAAATATTCAAGATTATTCCGGCCGTCTTCCCACTCTGCCAAATCCATAAAAGACACGGGAAAAGCCCCGGTATAAGCGACCGAAACCAGCCGCGCGGAGAGCGCGGGGACAGGTTCCCTTTTCCTGTGCGCTGTGCTACAATGTTTTCCATACACCACGCACAGGAGGACCGCCCCGTGATCGTTTTGTTTTTCACCGCGCTGGCCGTCGGCTTTTCAGGCGCGATGATGCCCGGCTCGCTTCTGACCTACACCATCCGCCAGTCGTTAAAGGAAGGCCCCAAGGTGGGCTTTATTGTGATTATCGGCCACGCGCTTTTGGAGCTCGTGCTGATCGCGGGTATTTTTCTGGGCTTGGACATTATATTGAAATCTGACGCCGCGCAGATCACCATCGGGATGCTCGGCGGGCTGCTTTTGTGCTGCATGGGCGCGGATATGATCGTCAAGGCCGCGCGCAATCAAGTGAGCGTCTCCATGGAAACGAAAGGCCGCAATTCCGAGCGTCTGGTGCTCTCCGGCGCGATACTGAGCCTCGCCAACCCCTACTTTCTTTTGTGGTGGGCGGTCATCGGCCTGGGCTTTCTCACCGATGCCTACCGCGATTTCGCCGTCTGGGGCGTCGCGGTGTTTTTCCTCGGCCATATCACGGCGGATTTTACCTGGTACGGGCTGATTTCCGTTGTGGTCGGCACGACGCGCAAGTTCATCAAGGACAAACCCTACCGCGTCATCATCATGATCCTCGGCGGGTTGCTGATTTTTTTCGGCGCGAGCTTTTTAATCGATGCGATCAAAATGTTGTTCTAATCGGATTGCCTACCGTTCTACCTTTGGGCGATCAGCAAAACGCACAAGCATTTAACCTGGATTAATTATACAGACAACATACTGCTTCGCTAATTATGTGTAATTATACACTTTAAATGTTGAAAAATTAAGTTTAACAACGTTTAACAACATTTAAAAGAATTTAAAGAAACCTATATACAAATTATTCAATCTGGTGTATACTTAAATCAATCCAAGGAAACTTGGAGGTGGAGTGCTTGCACTCGAACTGGCTCGCTTACGCGAGCCGGTCTTTTTTCGGATTGGGGAAAATTACAATCCCTGTTCCTTCAATTGTTCCATTTCGTCTCCTAAACTTTGAATTTTCGAGAATATCAGCGATTTGTTGTTCATAGGAACTTTGTTTCAAGTTTTCAGCCAGGTTATACTTGGAAAGAATATACCTTCTCGCTGGATGCGCTAGTAAATCTACAAATTGAAGTCCAGCGATATTCGCTTTCTTTGGCTTTAACTTTATCTCTTGGGATGAGAAATATCTATCAACGTTAGAAAGTTTATTATACCCTTTTCCAAGAAATATCTCTCTGTGTGTATATTTGGTAATTTTATCTTCTTTGCCTCCGCGTGATTCTCCAAGAATATCGCCAAAACACGGCGGCTTGCATCGGCACAAGTCCTGTAGCCAGTATAAATATCTTTGCATTAGATATTCCAAAGCAAGTGCATATGGATCTTGTGCTCGAAAACCAAAGTTTTTCACCAATGTCATTTTATCAATAAGAACCGAAACAATTCTGAAATTAGTATTTACAATAAGTTTCAAAAACTCTTGATTGAACTTCTCACGTATTGCAGTATCTTTTAGCGCTTCATATGGTGCTTTAGCAGTAATTAATTCTCTTCGATGCAGTATAATATCTGTTCGTCCAAATATCTCCTTTTTGATTCTATTTAGCTGCTCCGTAAGCTTTGGGTGTTCAGATAACCGCATGATTACGCCTGTTAAGCAAAGAAACCTTTTGCTTTGGTTTGATAAATCGCCTTTTAACGATTGATGCCCGTTTTCATCAAAATACATTCTTATACTGGGTTCATTCATGCTTTGCCTTCCTTTTTGAGTAATTACTGCTAACGCACGTTACTAAGTGACTTCATGTTGTCGTTCTTTTGGTGCAGATATAGGACTATTATATCACAAATGACTGAAGGTAACACATTTATATATTCTCACTTGGCAGATGTGCTGCACGTTCCTATAGTTACTCTATCATATAATAATCTGGTAGAGTAATTTTTGAATGGCGGTGTTTCCATGGCGCTCTCGGCAGACCTGATCCGCGGGCATCTGGACGCGATCCTCCTGCGGCTGCTGATGGAAAAGGACCGCTACGGCTATGAGATCGCCAAGGAGATCGCCCTGCGTACGCAAGGCCGCCTGGACGTCAAGGAGGCGACGCTGTACGCGGCCATCCAGCGGCTGGAGCGCAACCGTTACATCGTTTCCTACACCGGCCAGGTCACCCACGGCCGCGCCCGCATGTGCTGCAAGCCCGCGCCGGGCGGCAGGGCGTACCGCCGCGAAAAGCAAGCGGAATGGTTTAAACGTTATCGGCAGATTATTGACAGATTATTGAAGGATAAAAAAGCAGAAATCAAATAATCCGTTGAGGAAATGTTCCGGGACATCCCCGACAGCGACGAGGAGCAAAGTTTGCTTACCGGGATGATCGCCGACGCCGGGGAAAAGGCCGCCGACCTGACCGCGAGCGGCAAAGCCGGGGAAGACGCCGCCAACAAGGCGCCGGCGGAGCCCCTCTCCCGGGATCAAGCCGGCCCTGACGGCGTCTCGATTGTTGGTTCGTACAACGTGCGTCGGCATGATGATAATCCGGTGGCTGCGGATGCCGCAATTCCTCCGGAAGTCATGGATTGCCTCGTTTCCGCCACACGGCCCGGGCTTGATATACCGTGATATGTTGCCGATTACGATGAGGGCGCTACGTCCTCCCGTATATGCCGCCGCCTAATTGTTGCAACGAAAGCAAATCAATTTAGAACCAATTTGCGCAAAATATCTGCAAAATGATTGAAATATGTTGACAAAAAGAAATGTATATGATACAACATAGTAAACAAAATACTACAGGAGGTATACCAATCGTGAAAAAATTACTGTCGTTACTCGTCACTATCGCTATGCTGGCAAGCATAACAACCGTTTCGCTCGCGGAAGATTTGCCCGAGCTGACGTATCTGCGCTGGGATTCCGATCCATATACCGAGGAAGAATGAGCGGTTATTGAGGAAGAAATCGGCGCGAAAGTGAATGTCATGGTCGTACCCTTTGATGATTACTACTCGAAACTTAACACCCTGATCGCCGCGGGAGAGACGCCGGACGTATTTGAGATCAGCGAATATCTGGCGGTCGAGTGGGGCAAAAAAGGGGTTTCCATGGAGCTTAGCCAGCCCTACGAAGACCGCGGCGTCAACCTGGAAGATACATATATCGCCGCCTGCCTGTATGGAGACGAAGGCAACGTGTATGGCATCACGGCCGGCGTCACCGCGATTCTCCTTTTCTACAACAAGGACCTGTTCGACGCGTATGACGTGCCGTATCCCAGCAGCGATCCTGAGAACCCCATTACCTGGGAGGAATATGTTCAGACCGCTCAGAAGCTGACGCGCGACAGCAACGGCCTTTGCCCGCTGGATGAAGGCTTTGACACATGGGATGTTACAAGCTACGGTACGCTGACGACGACGTGGACTTTCTCGCTTACCGCGTTTCTCTATTCCGCGAACTCCGGGTTCTTTACATCGGACGGCATGGGTTTGGATCTTGGCTCCGACGGCGCGCAGAAAGTGCTGACGGAAATGTCCAAGCTCTCCACCGAGTATCTTTGCGCGCCCGACTCGATTATCAGTTCCAGCCTGCCGGGCAATGTCCAGATGTTCAAGGACGGCATGCTGGCCATGGCCGTCGAAGGCTCCTTCATGATCGGCTCCTATGTAACGGAGGGCGCCAACTTCGGTATCGCGCCGCTGCCCGTGTTTGATACCCCGGCGACGGCTACCTGGTCCGCCGCTTACGCGATTTCCGCCGATACGGAACTGGCGGATGCATCCCTGTCCCTGCTGGAGATCATCGTTGGCGATACCGGTTCCCAGTATCCCAGCAAGATTGAGGACTACGAGGGTGAAAATTACGACGCGTGGGCGAGCGCCCTGGGGCTGAGCGAGAGCGATCAGGAATGGATGAAGGGATATCTCAACTCCTCCGCCGCAAAGGTTCATGAAGCGGTGTATGTGAAGAATTACAGCAAGATTCTCGACGAGGTCATCTCGCCCGAGATGAGCAATCTATGGGCCGGGGACGCCACGCCCGAGCAGGTCGCCAGCGTGACGAACGAGAAATCAATCGGCATGTTTGAAGGCGCCTACGAACTGCTGGCCAACTAATCAGATCCGCATATGCTGGAAGGGGGCTTCGTGCCCCCTTCTCTTTTTAAAAGGGGGGATTGCCAATGTCGCCGCGGACAGGTTTGCAGCCTGTGAAGCGTACACGGAGCGCTTTTGCGCGTGAGCAGCATAGATGGGGATATATCTTTATCGCGCCGGCTATCATCGGTTTGATTGTATTGACCGCTTATCCGATTATCTTCTCGTTTATCGTCGGATTAAGTGAATGGGATATCATCACGCCGATGAATTTTGTCGGCCTGCGCAACTATATCCAGATGTTCACAAAGGATGAGCTGATCGGCAAATCGTTAATCGTTACGGTCAAGTATACGCTGATGAGCGTGCCGCTGAGCAATGCTGTGGCGTTGATCATGGCGCTGCTGCTCAATACCTCCGTCAAAGGCCGGAGCGTGTTTCGCACGGTTTTCTATATTCCGTCGATTCTGCCCGTCGTGGCGAGCGCGGCGCTGTGGATGTACCTGTACAATCCCATGTACGGCGCGCTCAACGAGTTCCTGAAGATGCTGGGCATGCAAAAGCTGGGATGGATTTACGATAAGGATATGGTTCTCCCCTGTATGGCGGTGATGTCCGCTTGGGCGAGCGGCAACACGGCTGTGATCTATCTCGCCGGATTACAGGGCATACCCAGGCATTTATACGAAGCCGTGGAGATCGACGGCGGCGGGGCGTTCGCAAAAACACGCGTGATCACGCTTCCGATGCTCAGCCCCGTCATCCTGTACAACCTGATCATAGGGGTCATTGGCTCGATGCAAACATTCACGCAGGGCTACATTATGACCGACGGCGGGCCGCAGAATGCGTCGCTGTTTTACGTTCTGTTGCTGTACAGGCGGGCGTTCAAGAACATGGAGATGGGGTATGCCAGCGCCATGGCGTGGCTGCTGTTCGTTATTATCGCCGCGCTGACGCTGATTAATTTCGGCTTTTCCCGCTACTGGGTTTACTCGGAGGGGGATAATTGATATGCGAAGAATGAAAAGAACCATGTTATACCTGTCGCTGATTATCATCTCCTTGCTGTGCCTATTCCCATTTTACTGGATGATCCGCTCCTCCTTTATGTCCTCCGAGGAGATATTCGGCGTACTTTCAAAGCATTGGCTGCCGGAAAAGTGGCGCTTTGAAAACTACGTGGATGCGTTGTCCGCACAGCCGTTTGGCAGTTACTTTTTGAATACCATCCTGCTGGTTGCGCTAAATCTGACGGGTAGCCTGCTTGCTTCCAGCTGGAACGCCTTCGGCTTTGCGCGCCTTAATTTCAGGGGGGAAAATTTCTGGTTTACCCTTGTCATGATCAGTATGATGATCCCGGGAACGGTTCTCTTGATTCCGCAATTCATCATGTGGAGAAACATAGGCCTTTACAATACGTATTGGCCGCTGTTTGTGCCCTCCTTTTTTCTCAACGGCTTTTATATTTTCCTCTTGCGCCAGTTCTTTAAGGGAATCCCGCTCTCATACGACGAGGCGGCGCGCATCGACGGCGCGGGATATCCGCAGATATACGCGCGCATCTTCCTCCCAATGTCCAAACCGGTGTTGATGACGGTCGGCGTTTTCTCCTTCATGAGTACGTGGAACGATTTCTTCACGCCGCTGATTTACCTCAGCAGCAAGGAGAAATACACGCTCTCGCTGGGATTGCAGTCGTTCCTGGGGCAGTATGTTTCCCAGTGGCACTATCTGATGGCCGCGTCTACGGTCGTAGCGCTGCCGATGATCGTTGTTTTCTTCATCGCGCAGCGGTCGTTCATTGAAGGTATTACGTTTTCCGGTCTTAAGGGATAGGCTCGACAAATATACTACAAATTGACGGCTTATTCACTACGTGATAAACTGTAAATACGACAAAAGAGCGGAAGGGGCAACGGATATGCACATCGACCGGGATGACTATACTCCGTTGTATATACAGTTTTATCAACTGATGGTGGAGGAAATTTCGGCGTGTGCACCGGGAACGACGCTGCCGCCCGAGCGCGTTCTATGTGAGAAATACGGGCTTGACCGCGTGACCGTCAGGAAGGCTCTTTCCATGCTCTCCGACGAGGGGCTGATCGAGCGCAAGCAGGGCCGCGGAACGACCGTGCTGCCCAGGACGCCAAACAACGCCGACCGTGAGAAGGGGATGTTTTTATTCGCTTTGTATCACGGGTCGCATTTGGTCGACCGGATCGGCGAGCCCTTTTACGCGAAATCACTCGACGAGATCGAGAAATACCTCCACCACCATAACGAGCGGATGATGTACAGCAAGATCAGGCAGGGAAACATCCTCTCGGCGCTGTGTAAGCACCTCAATGCGAAGGGCGTTATCCTTGCCGGCGCGCTTGATGAAGATATCATCAAACAATGTAAGGATCTTGATATTCCCGTCGTTACATACAACAGCCGCTTTGAGGGGCTGCCCTATGTAAAGGCGGACAATGAAGAATCGATCACGAAGCTTGTGCGGCATTTGATTGATTTGGGACATAAGCGAATCGGGTATATCACCGTTCCGGGTCATTTGAATTCCAGCCAAAGGCTAAGCCAGGTTTCGCAATTGATGTCCGCGTCAAAACTCGGCGTTCCCGTTATTGCCGAGGGCGACTGGAGCGAGCAGGGCGGATACAACGCTTCGATGAAATTGCTTCAGGATACCGCAAACCCCGTTACGGCGATTTTTGCGGGGAATGACAGCATGGCGATCGGCACGCTCCGGGCGGTTCACGAAACGGGGCTCAAGGTGCCTGAGGATATCAGCGTCGTAGGCTTTGACGGGATTGCGCAATCGGCGGTAACATCTCCGCCGCTGACGACATTTCAAACCGATATATCCACGATGACCGAGGCCGCGTGTATGCTGGTCACCCATATGATAACCAACGGCGTCAATCCGAATATGGGCGTGGTTGTTTCCGGGCAGATGATCATCCGAAAATCGACGGGGCGCGCGAAAGCATAAGCCGCGTTTGCCTGTCCCCTGATCCGCCGTTTTTACGGCGGTTTTTTGCAGTATTTTCGTTTTGTTCTTGACAGACACACTCTTCGTACATATAATTACTCTATCAGATATAGTAATCTGGTAGAGTAATTTTTGAATGGCGGTGTTTCCATGACGATCTCGGCAGACCTGATCCGCGGGCATCTGGACGCGATCCTCCTGCGGCTGCTGATGGAAAAGGACCGCTACGGCTATGAGATCGCCAAGGAGATCGCCCTGCGTACGCAAGGCCGCCTGGACGTCAAGGAGGCGACGCTGTACGCGGCCATCCAGCGGCTGGAGCGCAACCGTTACATCGTTTCCTACACCGGCCAGGTCACCCACGGCCGCGCCCGCAAGTACTACAAGCCCACGCCAGGCGGCAGGGCGTACTGCCGCGAAAAGCAAGCGGAATGGCTTGAGATCAAAAACGTTATCGACAGATTATTGGAGGATGAAACAAGTGAAAATCAGACAATACGTTGAGGAAATGTTCCGGGACATCCCCGACAGCGACGAGAAGCAAAGTTTGCTTGACGAGATGATCGCCGACGCCGAGGAAAAGGCCGCCGACCTGATCGCGGGCGGCAAGGCCGAGGAAGACGCCGTCAACAAGGCGCTGGTGGAGCTGGGCGACCTCTCCGAGATCAAACTGAACCTGATGGGCGTATCGCCGCGGCGCGCGGGCGGGGCCGGGCTGCGCAGGCGCCGCAACAACCTGCTGTATTCGGTGATCGGAAGCCTGCTGATCATCGGGCTGATGGTGTTCATCAACCTGTATTACTCGCCGCATACCGTATGGTTTGTGTACCCGATGT
>ERZ795057.3826-NODE-3826-length-9969-cov-5.137785_pt1 | contig 9969 bp, 8 predicted proteins | sample MGYA00375141_ERZ795057 | MGnify/ENA primary metagenome ERZ795057 (study PRJEB30186, sample SAMN05720163) | activated sludge metagenome | isolation source: Anaerobic digester | place: Hong Kong | collected 2015-01-26 ... | reverse complement strand
GGCCTTGCGCTCGTGAACATCAGCGATCTGGTCGAGCGCCTGCCGCAGCGACCGCATCCCCGAGGACAGGTCACCGATAACCCCATACATCTCGGCTGGCTGATCGATCCCCCGGCTCGCGTGAGTGAGTCCGCGCAAGGCTCCGGACGCCTCAGCGGCATCGGCAGTCGAATCGAAGAACGTGGGCATGGTCGGCCTCCTCGCAAGTCGTGTGACCAGGAGGTGTGCTGCGATGACCCAGGCGCTGTCGAAGGCGGCTGACATACTTGATGGAGGCGTCGGAGGGAGGCACGAGGCAGTCACCGGCGAGAAGGAGAGCCACATGGACGACCCGCGCGACGACTCCGGTAATGATGACGCCGTTGGCAGGCAGACCGCAGAGGATGGTCAGGTCAGGTCCGACGCGCTTGAGCTCGCAGCGTCCACGACCCTCGTCGAGGTGACGCCAGGCGTCGCAGTCGTATTCGGCGAAGTCCCCGACGGTCTTGAACTCATCAGCCTTGAGATGGTGCCGTCCTTCGACCGCGCTCAGCTCTCCGCCGCTCTCGGCTCCTTCGGCAACGCAGGCACGATCGTCGGGAACGTCGCAGAGGCTGTATCGAGCGCGCAAGGCCTCTTCCGCGTCAACGATGCGACGCTGTCTCTGTTGAAGAGCGGCGGGGAGATGGCAGCAAAGGACGGCGCCAAGCTCGGGGCGATCTTCAAGAACGGTGAATTGGTCGCCCAGGCGCGATTCATCCCAGCCTCCATGACGGCCGCCACGGCGATCGCAGCTATCGGCCCGGCCGTCGCCATGATCGCGCTCCAAATGCAGCTCGGCGAGATTTCCGGCCTCGTCCGCTCCAACATCCAGCTCACGACGCAGACGCTCAAGGCCATCCGAAACGAGCAATGGGCAGAGCTTGAAGGGCTGGCGGAGTCCGTCGATGAGGCAGTCAAGGAGACCCGCGAACTCGACGCCGTCACAGACTCTGTCTGGGAGCCCATCGCTCCCAGCGGTCCCAACATCCGCAAGCAATTGAAGCTATACCGCAAGAACGTGGCAGGCCATGTCCAGGAACTCGGGAAGTTGGACGGTCGCGCTCGCCGCCAGTACCTCGAATCCAACGCCGAAGCAATCGTCTTCGATACCTACGCGCTTCTCAGCTCACTCAAGACCCACGCGGAGTACCAGGCTGTCCGGGCCGCCCTCGCCAGGACACGAAGCACCAACGACGAGAGCGAAGCGCAGCTCTTCGACCGGATCGCCCGGAACACTCCCGTCGAGATCGACGAGTCGCTCTCCGAAATCCGATCGCTGACCGAGTCGCTCGTCCGCGAGTTGCGGATCATCGCCGAACTCCCCGGCCGCGCCACCGTGCCTCTCACGAAGAAGCGAAAAGACGCCAAGGCTTCTCAACTCACTTGCAGGCAGCTCCTCGAAGCGATCGACCCTTTGGCCAACATGCTCCAGCCAGCAGTCGAGATGCCAGCAGTACCAGCGGCGGTATGCGCACCCGAAGGGCTTGAACTCGATCCGTATCTGCATATCCTTCGGTGGTTCCTTGAGGATGGCGAGACGCTTCGCAGCGTGGCCTTCCCATACGAAATGGGAACTCACAACTTCGCTGGCGTCGTGCCGGCCATTCTCGCCAGAAGGGTTGATGCGACCTGGGATGCGCTCGCGCCAGGAAGAGCCAGTGCCATCGTTGAGAAGTTCGCGTCGAGCACGTTCGTAGCGGTGACTGACCGACGGATCGTCACCGCTAACCCAGGGAACCTCCTAAAGCGAGGCGAACTCGGCCCGATCTACTCCCTGGATGACGTGCGGAATGTACGCGGTCGCTCGCACCGCGGAGCGGGCGTCCGACCCACTATCGACGTGGCCACAGAGGAGCGCGATCTGCATTGGATGTTCCCCGACGCCGCGGAGCACGAGGACATCGACAGCCTGGCGGCGGCTCTCTCCGAAAGAACGCCCCACGCTGTTTCGGCCCCGACAGCGATTGAAGGACTTGCCACAGCAGACTCCGCCATCGACGCCTAGAGATTGCGGGCTCTTCCTACTTGAGGTGGGGGTGAGCGGCGCGCCGGTGGCGTGATCGCGGGGAAGAGGGGTCGAGGCCTTCAAGATCGGTGGCGACCAAGCCCACCCATCCGGAAGGCCGGGTCGACGTGACCGAGCCTACGGCCGCTGCTGCGTGCTGCCCTGACGACTCTGTCTACTGCGGGCGTTGCGATCTGCTCGTCGGTCTCGCCGGACTCCATGTGATCGCGGTCGAGTACGACGGCGATGTCGGTCTGCTCACGGTCCGCGTGGAGTCGCCTCGGGAGCCGATGGGCTGCTTGACCTGCGGTGTCGTGGTGGGCAGTCACGGCCGTCGTGACGTCACGCTGGTGGACGCACCGTGCTTCGACCGGCCCGTGAAGTTGGTGTGGCGCAAGCGGACCTGGCGTTGCGAGGAGCCGTCATGCCCGACCAAGGTGTTCACCGAGCAGGACCCCGAGGTCGCGGCGCCGCGGGCGTTGTTGACCACGCGGGCGTGTTGGTGGGCGGTCAACCAGATCCGTCGCGAACACGCGAGCATCTCCGGGATCGCCCGGCAGCTGGGGACGACCTGGAACACGGTGTGGACCTCGATCGAGCCGCTGTTGCAGGAGATGGCCGACGACGAGACCCGGTTCGCCGGCGTCAAGCGCCTCGGCGTGGACGAGCACGTGTGGCACCACGTCAGCGAGTTCCCCATCGAAGACGGCGGCCGTGGCCCCAAGCAGCTGACCGGGATGGTCGATCTGACTCCGGATCCCGAGTCCGGCAAGCCAAGAGCGCGGCTGCTCGACCTGGTCCCCGGCCGGTCTGGGAAGGCCTACAGTGACTGGCTCGACGAGCGTGGCGAAGGCTTCAAGAACGGTGTCGAGGTCGCGACCCTGGACCCGTTCCACGGCTACAAGAACGCCATCGACGACCAGCTCGAAGACGCGACCGCCGTGCTCGACGCGTTCCATGTCGTCAAGCTCGGCACCCAAGCCGTCGACGAGGTCCGCCGCCGGGTCCAACAAGAGATCCACGGCCACCGTGGCCGCAAACACGACCCGCTCTACGGGATCCGCACGATCCTGCGTTGCGGTGCCGAGAAGCTCACCGACCGGCAACGCGCCCGGCTGGACCGGGCGATCGCGGTCGACGAACGCCACGACGAGGTCCTCGTGGCGTGGCTGTGCGCGCAGAAGCTCCGGTCTGCCTACAAGGCCACGAGCCCGCTCGAGGGGCGGCGTATCGCGGAGGACCTCATCCGGTCGTTGCTGACCTGTCCGATCCCCGAGATGAAGCGACTCGGGAAGACCCTGAAGCAGTGGCGCGAGGCGTTCCTGGCCTACTTCGACACCGGCCGCGCCAACAACGGCGGCACCGAGGCGATCAACGGCCTCATCGAGCTCCACCGCCGCGTCGCCCGCGGCTTCCGCAACCGCGAACACTACCGGCTACGCATGCTTCTCATCGGCGGCGGACTCAACCACCCCCACCTCAGATAGGAAGAGCCGGTAATCCACGCCCGGCACCGAAGTTCGTGGAATGGCTGATGGGCTTGCCCGACGGCTGGGTCTGTGACCTGACGCTCGGTCTTACTACGAACCAGATGATCACCGCGCTCGGTAACGGCGTTTTGCCGCTGCAAGCTACCTCGGCGATTCAGGGCATCTGACTGTTTGCTCACCGATGTCACTCGGCGTCCAGCTCTCGAACCGGGCTCAGCATGACGTCACGGGACGGGGGAAATGCTGACGTTACCCCGACTGGGCTCACACCCTGCCCCTTCGCCTGTGTCAACAGCCGCCCGGCAAGATCTTTCTGATCGATGATCCCTCCAGTCATGGAATCCATCATCTCGTCGTCAAATGACGACATCGGTTGCCTCAGCCACGGCCAACTCCTTGCGGATCAGGCCAAACCCTCACACACCGCTATTCAGGCCCCTTCCCGCCGGTGCCAGGTGTGTCCTGTACTCCGGGTGGAGTCAGGCTACACAGCAGCGCGGTAAGGTCGGTGCGGTAGGTGTCGCGCCGGTTCGCGGCGGTCCATGCGGGTGCAGCGGCCGCAAGCGTCGGGTAACGACCTGGGTCTGGATTGCCGCGTAGTTGCCGTTGCACGTTCGCATCCTCCGTGGTGGTGACGCCGGTGATTGTCAAGAGGGTGCCGAGCGTGAAGTGCCACATGATCCGGTAGGCGCTCACTGCTTGTTCGATACTCAGACCCACGTCAAGGAGTCGGGCGTGGATTTCTTCGACGGCGTCGAGCACGGAAGTGGCCATCAGACGGTGCCGGGCAAGCAGTTCAGGCATCCAGGGGCGCTGCGACAGCCCGTCGTACAGCGTCACCCACAGCACGATAATCGCCTCGCGAGGGTTGTCGGGACGCTCAGGGAAACGCAGCTCAGAAGCGAGTGTCTCCACCAGCGCGACCAGGAGTTCGTCCTTGTCGGCAACGTGCCGGTAGAGCGCCATCGGTGACACGTGCAGCCGACGCGCGACGCCCCGGATGGACACCGAGCCGATTCCATCGGATTCAAGCAGCGCCATCGCCGCATCGAGCACCATGTGTCGGCTGAGCACAGCGGGCCGACCAACCGGTCGTTTTGGCTCTCGCACCACATCCTCCTTTATTCATATACATGTACACTAACTGATGACGAAATGACGGCGCGACACCGAGCAGCACGGAGGTTGGAGATGACAGCGGACCATGATGCTGACATGGCAGGGCAGACGGGGTGGCAGATTCTGGCCCCGCTAATCGACCTCGTTACGCCGATGGCGGTACGAGTCGCTGCGACCCTGCGGCTGGCCGACCCGATGCGGGACGGCCCGGTGGGCATCGACGAACTGGCGCGGCGGGTCGGCGCCGATCCCGATGCTTTGGCGCGGTTGATGCGTCACCTGGTCGCCCATGGCATGTTCAGCCAGCCGCAGCCAGGTGTCTTCGGGGCGAACGCGACCGCAGCACTGCTGGATTCCGCGCATCCCTCGGGCATGCAGGTCTCGCTGGATTTGAGCGGGTTCGGCGGCCAGATGGACCTCGTGTTCACCGAACTCTTACATACCGTCATCACCGGTGAACCCGCCTGGCAACGCAAGTACGGTGCCCCGTACTGGGAATACCTCGCGGCCGATCCTGTGATGAGCGCCTCATTCGACCAGGCTATGTCGGCCGGCGCGGAATACGTCCGGGACGATCTCGCCAGTTACGACTGGTCCACCGCCGAGCACGTCGTCGATGTCGGCGGCGGCACCGGGGCGTTCGTGGCGGCTCTTCTGCACGAGCATGCGCAGTTGCACATCACCCTGGTTGACCTTCCTGCCACTGTGGAGCGGGCCAGAACATACCTGGGTGACCAAGGTCTCGACTCGCGAGTCGACTTCGCAGCGCAGAGTTTTTTCGACCCACTGCCGGGCGGTGGTGATGTTTACGTGCTCAACAGCGTCATCCACGACTGGCCCGATGATGCCGCGGCAGCAATCCTGCGCCGGTGCGCCGAAGCTGCCGGGCCGAAGGGGCGGGTCTTGATGATCGAGGAGGAGCACGACACAGAGAACAGCAGCTACGCCGAGATGGATTTGCGCATGCTCGTCCTCTGCGGCGGGCGTGAGCGCAGCCTCGCCGAATACACGCGGCTCGCGGGCAAAGCCGGTCTCACGGTTAGGCACGTCGAAACCACCCCACTCGGCCAAGTCGGCATCGAATGCACCCCATCAGTTAGGCAGTAAATCTGCGCCCCTTCTGGAAACAACAACACACCGTCGTTGTCGCGATTCATGATCCGTTGGCGGCAACCCACTGTTGTTATCCGTCACTGCATCGACAGGATCATGAACCGTCCCAGCGTTCACCGTGCGATGGAGTTCGAGCCATTGCTCACCCAAACTCGGACACCTCATGGGGAGTGCAGCGCCGTGATCCCCTCGCTCATCACTGCTTCGGGTGGCTCTTCGGCTCGTCGTCACGATTTCCGGCTCTTCACAAACGAGGGTGTAGTGCGGGTCTGAATCCGCCGGTCTCGAGTAGCGATCGCGCGACGTAGTTGGTGAGGTTCCGGAACCCGAGGGCTGATCCGCGCAGGTGTTCCAGGCGGCCGTTGATGGCCTCCGTGGGCCCGTTCGAGGTGCGGGGCCGGTCGAAGTAGGCCAGGACGTCACCGGCCCGCTTGGCGAGGGTGCGGCCGAGGCGGCGGACCTCGGCCAGCGCCGCGGGGACACCGTGGGTGAGGGCGGTGATGAGTTTCCGCATCCGCTTCCTGCCTTGTTTGGGGTCGGTCTCGCGGTAGGCGGTGACGAGTTGTTGATAGACCATCCAGGTGGCTTCGACCTCGGCATGGGCGTCGTCGGCGAACAGGGCGTCCAGGCGGGCGTGCTGCCGGGCGGTGAGGAGGCTGGCGCCGGTGTGCAGGGTGCGGCGGGCGGCGTACAGCGGGTCGCCGGCACGGCCGCGGTGGCCGTGGAGCGCTTGTTGGACACGGCGGCGGACGTCGTCGAGGGCTTCGGCGGCGAGGCGTACGACGTAGAACGGGTCCATGACCGTGACCGCGTCAGGGAGTTCTTCGTTCGCGGCGGTCTTGAAGCCGGTGAACCCGTCCATCGCGACGACGTCGACGCGGTCGCGCCAGGTGTTGTCGCGGTCGGCCAGCCACTGTTTGAACGCCTGTTTCGAGCGGCCCTCGACCATGTCCAACAACCGCGCCGGGCCGGTGTTCTCCCTGATCGGAGTCAGGTCGATGATCACCGTGACGTACTTGTCGCCGCGACGGGTGTGCCGCCACACGTGCTCATCGACACCGATCGTCGTGACACCGTCAAGCCGCTGCGGGTCGTTGATCAGGACCCGCTTGCCCTCGGCCAGGACCGCGTCGTTGGCGGTGTTCCACGACACCGCGAGCCCCTCGGCGACCCGGGCCATCGTGAGGTGCTGGACCACGATCCCTTCCAACGCCCACCGCAGCCCGGCCCGCGACAGCTTCGCCCGCGGTTCGGCCGCCGCCGTGGTGTCCTGACGCCACACGTGGCCGCACCCCGTGCACCGGTAGCGGCGGACCGTGACCTGCAAGATGGTGGGCCGCCAGCCCAGCGGCAGGTGCGCGAGCCGGCGGACCACGGTGCCCACCGCGACACCTTGGCAGCCGCATCGCCGGCACCAGTCATCCGGTGCGACGATCCGACACGCCAGCACCGCGCGCTCCGGCTCGACGAGCTGGCCGGTGACTTCCAGCCCGAGCCCATCAAGACGGCAGAACATGGTGAGATCGGGCGCGGCGAAGGTAGCGTGGGACACGTCGAGGTCTTTCAGACGGGCTGTGTGAGAACTCCCATCATCGGAAGACCTCGACGCCTATCCCGGGACCGCCACGCCGACGATCCTCACCCCGGACCTACACCCTCGTTTGTGAAGAGCCCGATTTCCAGATCATGCACCCCTCTGACGGCTCTTCCTACTTGAGGTGGGGGTGAGCGGCGCGCCGGTGGCGTGATCGCGGGGAAGAGGGGTCGAGGCCTTCAAGATCGGTGGCGACCAAGCCCACCCATCCGGAAGGCCGGGTCGACGTGACCGAGCCTACGGCCGCTGCTGCGTGCTGCCCTGACGACTCTGTCTACTGCGGGCGTTGCGATCTGCTCGTCGGTCTCGCCGGACTCCATGTGATCGCGGTCGAGTACGACGGCGATGTCGGTCTGCTCACGGTCCGCGTGGAGTCGCCTCGGGAGCCGATGGGCTGCTTGACCTGCGGTGTCGTGGTGGGCAGTCACGGCCGTCGTGACGTCACGCTGGTGGACGCACCGTGCTTCGACCGGCCCGTGAAGTTGGTGTGGCGCAAGCGGACCTGGCGTTGCGAGGAGCCGTCATGCCCGACCAAGGTGTTCACCGAGCAGGACCCCGAGGTCGCGGCGCCGCGGGCGTTGTTGACCACGCGGGCGTGTTGGTGGGCGGTCAACCAGATCCGTCGCGAACACGCGAGCATCTCCGGGATCGCCCGGCAGCTGGGGACGACCTGGAACACGGTGTGGACCTCGATCGAGCCGCTGTTGCAGGAGATGGCCGACGACGAGACCCGGTTCGCCGGCGTCAAGCGCCTCGGCGTGGACGAGCACGTGTGGCACCACGTCAGCGAGTTCCCCATCGAAGACGGCGGCCGTGGCCCCAAGCAGCTGACCGGGATGGTCGATCTGACTCCGGATCCCGAGTCCGGCAAGCCAAGAGCGCGGCTGCTCGACCTGGTCCCCGGCCGGTCTGGGAAGGCCTACAGTGACTGGCTCGACGAGCGTGGCGAAGGCTTCAAGAACGGTGTCGAGGTCGCGACCCTGGACCCGTTCCACGGCTACAAGAACGCCATCGACGACCAGCTCGAAGACGCGACCGCCGTGCTCGACGCGTTCCATGTCGTCAAGCTCGGCACCCAAGCCGTCGACGAGGTCCGCCGCCGGGTCCAACAAGAGATCCACGGCCACCGTGGCCGCAAACACGACCCGCTCTACGGGATCCGCACGATCCTGCGTTGCGGTGCCGAGAAGCTCACCGACCGGCAACGCGCCCGGCTGGACCGGGCGATCGCGGTCGACGAACGCCACGACGAGGTCCTCGTGGCGTGGCTGTGCGCGCAGAAGCTCCGGTCTGCCTACAAGGCCACGAGCCCGCTCGAGGGGCGGCGTATCGCGGAGGACCTCATCCGGTCGTTGCTGACCTGTCCGATCCCCGAGATGAAGCGACTCGGGAAGACCCTGAAGCAGTGGCGCGAGGCGTTCCTGGCCTACTTCGACACCGGCCGCGCCAACAACGGCGGCACCGAGGCGATCAACGGCCTCATCGAGCTCCACCGCCGCGTCGCCCGCGGCTTCCGCAACCGCGAACACTACCGGCTACGCATGCTTCTCATCGGCGGCGGACTCAACCACCCCCACCTCAGATAGGAAGAGCCAGATTGCGTGAGTGCAGGCATGAGTGAGCAGGAAGGCTTCCGGCCGACGGGTGGGCGGGCAAAGAGCGGCAAGTGCGCGCTGTGCGGGGCCCGGGCAAGACTCACCAAGGCACACGTGCCACCGAGAGCTGCATTCAACAATGGGAGCTTCTCTTGGGGCGGCACGACAGCAGGCAACCGACTTGCCCACGGGCGTCCACGACTCGGTGGCGCCAGCCTGTATGCGCATTGCGAACCTTGCCGGGCAGCCACATCCCCTTGGGATGACGAGTACATTCGGTGGGCCTACACCTTCGCAGGCAACCTGCTCCACTCCCAATGGAAGGGCGAGCGGACTCATATTGAAGGAAAGCTCAACGAGGTTCGCCCGGGCCGATTCATCCGCTCCGCGCTCGCGGGCATGACAGCGCTGACTCCGAAACTCATCGATTCACACCCTGACCTGGTCGGGGCCGTGCGGCATGGAGTCGCAGCCTCAGCGCCAGAGGGCATCCGGCTCTTGGCGGCGATCGCGCCGGACGGAGCGGCGGCGGTCCTTGAGGGAGCACACGAGGGCTTGGCCGTAAAGCTGTCGCGGGATGGTGGAAGGGACGATGAATGGACGACAACGACCACACCGACAATCTCTGCCGTGATTCACTTCCCTCCGTTCAGCTTGCTGCTCGCGGATCGCCAGCTGGTGAGCGCTTTGCCACATGCCGACTGCACGGACTGGCTAGAACTCGGGGTCGACGACCTCGCAGACGTGTCCCTGGTGCTTCCCGTGGTCGATCTGCCACGAACCCCAGACGCGCCGGTTCCTGTTTCGATGCTTCGGTTCATCGAGGCGCGAGCCTGATCCACTGCCGGAGCAAGGGTCGGGTCACGCCGCGGCGGTGGCGGTTGACTTAGACCCGGCGGCAGAGCGGGAGCGCGGCGGCGGTGAACGCGGCGGCTTGCTGTCCGACGAGGAGCCGGGTCTCACAGGATGCCTGGATCGCGGCTTGCTCGATGGCGGCGACGGCGGCGTCGAGTTCTTCGACGGTGGGTGCGG
>ERZ795057.3823-NODE-3823-length-9973-cov-3.670397_pt1 | contig 9973 bp, 5 predicted proteins | sample MGYA00375141_ERZ795057 | MGnify/ENA primary metagenome ERZ795057 (study PRJEB30186, sample SAMN05720163) | activated sludge metagenome | isolation source: Anaerobic digester | place: Hong Kong | collected 2015-01-26 ... | reverse complement strand
GCTATTGATATGGCGCTCGTAGTGTTCAACGAAGATACCGGTGAGTTACAGTACGCAGGGGCTAATAACCCGTTGTACCATATTAGAAATGGCGTTCTGACTGAAATAAAAGCAAATAAGATGCCGGTTGGAATCGATGCCATCGAAGAAGAATCATTTACCAATCATTCCATTCAGTTGATATCAGATGATATGGTGTATATCTTCTCAGACGGGTATGCCGATCAGTTTGGTGGTCCGGATTGCAAAAAGTTTAAATACGGACCCTTCAAGGAACTTCTATGCAAGATTGCCGGTGAAGATCTTTCGGTGCAAAAAGAAAAACTGATGAAAACAATCATTGAATGGAAAGGCGATATCAGGCAGATCGACGATATTCTAATCTTTGGAGTAAAGTTCATGTAATCCACGAATTTCAGTTTTTTTTCAGTATAATTGTTCAGTAATCCAGGTAACATTTATGAAACTTACAGCATTCCGGATCAGGAATTTCAGATCAATTAAAGATACAGGCTGGCAGGAACTGGCATATGATAATATTACCTGTCTCATCGGACAGAATGAGTCCGGAAAAACCTCCATTCTTGAAGGATTAAGGGCTTTCCACGACGGGCTTCTTATTGAAGATATGCTGCGGAGTGACCTGAGCCTCCCCCAGGTATCCTGCAGGTACCGTTTCGACCTGAATAAACTGGAAAAGAATATTGATCGCAATCGGATACACCCCGAGATACTGGAGAAATTTGAAAAACTTGAATATATATCCATCTGCCGCGAATGGGAATCGGATCTGAGCAGCTTCCTGATTGCCGGCGAGGAACTGAACGAAATATTCCAGACGAAAGAAGAAGAGACGAAACTGCGAGAAGAAAAAATCAATGCATTCCTGGATAAAATAGACAATGAATTTAAAAAAGCCCAGCTGGCGGTAGAAAAGGCCCAGAAAGAACTTGACGAAACCAGGGACAGGTATGAAACCAGGATCATCGAAGGAAATGAACTCCGGAAAAACTCCAGGTCCTTCTTCCCAAAATCAAAGAAAAATGGAGCGAATCCTGAGATCCAGCAAGTAAACGAAGACATCGAACTGCTGAAATCCGAGCTTAAGAAAATGGAAGAAGTACTCCATGAGAAAAAGATTAAACTGGCGGAGATCAAGGAAAGTCAGCAGTTATTTGACCGAATTCGGAAATCCAGGGAAGATATTCAAAAACATCAGACAGGACTTGCCGATGCCCGTGAAAACCTGCTTCAACTCACCACCCACATGGATTTTGAAGCAACAGAAAAAGAAATCCGGGCAGCCAAAGCAACCGAAGAACAATACCGTCTGGAAATTGAGCTTGCCAGGGATGAGCTGGGTGAGAGCAACAAGAAATACGAGGTATTGCTCCGGGCTGTGGAACTGGTTCTCGATGGTAGCACCATGGATAATGCCATTAAGGATGCCGAAGCGGAAGCCCGTATGTATGAATCCTATTACACAAGGGAACAACTGGGGGAAGAATTGTTCCGCTTCTCCCCTGAGTTTGAGCTTTTCGAAGACTTTAGTTCACTCCTGCCCAACCGAATCGATCTTGAAGATATTGTGTCGGGGAACCTGGCCGCTGAAGGCTTTAAGGCAGCCAAGAATTTCCTGACAATTACAGGCCTGGATGCCTCATTCTTCCAGCAACCTTCCAGCAGGATCCTTAAACAGAAAATTGAGAATCTAAATGGTGAGATGACGCTGAACTTCCAGGACTTCTGGAGACAGAATGTGGGAAAAAAGAATAAGATCAAGATTAACTTTGAACTCGCTCACTACGACCATTCACATGGAGAAAAGAGTGGTAAGCCCTTTATCGAATTCTGGATCAAGGATGATGCGGAACGGCTCTATCCCAAACAACGCAGCCGTGGTGTAAGGTGGTTCCTTTCCTTCTTCCTTGAATTGAAAGCTACAGCCATGGAAAAGGGACGCCAGAACAAATTATTACTCATTGACGAACCCGGGGTGAGCCTGCACGCCAGGGCACAGGAAGATGTTCTGAAAGTATTTGATGATATCAGGGACAAAATGCAGATCATCTATTCAACCCATTCACCGCATCTTATTGACGTGAATAAATTATACCGGGTCATTGCAGTCCAGCGGGCCGTTGAAGACGACATGAACAGTGAAACCATCGTACTGAATGCAAGGTCTTTAAAAACCGCCACTGCAGACACCCTCTCCCCTGTCTATGCAATGATGGGAACCCGGCTGAACCAGCAGGATATTATCAAGGCATACAACAATGTTATTGTGAAGGACCTGTCTACACACTATTTCCTGAAAGCAATCCTCCTCCTTACCGGGTATAATAAGAAGGAATGTTACTTCATTCCTGCATCCGGAACGTCCAGTATTCCTATGATCGTCAATATTCTCATTGGCTGGGGACTGGAATATATCGCCCTCAATTTTGGCAATGAAGAGGAGAAATTCATGTATAATAAACTCCGGAAAGAGCTTTTTGATAATAATGTGGACCTGGCCAACAGCCAGTTATTATTCATGAGGGATTTCCCCGATGTGGAAGATATGTTCTCTACCATTGACTTTAAAAAGCATATCGTACATGTACGTGAGGGAATAACTACGGCAAATTCAGAATATCTGAAGGACAACAATCACTCCAGGGCGGTTCTTGCTTCCAATTTCCTCCAGAGTGTAAACCGGGGCGAACTTACGCTGGACGACCTGGATGACGAAAGCAGGGACAACCTGAACCAATTCATTACACGGCTTTCAAAGCTTCTTAAATAATTATTTTCATGAAGAGATTTCATGCTGTTTCACTCCTCGCCTTGCTTTTCGCAGCACAGGCTAATTCACTATTTGCATCCGACACCATCCTGGTATTTCATCCCACGGCCGAAAATATAAAAACCATTCTGTACCTGCACAGCAACCTCTTCGAAAAGAAAAGTGCGGAAGACTTCATTTATCTGGGCGTATACCATGAGAATGAAATGTACGACTATTCGGAGAGTGTTGAATACCTGGCACAACATTCTCAGGCCGCTTCTCTTTTCAAGCTAAGGAAGATTACCGGCAGGACCGAATTGAAGGATGTTTTCAGCAAGAATGCATGGACCAACCGCTTTACATCACTCTTTGAAGCTTCGGTCGGGGCCATATTCCTGGGAGGACCTGACATGCCTCCAGCCATTTACGGAAGTAAACAATCCCTGCTCACCGATGTAACGGATCCATACAGGCATTACATGGAGATTTCCGCCCTTTTTCACCTCCTGGGATCCTCTAAAAATGAGGCTTTCAAACCGTATTTGCAGAATCACCCATCATATTCTGTTCTTGGGATATGCCTGGGGATGCAGAGCATGAATGTTGCCACGGGAGGATCGCTCATCCAGGATCTGCCAACTACCCTGTACGGGTTAAGCACCCGCGAAGACATCCTTAATGATCCTCAACACAGTCACAGGAATTATTATTTCGATGATCCCGAAGACAGCATAGAACTGACCGGTTACCATTTCCATCCGGTTGCTATAGAAGATTTTAACTCATTGGTCGGAGAAGCAGCGGGGAAATCCACCGTCATGGTTCTGAGCAGTCACCATCAGTGCGTGGAAAAACCAGGGAAAGGGCTTGTTCCGGTAGCCTGGTCAACGGATCATAAAATCGTTGAAGCGGTAAAGCACGAAAGCTATCCGAATGTGGTTGGAGTTCAGTTTCATCCGGAGAAAACAGAGCTTTTCCTGGGTGATACCCTGCTTTTTGTCTCTCCGGACAGCACCCTGAATTTTAACCAGTTTATAATAGAGAATGATGCAGAATCCTTTCACCGGGATTTCTGGAGAATGCTGGGAAAAATGTTTGGTGGAAAAAATTTTTCTGAGTAACGCCGGATAGATATTCCTGGCTATTCCAGTTCAACAAAATTGATCTTCAGATCAAGAATGGATGCATAGTATTCTCCCCGCTCCATAATATCATCATCCCCTTCTTCATACATCCAGTTGATTTTCAAATTATAGCCATCCATATCTATCTGCTTGATAGCTTTAAGAATCTTGAGCATATATTTGGATGTTCCGCTATTGAGGTATTCCATTTCAACATCCAGCTCGGTGGACGGGGCAGGCCGGTCAATATACTCCTTCACCCATTCGAGTACATGATCATAAAATATGGACACATCCTCCGGAATTGACCTGCCTTTGAACTTAATAAAGCCGGCAGGATCCAGGAGAACATAAGGTGTTTTCGGCGTTGGCTGAAATTCTAACCTGTCCATGTTCAGGTATTTTCCCTCTAATATAGGATATTTTTAACTTTTGCTCCCTTCTCTTCCCAAAAAATTATGAAAAACATATTCTCCACATCATCAAAATGGCATTCTCGCCAGTGGCGTAACCGACTGGTCAGCAAACAATCCCTGCCGGTATTTGAAATATCCTGTAATGGCAATCATTGCTGCATTATCTGTGGTAAATCTGAATTCGGGGATAAAGGTTTTCCAGTGTCTTTTATCTGCCTCTTTTAAGACTGCATTCCTCAAACCGGAATTTGCCGAAACGCCCCCGGCAAGAGCTACTTCCTTTATTCCCGTATCCTTCACTGCTTTTTTTAGCTTATCCATGAGAATATCAATGATCGTTTTTTGCAATGAAGCAGCCAGGTCATTTTTGTTTTTCTCAATAAAATCAGGATCATTTTTCAATTCATCCCTCAGGAAATACAGGAACGAAGTTTTTAGTCCGCTGAACGAATAATTGTATCCTTCCAGTCTGGGTTTGCTGAATGTAAAACGCTTTGGATCTCCTTCAGAAGCCAGTTTATCAACGATGGGGCCTCCCGGGTAAGGCAATCCCATGACCTTGGCACATTTATCAAAGGCCTCTCCTGCTGCATCATCAATGGTCTGCCCGATGATCTCCATATCCAGGTAATCGCGCACCAGTACCAGCTGACTGTGACCACCGGAAACCAGGAGACAGAGAAATGGGAAAGCCGGCGCTTCTGTTGTCTTTTCAGTTTGAACAAAATGTGCCAGTACATGCCCCTGGAGATGATTCACATCCACCATGGGAATTCCTCTCGACAGTGCAAATCCCTTGACAAATGAGGTGCCTACAAGCAAGGAACCCAGCAAGCCAGGTCCGCGCGTAAATGCCAGTGCATCAATATCAGATGCCGAAAGCGATGCCAGCTCAAGCGCCCTGTGAACTACAGGAATAATATTCTGCTGATGGGCCCGTGATGCAAGTTCAGGAACAACCCCTCCATATGCCTTATGAACTTCCTGTCCTGCAATTACGTTTGACAATAACTGCCTGTCGCGGATTACAGCTGCCGATGTGTCGTCACAGGAAGACTCAATTCCCAAAATGGTAATGCTCATAAAATTACTGGTAAGTCATTAATTATTAAACTATTTTTGTAATTCTTCCGTTGGAAGTTTATAAGGTGCAAAAGTATCAAAAAGTTAGCTAAAATAGGATGGATCATCGTGCTGGTATGCATTTCGATACCAACACTGGGCCTCCTTTTCCTTCAAAACAAGGAAGTTCAGACCAAACTCACCGACTATTTAACCGAACAATTCTCGGAAAAGCTGAACGCCGACCTTTCTGTCTCTTCTGTACACTATAGCTTCTTTAACCGCCTGCAGCTATATAATGTTTACATGGAAGATCTCCATGGAGATACATTAATGTATTCTGAAGTTGTTAAAATCCGGATTAAACGTTTCCGGCCCGACAAGAAGGATATTCATTTTAAACGTATGTCATTTGATAATGCATACCTGAGGCTCACAACGGACGAGGATCGAAACAGCAATATGCAGTTCCTTGTTGACAGCCTCAAGAAGGATATACCGGCAGAAGATAAGATCCGTATTACAGTAGACAATATTGAATTCAACGAATCGCACTTTCTACGGCTTGATGACATGGTTATTCCTCAACCAGGAGGAATTGACTTTTCCCGATTGGAAATAAGGAACCTGAATGCAAAAATCGATGATTACCTTTTTAACCTGGACACCACTTACCTGGTTGTGAAAGAACTTCAGGGAATCGAAACTACAGGTTTTACCATCTCCGATGGAGGATTCTTGCTCAAAATAGGAAAGAATTTCATCACATTCACCAGTGGATGGATCAACACACCCAGGTCGAAGGCAAACATTCCCGTAATCGATTTTAGGTATTCTGATCCGAAGAACTTTAAATATTTCTACGACTCCATCGGGATGTATATTGCCTCTTCCAATTCATGGCTTGACTTCGAAGATATTTCCAGCTTTTTCCCCGATGTAAAAAACCTCTCTGGCATAGTCAATGTCAATGGTTCCATACAGGGAACATTCGGAGATATAGTGGGTGAGAAAATCCGGATTAACTACCTGGACAAGACCCGGATGGCATTTGATATGAGGATGAAAGGACTTCCCTCCCAGGACAGCCTTTTCATGGATTTTATGTTCAGGGAATTTGAGACAACAAGAACAGAACTCAACAAATTAACAGTCAAAAAACCTCTGGCTCTGTTAAATGACAATACACATTACAACTCACTGAAAAGGCTGAATTTTTCAGGTTCCTTCACCGGGTATAAAAATGATTTTGCCACTACCGGGCTGCTAAAAACGAACCTGGGGAATCTCCAGTTGGGGCTTAACATGCGCCCGGATACGCTAAAAGTTATTAAGATAAACGGCTTACTGGGATCCGACGGCTTTAACCTTGGAACCTTCCTTGACAGGGACAAAGAAATTGGTGATATCAATTTTTCTGTATACATGGACGGTAAGAGCGTGAACGGGAAAATGGAAGCCAGCCTGAAAGGTACCATAGACACGCTCGGACTGTATGGGTATAATTACAGTAATATCGAACTGGAGGGAACTGCATCAAACCGGAAATTCGACGGATCACTTGCGATTGATGATCCCAATATCGACCTTCAATTCACGGGAAGTATTGATATGGAGAAAGAGATTCCTGTTTTTGATTTCAGTCTGAACGTTGCAAATCTTCGACCATATTACCTTCACCTTCAGGATGATGATCCGGAGTACTTTGCATCATTTCTTCTGAATACAACACTTACAGGAAGAAAACTGGATGAAATGAACGGACAGGTTCACCTGGTAAACAGCCTGCTTCGGAGAACAGGAAGTCAGATCCAGATGTATAATGTGATACTGAACACGATGAATGCTGCAGAGGGGTCCTTCATAAGCCTGAACTCTGACTTCATCGATGGAAGTATAAGCGGTACATACGACCTGCTTGAACTACCCCATCTTTTTACCAACCTGGTGGATAACCATTTCCATATTTTTCAGTCCAGGAAAGCGCTGTCTGATTCTACCGCGACCTTCTTTTACAAGATGAATTTCAAGGACCTTAATCCTGTTCTGGATTTCTTTTTTCCCGGTTTCACGCTGGCCAATAATATGAGTGTCGACGGCTATTACCAGACGATAAATGGGAAACCCGACTTCCGGTTTGAAGGTTTTACCCCGTTTTTTGCTTATAACGACCTGAGTATTTATAACCTTGGTATCTCTGTTTCTTCAGACAGCATATCACTGATCACTGATATCACCGGAGATTCCATCGCCACTTCCGGCGGACTGGCAATTGAAAACCCGGATATTCAGGCAATCTTTGCAGAAAACAAAAATACGATCAACCTGCAGTGGTCGAATGACTCTGCTGTCCGATATTCCGGTGATATTGGAACCTCCGGACAGTTGTTGTATCCCGGAAGACCTCAGCCCGGGTATAAACTTCAGATTATTCCATCAGAATTATATTTTAAGAACCGGAAGTTTAGTATACCGAACTCTTTTATAACAGTTGACTCATCCGGTATTGCCATTGATAGTTTTCTTATCCGCGGCATGGATCAGTATATACTGGCCCACGGAAAATATTCAGACCATATTGGAGATTCGCTGATCCTGGATGCTCATAATCTGAACATGCATATGATAAATGATATCAGCAAGGATTTTATCATGGACATTGGCGGGATGCTCACCGGCGATATGAACTTCTATAAGCAGGAGGGCAAGCTGATGCTTACCACTGACCTTATCGCTGAGAACCTGACCATTAACAGTGAACCAATAGGCACAACCCGAATAACTGCCGATTGGAAAAGATCCGGGAAGCAACTTGACATAAGGGCTACATCCATGGGGGAAACCAGCAACCGGATCTTCATTGATGGCAGTTACCTGCCTAGATCAGGGAAGCTGGACTTTGACCTGAAACTGGATAAGATCAACTTACCCCTAATACGACCCTACATGTCAGGTATTCTGGATGATATATCAGGCACTTCCGATTTTGATCTTTCACTGGATGGCACCATTAAACAACCTGTGCTGAATGGGACCATTGCTTTTAACAATGCCAGGCTTACCCTGAGTGAAACAAAAACACGGTATACATTCTCAGACAACCTGCGTATTTATAAGAACGATATCTATTTTGATAATTTCGAAATCAGGGATCAATACAATAATATATTACACACCAACGGGAATATTGCAACAGCAAATTTCAAAAATATCTATCTGAACCTGGACCTGGATGCTACCAATTTTAATTTTCTTGCCACGCGAAGATCGGACAACGAACAATTCTATGGTGATATCTTTGCCTCTGCAACTGCAAAGATCAATGGTCCGCCTGATAAGCTGAAGGTTGCTGCATTCGCCACAACTGAAAAATATACCAGTCTGAAGCTTCCGCTATACAACTCTTCTGAAATAACCAGTTCCGACTTTGTGACTTTTATCAGTCGTGAAGAAGATGATGTGTCTCCGGAAAAAGTAGAATATATAAAGAAGAATAAACTCACCCTGGACATGGAGTTGAATGTCGAAAACAACGCATCTGTCCAGCTTATTTTTGACCCGAAGGTTGGCGATATCATTGAAGCCAGCGGGAATGGCACGCTGAAGCTGGAAATTGATGATAACGGGGACTTCTCCATGTTTGGAGGGGTTAATATTCAGGATGGAGAATATTTGTTTACACTGCAGAATGTAATTAATAAACGTTTCCGGGTAAAACCGGGAGGCACCATCACCTGGAGCGGATCACCAACATCTGCAAGCATTGACCTTGATGCTATTTACCAGACAAAAGCCTCTCCCTATTACCTCTCCCCCAATCCGACAGAGGCAATGAAAAAGCCTATACCGGTCTATTGTTTACTGAAATTACAGGGTGACCTGGCTAATCCTAACCTGACGCCAAGTATTGAACTGCCTACTGCCGAACCTGAAACCCGTTCACTGGTTGAAACGAGCACCGGTACGGATGAAGAGTTGATGAAACAGTTTATTTCCTTGCTTGTAATTAACAGTTTTATTGTCAATACGGGAGATCAGATCGGAGGAAGGCTCCCGGGAGGTGCAGGAGTGACAGCCAGCGAATTGCTTAGCAACCAGCTCAGTAACTGGTTCTCCCAGCTGAGCAATGATTTTGATATCGGCGTTAATATACGTCCCGGAGATGCGCTGTCAAGCGAGGAAGTTGAATTGATCCTGCGTACCCAGTTGTTTAACGACAGGGTTATATTTAGCGGCAATCTGGATTACCTGGGAGAAGAAATTGATAATCCTGTAGGTCAACCTACAAATATTGTGGGTGACTTTGACCTGGAATTCCTCGCTTCAGACAAGATCAGCTTCAAAGCATTTAATCGTGTAAACGATGACCGCATCTGGAGACCGTCACTATATACCCAGGGCGTTGGTATTGTATACAGAAGCCAGTTCAATAGTATTTCAGAGATATTTGGAAATAAGAAAACGGACGACACCCCTCCTGCCCAGGACAGCACAAAGCTAAATACGGAAGCTGTTCAGATCAATGAACCTGAAATCCCCCCCCGGCAACCCTAAATTACCGGTATAGAAAAATGCATAATAAAAAACATTAAAAGGAA
>ERZ795057.3814-NODE-3814-length-9989-cov-5.319710_pt1 | contig 9989 bp, 10 predicted proteins | sample MGYA00375141_ERZ795057 | MGnify/ENA primary metagenome ERZ795057 (study PRJEB30186, sample SAMN05720163) | activated sludge metagenome | isolation source: Anaerobic digester | place: Hong Kong | collected 2015-01-26 ... | reverse complement strand
CATTATCATCGCATCGGGAAAAACGGTATAGAGAAGCAGTATGACCGTCTCCTCCGGGGCCGTGATGGTTATGTGAGACGTATTGTTGATGTGCACAACAGGACGGAAGGTGAGGAAGTGGGCCTTGAGCCGGTCGCGGGAAATAATCTTATTCTGACAGTGGATTATGACGTTCAGAAAGCGGCATATGACGCCATGGAAAACATGATGGGTGCGGCTATCGTGTTCAAGCCTGCGACAGGGGAGGTGCTTGCTCTGGTGAGCAGGCCGGACTATAATCCCAATGAAATCATTGCGAACAGCAACTATGAGATAATCCAGCAATTGATGAATGATCCGAACAGGCCGTTTTTAAACAGGGCAATACAGTCGAGATTTCCACCTGCTTCAACATTTAAACTGCTCACTGCCATAGCCGGCCTGGAAGAGGAACGATGGGTGCCGGGGACAACACTTTTCTGTTCAGGGCGTTTTACACTCCGCGGTTTTGTGGATACTGATTTTTACGATTATCGGGCGCATGGTACACTGAATCTTTATAATGCGATTGCCCAGTCCTGCTGCGTCTATTTTTATCAAATGGGGCTGCGTACAGGGCCGACTGTGCTGCTTCGGTATGCGAACTATTTCGGGTTTGATGATCTCACGGGAATTGATCTTCCCGGGGAGATTTCAGGTTTTCTTCCGTCGAAACGATGGAAGCTGCGGATTTTCGGGCAATCATGGTATGATGGTGATACTGTCAATCTTTCAATCGGACAGGGGTTTATCAGCGTAACCCCTATAGGTTTAAGCAATCTTATTGCGGGGATCGTAAATAATGGCGTGATCAATAAGCCGTTTGTTGTACGGGAAGTACGCTCGCCGGATAACAGAACGGTCCTCCAGCGATTTGTTCCTCAGCGTCAGAGAGAGGTGCCGATATCTGTTGCGACACTGGCAATTGTCAGGGAGGGAATGCGAATGGCCGTAACGGGCGGTACCTGCCAGCGGCTAAACTATCTATCTGTTCCTATTGCCGGTAAAACAGGGACCGCACAGACCCGATCAAGGAGAGACGCCAATGCTTCACAACATGGCTGGTTTGTCGGGTATGCGCCATATGATGGTCCCGTTGAAAACGCAGTTGCGGTTGTTGTATTTACTGAATACAGCGGCGGCGGTGCTGCTGGTTCTGTGCCGATTGCCGAGAAAATATTTGCGAAACTAATCTCACTGGGTTATTTCTAATGTTTGGTAAAAACACTATATATAAAATTGATTTTCTCCTTGTAGCAGCAGTTATCCTGGTGGTGTTTCTTGGAATATTGACGATCTACAGCGCAGGATTTGATCCGATCGATAAGGTTAACAGCGGGCTTTATAAGAAACAACTGGTGTGGTTTATTATAGGGTTTATGCTGATGCTCGTGTTTACCTTTGTGAATTATAAATATCTTGGTGATTACTCTTTATATATCTACGGCTTTTTTCTGTTGGTGCTTATAATTACGACTGTGTTCGGGTCACCAATCCGGAATACGAGGGCATGGATCAGTTTCGGGTTTTTTTCCATACAGCCGTCGGAATTCATGAAGCTGTCTCTTGTGTTGATACTTGGAAAATATATTGAATTCAGGGAACGTGATATAAGAAATCTCCGTGAATTATTCATTCCTGCTATCCTTACAATGGTCCCAATGCTTATTATTTTTATTCAGCCTGATTTTGGAACAGCGGTACTCTTTATCCCGATCCTGTTCACTATGCTTTTTGTCGGTGGTGCTGACGTTACTCACCTCGCATCGATAATCGGAATTGCAGGTATCGCGACCGTTGTTCCCATGGTGCTCACATATAGAGAATGGATAGGTGCAAGCGGATCAAATTTTCTGCTGAATTTTTTCAAGGATACAGATATGCTTTTCATCGTGTCCGGAATTCTTATACTTGCTGCATTAGTAACATTTATACTGAATTTTTTTATTCCGAATAAACTTTTCAGAAAAATATATATACCTTCAACGGTCCTGTCATTCGGCCTGTTTTTTTCCGTGCTGCTGCAGAAATATCTTAAAGTATATCAAAAACGCAGGATACTGGTGTTCCTGAATCCTGATCTTGATCCTCATGGTTCTGGATATAATGTTATACAATCAAAAATTGCAGTAGGGTCGGGAGAATTTTTTGGAAAAGGTTTCCTGAACGGCAGCCAGTCCCAGCTTGGTTTTCTTCCGGAAAAGACCTCTGACTTTGTTTTTTCTGTATTTGCAGAGGAATGGGGTTTTTTCGGATCGGTAATACTGCTGGCCCTTATGGGGGTTATAATTTTCCGGGGCATACAAATTGCTTTTGAGTCAAAGGATAAATTCGGTGCCCTTCTTGCCAGCGGTATTGTGGCGATCTTCTTTTTTCACCTTTTAATAAATATTGGTATGGTGCTGGGGATAATGCCGGTAACAGGGTTGCCGCTTCCTCTCATGTCTTATGGCGGATCAAATCTTGCGATGTCAATGATAGCAGTTGGAATATTGATAAATATAAGAATGAGAAAGTTTGTTTACTAATATAGCGAAATAGAAATGAAAGCGATAAAACTTTTATTGCATTTTCTATTAGATACTGTATACTAGTTTCATTAAAAAAAGAAAATTCAGGTTTGTTAACAGTAGTTACAAATATGTTGTAACGCAACAGTATACTGGTGATGCTGCAGTGATTTAATGCTGCAGAATAACGAAAGAGTCAATTCCTTTTATATAAGCAATGTGAGATAAATGTATTGAAATACGTGATGTGTTTCTGTGCACTATTTTTTTGTAATATATGCCGACGAACGGATTACTATGTATCATGGGATAGTGGTCCGTATGGCACGTGATGCTGGAGTTTGGAAAAATATTTTAGATAAAATGGTTATTATTGTTTACATTAAATTACATATATTGTATAATAATCTCTAACATCTGTCTGCGTTACGAATGCGGCCGGATGAATAGATGTGTTATATAATGAAATAAGATATGATTATAATAGTATTTTTACTGTTACTGGTATTGTCTTTCAGCATTCATATCTATTTTCTTATAAAATATGTATTAATTAAGTCAAATAGATATCTTAAGCTGTTTATCAATACCGCAGTTAGCAATATTGTTATTGCGGGTGCGTTAACAGTAACAACGGTATACAAGCCTCAGCTTATTCATCAGGTCGATATTACCCTCCTGTTATGGTTAATCTCAGGTTTTGTCATGTTTTTGATGCTGTACATAAAGTATTCTGTCTTGCGAGCAATATACAGGAGAAGTCAGGATCCCCAGCACTTTCATTATAATTACTTCGGGAAAAAGGTTCTGCATGGGTCAGTGGTTTCAAAACCGGAACTGATGATATTTTTCATGACAGTGCCCCTCTTTTTAATCTGTGGAGGTTATTTTGTTGCCCGCCTTCTAAATTATTTCATGTTTGGCAGGATATAGATAATAGTAATTGAATGTTCATACATGTGCAACTGATACAATAAAGTCCTCTGGTACATGCACTTTCTTATTACGTTTTTATCAGCAATAAAAAAAGTCTTGAAAAAAACATTTTGGTATATCACTATGAAATGTGTTGTATATTCTGTTGTGCGGTTAAATCCTTACAATGCGTGAAAAAGCAGTTGTTCTGTTAAGTGGTGGTCTTGATTCAACGACCTGTTGTGCGGTAGCTGTAAATGAAGGATATGAGGTATATGCACTTACCTTCAGTTATGGACAGAGACACGCAGTTGAAGTGAAACAGGCAGAGAAAGTAGCTGCTTTTTTCTCTATAAATCATCACAGTATTATTGATATCCAGGCAACAGTGTTTTCAGGTTCAGCGCTATCCGGATTGTCGGGAAAAGACGTTCCCAAAGGCAGAGATGTTGATATTCCGGCCGAAATTCCTGAAACGTATGTTCCCGCGAGGAATATACTTTTTTTGTCCTATGCGCTGGCTTACTGTGAGAAGATAGAGGCAAGGACAATTTTTATAGGCGTCAATGCTGTTGACTATAGCGGTTATCCTGACTGCCGGCCCGGGTTTATTGATCTTTTCCGGAAAATGGCCGATGTCGGTACGAAGACAGGAATTGAAAAGGGTTTCGATATTAGAACTCCCCTTATCGATCTTTCAAAGGCTGATATAATCAGGCTGGGAATTGGTCTTGGTGTTGATTATTCAATTACTCACAGCTGTTATGATCCTGATGAAAACGGTCGTCCCTGCGGTACATGCGACAGTTGCAGTATAAGAAAAAAAGGTTTTATCGATGCCGGGATAACTGATCCGACAATGTATGGGAGTTGAAAATGAATATATCATCAGTTATCGGGGCACTATGTAATGAAACAGCAGATTTTTTATTCCCGATGTACTGTATTTCCTGCGGAACAAGTATATCAAACCGTGATAATTGTGTGTGTGAAAGCTGTTTTTCAAAGATCTCTCCGGTAATCGGGGGGTGCGAGTATTGTTCCGGAAGAATTGTTGACGGAAGGTGCTCTGTGTGTTCAGACCGTATGTGGTATATCGATAAGAACATATGTGTCGCTGAATATAGCGGTGTTATGAAAGAAGTGATAAAGCATTACAAATTTCATAAAAGGAAGCGCATTCACAAGAGGTTTACGCGGCAGATATTAGAAGTGATTGAACATAATGATATTGTCTTTGATTTCGTGACGCCTGTACCCATGAACAACCGTAAAAAATGGGAAAGAGGATTTAATCAGTCTGAACTGCTGGCCGGAAGTGTGGCACGAATACATGGAAAACATTGCCGGTCCGTTTTAAAAGAGAAGAATTTCACGGGGAGCCAAAAGGAAATGGGATACAGGGAACGGTTCCTGCATATCCTTGACCGTTATGAGGTCACTAAGCCTGCTGTTGTTAAAGATAAGAATGTGTTACTCATCGATGATGTACTGACAACAGGTGCGACTATTAATGAATGCGGAAGAATATTAAAAAATGCCGGGGCTCATAAGGTTTTTTCCGTAACAATAGCACGGGCAGATCCGGGTTATACATAATTATCTTACATAGCAGGTTGTTTGTGATATAATCATCAATATTCATTGAAATGTTGCAGCTATGATGGTGTGCGGTGAATATAATTTCAATGAGTGTACCATAAGGGAATAATGGAGAAGAAATATGAAAGTAATTTCTGATGACGATATTGATATTGTTGTCCTTGAGGGCCGTATTGACCAGGAGGCATCAGCCGAACTGGAAACGCTGCTTGAGGGGTTTATTAATTCCGAGAGATATAATATCTGCATTGATTTAATGAATGTAAAGCATATCTGCAGTTCCGCGCTGGGAGTCCTCGTGGCGATTAAAAGGAAAATGAAGGACAAGGAAGGGGACATTAAAATGGTTGTTATTGATGAAAATTTATTAAAACTTTTTCAAACAACAATGCTTGACAGGGTTTTTGAAATATTTGAGTCTCAACGGGAATGTTTGAGCGCGTTTGATTGATTCCATGTGCGTTGTAATACTATAATTATTTATATGTGTGGTTATGCAGGAAAAGCTTAAAACAGACCTTGCGGATGTCCTGAAGCCTATTGAAGAATATCTGCAGCGGGTCGATGTAGAAATAATTGAGAAGATGAAAACCGGTGTTCCAATTATCGACAGCAGCGGGAGTCATCTGTTTAAACGCGGAGGAAAAAAAATCCGTGCGTCATTGATTATTCTCTGCAGCAGTCTCAAAGGGGCTGCACCGGATGATGTAGTGGAAATTGCCGCGGCGGCAGAGATTATTCATGCCGCGACACTTATCCATGATGATATAATTGATAATTCGGTGTTCAGGCGCGGAGATGTAACAGTATCAAACAAGTGGGGAAGTAAGGTTGCTGTTCTGGTGGGGGATTATCTGTATACACGGGCCCTTGAAGTTGCTGTCAGCAATAACAGGCTCGATCTCTTCCCTATAATGGTTGAAGCTACAAAAAATATGGTGAAGGGTGAGCTGTACCAGATAGAGTATTCACAGATTGACGTAATTAACAAAGAGCATTATTTTAATATTATTGAGCTTAAAACGGCAAGGTTTCTTGCGGCATGCGCGAAACTTGGCGGAGTAAAATCAGGATATACTGAGGAAGAGGCGGATGCGCTCTTTAATTTCGGCATGAACCTCGGGTATGCGTTCCAGATAATTGATGATACACTTGATGTAATGGACAGTGCCCAGGTTACCGGAAAGGATACCGGTAATGATTTCATAAACGGTAAAATTACTCTCCCGGTTCTGCATCTCGTGGAGCAATCTGACGGAGAAAAGAAAAAATTTCTGATAGAATCATTACGTGAACCGGACGAAAAGAAATGGAAGGAAGTGCGGGAAATGATTATCGCCTCAGGGGCGGTTGAGTATTGTATTGATATATCCCGTAACTATCTCAGGGAGGGACTCGAATTCCTTTCTATTTTCCCTGATTCGGTATATAAGGAAGTTATTTTCGGCCTTTCACAATTTTTGCTGGAAAGAAAATATTAGTCTTTGCTGAGGAGGTCTCGATGCTTACCAAGGAGAAAGAGGAGATTCTAAAATATTATAATCTCGGTCTTACCGCGTATAAGCAGAGGAAATGGGAAGAAGCCATAAAGGCGTTTGAAATGGCCCTCAAAATTGATCCCGATGACGGACCCTCAGAAGTATACCTCGGAAGGGCCCGGACATATAGTGAAACACCTCCACCCGATGACTGGGATGGTGTGTTTATCATGACAACGAAATAGCGGGCAGCTCGATCGTCACTGTGGTGAGTGGTACTTCGTTTGTTTCCGTTATTATACCATGATTGATATAATGAGATTGTTGGAGAAGAGAAATACATGGCACGCAAAATAATACAGATAAATAAAAATCCGGTCTATGAAATAGGTATGGTTTCCACGGTGTTCAGCAAGGACACTGAATTTTACGGGGATCTTACCTTTAAAAAATCACTTCAGATCAACGGATATATGGAAGGCGAGATAGTATCAGAAGGGTTTCTTGTAGTAGGGGAAGGGGCTACTGTAAAGGCGAATATTAAAGCAAATACCGTAATTATAAGTGGTACAGTTCATGGCAATGTTGAAGCAAGAGAGAAACTGGAAATTCTTCCCAGCGGGCGTTTATATGGAAATATCAGGACTGCAAAGCTGAAAATTGCCGATGGTGTTGTGTTTGAAGGAAAGTGCGAAATGATCAAACCCCATGATAAAACCAGCAACAAACCGAAGACCGAGGAAAAAGTGGAATCCGCGTCCTGACGGTATTTTATGTATCGAGAAGAGATAACAAAAGCTGCCAAAAGGCGGCTTTTCTGCATTAATGACCATGGAATATCAGGGAATAATAATTGCCTTTGATCCTCCTGTTGTATATAGTAGGTACAGGTGATACCCTGCAAAACGATATTGTCTTACTGGTTATCATTACAGGAATACTGAAAAAGGAACACCATGAAGAAGGAAGCCCGGTACTACAGAAAAACAGGAAATAACACGGTACAGTGCCAGCTGTGCCCGCACAACTGCAGGATCGGGGAAGGGAACCATGGAATATGCGGGTCCGTGAAAATGAAGGGGGTACCCTGTATTCAACGATATACGGCGAGGTCACTGCTGTCGCAATGGATCCCATCGAGAAGAAGCCGTTATATCATTTTCATCCGGGAAGCGGTATTCTTTCAATCGGCACGAAGGGATGCAATTTCAAATGTCCCTACTGTCAGAACTGGAATATCTCCCAGGACCTCAGGGCACACACCTCCCGGTATACACCGGAACAGATTGTGAACCTGGCGAAGGACAACGGGTCGGACGGGATTGCGTACACCTATTCGGAACCAATGATATGGTGTGAGTATGTGATGGACTGCGCCGAGCTCGCCCGGAGCAGGGGATTGTACAATGTCATGGTGACGAACGGATTTGTCAACATGGAGCCCCTCGATGATCTCCTGACCTGTATTGACGCGATGAATATTGACCTGAAGTCTTTCAGGGAGGACAGTTACCGGCGGGAGCAGAAGGGGGCGCTGTCACCTGTTCTGAAGACAATAGAGCGGGCCGCAGGGGCCTGTCATGTGGAACTGACAACTCTTATCGTGACGGGGCTTAATGATACATTTGAGGAGATGCAGGACATTATTGACTGGATCGCGGCTCTTGACCGCGGAATCCCATGGCACATATCCCGATATTATCCCGGTTACAAATATGATTCCCCGGCAACGGATATCGACTTTATGCTTGAAGTTTATGACCGGGCGGTGAAGAAGCTTGATTATGTGTTCTGCGGTAATATCGCCGGGAGCTACGGCAGGAGCGATACCCTGTGCCCTGTGTGCCGGTCGGTTGTTATTTCGCGAACAGGATACCGGGTCAGAACGGGGACACTGAAGGAGGGCGCCTGCGCTGAATGCGGTACCGCGCTGAAGATTGTGCAATAGCGGCGCCGGTGAACCGGGGGCATTGCGGTGTACATGTCACTGTATCGTCCCGGAAAAAAGCTGTACTGTATTATATCACGATTATTACGGGTTGATACCGCACTATGAAAACAGATATGCTGCACCCTGTTTCGCCGGGGCTTTACGAAATTCCGGCGGACTACAAAAAAGGAATGCGTGTCCCGGCGCGGATTTACGCAGACTGGTCCATGCTGGATGATATGGACAACGCGGTCCTTGAGCAGCTTACCAACGTGGCGATGCTGCCGGGGATTCAGAAATACGCGCTCTGCATGCCCGACGGCCATTCAGGGTACGGGTTTCCCATTGGAGGGGTCGCGGCAATTGATCCAGATGAAGGGGTAATATCGCCCGGAGGAATCGGCTTTGATATTAACTGCGGCATCCGTCTTGTGGCAACAAACCTGACCTATGAAGAGATAAAGCCGTCACTCACTAAAATTGTGGACAGTCTCTTCGCCGCGGTGCCTTCCGGGGTCGGCGGGAAAGGGATGATTTCGCTTTCACGGTCTGAGTTCGATACGGCGGTGAGGGAGGGAACAGCGTGGGCGGTAAAAAAAGGTTTTGGTGTTCCTGCTGACATGGAATATACCGAGGACAGCGGGACAATTGCCGGGGCTGACCCCTCCCATGTTTCCATGAAGGCCTTTGAGCGGGGGAAAAACCAGATAGGAACCCTTGGTTCCGGAAATCACTTTCTTGAAATTCAGGTGGTGAAGAAGGAAAATATTTATGATGAATCACGTGCCCGTGAGTTCGGTATTGTGCGGGACAACCAGGTGTTTCTGATGATTCACTGCGGCAGCAGGGGATACGGGCATCAGATCGCATCGGACTATCTGCAGCGTTTTCTTTCGGTAATGCAGGGGAAGTACGGACTTTCAATGCCGGACCGTGAACTGGCCTGCGCGCCCTTCAGGTCGGATGATGGAAGCGCCTATTTTGGTGCCATGAACTGTGCCATCAATTTTGCATTTATCAACAGACAGCTTATTATGCACAGGGTCCGTGAGGTGTTCGGGGAGGTGCTGCGCAAAAGCCCCGAGGATCTTGGTATGCGTCTTGTATATGACGTATGTCATAATACGGCGAAGCTGGAAACCCATTCTATAGACGGCAGGGACAGGGAGCTCCTTATTCACCGCAAAGGGGCGACGAGGGCATTCCCCGGAAACATGAAAGGTGTACCTGGACGGTACAGGGGGGCAGGACAGCCTGTTATAATAGGGGGCAGTATGGAAACCGGTTCCTATCTTCTTGCGGGAGAGGAGTCGGCAGCTGATTCGTTTTACAGTACTGCCCACGGCAGCGGAAGGGCAATGTCCCGGAAACAGGCAAAAAAACAGTTCAACGGCCGTGAACTGCTGCGCAGCATGAAAGAGAAGGGTATATATGTTCAGACCGCCTCCCTTGCAGGCCTTGCTGAGGAAGCGGGATCCGCATACAAGAACATTGACGAAGTGGTGCGGGCAGCGGAATGTGCCGGTATCAGCCGTG
>ERZ795057.3813-NODE-3813-length-9990-cov-5.731958_pt1 | contig 9990 bp, 12 predicted proteins | sample MGYA00375141_ERZ795057 | MGnify/ENA primary metagenome ERZ795057 (study PRJEB30186, sample SAMN05720163) | activated sludge metagenome | isolation source: Anaerobic digester | place: Hong Kong | collected 2015-01-26 ... | reverse complement strand
CCACTGTTTTACACGGAGGCGGCTGAGCCGATCCAGCTTCAGCCATAAGGTCTGGGATTAAGAGAGAAGAACTATGACTACAAGATATTACGTTGCCCTTTTCACTACAGCCCTTATTTCGCTAACGGCCTTTGGCGCCGACAAACTTAGTGTCATATTCCCCGAAACAACTAACTTGGTTTTTACCGTTCCCATCAACGGAAAGACGGGCGAACGCCCATATGATTTCTTTCTCGAGTACCCCACTGAATACGAAAACGATGGGCGTCCGACTAAATTCGAGCGCACCGGACTAGGTTATTATATTTCGGTTGATGTGATTGAAGAAGCTGAAATGAGCGTGCGGTGCATACTTAAGATTGACTGTCATAAACTATCGGACTGGGTTCCCTACACTATTGGAGAACTGGTCCTGATGCAACCCGTGTTAACTTCATTTTCAACCGAAACCGAGCTACCACTCCCCATCGGTGAGTGGTTTACATTGGCTGACGATATTGAATCGCATCGCATCCAATTCCTTTATGAAAGAAAAGAATCCCAACAAGGCGTTGCTCCGTACGTCGCACAAGGTGCGCCGTCCGGAGAACGCTGACGTTGGAACTAAGAAATGAAAGCGCCGATTATTAAATATACCCTATTGGCGATAGTCGGCATCTCTGTCGCATTGTGCTTATGGCTATTTAAGACTGATAGCGGACATTATGCCTTCTGCCTTATGAATGAAACCCGGTGGATGAAGGCTCAAACGCAGACCGAGCTTGAGGGAATGATATGGAGCTATAACAGTAAGCCTATATCCCCCTCCCAATCCTTATGGGGACATAGTTACTCGCTCAAAGAAGATGAAAGGATGATTCAATATCATATCCTAAAGGATACGAACTGCCCCCTAGACGTGGTATACAACGGCGAAGGGCAGATCCAAGCGCTATTCACATCATATGAATAAAGTCGGCGAACAAGGCGTTGCTCCGTACGTCGCACAAAGTGCGCCGTCCGGAGAACGCTGACGTTCACCGAAAGAAACTGAATAGTAACGCTTGACGATATTACCGCGGCGCGTTATGTTCTGCCCATGATCAAGTCATTCAGAAGCCCGGAGGCTGAAAAGATATTCCGGCGGGAGGTTGTGCGGAAGCTACCCCACGACATCCAGCGGACGGCCTTGCGGAAACTATGGATGATTGATGCGGCGCCGGATTTGATCTCTCTGCGGGTACCGCCTGGGAACCGGCTGGAAGCTCTGGCCGGCAACCGAGCGGGACAGCATAGCATTCGGATCAATGACCAATGGCGCATTTGCTTTCGATGGAGAGAAGGCCACGCGCATGATGTAGAGATTGTGGATTATCACTAGGAGAAAAGACATGAGAACCAACAAAATGCCCCCCGTCCATCCCGGCGAGATTCTCATGGAGGAATTTCTGGCCCCCATGGGTATTTCCCAGTATCGCCTGTCGCGCGACATCAGCGTCCCGCCACGGCGGATCAATGAGATCGTGCATGGCACCCGTAGCGTGACTGCGGATACCGCCCTGCGGCTTGGCCGGTATTTCGGCATCTCGCCGCAGTTCTGGCTGAACCTACAGGCGCACTTTGACCTGGAACAGGAACAGGACAGGCTCGGTGACCGGCTAGAGCAAGAAGTACAAGCCTATGCCATGGCGTAGATGAAGGCGCCGAATCGGGTCGCCGGAGCCGGCCCTAATGAGCCGGCCCCAACTCCCACACCACCGGACATGCGGCTCCGCATCCGGCGGTTCCGGTCAGACGATCAGGGATGAACCCCAACCGCACGGCTGAATCCGAAGACCCCGCCCCAGGCACTCCATGCTTCCCCCGGAACGGCACTCATTGAAGACCTGGCCCCATCGGGCGTCAACAGCTCCAATGTCCATCCCGCGGTCGAGTGCCAGCCGACCGGTTCGGCCCTTCGCTCCCTCCGCTTACACGGGCTTCAGCGCTACTATGGCCGCTACGGACTTCCCAAGGCATTTCCTCCTGGGAATCTCCCCAGATAAGAACGTGAACTTCCGCTGCGCCACCGCGCGATTTTCCTTGTCCACTAGATCAAGGGCTTCCGTGTGTTGTGCCACCTCGCCCCGTGACCCGGCCTTCATATCGCATTTCTGTTCTTGGCGGCATGGACGTCCGCTTTCGCATATACCAATGCACCATCTGGGACAATCGGCGACCGGCTGGACACCATGATTATCCCCACATGCATATTCCGTGACGGGAATGCCACGGATGTGCTGGAATTCATGATTTCCGGAATAATCATGATGCCCGAAGCTGACGACATGAGGCCCATTGGCCTGATGGATATCAACGCTCCGCCTGTTCCCCGGCCAGTCATATTAGATCGCTCTCTACCGGCATGCTCCAATCTTCCTCCTCTCACTCTGAATCTGCGGAGAATCACAATGCGCGATGCGCTTGATTATGTGACGAAGACCTTGAATCTTCACTACAGAGTTACCGCAACCAATATACTCGTCTACACTGCCGACGGGATCCTGTTGAACAAACAATGAATGCGTTGAACAAAGCAGGGATCAGTTGCGTGCGAAGCCTCGCTGCAATCCCGGGTTGAACAAGCCCGGCGGGGGCGCCTGTATTGTGCTCGCGGGGCGGAAGCCCGGATGGGGCCAGAGGATTGCCGGAGGCCGGCGACGGGAGTGACGTTCCCCCCTGAAGCCGGACCGCTTTCAAAGAGAGTCCTCTGGTCTGCAACAGCCCCCGCCCGGCCCGGGGAGAACCGGGACGCGTCCGGGTTTTCCGCCGCACGTGTCCCGGCGTGAATCCCGCAGCTAAAACTGGACGGTCGGGGCGGTTTCGGCGCCCTGCGCGGCCTCGAACGGCGTGCGGGGCTGGAACCCGGAGATCCGCGCCACCAGGGCGGTCGGCATGCGCCGGATGGTGGTGTTGTAGCCCTGGACGGCGCTGTTGTAGCGCTGGCGTTCGACATTGATCCGGTTTTCGGTGCCGGCCAGTTCATCCTGCAGGGAAATGAAGTTCTGGTTGGCCTTCAGGTCGGGATAGTTTTCCACCACGACCATCAGGCGACCCAGCGCGCCTTCCAGCATGGAGGCCACGCCGGCCTTCTGCTCCGTGGTCTGGGCCTCGCCCCACTGGCTGCGCAGGCGGGTCACTTCCTCGAGGATCCCTTTTTCATGCTCGGCATAGCCCTTGACGGTATTGACCAGGTTGGGAATCAGGTCGAAGCGGCGCTGCAGCACCGACTCCACGTTGGCCCAGGCTTTGTTGCATTCTTCATCCTGCGTCACGATGCCGTTGTACATGCCCATCCAGGTCAGCAGGACCACGAGCAGCACCACCACGCCGGCAACCGCGGCCAGCAAACAACCTTTGTTCATGATTCGCTCCTTTTCCGCACTTGTTTCACATCACCATCCGCGGCTGGCACCGCCGCCGCCTGAGCGGCCGCCGCCGAATCCGCCGAAACTGCTGCCGCCCCCGCCCCCGCCGGAAAATCCGCCCCCGCCGCCCGATACCCCCCCGCCGCCGCGGCCGGACTTGGCCCCGCGAATGGCCGACCAGATGATCAGTCCGAAGATCAGGACGAAGATCAGCGCCACGACCAGTCCCGCGACGGGACTGCCCTGAGCGGCGGCGGCTTCCGGGATTTCCTCGCCGGCCATGACCTGCAGCAGGGCCTCTGCCCCCGCGGCCAGCCCGGCGGCATAATCGCCGGCCTTGAAGTGCGGCAGGATATGTTCGTCCAGGATCCGCCCGCAGCGGGCATCGGTCAGCACTCCCTCGAATCCGTAGCCCGGTTCAATGCGCACTTTCCGGTCTTCGATCGCCGCCAGCAGCAGGATGCCGTTGTCCTTGCCCTTCTCCCCGATGCCCCATTGCTGGAACAGCTGGTTGGCGAAGTCGTTGATTTCCCCGCCATGGAGGGTTTTCACGGCCGCGACCACCAGCGCCCCCTGATCGGCCTCCCAGGCCGCCTCGATGCGCCGGATCAGGTCCGCCTTCTGCTCCGGAGTGAACACCCCGGCTTCGTCGTACACGCATTCGCTGCCCCGGTTGAGGCTCTGCCGGTAGCGGTCGGCATCAATCTGCCCATCCTGCCCGAAAACCCAAACCGCGCCGAGGAGCCATATCCCCGCCAACCAGAACCAGGTCCGTTTGTTCATGGGGCCACTGTAGCAAAAGCCTCCGGACGAGTCAGCTGTTTTTCGCCGGCGGGAGGGTGGATTATTTATGGCGGGGACAACGGGATGGAAGCCCGTCGGAGAAATTCCGCCCGCCAGCCGCGACGCAAGGGGTGAAGGGATGTCTCTGCCTCCTCCGCCTGCAGGCAGGCGGCCAGGTCGCGCCGGCTGCAGACCAGGGCCGGATCCAGCCCCATGCCGGCGGCATGGGTTTGAATGGCTTTCAGGGCGGAGTCCAGCGCCTGACGAAACGGGGCATCGCGCCGGGCAGCGGGTTCCGGCTCGGGCAGGTCTTCTTCCGGGCATTCCAGGCCTCGCGCCACGGCCGCCAGCAGGTCGTCGCCGCGACGCTGGAGGGTCTTGGCCGACAGCCCGGGAACCCGAGCCAGGTCCTCCTTCGACCGGGGCATTTGCAGGGCCGTATCCGCCAGGACCCGGTCTTCCATCAGCCATCGGCGGGGCAGATCGGCCCGGCGCGCCTGCTCTTCCCGCCAGGCGGCCAGTTCGCGCAGCACGGCCAGGACGCGCGGCGGCGGCGGCGGCATCACCCGGATGCGGCGCCAGGCCTCCAGGGGGGACTTGTCTTCCGTCACGTCCGGCGCATCCAGCGACGCCAGCTCTTCGTCGAGCCAGGCTTCGATGCCGGACGCGCGCGCGCGTTCGCGGAGGCGCGCAGCCAGTTCCGGCAGGTGGACAACATCGTCGGCCGCGTAGTCGAGCACTTCCGGCGCCAGGGGACGCGCCCGCCAGTCCGCCCGGGTATGGGCCTTGGCCAGCTGGATGCCCATCACTTCTTCCAGCAGGCGGCCGAGGGACAGCGTGGACGCCAGGCCGGCAAAGCCGGCCGCCAGGCGGGTATCGAAGATGGTCTGGGCGACAGCGCCCGTGGCCCGGCGCAGGATCATCAGATCCTGGGGGGCATCGTGCAGCAGCTTGACGATCCGGCGGTCGCCCAGGATTTCGCTCAGCGGCGCGAGGTCCGGCAGCGCCACGGCATCGAACAGGAAGCAGGTGCCGTCGGCCAGCGCGGCCTGGACCAGCCCCAGCTGCGCGTAGTAGGTCTTCTCCCACACAAACTCGGTATCCAGCGCAACGGCGCTTTCCCCGCGCATCCGCTCCACCGCGCGGTGCAGCTCTTCCACGGTGCCGATCATCTCAAAAGGTGTGCTCATGGGGGGCGACCCTATCACACCCGGGCGGCCAGGCGAAGCCCGGACGTTTTCCCTGCCCCCCGTTTGCAAATCCGTCCCTCCGCCGTATAGTGGTATTCCATTGCCAGATCAGGAGCACCCCATGACGAACCGCAGCAAAGCGAAGACAACCGAGAGCCTGATGTCCCGGGCGATTGCGATGGCCGGCCTGGTGGAGGTGGCGCCGGGCGCCGTCGTCAGCCGAACGGTCATCGGCAAAAAAGCCGGCACGGTCACCCTGTTTGCCTTCGACAAGGGGCAGGGCCTGAGCACGCATTCGGCCCCCTATGACGCCATGGTCTGGATTCTCGACGGCGCGGTGCGGATCACCATTGACGGCAAAACGGTGCGGGCCAAGGCCGGCGAGATGGTCATCATGCCCGCCAACCTCCCCCACGCCCTTCACGCCGTCCAGGCCTTTAAAATGGCGCTGGTGATGATCAAGGAGAAGTAGGCCGTCCACAACCGGAGCCGACTCTGTCCACAGATGTCACAGATGGGCACAGATTAAAAGACCCGTCGCAAGTACTCCAGGCGTGGTGCCCCGAAATTTAACAACAGCCCGCGGTGTGTTTTGGTTCCCTTCAGATAGTTGATGATCTGGGCTTCGTCGTTGCCGGTCAGCGCCTGGATCGCCTTGGTCTCAACGGGAATCTCCCCATAGCATAGAAAATCCGCCCGATACCCGGTTTTCAATATGACCCCTTTGAACACCACCTCGATTTCCTTCTCCCGTTCAAAAGGGATCCCCCGCAAGCCAAACTCAATCGCCAGGGCCTCCTGCTAAACGGCTTCAAGAAAACCATGCCCCAAGTCACGGTGAACCTCCATGGCCGCACCGATAATGGCATAGGTCTGCGGATCCGGGTCTTCTTTCTTCATCTGGTCCTCCTTCTCTAATCTGTGTCCATCTGTGACATCTGTGGACACAACCGGCTTTTTCAGTACCCCGCTTGGTTCAGCCGTTGCTCGACCTCATCGACGTAGCGCTGCCAGCGGGTGCGGGGCAGATCGGCGGCGGGGACGGTTTCCTCGAGGCGGCCGGGTTCGGGCCGGTCGAAGGCGTCCACGTAGCGCTTGCGGGTCTGGTGACGCTCGAGGAATCGCTGATGGGCGTGTTCGGCCCGCAGCCAGAGCTGATTGAGGGCCACCTGCCAGGTGGCGTCATCGGGCGGCCGCAGGTCTTCGGGAGTGCGGCGGCGGCGGCGCCACCACGGGGTTTTGGCCTCCGGAGGCCGGGTCAGCTGATCGAAGTAGGCGGCGTAGGAAGCGAGCACGTCCTGCAGCAGGGGCGGCGCGCCCAGCCTCAGGCTCTGCACCTGAAGCGACAGCGCGGCGGCCAGGGGGCCGGTCCATTCCTGCCCGCGGTAGTCCATCAGGTCTTTGGCAAACAGTTCCTCGGGCACGTCGTCGGGCACGCCGGCCACCAGGGTCCGGGGACGGATGTTCAGCGTGCGCAGCAGGTTTTCCTCCAGTTGCAGGCCGCGATCGCTCCAGGCCGCGATCGTGCGGGCGCGCGCGCGCTCCGCCAGATGCTCGCGCCAGACGGTCTCGGGATGCTGCGGCCCGGCCAGCGCGGCGCTGTGTTCCCGCAGCCAGGCGGCATCGATCGCCCGGCGCGTGCCGACGGCCTTGAAAAGAGCGGCCCAGGCATTCAAATCGCCGTCCGGAAAGAGAAATTCCATGGCGGCGGCGGCATAGGCTTTTTCCCGCCAGCGGCCGGGGGGCAGGCTTTCCAGCCGGACAATGGCGGACAGGGTCATGTGGCGGCCGTCGGCCAGTTCCCGGACGATCCAGTCGCGGTTGCGGGAGTGCAGGGCGGCCTGGGTGTTCTGCACGAGCCCGGCCGACATCCATTCCGGTATCGTTGCGCCGATGCCGCTCCGACCGGCGGACGGGGTGTAGCCGGCGGCATAGCGGTTCAGCAGCAGCCAGCCGGCCGCTTCCAGCAGGTCTTCGCCGTCGAGCCGGTAGCGGCCGGGCACGACCAGGCGCTGGTAGAAGCCCCCGCCGTCCCATCCCTGCATCTTCAGGATGCCGGCGTCCGGCGAGGAAGAGCTCTGGACCATGACGCCCAGCACCTGGCCGCGCTCCATCGGCAGGGGCATGCCGGTGGTTTTCTCCACCTGAGCGGCCAGGTCGGCCAGCCGGCCGGCCAATACCATGTTTTCCGAGGAGCTGAGCCCGGACACCATGAAGCGGCGATCCGCGCTGTACATGGAGGCCCGCCCCGACCGCCCGGAGCGCAGCGCCGGGGCCTGGGCCCGGGCCGGAAGCACCCCGGCCGCGCACAGGCCCAGCAGCAGGCGACACAGCGGAATGGACAGGCGGTTTGGCATTCGGATCAAATGGGGCGGAAGCGGATCCGCCGGGGCTGGTCGGCGGCGTCGCCCAGCAGGCGGCGGCGCTGTTCATGGTAGCCTTCGAAATTGCCTTCGAACCACGTCGTCGTGCCGTCCTCCTCGAAGGCGAGGATGTGGGTGGCAATGCGGTCGAGAAACCAGCGGTCGTGGCTGACCACCACGGCGCAGCCGCCGAAGGACTGCACCCCTTCTTCCAGCGCGCGCAGCGTGGTCACGTCGAGATCGTTGGTGGGCTCGTCCAGCAGCAGGAGATTGCCCCCGCGCCGCAGCAGCTTGGCCAGGTGGACGCGGTTGCGCTCGCCGCCGGACAGCTCCCCGACCTTTTTCTGCTGGTCGGGGCCGCGGAAATTGAAGCGGGTGCAGTAGGCCCGCCCGTTCATCGGCTTGCCGCCCAGATCCAGCGTCTCCTGCCCGCCGGTGATTTCCTCGTACACGGTGTTTCCGGGATTGAGCGCGTCGCGCGACTGGTTCACATAGGACACGTCGACGGTCTCCCCCACCGTCAGCGTGCCGCCGTCGGGCTGTTCTTCGCCCGTGATCATCCGCAGCAGGGTGGTCTTGCCGGCGCCGTTCGGGCCGATCACGCCGACGATGCCGCCTCGCGGCAGGTTGAACTCCACCCGGTCCATGACCACCCGGTTCCCGTACACCTTGCGAAGGCCTTCGGCGCGCACCACCAGGTCGCCCAGCCGCTTGCCGGAGGGAATCTGGATTTCGAGGGAGTCCTCGCGGGTGTCCACCTGCCGGGCCGCCAGTTCTTCGTAGCGCGACAGGCGGGCCTTGTTCTTCGACTGCCGCCCGGAGGGATTCAGCCGGATCCATTCCAGTTCGCGCTGCAGCATTTTCTGGCGCGAAGCGTTCTGCTTGCTCTGGGCCGCCGCCATCGCCTGCTTGGTTTCCAGCCACGTTTCGTAGTTGCCCTTGAAGGGGGTGCCCCGGCCGGCCTCCATTTCGAGGATCCATTCGGTGACGTTGTTCAGAAAATAGCGGTCGTGCGTCACCACCACCAGCGTGCCGCTGAATTTCCTGAGGTATTCCTCGAGCCAGGCAACGGTTTCGGCGTCGAGGTGGTTGGTCGGTTCGTCGAGCAGCAGTGCGTCGGGGTTCGACAGCAGCAGGCGGCACAGCGCGACGCGGCGTTTCTCCCCGCCGGACAGTTTGGTGACGTCGGCATCGCCCGGCGGCAGGCGCAGGGCGTCCATGGCGCGCTCGATCTGGCTGTCGAGACTCCACAGGTCGCGGGCGTCAATCAGGTCCTGCAAACGGCCCAGCTCGTTGTTGAGCTTGGCGGACTCCTCGACGGAGAGCGCTTCGCCCAGCTTCCCGCAGAGCTCGTCGTAGCGGTCGAGGATGGCCTGGGCGGAGGCGGCGCCGGCGGCCACGTTGCCGGCCACGTCCAGGCGTTCATCCAGCTGCGGCTCCTGAGGCAGGTAGCCCACGCGCACCCCCGGGGCCACGAGGCAGTCGCCGTGGTAGCCTTTGTCCAGGCCCGCAATGACCTTCAGCAGGGACGACTTGCCCGCGCCGTTGCCGCCGATCACGCCGATCTTCGCGCCGAAGAAAAACGACAGCGTGATGTCGTCCAGGACCGTCAGGCGGTCGTGCTGGCGGGACAAATGAGACAGCGTAAAAATATATTCACCAGCCATGGGAGGATTCCTTTGCCAGGAGAGATGGGACGGCGCGTCGGATCACGGTTTGGCCGGGACCACCTGGATGGTCGCCGTCCGGTTCAACCGCCGGTTGCGGTCCGAATCGTTGGGATACGGCGCGTCGGCGAGCGTGCCCGCGCGCATTTCAAATGTCAGCGACTTGTTGGCCCGCGCATAATGGGCCAAATGCTCCATGGCGGCCCGCGCGCGCGCCTCCGCCAGGTCCGCATTGCTGCGGAACTGGGGCGTCGGCCGGCTCAGCGGAATATCGTCCGTGTGGCCCGTCACGGTCACGCGCGCACCCGCCTTCAGCGTCACCAGTTTCGCCGCCAGCGCCTTCAGCGCGCGAACGCCTTCCGGAGACAGGTAGTTGGCGGACACAAACACGGGGTCGGCGAACTTGACGTGATAGACGCCGTCGGCCACCGTGGTTTCCGCGCCGGCGATCTTCCAGTCCGCGGCCGCGGCAGCGGCCGGCGGGGTCAAGGGCGGTCCGGAAGGCGACTCCGGGGCGGCCGGGGCGGCGGGCGCCGCCGCGACGGCGGCGCCGGCCGGCGGCGCGGCCGGTTCGGCCTGGAGATCCCGCAGGTCCACGGTG
>ERZ795057.3812-NODE-3812-length-9992-cov-9.491496_pt1 | contig 9992 bp, 11 predicted proteins | sample MGYA00375141_ERZ795057 | MGnify/ENA primary metagenome ERZ795057 (study PRJEB30186, sample SAMN05720163) | activated sludge metagenome | isolation source: Anaerobic digester | place: Hong Kong | collected 2015-01-26 ... | reverse complement strand
CAGAAGTAGAAATATAGGTAAATGAAGTAGCTTTAAGAGCCTATAAGAAGTAGCTATATGAAGATATACACATACATTTATACACATACATTTAAGGAAAGGGGGCTTAATACTTGAAGCCAGCGGAATTAAAACAGGAATATATAAAGTTAAGGGCAGAGGGAAGAGCCTATAGTTATATAGCCGATAAGCTCCATATAAGTAAAAGCACTTGTACGAAGTGGGAGAAAGAACTAGAAGCAGATATAGCACAACTTAAGAGAGAAGAGCTTAATACTCTCTATGATGCCTACCACATGAAGAAAGAAGCTAGAATAAAGAAGCTAGGGGACACACTGGAGAAAGTAGAAACAGCTTTAGACGCTACAGACCTACAGGAAGTAGCCCCAGAGAAGTTACTGGACTTTAAGCTAAAATATACAGAAGCACTACAAAAAGAGTATGTAGGTACAGACCCAGCTTTTAAGTTTAGCGACACTATAGACGCTACAGACATTGTAAAAGCTCTGGGAGATTTACTAAACAGGGTAAGGGCTGGAGAAGTAACCACAGAGCAAGCCAGCAGAGAGAGCTTAATACTTAGCAATCTATTAAAAGCTTATGAAACAGTAGAAGTAAAAGCTAAGCTGGACGAACTAGAAGCCATTGTAGGGGGTCGATAATATGAACATAGATAAATTATTAAATAAGCAAGGCTGGACAGGCGAAGAGCTGGGACGCTTAGAGTTAGCTAATACCTTTACAGCCTTTTCACAAGTTTTACAGGGTGTAAAAAACCCTAAAGACCTTATAAGTGAAGCCGACTTCCAGAAGATGCTTAACACCATTAAAGACCCAGAGGACGGAAGAACCTATAACGACTATCTTAAAATACATGATTGGATAGCCAAGCTTTATAACATGGCTATAGCACAGGAGCAACAAGCCCAGCTTAGCTTTAACAAGCTACTTAACATTCTTTCTAACGCTATGATAGCAGAAGACCTTTATAAATACATTGAAAAGCTACCCGCCATTATGACAGAGAAGCAATATAAAGACATAGTAGCCAGTAGGACAAAAGAAATACTACACCCAGACGGAGAGGAAATAGGCTTTAATGTTTTTAATTTATTAGAGCAAGCTCTTTTATACTATATGGGACTATTACAGAAAGAACCACGCAAAAAGAACCCGCTTAAGCCTTTAAAGAAAAAGCTGGAGCAAGAGCTAGTAACAGACCCTAGAATTTTATCCCGCTATAATGAAGTTATGTGGAATGGCTACTATGAGAGAGAAGACGGAACTAGAAGCGATAAAGTACCGCATGAAGAGTGGGCTAAGCTTAACCCAGTAACAGAAGACCCAGAAGCATTAGAAAATTTACAAATAATGCGTTATGACTTTATAAATAAAAAAATAATGGAAGAGGGCTTAACCCGGCGAGAAGCGAAAGAAGAGCTGGAAAAAGTGCAAGAGCTATCATTATATGAAGACAAAAAAAGCACATGGAACTTTTACGAAAACCCGCCAGAAGACCTTAATAAATGGGAAATATTGCAAGCTGGGGACTTATCCGAGTACTACCCAGCCTTAGGGGGCAAAGGTACAGACGAAGAGAAACTAGCAGACATTGAAGCATTTAAAAAGGAATTTCCAGAGGTAGTAGCTACTCTATTAAAGGATATGGAGCAATTTATAAAAGGTATAAGCTCTATACCTACTAAAGAATGGCTTGACAATGTTTATATGTGGGAAGACCTTTATAAAGCTGATTTTTACGGATTTAGAAAAGACTTTGTAGAGAGTGACACTACAATATTTGACGGAAATTACAGGGCTATTTTTAATGGTATAGCCATACTAAGACCCAGCGACTTACTAGACAAAAGCTCTTGTATAAATGATAAAGGCTACTACGAAGCCCCAGACCCTAGAAAAGCTATTTTATCTTTATCACTTGAAAAATTCTTTACAGAAAGTGACAGTTACGCTACAGAAACAGCCAGAGTAGAAGAAGAGAGAGAAACTTTTAGACAGAGTATTTACTATCTTTTAGGCTATAACAAGGCTCTGGAGCTTATAGCCGAAAAGTACAAAGTAGAAGAAATTGTAGTAGCCCAGATACCTTTTAAAGGCATGATAGATAGAGTAAACGCTTTTAACGCACTTGTGAGAAGTCTTTACACGCAAATTAAAGAGACTTACTACGAAGACAAAGAACTACAAGAGAAGAAGCTGGAAGTACTAAAAGACATACTTTACCCTATAGACGATAGCTTTTTAGTAATACCAGAAGAAAGAATAGCACAGGCTAAGAAAGCCATGAAAGACTTTAAAGCCTTTAAAGATAGTAACTATGATTTATGTTCTATTCTCTGTACTATTCCAGAGGGGGTGTAAGCTATGATAGAAGAAGAATTAAAGACCATAGTAGACACTTCACAGGAAATACTAAAAGACTTTGTGCCAGATAGAAAAATAGCTGGACTTCCTACTATTTCTAATACTACTCCAGTAACAGCACAAGAGAGCTATTTACCTATGTTACATGGGAAAGCTACAGACGCTTTAGCGGGAATGAGTAGCAAGAGCGGGACTAACAACCCTCTTACAGGGGCTTTAACCATAACAAATAAAGAAGTAAAGGTATTAGTAAGCCAGTTTAACCAGCTTACAGGAACACTAGGAATTAACACCCACAAGCTATTAAGTGTAGGAGTAGCACAGTTTACAGCGGGTAATAATGTAGGGGGAAAAGCCCCAGACAACCTTACATACAATATTACCATTCCTTTAAAAGAATATGCTTTACAGTGTGGCTATGATGTGGAAGAACACGAAAAAGACACACCAGAAGAACAAGAAAAGGAAGCAAGGCGGGCTAGTAACGCTCTTAAAGATGCACAAAAGAAAATAAAAAAGGACTTAGATATATTGCGTAACAGTAGCATTAGCTGGAGCGAAAAGGTAAAGGGAAAAGCTGGGGACTTCTTAGACCTTGCTATTATAGGCTCTAAGGGCATAAGAAAAGGTTATATTTACATGGTATTTGACCCCGCATTTTCACAATATCTTATAAAGCTACCTTTAACACAATACCCTAAAGCACTTCTTAAAGTAGATGCCAGACACAGCAACGCTTATAACATGGGCTTAAAAATGACAGAACATTTTAACATGGATAATAACCAGATAAGAGGAACAGCACAACTACTTAAAGTAAGTACTCTTTTAGATAGCTTAGAGCTACCCACCATAGATATAGTGAGAACTAGTAGAAAAAGCTGGGAAGAGCGTATAAAAGAACCTTTTGAAAAAGCTTTAGACGCTCTTACACAATGTGGGCTTTTAAGTGATTGGAGATACAGCCATAGTAAGGGTGTAGAAATGACAGACGAAGAAGCCACAAGCTTTACAACCTATGAAAAGTGGGAAAGTACCTTAGTACATTTTACTTTAGCGGACGCTCCAGACCACACAGCCAGACTAGAAGCAAGGGCAGAAGAAAAGAAAGCCAGACAGGCTAAAGGAAAAAGGAAAACCACAAAGAAGAAAGAGGGCTAATATATGAAGACACTATATACTCATACCATGACAGCATAGACGAAGCCATAGACGCTATAGAAGCTGTAGAAGAAGTACACGCACCACGAGGAAATTATATACCACTATTTGAAGATGTACCTATAATCATAAATGACATTGTAGCCTAGTACACAGGGCGGGAGCTTTAAAAGGCTACCCGCTCTTTTCTTTTAAGCCCCAGCTAGGCGAAAAAACACAGTATATAAAACTCTGTTTTGTGTAATGGGTGTATTTCGCTCTTCCAGAGGGGAAAGAACTTTATAATAGAGCCTTTAAGTAAAAAAGGGGTATGTTACTGTCGAAAGGGGTATGTTACTGTCGAAAGTAAAACGAGTGCCTTAAAAAAAGAGGTGATAAAATCTGTCGAAAGGGGTATGTTACTGTCGAAAGGGGTATGTTACTGTCGAAAATAAAAAAAAGGGTAGTTACTGGTGCTACCATATCATGTAAATAGTTTCATAAGTGGCACAAAATATAGCCTTATTCCTTTAAAAGAAAAAACATTATATATAAAAATGGGGGTAGTTGCTGGTGCAAATGGGGGTAGTTGCTGGTGCAAATGGGGGTAGTTGCTGGTGCAAAAAAAAAATAAACCCTTGTAAACACTGGGTTTAGAGGGGGTCGGAAATTTCAGTACTATTAGTACTATTAGTACTATTAGCCACCCAGCCCCGCATTAAGGCGGGCTGGGCTATGATAAAATATAAAAGGGCGAAACCAGAGCTTTTTCTTTTAAAGGCTCTAGGAACTAAAAGAAGCCAGCCCCACAGATAAAAACGCAAAATCAAAAGGGATAAGCCAGAATTTTTAGAATTATGGAGAGCTACCAGCTCTTCTTTAAAGGAAAGAGGTATTTTACATGGATAGACAGACAGCAAAAGAAGAAGCAAAGAATAGAGAGCCAGACTTCTTAGAAAGAGCGAAAGCTAAAGTAAATGGAAGAGCTACTTATATATGCCCTAGTTGTGGTAATGGCTCTGGAAGCTCTGGGGACGGAATAGCCCTAGACCCGCATAGTAAGACACCCCGCTATAAGTGTTTTGTATGTGGCTTAAGTGAAGATATTATAGGCTTATGGAAGCTCCATAGCGGTATAAGTGATAATACAGAAGCTTTTAATAGTCTATATGATTATTACGGGATAGAGGTAGACCACAAGCCCACAGCAAGAGAGGACTTTAAGCCAGAGTACCAAAAGCAAACCAAAAATGAACGATATACACAGGACAGTATACACACAAACACATACACACAAGAAAAGAGAAGTAATAATATGGGATATTATGAAGAGTGCAATAAGCGTATAAGCTCCATAGACTACCCACAGAAAAGGGGCTTAAGTGAAGAAGTAGTAAATAAGTTTATGCTGGGCTATGACCCTAGTTTTAATAAGGGTACAGGCGGGGGAGTATGGCAAGCTCTTATTATTCCTACAGGCTCTAATAGCTATGTAGCCAGAAATATTAGCCCAGATGCCGACAAGAAAGACCGATACAGAAAGAACGGAGCAAGCCAACTATACCACACTAAAGCCATTAAAGAAGCTACTAAGCCTATCTTTATTACAGAGGGAGAGCTGGACGCTTTAAGCATTATTACAGTAGGCGGGGAAGCTCTGGGGCTGGGAAGTACAGCAAATTATAGACAGCTAGTAAAACTACTGGAAGCACAAAAGCCAGTACAGCCACTTATTATAGCTTTAGACAATGATACAGACGGAGAAAAGACCACAGAAGAGCTTATAAAAGAGTTGGATAGGCTACAGATACCTTTTTACAGGCTTAACCCTTATGGAGATAAAAAGGACGCTAACGAAGCCTTATTAGCAGATAGAGAAGCCTTTACAAGTGCTATACATGGGGCAGAAAGCATAGAAGAGCAAGCACTGGAAGCACAGAAAGAAGAATACTTAAAGAACTCTACAGCAAACCACTTACAAGAGTTTATAAACGGAATTACAGACAGTGTAAACACTCCATATATTCCTACAGGCTTTAGCAATCTGGATAAGATACTAGAGGGCGGGCTATATGAGGGGCTTTACATAGTGGGGGCTATATCTTCTTTAGGTAAAACAACGCTTATAACCCAGATAGCAGACCAAATAGCGGAAGCTGGGGAAGATGTACTTATATTCTCTCTGGAAATGGCAAGAAGTGAAATTATGGCTAAGAGTATTTCCCGCTTAACTATGCTAGATGTATTACAGAACGGGGGCAATATTGCTAACGCTAAGACTACAAGAGGGATAACTACAGGAAGTAGGTATATTAACTATAGCCCCACAGAAAAAGAGCTTATACAACGCTCTATTACTTCTTATGGGGCTTATGCTGGAAACATTTATATTAGCGAGGGTATAGGGGATATAGGCACAGAACAAATAAGGGAAGCGGTAAAAAAGCACATTCTCTTTACAGGAAAGAAGCCAGTAATAGTAATTGATTATTTACAGATACTAGCCCCAGCGGATATAAGAGCCACAGACAAGCAAAACACAGATAAAGCAGTAATGGAGCTTAAAAGAATTTCCAGAGATTATAAGCTACCAGTGATAGGAATAAGCTCTTTTAACAGGGCTAACTACTCTGTAGCGGTAACTATGGAAGCCTTTAAAGAGAGCGGAGCTATAGAGTATTCCAGCGATATTTTAATAGGTTTACAGCTTAAGGGAGCGGGTAGTAAAGACTTTGACGCAAACATAGCAAAGAGTAGAAACCCTAGAGAAGTAGAGCTAGTAGTACTGAAAAACAGAAACGGAGCTACAGGAGCTAAAGTAGCTTATGAATACTACCCTATGTTTAATTACTTTAAGGAAGTCTAGGAGAGGGGGCTAATATATGGAGCTTAATTTAGATTTTAGCGGACTTAATAACATAGCCCTACAAGTGGCTAAAAAGGACTTTAAAGAGCCTTTTAAGGTAGAGGGTGTAAAGATGCCTATTGAAAAAGATATAAGCCCAAAACAAGCCAATTTTAGCCCACAGGAAGAGCTTATAGGAGATAAGGCTTTAACTAGACTATATAGGGCTAAGGAAGACCACCAGCACACCCTAGAAATGTATAAAGACTACCAGAACAATATAAGACAGGCTGGACAGCTACAAACGGAGCTAACAAAGGGAGCAAGAGCTGGAGAGCCAGCTTATACTCTTCTCTTAAAGGCTATAAAAGCTATTAGCCTTATGACAGGGAATAAGGCTTTTTACAGCCAGATATACAAAGACATTAAAGCAATCTATGGAGAGGGACTTAAAGAGCAAATACCTATAGAGTGGGAGCTAGACGAAGTAAGAGAACGCTTAGCAAATATGAGAGAAGCTATAGAGCGTGAAAGTACAGAAGCGGACAGCAAAGAGCGGATAAAAAAGGCTATAGAAGCACACGAAAAAAGAGAGCATGAGCTACTAGAACTACTAGAGAAAGAAGCAAAAGTAAAGCAAGCAGTATAAGTAAATGAGCTGGGGCTATATGCTACCAGCTCTTCTTATATGGCTATATGAGCAAAATACAAATAATGTAAATAAAGTGTAGCTATATGAAAATAGAGCTTGACAAAGTGTAAATAATGAGTATAATTAGAGATAGTAAGACACATGCACACAATAATATACACATATACACACTTTAAAAAGGGGGCTTTACAATGAATGAAATTATAGTAACAGGGACTAACGAAGTATTAGCCCCACAGACCATAACAGAAGACCTTTATACACGCTTTATAGCTTATCTAGACGCAAGCCCAAAAACAGTACAGACATATACCAGAGCTATTAGACAGTTTGCAAAATGGACAGCTTTAAAGGGTATTACTAGACCCACAAGAGAAGATATTATAGCCTTTAGAGAAGAATTAAAGGAAGACCACAAGCCAACTACAGTACAGAACTACATAACAGCTACTAGGCTTTTCTTTCAGTGGACAGCACAAGAAAACATATACCCAAATATAGCAGAACACATAAAAGGGGCTAAGCTGGATAAACAGCACAAGAAAGACTACTTAACCAGTAAGCAAGTAAAGAAAGTACTGGAGAGAGCAAAAGAAGACAGCTTACAAGGGCTTAGAGATTATGCTATTTTAACTCTTATGTTTACAGGTGGGCTAAGAACTATTGAAGTAAACAGGGCTAATATAGAAGACCTTAGAAACGTTGGGGACGATACAGCACTATATATACAAGGCAAAGGGCACGAAGAAAAAACAGACTATGTAAAGCTGATGCCAGAAGTTGAAACAGCAATAAGAGATTATTTACAAGCTAGGGGAGCTACAGACCCTAAAGAACCTTTATTTACTTCCACCAGCAATAATAGCAAGGGAGCTAGAATAAGCACTAGGACAGTAAGCGGAATTGTTAAAACAGCTCTAGTAAATGCTGGATATAACAGCGACACTTTAACAGCCCACAGCACAAGACATACAGCGGTAACTTTAGCTTTACTGGGCGGGCAGAGCTTACAGCAAGTAAAACAGTTTGCAAGACACCAGAACCTAGAAACAACTCTTATATATAGCCACAACTTAGACAGGGCTAAAAACGAGTGCGAAGCTACCATAGCAAAAGCAATATTTTAAAAGTATACACATATACACATACACACAAAGAGCTTTATACACATATACTTATACTTACAGGAAGAGAGGGTAAACAGTGGGAAATAACAGCAAGTTTTTTAAGGTACATACAGTAGAGCAATTCAAAATATTAAAGTATATCAATATTAACTTTATGGATAATGCTTTAGAGCTGGAGCTACTACAGGATAACGCTATAAGTGCTGTAGATTGTAACGGAGAAGAGATAATTTTTTACTATGACTATGAAAGCCAGAAAGTAAAAGCTAAAGACAACCTATAAAGAAAGAGAGGTATATAACATGGCTACAAAGTTTGAGTTTTATTTAAGTGATGCCGACACAGACAGACTTTTTTACTCTAAAGAAGAAGCTGGAGAAAATGAGCTTACAGGGAATGAGTACGCTGAACAGCTTTTACACAGTGCATTATATAAGTTATGCCCTAGAGTACCAGAAACAGACGAAGACGGAAATTATATAAAGGGGGCTACAAAATGAAAGAGTGTATAGCGGTAATTAACCAAAAAGGGGGAGTAGGGAAAAGTACTACAGCCTATGCTCTGGGAGCGGGGCTTATCCTTAAAGGCTATAAAGTGCTTTTCATGGACTTAGACGCACAAGGAAACCTTAGCTATAATATGGGGGCTTTGAGTAAGTCTATAACTTCTCTGGAAGTACTCACAGGCACAGCCACAGCACAGGAAGCCACAGTAACTACAGCCAGTGGGGACTTGATACCAGCAAGCCCAGCTTTAGCTAGTGCAGATGCCTTAATAACTACCACAGGCAAAGAGTACAGACTAAGAGAAGCCTTAGAGCCTTTAAAGAAAAGCTATGATTATATAATACTGGACACTCCACCAGCTTTAGGAATACTCACAGTAAACGCTCTTACAGCTTGTAATAGTGTAGTTATTCCAGCACAGGCGGACACCTTTTCTTTACAGGGTATAGGACAGCTTAACCAGACCATACAGACAGTAAAGAAGTATTGCAACCCTAGCTTATCTATTAAAGGAATTGTAATAACCCGCTACAGCTCCAGAGCGGTACTTACTAGGGATATGATAGAACTATTAGACGATACAGCCAGACAGCTTAACACGAAGCTATATAAAACCAAAATAAGAGAGTGTATAGCCATTAAAGAAGCACAGGCAAGCCAGCAAGACATATACAGCTATAGCCCTAAGAGCAACGCTACAGCGGACTATACACAGCTAATACAAGAAATACTGGAAAAGGAGATATAAAGCCATGAAGAAAGATTTTAAAGGAACTAACCCAGCTTTAGCTTTTATGAGCGTTGATACACAGGAAGTAAAACAGATGCCAGCCACAAAGAAAGAAGTACCAGAGGGCTATAAGCCGAACCCAGAATATATAGAAGTGAAGAGTAAGAGAGTACAGCTACTTTTACAGCCTAGCACAGTATACGCTATTAAAGCTCTAGCTAAGAAAAAGGGCTTAAGCATGAATGAAGCTATTAACGAAGCTATACAGGCTTATTTACAGAATGAGGGAGAATAAAACACATGGCAGATATTAAAGTATATACCACAGAAGAAGTACTGGGAATTTTAAAAGTAACGAAGAGAACACTTTATAACTATATTAAGGCTGGACAGATTAAAGCTATTAAGTGTGGTAGAGAATGGAGAGTAACAGAAGACGCTCTTAAAGTGTTTCTGGAGCATGGCACAGAGCCAGACTATTTAGAGAAGTTAAAGTAACAGCTTTTCTTTTACAGGCTATTATAGCTCTTACTTCCGCAAATTATCATTAGCAGAAGTAGAAATATAGGTAAATGAAGTAGCTTTAAGAGCCTATAAGAAGTAGCT
>ERZ795057.3809-NODE-3809-length-9997-cov-45.986321_pt1 | contig 9997 bp, 13 predicted proteins | sample MGYA00375141_ERZ795057 | MGnify/ENA primary metagenome ERZ795057 (study PRJEB30186, sample SAMN05720163) | activated sludge metagenome | isolation source: Anaerobic digester | place: Hong Kong | collected 2015-01-26 ... | reverse complement strand
AAGATTGTCAAGCGATTGCCTATACCTGTCGAATTGTTCCTTGTATGTTTTACTGGTAAGATCTGCTCCAATGTCCTTTGCCTCGATATACCCAACCGGGATGTTACGTTTGGTTATAATGTAGTCAGGTGCACCACAAGCAACTCTTTTGGGTTCATTGGTAATTGTAATGCCATGAACCAATGATTCAATCAAGTTTAAGAGATCACTTCGGTAGCTGTGTTCAGTAGAAATACCTGATCTATACCTTGCATTAACCTTATCAATATATTCTGTTACTGTCATTTTATTACGGTTGATTGGCAATTCTAACGCAATCACATCTTAACTCACTTAATTCAATCAGGGCTGATGGATTCTTGGCTATATTTAAAAGGGGCAGATATTTGCGAATCAAATCAGTTTCAAATTCATCAAGACCACTAGAAAATTTTACCCAATTTACCACAGTGTTCTGGTTTAGCCAACTTATAATTTCTCCTTCATCACAAGCGTTGAATTTATAATTCCTCTTATTCGCCTTATTTATCAATGACCCAGCCGCTGGCCTATACCCAAGGAGGGCTCCTACACTCCGAAAAAAGGTACCATGACCAATTGCCCTTAGTTCTTGATTAAGGAATCTTTTCTTGAGACTTTGGGTAGCAATTCCTATATAAAGGATATTGTGATTTCTCTCAATCAAGTATGACCTGAATGGCTCCGGGAGGCATACAACATTATGGATCCGAACACAATACACCCCTGGCTCATCAGGTACCGTTCTATCAATACCTCGTGCAGACTTAAAGTTCTTTTCATTAATCAATATCTTCTCGATCAATACGAGCTGTTTATAATCAATCGCCTTAATAGGAGTTAGCTGTTTATCACCCAAACCAAATTGATCCCGTGATTTCGACTGATCCTTTAACGAAACCCTTGATCCCTCCAAATGGAAAATCATAGGGTAGTTTTTCACCCTTCCATGAATTTGATAACTTGTGATAACCGAATTGTCCTTTTTCTTATACCACCCGTACTTATTCAGAAGAATAGCAATCTCCTTTGTTGTTAATGGTCTTTCGGCATCAATTAATAATCTTATTATAGCTTCATGTAAAGTCATAAGACAATTCTATTCTGGCTTAGCATCTATTATTTGAAACTTAAAGTCCTCCACCTTTTCGGGAATATTAATTTGCTCCTTGAAATTAATTGTGCTGCCTGGCTTGATGTATTCATATATCACAATTTCTTGATTTCCTATTTTAGTGTTGGTCTTAGAATAAAAATCAACATTCAACCTAACATCCTTGACTGTGGCCATGACGGCACTATTGGTTAGAGATCCCGAAAAGTACTGGACAATTTTTGTCTCAAAAAACGATCCCTCATCTACCTGACTGACCCCTGCTTTACCAGAAATAAACTGGGTGATTGACTCTGCTTCTCGTGCCCTCAGTTCTGCTCGGATGTCTTCGATAGGTTTAAGGTTTTGTAATCGTTCCGTTGTTCTTTTACCATTTTCATAGCCCACACTTTTGCCAGAATAAAAACCTATGATTCCGAAAACAACTCCGGCAATAATTGGGATGACTGCTTTTTTCATAAATCAATTTTTCGTTAATAGATTTGACACTTTGATATACTTATAATTCTTCGCTCTCCGAAAAGGTTGAAAGTCATTGGCTATTACACCTATAAATGATACGGTTACAATAAATAATCTGATAATTGAAATTCAATCTGTTATCAGTATGATTCACCATTAAAATTACGAAACCTTTTTAAATATATCCGTTATCAGCCAGGCTATGATACCCTTCATTTGTAATTATGAGGTGATCCAGTAGTGTAATATCATGTATGATTGCAGCTTCCTTGAGCTTACTGGTAATCTTTAAATCAGACTCACTTGGCTCCATATTCCCACTAGGGTGATTATGACACAGTATTATCCCTGATGCATTTGCCTTCAGTGCATACTGCAATATGATCCTAACATCAGTCACAGTACCAGAGATACCTCCCTGTGATATCTGAGCTATCCCAAGAACTTTGTTTGCTCTGTTCAGTAACATCAGCTTACACTCTTCATAAAGTTCAATGGTTTCTTTATCCCAAGTTTCCCTGAATAGCTCAAGTGCATGTGTTGAGCAACGTACTTGTGGTCTGTCTGATGCACTGACTCTACTTGAGTATTTCAGTTTTACTTCTGCAATATTGTTGTCATTTGTTTTCATTGTTGTTTTGATTATTAAGTTAGTAGAAATAAAAAACCCGAATAATTCATCCGGGTGAGGTTTTAATGTATTGTATTATAATGCGTTAGCCCTTATGCCATATTGAATAAATGCCGTTTAAGGCCATTTATAGGCGATTTAAGACACTCAGATGTTGAGATGATGTATTTGATCAATTGGTTCGTTGAGTGAGCTCTGTGGCTCCCTAAATGGCCCTAATTTCAAAAATTATCACAATTAACGAAAGGCAGTGTGTAATTGCCTGTTAATTAGTCACATACAAGGCACATGATTAAAATCTTGGATTCTCGGGATAAACTTGTTCAAATGCAAAGATTCCTCCATTTACTGAATACTTCCCACCGTCAAGCCAATCTGCTACAATAGTGACTTCTCTTGGACCCATTGTTTTTCCCTCCTTAGGGTGTCCTGGAGGATATTTTCTACCACCAAAATAGGGTGGTTCTCCCTCTATCATATTTCCCTCCTCGACATCTTCTATACTTACAACTTTGGCATATCGATCAGGATGCCATGAGTCTTTATGAACATAAAAGCCAAAGCGACAACCATTGTCAATGTACATTTGATAAATATTGATTTTCAATTCCGTTCTCATTAAATAGGAAGTCTATTATTTGAGACAATATTTTTAACTATTTCACCATGTACTTGATTAACAAATGATAAAATTCTTTTAAAAGTTTTTGTGCAGTATTGCAATACATCTTTGTTCTTGCTATAGGTTCTTGCATCTATTTCATCACGAGGATTATCAGGTAGAGGAATAACAATTTTCTGTCTTTGGATTCCTCCATCTACACTGATATCCAATGAATATTTGCCAACTATTAACAACTCATGAGTTAAGGCATTCCTATATTTGGAAAATTCCTCCTTCCAACTAGGATCAGAGAGAAACCTAAGAATTGGATCCCCGGGCCGCGTTCTTGAGATTAAATTACGTGCACGATGAAAATATACAACTTGTGGAAGAGGTATCCCATAATATGAAAGGACTTCTCTTGCAAGTATATCCATAGAACTTCCCATAGAATAGAAAAAATTATCAATTAATAGGTTGGCATTGAAGTGGAAGTCGTTAGATTGACCCACAATATCCTGAGGAGGGGTTTCACTTAATAATCTATGAAGACTATCTAAGTGTGCTCTACTACTCCTTAATTTGTGTATCAACGCAAAATGATACTTATTGTGAAGTCGCATAATATTATCCGGTATTGAACCAGATGCTGTTAGTCGGCTTACTTGCTCTCTCAATAAAGTTGTATTGCCACAATGATGATACGGACTAAACATGTCATTTCCCCCCCATTACATTATTAAGTTGTTCCTTGAGTGAGGCTCTGAGTTGACCTTGGATATCCTTTAGGAACAGTATGTGACCACAATCTTTACAAGTATATCTCCCATCCGCAGGGAATCTGATCACACCAGGAGAAGCTTTTAAGTCTGGCAGAATTGTCTCCTCAAAAATATAAGCATGTGAGCATTTCTTGCAATGGATATTAGCTCTAAGATTTCGAATAATATGTGCTGTACTTGTCTTGGCAAAGGTTAATTCTTCTTCGGAAAATATTGGCCATTCTTTCTTTTTTACCTCAAATGTGATTATCCCCTGTTCGTTTTCATCTTTAAATTGGCACAATAACTCAAAAATTCCATCACTTTTAAACTCATAAGTAAGTGGCACTGGTAGTATTGCTAATTCTTCTCCCTCATAGTTTTTTAAGATTCCAGATCCAATCCTTTTTACTGATGAATTCCCTTGCTTTCGTATGAAATAAGAAATTTGGTAGTTGCCCTTAGATAAATTACCAATAGACAATATTATTGCCCATCTTCTTTGGGCAGGAAAGCCCCAGATCCAAAATGTTGTAAATACTCCTTGAGCATTTACTTTATTTAAGTCACCCTTTGAATATCCGTCAGCCATGATACCATTTGAAAAAACTGGGCTTTTAGGTTTCATACTAGTTGTGTTCATAATTAGAAAGATTATGTTTTATTGTTACTCATTCTTACACCAAAGTAATTTACTTAACGCGAGCCGTTGCGAGTTGCAGACAATTTTCGGCATGTTGCAGCGTGGTTAGCGAGTGACAAAAGCAAGGCTTCCACAGGAACCCGCAGGGCTTGGCCTTGATGTGTCATGAGCTATTGCTTATTGCAAACACGCGGTTGCCGAATAAAATTGGATGCCGCAGGCGAGCAGTAACCAGCTTGTGAGGGTTGCGATTTGCCTGGTATACCACTGCTTGTAGCCTTACCATACCAGCGCAAAGGGAGCAACCCGAACACCGCTTTACCAAGTAAATCCATAATTCATTCATTAATAATCTCTTTAATAAGTTTTAAAAATCGTGGATTACCAGGCACGCTATTCATCGTTACAATATAAGAATGGCCATCGCGGAGGATTAACTCCGAGAAGGCCAAATCAACTTTATTGTAATATTTACTCCCAGGGGAAATTACCTCGAAACGATACTTAATAACTCCTTGTCTTTTCAGGGACTGACTTGAAATTATCCTTACTGCTATTCTTTGTCCTGAAGGCCTTACACTACCAACCTTGGTGACTTCTTTGCTCTTTTTTCTTCTAACTGTAACCACTGAGATTGGCTTTGATTGATAACCGTGAGATGATTGGTTAGCCAATTTATCCGCCGCCTTATTATGAGGATCATTCTTGTGACCTTTTACCCACTCGAAATCGACCCTACATCTGGATAACCGGATATGTTTGATCAACTCTTTCCATTGATCCATATTGTCAATAGGTCTACCCACCTTATTGTGCCATTTCTGTTGTGGCCATGTATACTTTGCATGGTCAATATTATTTACAACATATTTCGAATCTGTCCTTATTTCAATACCATCCGGTTTAAATGGCAGACTAAGATTATTAACCCTTCTTAAGGCTTCAATACACGCCAATAACTCCGCTACGTTATTTGTAGCATCCCTAACTCCATCTGGTTCAACATCTATATATTGTTCCTCCTCATTATCATCAAGGTAAATAAATCTTATACCCATACCTCCTCGCCTCGGCTTATTAAGCGAGGAGCCATCAGTATATGCGTACAGAATTCCTTTCCGAAACACCTTCATTACAGATGCAAATTAATTCTGACAGTAGATATGCCCAGGCAATCACCGCCCAAGCATTTCATATCAAATTTCGACTATTCAATAATGCCAGTCAAATGTTTTTTTCAACACTATTCATTGTAATCTGCAATTGTAAAATTATGAGGTAGATAGGCCACAGACTTGATAATATAAACATCCATTAATGTTTGTAGATCAACCTTTACAGCTTCAACTGTGTAATAGTTCCCGGCTTTGCATAACCCAACATCCCTCCTGGCCTTGACTATAAATGGGCAGCGCAATCGCTCTAAGGTATTCCAGTCTTTAATGACAAGTATGCTCTCAGTATCAACATACTTGAACAACTCCTCGATATATTTCCTTTTCTCTTCATGATTCATTTTGTAGTCAGTATTCTGATGGCAACAGCGCCACCTTGTCAATCAACCATATTTCAATTCTCTGTAGCGGAAAATCAAAGAACTCTAGCTTCTTGCTCCAGATAACTCTGTTATCATCAGTATTGGTACAGGTCAGCTTCCATGACAGATCCCCTTTAACCTGGGCAAATAACCACTTCTGAAATGATGCTGCCTTAACCTTTGGAATAGACTGAGCTTTTATTATCTGATCAAATAACCAGTAAGCACCACATTCCTCTCTCAGGAACATACAACCATCTGTCAAGTAAATTGGTGAATGTCCTGGGTACAAGTGTTTGTTGTATTCAGTCGTACCCCTGAAATGCTTCAACGCGTTTCTTATCTTATATGCTTCCATATCCGTATTTGATTTGTAGAAAAAAAGAGGGACTGGTGTTACCAGCCCCCCGGGAGATACCTAGCCTACTACCTCCTCCACTGATACCGGATTTGGATCATAGACATAGGTGTAATTGAGCTTCACCTTTTTCCCCGTGCCGGGAATCACCATAGAATATGGTTCGCACTCAACCCTCCTGATAGTACCAGGCATTGTCTGCCCGATCATAGCTTTTGCTGCTTCAAAACTGAAAGTACACGGTATACGTGTCTTCCTCGCAGTCATATACACTCTGCCAGAAGTGTTTGAAACAACTGGCTCCATTCCTCCCTGAACGACAATAGAAATCATTGTACTGCCGTCTTTCTTAATGGTTTTCGCAACATCAACAATTGTTACCATAGCATTATGTTTTTAGTTAATAACCCTACGGGAGTAGTTTCCCGGCTGAATGTGAACCGGGGGGACCTTCATAGGTGGTACCGGCGCTCGGGGGTATTATCAAAAATCTATACCTGGTCTGAAAGGCTATTTATGTAAAAGTGCTGTCGCACTTTTATTGTAGGAGTACACAGAATTAGGGCACAATGGATATATATACCTCACTTTTGCATATTATTGCAAATTGAACAATTCCCTATATATAAGTATATTATGAAATGCAATGATTAATTGCGTTTTGTAATATTAAAAGAATATTAAGTTAAATAGATATTAACTGTATATATATACAATACTGTCAATAACTGATTTTCTTCTACATCGCGTGCCGCAGGCAATAGTACAGATTTAATGTAAAAAGAACGGGAGCCCACAAGAGCTCCCGTTTGTTTGTAGTAGAAGATTCTAACCTACTCTGCCAACCCTCCTGGTATCCCATCGAGGTGGTTCCTTGAACCATCGGCATATAGTCGAGCTATTCCTGCCCAGGGATTCACCGATCTCCTTCAGGGTCTTACCTGCCTCCCTCATCTCCTTTGCCTGATTAAATTCAACCTCTGTTGGCCCCTTACGTCCTCTCTGCTTCACGACAGGGTATTTCCTAGTGTATTTATTACTCGGAACATTTCCCTCATCCTCGGCCACTGCATTCGGGTCTACAGAATAGGTAAAGGTCTCGGAGTCGAATTTGTACCTGTGAACCTTAGCCTTTTCCTCGTCCGAGATGTGGTTACCCTTCACAACTTGGAGCGTCCTCCTGCCGGGTATCTTCGGTTCAGCTGACAGTATTGCTACAGACCTACATCGTTGTTCAATCCCGGAGCTGCCAAGGATCTTATCCTTTTGAGGTCCCTTCTTTGTTGAAGCCTTACCCTCGTGATGTATAATCAAAGCTGCACATTGGTACCTGTTCAAGACCATAGAAATACTCGTGAGGAACCTCCTGACATCGTTCGTGGCATTTATGTTGCCCTCGAACACATCCCCAAAAGCATCGATTACTACAAGGTCATATCGCTTCAGTGAAAGTTCAACTTCAAGCACAGGGACAATCTCTGTTGTGTCGTCAACGACCTTCAGATTTACGCTCTGAGCTTTGTTCAACTTCATCCCAGCCAATTGCCTGCTTAGCCTGAACCTGATATCATACCGGTCATCCTCGGTCGTAATTATCAGGGCCCTCTTATACTTTGGCTCCATCGGCATGTCAAGGAATTTACGCTTCCCTAGTATGATCGCTGTACAAAGCTGGATGTAAAACATGCTCTTGCCAACATCACTCTTTCCTGCTAGCATACTGATCTTACTCCTCGGGATAATTGGGTAGACCAGAAATGACCTGTCATCATCAGGTAAAGCCATCAACTCATCGAGGGTCGTACCAGGTGAACCGTCATTATGCCGACCAGACATCGGCAGAACCCTCGGTAAGGGTCTGCCTTTGTCATTGGATTTTGCTTCTGGTCTGATGACTGTCATTGGTGCCAATGTAGCAGCTTCCTTCATGAACCTGCCCTTCTCCCTTTCATTCCTGTCAAGGAAGTCGAACGGGTCCTCTAGGTGGTTAAAACACTTCACAGCAAAATCTCTTGATTCATCAGAAAGCCTTTGCCATATCATGTATGGCTCTGGATAGCGAATATCCAAGTCATGAGCGGTGATCATGATGCTAACCCTTTCTTAACATTAAGTGGGATGTAGTGAGCATCTAGATGTTCATCAATATCAGATGACTTGTAGTAGATTTTACGCCCGATCTGGGCATACGGTAGAATTCCGCGATCCCGATAGGACTGTAATGTCCTTTTCGAAATCGACAATAGGCGGCATACCTCTTCTGAAGAGAGCCACTTTTTGAAATTTTGATTTGATGTATTCATCTTTTTCGATTTATGATTACACCAAATATTACGTTCAGAAAAGGCGTATAATCAGTTACTTAGGCGTAAATACGAAAGTGCAACACCTCATTACAAGAGCGTACCTTAATTTCAATAAAATGCAATAGGATAAATAAAGATTCGTAATTACGAAATTTGCAATATGATCTTACGAAATCAGATAATCAAGGTGTCAACAATTGAATCAAGAATCATTCTATTATATTGCTTTGGATCATCACATCTGGCCAGATAATCTGACGTTAACACTCTTTCGGTGCCATTCTTTAAGACAAAACACCTAATTGTTAAGGGCCAGAATCCTATAAATGGCTTGATTAACTGCTTAGTATGTAGAGACTTAATGAGATAATATAGATCCTTAGAGTCTCCTAGCCAATTGATTTTTTCTACAATTTCCTCATTAACAAATGCTTTCTTAAATAGCCTATAATCAATCGTTTCGATATAGCCATAATCCTTTAACGCTTTGTGAAATTCACGAAGGACTTCATCAAATTTTGATTTATTTCCAATCAGTAGGCTCAAAGATTTATACTGTTGTTTCTGTGACCTGGCACTCACTAGTTTATTCTTGTATGGTGTCAAAGGACTATTTAAGATCTTTTGCTTACTGAAGAAGACAATTTCATCCCTCAATGCTCTTTTAAGTCCCACCAAGAAATCATTGTAGGAGTTCTTAAATAATGAATTATTGACCTGCACAGCATCGCATTCTTCAAAAATTACCATGTCTGAGCTGAACGATCCGTCTTCATTTTCAATGATTCTTGCTTCAAGATTCGTGTAATATTTAATAACACCATCCAAATAGTCCAATATGTTATTGATACCCAATACTTTTACGTTCTCAGCAAACTCGGCTCGCACATTTTCGAATTCTGTTTTAAATGCACCTATGTCAACACTATGATAATCTTTATGATTAATGACATAATCATCAATCTCAACAAACTCAGGTTCTTTGTATTGGGTATCCCAAGCCCGTTGTGCGACAGGATCTCCAAAATCAATAAAATCGTTATAATCAACATTTATCTTGCCTGGCGATATAGTGATCTCATTAAGAGTTATTTTAAGTGCCTTGAAAGCAATTGCCAATGGTTCCATGTTAGAACATTTAATTAAACTTGTCGTCGAAAGCCTCTTTATCAAATGATGTCAGGTATCCTTCTGGTACCTTCACACTTGCCAATAAAATTAAGCATAACTCCTGAATCAATCAACCGGTTACCAGTTCATTTGCATCATCTATAACCTCATTTTCAAAGCTGTCCAGATATATCTGAGTCGTCTTCTCTGAGTTATGACCCATTCCTTCACTTATAACAGCTGTGGGAATACCTGACCTTTTTGCTATCGTTGCCCAGGAATGACGGCTTACATATGTTGAAATCTTTATTGAACACCCTGCATCCTCACCTATAGTTTTGAGCTTCTTGTTGGTCAATCTCAGGGCATTTCTATAATCCAGGTATTCTGATCCTTTACGATCTATTATCTGGAATACAAATCCCTCTGGTTCATCTGTATAGTGATACTTGT
>ERZ795057.3797-NODE-3797-length-10015-cov-5.703715_pt1 | contig 10015 bp, 6 predicted proteins | sample MGYA00375141_ERZ795057 | MGnify/ENA primary metagenome ERZ795057 (study PRJEB30186, sample SAMN05720163) | activated sludge metagenome | isolation source: Anaerobic digester | place: Hong Kong | collected 2015-01-26 ... | reverse complement strand
CGCCTACACCGCCAATTCCACCGGTTTTAACGAACCTGCCCCGGTAATTGATGATAAAATCGAACAGGATCATGACACCCAACAACTTTTGATCTTCTGAATAAGCCCCGATGGGTGTAACGGTTTCTTTGGCAAAAAACTGCCGATAACGTTCGACAGTGTGCGCCATATCCTGAGTCACTGCTGTAAATGCAGGATATACATGGTTGCGCAGACGAATGAAATCCACGATTTCATTTTCCCTCAATTCCTTGAATGTAACGTTCATTTTCAACCTCCCGGTTCAGATTATCCTTATTATACGCTTTTTTGACGTGAAGCCACACGGGATGATTGGGCCCATTTGTGCTGAGAGAATCGCCCGATAACAAAAAAGCACACCGTCTGTGGTGTGCTTTTTTACTTTATAAAATAACTTATCGTTTTATTTCAGGACAACGGATGATTCCGGTGCGTTGACTCTGAAGGTGAAGGATTCAATGAGGAAAAACACCAGTTCATCCCCCTCCTGATGGGAATAGCCAACGGAGATATCCTGGCCAACGATGAATTCAAAATCTTCGCTGTTGACGGGAATTACAAGACCTTTATCCTCCAAGTCCGGGGCAAACAGGATGTCGCCTTCAAGGAGATTTTCAAGCCTTCTCTTGGTAGGATACCCTTTGTCATTGGGCTTGTAAAGTAACGCACGCAGTTTTTCACCCACCAATAAATTGTAAGGGCCGCCGATCCCCTGATCATCCAACACTCTGACGGCTTCCGCTACCGGCTTGACCAAATCGTCATCCACCTGAACGGGTTCGTTTTCGCAAACCGGGAGGATACCGATAATACCTGCATCGGATAAACCGTTGAAAATCGCCCGGTTTTCAGCTTTTGCGATCTTTTCTGCCGCCTCAATGAGTGAATCGGTGTCCACATCTTGTGCCCCTCTCATGAGGGATTCGATTTCATCGATTTTGAGTCTAAAAGGAACTTCAATCTCCACCATGGGCAGCACTTGTCTTTTGGAATATTTTACCCCGCTGATGGATTTTTCTCCCAATTCCACTTTTCTGCCCGTATTGACTGCGGCAAAGTCCATTCCCTTGGGACCGACAAAATCCACCACTTGTCTTGCGGTTAATTTCAGGTTTAATACCCGGCGAGCTTCTTCATCTATAAAATCCCAGGCCTGCTGGGTTATCGGTGCAACATGTCTTTTTAGGTTAGCCATCATCATCCTCTCCTTTATTTCTTCTTTTTGCCTTTGATGCCAAGTGATCCGTCTGAAGCGCCACTTGCGGGAGATGCTTCTTCAGATGCGCCGCCTTCTTCTATTTCGGTGATTTCTCCCTGAGTGAACAGAAATTCTTTCATGTTGGCATCCCAAACACTGTTATTCCGTCTCAGCCATTCAAGCCCCATGCAGGCATGTTCGATTTCTTCATCCCGATTATGCTCAACAATCGCTTTAACTGTGGGATCGGAAGTTGCCGCCGCACGTTGATTGTACCAGTCCACCGCCTCTAATTCCTCAATAACACTTTTGATGATTCGATGATACTCTTTCGCCTCTTCCGGCAGATTGTCTTCATGATATTCGCTCATGTAGTCTCCTCCTTGTTTGTTTTATTCTATTTTTATTGTGCTTAATGTCATTATAGTTGTTTTAGTGAACTTTGTCAAATCAATAGGTATCAGGTGATGACCCTTTGTAAAGTACACTATATATAACGAAATTAAGTTTGGTTTTCTTACAATTATTTTGGAAAGGATCCCATGAAACACTTAAGATTGAATTAAAGGTATCGGATGATGGTCTCTTTTAATTGCTCCAAAGAAATGGGTTTGGTGATGTAATCGTTCATCCCCATGGACAGGCAAATCGCTTTGTCTTCTTTTAATGCCTTTGCCGTCATAGCAACAATAGGAATTTGTGAATCGATTTGGCGGATTCTTGCCGTTGCCTGATAACCATCTACTTCAGGCATCACAACATCCATCAGGATGATGTCGGGTCGATGTTTCTGATAGAGTTGAAAGGCTTGTTCTCCGTTTTTGGCCTCAATCAGAATCAGTTCTTTTGAAAACCTTGCCAGTGCAATTTTGGCCAATTTCATGTTAATTTCATCGTCTTCGGCAATCAATATTTTCTTTCCTGCCAATGAATCGATTGTGTTGTTTTTTTCAGTTAAAATAACCGGCTCATTCTCAGTTTCAGCTGTATCTGGTTCCCAATAGTCAAGCAACAGGTCAAAAAAGAAATGACTGCCCTTTCCGTGAGAACTGCTTAAATGAAGGGTGCTGCCCATCTTTTTCAGTAACTGCTTTGAGATGGAAAGTCCCAGACCCGTTCCCCCATATTTTCTTGTAATGGACATGTCCACCTGGTTGAAAGCTTCAAAGATAACCCCCTGATGTTCAGGCTTGATTCCGATACCCGTATCTTGAACTGAAAAATGAAGTTTGATTTGTTTTTCTTCTTCATTCATCCACACTTTTTTGACGCTGAATTGGACGTGTCCTTTTTCGGTAAATTTCGTGGCGTTAGTAAGGAGATTGAGTAAAACCTGCTTAAACCGCAACGAATCAACCATAACCACCCTTGGAATATCCTCATCGATCTGTTTGATCATCCTGATGCCTTTTTCTTTTGCTTTAACACTCACCAATTCCAAAGTCTTTTCAATAAGCTCTCTTATATCGGCTTTCTCCAAAATTAAATCGAACCGATTGGATTCGATCTTTGAAAAATCAAGGATATCCGAGATCAACGACAGCAGGTTTTTGGCCGATTGCAGGACAATATCCACAAATTCTTTTTGCCCATCGTCCAGTCCTGACCCTTTTAAAATTTCGCTAAAGCCAATCACGCCGTTGAGCGGGGTTCTCAGCTCATGACTCATGTTGGCTAAAAATTGAGTTTTCGCTTTATTGGCAGCTTCCGCCTTGTTTTTTGCATCTCTGAGCTCGGTCACTTCCAGTCCGTATTCCACTGCTCCCTTGATCGTCCCGTCTTCGTTTTTCAACGGAGTGACTATTATCTTCAAAGCCTTGCCGGCATATTTTTCTCTGGGATCATCAGGGGTCGTTGTTTCAAAATGCGGCATTCCTGTTTTTAAGACCTTTTCAATCGCACACCATGGGCAGGGGTGACTTCGATTCAAAAAGACCTGATAGCATTTTTTCCCTTGCACTTGTTCGATCAAATCATATTGATTCAAACCGAAATTGATTCGGCTTTTGTTGGCCAAGATAATATTGAAATCCGCATCAATGACCAAAAGAGCTCCGGGAAGGGAATTAATGATGGCATCCAGAAGATTTCGATTGCTCCGGATGGCATCTTCAGCCTGTTTTCTTTCCGTGATATCCCTGGCGATACCGCATAACCCGTTGATCTCGCCATTCTTATCCCGTAAAGGTACCTTGATGGTATGAAAACTGTGTAAAACACCGTTAACAGGCTTGGTAACAAAAACCTCCAGGGTTTCCCCCTCTAAAACTCGCCTGTCTTTCTCTATTACTTTTTCGCCTGCTTGCTGGCCAAATAATTCAGCGTCCGAAAGGAGCAAAATCTCTTCGGCTTTTTTACCGAAAAGTCTTTCCATGGCGGGGTTCACACGGATATATTTTAGATCACGGTCTTTGATGAATATGGAATCCGTGGCCGTTTCGAAAATAGCACGAAACTGTTGTTCCCTCATTTTGCTCTCCTCGGTCAGTTTGGCCATTTTGATACGGCTGAAAGACAGAGATGTCAGGAGGTTTAAAAGGTCAATGTAATAAGCCATGGTCTTTTCAATGGTTTTTCGGCTAAACCGTGGAACCCTTTCTAAGGCTTGAAGATATTTGGCCTCATCAAATCCATATCGACGGGCTTGTTGTCTAAAGAATTCGGTGTCTACCTGCTCATCATCAAAAAAGAACTGCCCGAAAAAGAGATTTCCGAGTTTTTTGTCGCCAATATATAGAGGCGTGGCAATATCCCATAGGTTATTCTTGCATTTATAAAGCCGAAACTGCCCTTTCTCTACGCCATCGGATAAATATCGGTCACTTTCCAGGCATTTCTGTACTGTTTCGGGATGAATGCGATGATATTGAGTGCAAATATCCTGCCACCCGGTTTTGACCAGAACATTTCCCTCTAAGTCCAGAATAGCCATGCCGATGTTCGCTATTTCATAGAATTTGTCCATGAGGCTTTGAGTTGATTCGATATCCAGAAGATCCGAAAGGGTCAGATGGTCTTCGTTCATTTCAGGTTCTAAAATAAATTTCAACTGGTCAATCAGTTCCTGCTTTTGGCGTTTGCTCTCGGTGATATCCCGATAAACGCCGAACAAAACTTGATTTTCTCCGTTTTCATCCTGGGTAAAGGGTTTGGTACTGACTAAAATCCATTTGTAACGACCGTCTTTACACCTTAAACGAAATTCAACGGTATACGGATGAGGCACTTGTGTTTGTTCTGCGATAATAGCGTCAATCAGACTTCGATCATCGTCATGCAAGAGTGACAGCCAGCTTTCCAGAGCCGGTTGAAATTCCTCCGGTAAAAACCCCAATATCCGGTATATTTCGTCACTGCAATGAAAATGGCCTGTTTTCAGATCAAGCTGCCAAAACCCAATCTGGCTCACATCCATCATTCTGTCCAACCATATTCTTTCCTGGCTTGATTGATTCTGAATCCATTCCATTGACATGAACAGCTCTTCTCCTGCATCATATTTTGGTTGAAAGGCCTAAAAATCCAATAACCATCCGATAAAAGGTATGAATATATTTTACACAACAATTATACCGTTTAATGTCAAAAATGCAATAAAAGTTTTCGATAAGTGCTCCAAAAATCAAAAGCTGGTATGATTGACCGAAAACTAAAAAATCGCCACTCAAAGTGCGCAAACAAAGTTGAAACGGCCTATTTTCAGCCTAACCATGCTATAATCGCAGCATATCATAAAAGGACTTAAAGGAGGAAACATGGCAGAATTCAAGTATGAAATGGTAAAGACCTTCGGAACACTTTCGGAAAGTAAAACAGGCTGGAAAAAAGAAGTATCGCTCATCAGCTGGAATGAGAGAGAACCCAAATACGATATACGGGATTGGGCACCCGAACACGCCAAGATGGGAAAAGGCGTCACATTAACCCTTGAAGAAATGAAAAAGCTGAAAGAATTGCTCAACCAGATGGAATTATAATAAGATATGCCAAACAAAGCTGCGGGAAGTCAAATGAACGGTTATATGATGCGTTTAAGAAAAAAGGTCGGTCAAATCCCCCTAATCCAAGTGGGTTCTGCCATAATCTTTGTCAACGATGAAAACTCAATCCTTTTGATTCAAAACAAGGCCACCTTAAACTGGGGATTTCCCGGGGGATCCATGGAACCGGGAGAGGATTTGGAAGATTGTGCCAGGCGGGAAGCCATGGAGGAGATTGGTCTGAAAGCAGGGAAGCTGTCGTTGCTGGATGTTTTTTCAGGAGCCCATATGCACTATATCTACCCAAACGGAGACGAGGTTTACAATGTCGCCGCCATCTATACCTGTCGGGATTATTCTGGATTCATCACCCCCGATCACATTGAAACGGACAGGGCAGACTACTTCGACCCCTTTAAGCTGCCGGAAAATGTTACCGGTTTTGTTCAAACCATCATCGACCACTATCTTCAAACATTAGTCTGATCGGGATGATCAATGGACTGTTTTGTTGGCATAACCCTAAATGGTCACTCGGAAAAAACCATAAAGAGAGATTCTTCCCTAAAAAACAAAAAGCCGATTATACGCCCCCAAGAAGTGAAAGCATGGTATAATTTTTTAATAACAGCCATTCGAGTAAATAAACAGGTCTATCGGCAAAGGGATCCGAAAAAAGACAGCTGGAGAGACGTCCATGGCAGCCTTTAAAAGTCAAGAATTAAGAGATTTCAACAATATCAAACCAATCAAACAAATCCATCAAAAACATATCATCATCGTTGTTTCAATTATCGCTATCAGTCTTTTGATGCTTTTGACTTCATTTCGGCATCATCTCATTCATGAAGCCGGGGTTGAAAAGGGCATTTTGGACTTAAGCGAATATAGCCTGGATGGGCAAAATATCTTTGATTTGAGGGGAGAATATGAATTCTATTGGCAGCAATTTCTCTTTCCCGGTCAACCGGGAGCAGGCCAGACAACGGCATTATCCGAACAAAATTTCATTCAAGTTCCGGGAAACTGGAATACCTTTGCCCTGAACACCCAAACGCATTTGGCCACCGGATTCGGCACCTATCGTCTGACATTAAAACTGCCTGAACAGGCACTGGGGAAACCCTTCGCCTTCAGAATGCATGCCGCCGGGACCGCCCTCACCATGTGGATCAACTCCAAACGTATATTTCAAGCCGGCGTTCCAGGCAAAACGGAACAAACTTCTCAGCCCGCTTACCGGGCAGCCTTGATTAGCTGGATACCCCAACAAACAGACAACGAGATCATCTTTCACGTTTCTAATTTTCATCATCGCAGCGGCGGGATTTGGTATGCCATCCATTTCGGTGAGGAATCACTCATGCGTCGCATCTGCGAAAGAGATGTTTTCTACAACGCCTTTATCGTAGGCGCTTTACTGATGATCGCCCTTTATCATCTCATCTTGTTTATCATTGGAAAAAAGGAAAAGGCTTCTTTATATTTTGCCCTCTTGTGCTCGACCATCATTATCAGGCTGCTTTTCACCGAAGACCTGCTGATACATAATTGGATGGCGAACTTATCTTGGGAATGGCTAATTCGTGGCGAATATCTCAGTCTGTATTTGAGTGTGCCATTTTTTGCCATGTTTATCATACAGCTGTTTGTGGAGAAATTCGCAAAAGCACTCGTGATTGTCTTTTGGTCTATTCCCGTGATCTTCTCGTTGGGCGTCTTGTTCACCCCGCCGCTTTTCTTCACCCAATACATCCGAACCTTCATGGGCTTCATGGTTGTCGGGATGATTTACTTCTCTCTGGTGTTGATGAATTGCATCCGCAGAAAAAAAGAAGGGGCCTTGATTTCCTTCATGGGAATTGTTTTCTTCTTTTTAACGGTGATCAACGATATGCTTTACAGCCAATTATTAGTTCCTTACGGCTATTACACGCCTTTGGGATTATTTATCCTGGTACTGTCCCAATCCAGTGTTCTAAGCCATCTGTATATTAGGGAGCAAGAACTCTCCGAACATTTTTCGGAATATTTGGAAAAACAGGTGAGTGAGCGAACACATCAATTACAAGCGGCAAAGCTGGAAGCTGAAAAGGCCAACCAAATCAAATCGGAATTCTTGGCCAACATGAGCCACGAGATTCGAACCCCGATGAATTCTATCATCGGATTTTCAGAACTGTTAATGGACTCGGATTTGAATGAGCGCCAAATGGATTCATTGAAAAAAATCAACCGTTCAGCCAATTCTCTACTGGGGATCATCAACGATATTCTCGATTTTTCTAAAATCGAAGCGGGAAAATTGGAAATGGAGAACATTCCCTTCCCCCTACTTAAAACTTTACAGGAACTGGTAGCCTTACACGAAGTCAAGGCAAGAGACAAAGGCCTCACCTTGCAATTGATGATCGATGAATCATTACCTGAATGGGTATTGGGAGATTCCATGAGATTGGGACAAGTTCTCAATAATTTGCTCAGTAATGCCATTAAATTTTCAGATGCGGGCTTTGTTGAGCTACACGTCACACTTGCTGAGCGTTCTGATGATCTGTGTACTATTCATTTTTCTGTTAAAGACGAAGGAATCGGCATGACAGAGGAACAGTTGAACAAATTGTTTAACGCATTTTCCCAAGTGGACACCACGATTACCAGAAAATTCGGAGGTACCGGATTGGGGTTGGCCATATCTCAAAAGCTCGTCCAAGCCATGGGGTCTGAAATAAAGGTAAAAAGTCAACCGAATCATGGGAGCACCTTTTTCTTTACTCTCCCGCTCAAAGCGGTTAAAACTTCTCAAATAGACGCTCAACATGTTTTAGATAAAACAAACGAGTCCGAAGCTCAATCACTCAACATGAAAATTCACCTACTGAAAACACTCTATACTCCCATCAGGGTATTATTGGCTGAAGATAATGCGTTAAATCAAGAAATCGCCGTGGAGAACCTAAAAAAAGTCAACGCACAAGTCATCCTGGCAGATAACGGCCAAGAGGCCGTAGAAAAACTTTTTGAAACAGAGGTGGATATTGTCCTAATGGATTTGCAAATGCCTCTTATGAGTGGTTATGAAGCCACCCAAAAAATAAGGGGATCGGGGCTTTATCAACATTTGCCCATTATCGCATTAAGCGCCCATGCCGTTAAAGGCGTGCTTGAACAGTGTTTGGAAGCGGGAATGAACGATTATCTTTCTAAACCCTTTCATATGGATGCACTTGTTGAAATGCTTATCAAATGGCTGCCCCCCCGCAGAAGCCCTTCTGATGAGGAAATCGAAGAAATTGAAAAGACATCTGTTGAATCAACTCCAATAACAAAAACGAAAAACCGTGAAACAGAAAACCTTTATGGGATCAATTATCAAGAGGGCATGTTCAATTGCGGAGAGGATGAGGGCCTGTACCGAACCATTTTAGAAGAATTTAAAATTACACACAAAAATGATCCCGAAAACATTGTTGAACTGATCAAAAAACAAGAATGGGAAGAATGTCTCTTTCAAACCCATAGATTAAAAGGCGTAGCTGCCAGCGTGGGGGCCCAAAAACTTTCTAAAATTTTGTATGAACTGGAGACGGCTGCGAAAAATAAAAATGACGATCAGCTGCATTCTCTTTCCGAACAAGTGCTGGAAGAATCCAAGCTGATTTGGCAGGATTTGGAGCGTTTATAACCGGAAGTATTCTTTCACACCACTTTCCCATACATGAGCCATTTCACAAATTTCAGGCTTTTTTTCATAAACGGCGGATACTTCAACTTCAAGTCAAACCAGGTGGGGGCCTGCAAAATGGCCTTTTGATGGGTGAAGGCGTTGAAGCTGTGTATGCCGTGATAATGACCCATGCCACTGGTGCCACGGCCACCGAACGGGAGGTTTTCGTTGGTCAGGTGCATGATGGTGTTGTTGATACACCCTCCCCCGAAGGGAACGGCTTGGATCAAGCGGTTGACAAAGGCCTTGTCTTCGCTGAAGATATACATGGCCAATGGATCCGGGTTTTTGTGAATGATCGCTATCAGTTGGTCTTCATTGGTGAAAGTGACAACCGGCAGAACGGGACCAAAGATTTCCTCCTGCATGATGGGTTTTTCCAGATCATCCACCCGGACCAGGGTTAACCCAATCTTCAGTTTTTGATCATCCGTTTGGCCTCCGTAGACAATTTCGCCGTCTTTCATGTAGTCTTTCACCCGTTGATAATTCGTTGCGTTGATCATCTTTCCAAATGAATCGTTTTCAATCACATTATGGCTGTAAAATGAATTCACCGTTTTTTTGAAGGACTTAATAAAATCGTCTTGAATTCTTTCATGGACCAGCACATAATCGGGTGCCACACAGGTTTGGCCGGCGTTGGTGCCTTTTCCGAAGACGATTCTTTTAACGGCAAGTTCCAATTTCGCCGTTTGATCGATGACCGTTGGGCTTTTGCCGCCAAGCTCCAGAACCACCGGTGTGAGATGTTTGGCTGCTTTCGCCATGATGATGCTGCCCACCTTTTGACTGCCGGTGAAGAAAATCTTGTCAAAGCGAATATCCAGTAAATCGTTGGTTTCCCGAATTCCCCCCTGGACTGCACGGATGTAAACAGGATCAAACGTTTGACTCAAAAGCGCATCAATCACCTGAGCGGTATGGGTTGAGATCTCGGAAGGCTTGATGAGGGCGGTGTTTCCACCGGCGATAGCCCCCACCAAGGGCGACATAACCAGTTGAAAGGGGTAGTTCCAGGGCCCGATAATCAGCGTTGTTCCGTATGGCTCGTGAATGATATAGGATTTACCCGGCAAATTAAACAGA
>ERZ795057.3796-NODE-3796-length-10017-cov-4.659506_pt1 | contig 10017 bp, 7 predicted proteins | sample MGYA00375141_ERZ795057 | MGnify/ENA primary metagenome ERZ795057 (study PRJEB30186, sample SAMN05720163) | activated sludge metagenome | isolation source: Anaerobic digester | place: Hong Kong | collected 2015-01-26 ... | reverse complement strand
TATATCTGGACTAGATGCCGAACGACCGGATGATCCTATAGAGTTCATTATTAAAGACCTTACAATATGTGTTAAAAATGCTTCTGGACGTAGCGACTACCTATGGGAGATAGGGAGCGCTTCGAATTGGCTAGCATATCATATTGCTCTTAGCTTATCATTTCAAAAATTCTTCCAAGAGCGTGGATCTATATCAGTACCTAGTTTTTTGGTGTTTGATCAGCCTAGTCAAGTCTATTTTCCGCAGAGATTGGCTCGTCGAAACGAAGAAGATGCTATAGAAGATCAAGCAAGCTTGAAAGATGAAGATAAAGAGGCGGTTCAAAAGATATTTACTACGCTCTCAAAATATATTATGGACACAAAAATGAAAGTGCAAATTATAGTGATGGAACATGCTGATGAGGATGTATGGGGTGAAATTGAGAATATCCATCTTGTTAAAAGATGGCGTGGCAATAACGAAAAGCTTATTCCTGCGGAATGGGTGGATTAACAAAGGAGAGAAGAAACTGTATTGTTTTGATCTTCTTGGGATTTTAAGTTGAGTTATAATGGCTGTGTAGCGTTGCGGTATGATTATGATGGAAAGTACAGATAATTTATATGGTGAACATTCAAATTATGCTTGTGTAAAATATATGCGTTTTAAAATTTGATTGTTAAGTAGAGGAGGAATATAGCAATGTATATTTCGAGATTGAAAATTCAAAATTTTAGGTGCTTTCAAGATGTTGAAATGGAATTTAGTGAAGGTCTAAATGTAATTATCGGTGAAAACAATTGCGGCAAAACAACTATAATAAAAACTCTTCAGTACTTTTTCAAAGGGTCAAACACCAGTGGTGCTTTGGGTATTGATGATTTTAATAAGAGTATTATTATCGGAAAAAAGCCTCCGGAAATTACATTTGTATTAACAATTCAATCTTCAAAGCATGAGAAAGTTCAAGATAAGGCTGTTGTAGCGAGTTGGTTGACAAAACTGGTTTCACCATGGGAAGCTACATTGACATACAAGTTCTTTTTGCCGGAAGCAGACCAGAAAAGATATGCAGAAGATATCGGAAAGATACAAGATGATGACGATCAGTGCAGTAAAAAGTGGACTGTTCTTGAAAGGTATTTGAAAAAATATACATCGAGAATCTATGGAGGAAATTATGAAAGTAAGAATCGGGCAGAGCAAGAGTATTTAGATAAGTTCCACTGTGAAATACTTGATGCACTTCGAGATGTAGAAAGCAAAATGTTCACAGGGCGAAATGCTCTACTTAAGCAAGTTTTAAACTTTTTTATTGATTCGGATCTGGTTGAAAAAGGGGAAGCTGAAAGAGAAGCGCTACTAGTCCAGCGTAATCAGACGTTTGAGTCAACATCAAGCAGTCTTGTTGCTAATATGATTGAACGTGTATCTGTAAGCAAAATCTTTGAGCTTGCAGAGCAGACGGGTGCTGCTGTTGGCGGACGTCCAACACTAGGTGGCGAACTTGATGAGAGTGATGTACTTTCTGTGCTGAAGCTAATGATCAAAAAGGAAACTGGTATTGAAGTTCCTGTCGTGAATAATGGTATGGGGTACAATAACCTAATCTACATATCTTTGTTGCTCTCGAAGTTTAAAATGCTGGTATCCGCTGAATTGGGAGAAAACGCTAAAATATTTCCTATGCTCTTAATTGAGGAGCCGGAGGCTCATCTTCATCCTGCATTGCAATATAGCTTTCTGCGATTTTTGAAAGATGAGATAGATAAGCACGAAATAAGCCGTCAAATTTTCATTACCACGCATTCAACACACATAACGGCAGCAGTAGGATTAGACCCTATAATTTGTATGAATATTAATGCACTCGGGAACGTGGTGCCAGCGTATCCAGGCAAAGTTTTCTCCGACACAGCCGATGATCAAGCCTCAAAGAAATATATCGCTAGATATCTGGATGCAACAAAATCTACTATGCTGTTTTCAAAGGCGGTATTGTTCGGGGAAGGGCTTGCAGAACAGATTCTTTTACCGACTTTAGCAGAGTACGCCTGTAGAAGTCTTGACAGGAGTCATGTATCAATGGTTCGAGTTGATGCCTTAACATTCAAACATTTTATCAAGATCTTTGGAGCAGGGATACAAGAAGATAAAAAAAAGTACGCTGTAAGTAGAAGAGTTGCCTGCATTATTGATAGTGACCCATCAAGAATATTACACGAAGCTTCTGCTGGCAAGGAAAGAAGATGGAAAAAATGTTATCCATTCGAGCTTGATGTAGAGCCAGAATTATACGAATATAAAGGGATTTCTGGTGCAGTAACTAACTTGCTGGCTTCGGTGCAAGGTTGCGATAATGTGAATATTTATTATAGTCGTACGGGTAAAGGGAAAACATTCGAGTATGATTTGGCTTTTGTGAATAGCGATTCTTCTTTAATTTTTGACGGAACAATCGAGATAACTGACTTTGATGGCCTTGATAGATCAACATGGGAGGCAGAAGAGAAAGTAAAGGCACAAAAGGCGGCATCCTACTTATCCTATGTTGAAGAAGGAAAGGGGGAACCCGCATTCAACCTTGCTGAAAAGCTAAAAGAGAATCTGAAAGCCCAACCTCGGACGCTCTTTAACTTACCAGCCCATATAAAAGACGCTTTAAAGTGGGTTTGCTACGATGCGGAAGAAGAGGAAGTACGCGATGCTCAATGAAGGAATTGAAATTATCACTTCTGACCATCTGTTGTCGGATGTTGATCAACCTTTTAAAGTGTTTGCAGGCCCAGGAGCAGGAAAAACATTTTGGTTGATTAATAATATAAGGAATATACTTAAGAATTCAACAAGACTACTCTCTGCTTCAAAAATTTCTTGCATTACGTATACAAATGTTGCGGTTGAAGAAATCCAAACACGCCTTGATATGACAGGGGATCGTGTTGACGTCTCTACCATCCACAGTTTCTTATACAATTGTTTGGTCAAGCCGTATGTAAATCTCCTTAAATATGAAGATAGAAGTTGTCTCGTAAACATAGAGCAACTTAGTGGGCATGATGACCATATACCGAGTGTAGGTAGAATATTAGGCAATAGGCAGATGAGTGCAATTGTTTTGAAGAATAGAATTGATAATAAGGAATTGCAAAGTGTTTTGTTATCGCTTGAATGGTGCTTAAATGGCGATGACCTAGTTCTACAACCTCGAAATGAATGGCAAAGAAAAAAGTATAAGAAACTAATAGCTACAGGTTTCTTTAGAACATATAAAGCCATGTTTTGGAACGATGGCACCATTCATCACGATGACGTGTTATTCTTTTCATATGAGATATTAAAAAACTTCCCATTGATCCGTAGTTTTATAGCTTCAAGATATCCTTACATTCTTATTGATGAATTTCAAGACACTCATCCAGTACAAACAAAAATCCTTAAGTGGATATCCGAAGCAGGAGCTATTATTGGAGTAATTGGAGATCCTGCGCAATCAATATTTAAATTCCAAGGAGCTTCAAGAACTGATTTTCTTGAGTTCAGTCTACCGGAGCAGAAGAACTATGCGATAAAGCATAATAGAAGAAGTACCCGAAACATTGTTAACATTCTAAATAATGTAAGAGGAATGGATGAAGTTGTTCAGGAATGTCATAGAAAAATTGATGGAAGCGAAGTTTGTCTTATCATTAATAAAAGTGTCGAAGGAATAATAGAGAAGTTTAATTTGGAAAGAGCACGTTTGGGAATGACTGGGGATAGCTGTATTGTTTCTCGTCGAAATGATTGTGTAGCAAAGCTTAAGAATTGTGCTGCTAATTGTAATATGTCTATTTGGAGTGACTTTTCTGAAGTAGACAGTAAGCGACAACGATTTATTGAAATCATTTTGTCGGCACAAGAATATGCAAATAATTCGATGCATGAAACAGCCGTTAAAGAAATTATGAAGGTATTTAAAACGGGCAAGGACGGGGCGCTAAAAGATCCATTTACAGCATGTTCTTTTGAAATTAGTAATTTGTTCAAAAGAAGTATGGCAGTTTCCTTATTAGAATACTTAATAAATAGAAGAGACGAGAATGTAGCAAAGAATATCCTTACATTTTATAACGATTTAATTAGCGTCTTTAGCGGAATTGGAGTTACTCTAAAAAGGGTCGGCGCAGGAGGCTTTAAGACGTTTGCACAGACTGCCAATGTGAACGATTTAGTTCTCGGTCTAAAGCTTGGAGAAGAAAAGTATAGCAATATTCGTACTATTCACAAGGCAAAGGGAACAGAATTTCAATCAGTTCTTGTATATTTTGAGGATAACAAAGACATTCAGCATTTACTCAATCCTGATGTTAAAAATGAAGAAGATGATTGCAGACTATATTACGTTGCATTGAGCCGTGCTGAAGATTATTTATGTATAGCTACAGATGAACTATCTCAAGAAAAAATTGATGCTTTACAAAAACTAAATATAAAGTTGGTTGGATAATTAGGGCATCCTCAGCGACGCGGAAACCGTTATAAAAAAAGCAACAGCGGCCTATTCGTGGTATAATAGATACAAGGGTGGGTACTTGATAAAAACCGCAAAAAACCGTGCACGGGAGGCTGCCGCATGTATCGAAAACAGGACCGGGAACAGGTGCGTATTGATGATTTCATTCCACCGTTCGGGGGCAAGCTGCTGGCGGACAACCGCTGGGTCAAACTGGCACGGGCCATCCCGTGGGAACGGATTGAAGAGCGATATACCGCGAGATTTGGGAAATGCGGCAATGTTGCGTATCCCTTGCAGGTTGCGCTGGGCGCGTTGATCATCAAGGAGAAGTTCGGCTTCAGCGACGAGGAAACGGTGGACAACATCAGCGAGAACAATTATATGCAGTATTTCATCGGGTACACGGAGTTCCGTTCCGACCAGCCTTTCGCTCCGTCACTGATGGTGGAGTTTCGCAAGCGGATTGATATGGCCGAAAGCCAGAAGATCATTGACGAGATGGATGAAGAGAGCCGGAAGGACGATCCACCCCAAAACGGGGAGGAAAACCGTGGAACGCTGATGATCGACGCGACGTGCGCGCCATCGGACATCCGGTATCCTACCGATCTGAGCCTGCTCAACGAAGGGCGGGAGAAACTGGAAAGCATCATTGATACACTGTGGAAAGCGCTTGAGAACAAAAGCGAGGGGAAGCCGAGAACGTATCGGAAGAATACCAGAAAAGCGTTTTTGACCATAGAGAAGCAACGAAAACACCGGACAAAAACCCTGCGCAAAGCGATAGGCAAACAACTGCGTTTCATCCGGCGTGATCTTGGGATTATCCGGCGGCTCAGTGCAGCGGGGAATTCGCTGGATGAGCTGTCTGCCAGACAATACCGAAACCTTCTTGTTATTATGGAAGTCTACCGTCAACAGCTCAAAATGTATGAGAACAAGACGCATTAGATAGAGGAACGCATCGTCAGTATCTCACAGCCTCATGTGCGTCCGATCGTGTGGGGAAAGGCGTCTGCCGAGGTTGAGTTTGGCGCCAAGGTTGCGGTCAGCCGGGTGAAGGATTGCTTCCGGATCGAGACACTGAGCTGGAATAACTTCAACGAAGGTACGGAATTCATAACAGCGATTGAGCGATATCGTAAACGGTACGGATGCTATCCGGCAGTGGCACTGGCAGATAAGCTCTTCCGCAACCGTACGAACCTTGCGTACTGCAAAGAACATGGCATCCGGCTTTCGGGACCACGGTTAGGCCGCCCCGGGCCTGCTGCGAAGGAAGACCGAAGGATCGCTCGGATGGACAGCGCTGCCCGTAACGTGATTGAAAGTCCATTCGGCATAGGCAAACGCCGCTATGGATTGGACAGGATCATGGCAAAGCTTTGCGGCACGTCGGAATCCGTGATTGCCATGCAATTCCTGCTGCTGAACCTGGATTGCAGGGTTCGGGCTTTGGTGTATTTTTTGATTCGCTGCTTACAAAGGGTGTTGAAGCGTTTTTCCCAGGCTTTGAGTGCTCGAAACGTTGCTGTAATTTGGGGTTGCTGAGGATGCCCTAATTGCAGTTCATTACAGAACATTGGATGACGTGCATTCCACATACACGCTGCCGTCCTTGCGGCGGGTCAGCTTGGCTTTGTTGCCTTCGCCGTCCTCCAGTGCCATTTTCCCCAGATCGTTGAGCATGAGAAAGTTCACCACGTCGCTTTCGACAAAGCCAACCCAGTGCTTGCGGTCGCGTTTTTCCTTGGCTGGCGTATCGCTCGTCATTTCTTCGATGGTTTTGTGCTGGCCGTTCATACAGTTCCGCTCCTTTCACAGGGAAGTATCGTATCCCAAACAATAGAAAAAAGCAATACAGAGGGGTCCGCAAACCATATCGTATTCCATCTTTCTGACGGGCGATCCATTGAAAAGGTCTGGAAAGACCGCGCATGCTCCGACGGTTGGACCGATAATATGCGGACGAAGACAAAGATGACTAGATGCTATACCCAAAAACGTTGTCGCATACAAGAACAATACTTGTTGCGGATTTAGAGCTGAATACAAGATAGGTGCTCAGCTTTGGTCTTGCGACAATCACCAAATTACGGTATATCCTGCCAAACAAGCATGCGACCGCTAGTGCTTATGGGAATAATACATTGGATTTTGGAAAATCTCCTCCAGCACAAGCATTGCGCCCCCCTGAAGGGACATATCACGGTTCTGATCAAACAATACGCTGTCGTTCCAAGAGAAATTGCGTGCGGAGAGGCGGTTGAGGTGATGATACAGGCGATCCTTGATAAGATCGTCCTTATTGGAAATATGATTCGTGATAATAATGCGGTTTGGATTGAAAATCATAAACAAATTGATGATCCCGATCGCTAGATACTTGATGGCTTGATCGACAACCTGAAAACAACATTCATTTCCCGCTTGCGCGGCATCAACGATGCTTTGACCGTTCAATTTGCCTGTATATCCGCCTCGCGCAACCACCTCGCGGATGATTGCCGTTTCCGAGGCCAGCTGCTCCAAACATCCCCGCCCGCCGCAGGAGCATTCTGGTCCGTTAATATCCAGAATCATATGTCCGATTTCGCCTGCAGAGCTTTCGCCGTTTCCGTAAAACAACTCGCCATTGTGTACGATGCCCACGCCGATTCCCGTGCCGACTTGCATATAGATCACATCGCTATCCGCCCGGTCGGATGCCAGGCTTCCAGCAAACGCGGCACACCGGACACGTTCTTCAACGATAACAGGAATCGGAAGTTTGTTTGACAGTATTCGTTCCAGCGGAACATCGTGGAAATCGAAAAGATTGGAATAACGGAGTATTTTTGTCTGATGCACGACGTTACCCGAAATGCCTATGCCGATGCCGAAAATCCTCTTATCTTTGTTGGCGGCCAGAATTTCTTCAAGAAACTCAACCAGCGTAGATAGGAATTCCTGCGGCTGTGCCGGATCGCGCGTGTAACGCTCGCAGATGGTTCCGCTCAAATCAAACGTTGCGGCAACGAAGTGCCGCTTAGTAATATCGACGCCGATCGAATACCCTCCTTCCGGATACAGCGTATACAGAGACGGTTTGCGCCCGCCGTGGGATTCCGCGTTTCCAGTACATTGCACAATGCATTCATTTGTCAGGCGCTCGACCAGCCTCGAGATTGTCGGCGCGCTCATGTGAAGCTGCTGCGCCAGATCAACACGGGTAATCGGTCCGTCGTTTTTGATGAGGCGCAGAACCTGGCTCAGGGAATGGTCAATCGGCTTTTTCTGGCTTTTTCCGTACATTCCTTAATCCTCATATCCTTTTTAGGATTTGTGATAGCTTTCGTAAAGCTTTTTCACAGCCCAAAACGCTTGTTTAGGTTTTCGATACTCGTTGAGAATTCCCTTGTTGTTAAAACTACGGGCACGGGTGGCGTCGTTTTGTTTGCAGGTGCGCGCGTCACAAAATTGCCAGATGAACATACCCGCAGCCTTTTCCCTGAGGAACAAATCTGTTGCATATTCCACAACGGTGCTTTGATACTGTTCGCTCCATTTGCGTGGCTCAAAGCCGCGATCCCCATAAATCCCTGCCGCGCCATATTCGGAGATAATCATGGGGTGATCGGAAACGCCGTCCGCCTTCATTTTATTTCGAAGCGCGGCAAGAAACTGGTTCCAATCCTCCGGCGTACCGGAATACCAACCGAAATACTGATTGATGCAGACCAGATCAACGAGTTGATAACAGATATCCGTCAGAGGTTCGCAGGTAGCATAGGTAATCAGCCGGGAACGATCCACAGCGCGCACTTTGTCTGCGAGTAATTTGACCATGGCGTGTCCGGCCTCCGTGCGCGTATCACATTCGTTGAGCAGGCTCCAGATGATTACGGAAGGCCGGTTGAAGTCGCGCTCAACCATCTCGGTGACCATGGATGCGGCGCGGCGGATGACCGTTTCGTTAGCCAGCTGTTCTTCGGAAAAATTTGACATCGGAATTTCATCCCATACGAGAATGCCGAACTGGTCGCACAAGTCTAAAAACGCTTCGCCGGGCGTATGGTGGCTGTTGCGGACGGAATTGCAGCCCATTTTCCGCAGGATTTCCACATCCTGCCTTAACAATTTGTCCGGAAAAGCAAAGCCCCAGTCCGGGTGTTCCTCGTGACGGTTCACACCGCAGAGCGTAACCGGCCGATTGTTGACGTACACAGCACCGTCCGCCTTGGATACGGTTCTGAAACCCGTACGCTCCGTGTAATCGTCCTGCCCGGCGTCTAGCGTAAACGAATACAGGCACGGATGATCCATATCCCAGAGTTCCACATTCTCCAGAATGATGGATCCCAGTTCCAGCGTGTTTTGTCCGGGCTGCAAGGTAACCTGCTTGGAAAACAACTGCTGATTCTGACCTGTCCTGATGATGAGCTCAGTTTCCATTGCGTTTGGCGAATAGCTGTAAATATCGGCAACGGGCTTTAATTCTACCCGCTGTTCGCTCAAGGTATAACCAAGATGGAAGTGCTCTACAAAAAGCTTTTCTAGCGGAAACAGTTCCACATCGCGGATAATACCGCCGTAGTGAAACCAGTCCGTTCTCGCTTGGGGGATGGTATCAATTTGGTTATGTACATTATTCACACGCAGCACCAAGTTATGTTCGCCCGGCGTTACATCGTGTAAAAATACATGAAACGGAAGAAAGCCGCCATAATGGCGGGCTATTTCTTTGCCGTCGAAATAAACAGTCGTCTCGTGGGCTACGGCGTTAAATTTAAGCGCAATATTGCCACCTTGCACAGAAAACAAGCGCCGGTACCATACATCGCCTTCATAATGGTAGTAACTCAGTTCATTGTTAAAACATGAGGGGATCATCATATAATCGGCATTCTCCGGAAAATCCACGCTCCAGTTTCCCCGTTCGCCCCGGCTCTCCGGGTCCGCCGACATTTGCCACAGACCATTTAGCGTTACGACTTTCAGCCGGTTCCGTGTTTCGAACAATCGCGCCATACTTGCCCTCCTATTTGCGTTCACTATTTTTTATATAGTGTAAGTTAATATACTAATTCTACAACCTAAAATTGCTGAAAGTCAAGTCAAAATTGGCATAAATATTATAAATTCACCGCAAATAGGCAATATTAACCCAATATTCCTGATTCAATCTTGTTGACATCTCCAAATATCCATGGTAATATGTGAATATACTTTTTAACGTAGATTAACAAATAGATAAAATAAGAAGTATAGAGGGCGAGAAAAGTGACCTGGATCGACTGCAATGTAAAACTGGGGAGATTGCTTGGCGATGTTTCCGTACAGGGATGCGTCAGCAAAGAAGAACTCCTGCATACTATGAGAGCCTGCAAAGTGGACAGAGCGATCTGCCATATGCTCAATACACCGCGGGAAACAGTTTTGCGCCGCACCATGTCCGAGTGTACCGTGGAGGGGTCTCCGATTTTTTATTTCACGCGCACAACCGTACCCGGCTTGCAGATCCGAATCTACCGGAAGAGCGTTCCAGGCCATTTCC
>ERZ795057.3794-NODE-3794-length-10019-cov-6.163288_pt1 | contig 10019 bp, 11 predicted proteins | sample MGYA00375141_ERZ795057 | MGnify/ENA primary metagenome ERZ795057 (study PRJEB30186, sample SAMN05720163) | activated sludge metagenome | isolation source: Anaerobic digester | place: Hong Kong | collected 2015-01-26 ... | reverse complement strand
GGTGAAGCAAACATCTCCAAAATCTCTTCCTGGAATCTAATTATAAAGGATTAGAAACAACATTTCAACGTTCATTCGTTATATCTTGCATTCGTTTCATGAACAGAACAATGACTTTTTCTCCGTTATGAACTCACATACAGCTCACCCCTTCAAATCAATATCCGTTTTCTTTTTTGCTGCATCATATTGTTCATTCAACCATGTAAGATAATCCTCAGCTTTGTCTGGGTCAGATTTCACTCTATCTTTCCATTCAGTTGATGCCTGTATAAACTTGTGAAGATCCTCTTCCCGCTTCTTGCGACGTGCTGAATAATCTCGCTCCAATCTGTTTCTTTTCATATTATATATTTTGTGGTGGAGCTTTTTGGTTTTATCCAATCTGATTTTGCTCCAGTAATTAATATAAGCCCTATACTCGCTGCATGTTTTCCCATCATCTAAAAAAACGTTATTACAGTATTGAGCATCAGATCTTGCAGGCACGAAGTATTTATGGCAATTCGGACACACTTTAATGGCGTAGCTGCATTTGACCATATCAAACAGTAAATAATCCAATATGTCTTTCATATGCGAAAAGTCATATTGAGATATTATATTGATATCAACATCTTTGGTTTCTTCATGAAAGTCACGACGCCTTGAGTTCTTCTTTTTTCTCTTTTCTAACGGTTCGCTCTTTTCTATACGTACTGTCCTTTTGCTTCTCGATTGGATTATTGTGCTTAAGCTTTGTCTTGTGCTGAGACTTAACTCGCAGGAATTATCATTACGACTATTACGACCAAATTGAATGCTTGTGCTTACACTTTGTCTTGCGTTGAAACTTAACTTGTAGTAATTAACATTCTGCCCATATTTGTAATAATATTCCATAAACCTTTGATTACTAGACAAGCCTTTTCTGTTAATGAATACCTTTTCCACAAAGACAAGCATCTTGTCGTAATCGATTAAATCGAGTTCGCTCTTCATCAATTTTATTACATAGTCGATTTCTTCAGGCGTTTCATTTCCACCAAGGTCTTCAGGGCATAGATCGTCATGGTCTTTAGGGCTTATCGTATCTCCATTGATTATACCATAGAGTTTACCTGCCATAGATAAATAATCTTTATTTAGATAATCCATTACCAAGTCATAGGACTTAACTCGATGGTTTAGATAGTATTGACCGTGCTCATCAGGCTTTGCATCTTTACTATAAACCCTCCATAATTTGTCCGAACCCTTTGGAACTATGTACTGAATATTTATTTCTTTTCCGTTGTTAAAAGGAAAGGTTTGAATTTCCATACTGACCTCCAAAATGTATGTTTTGTTGTTGGGTTATATTTTTTATTAGTTATGAACCCTACACCAGAGAATGCTCAAAACCCATTGTATTAGAGCTGAAATCGCGATATGATGGCAATCGTAATCACAAGCTGTTGTTGATTACTAAAATATATTATACCACAACATATTGAAGTAAACAACATTGGCAAGGTGATTTTATGAAATTAACTAGCAACGAAAAACGATCTATGGAAGGAGTGATTACATGTTTGAAATCCCGCAGATGGTAACGATCGCCGAAGCAGCTCGTATTACAAGGTTAGCTAAGCATTTCATCAGACAGCTCTGTCTCACAAATCAAATTGTGTTTGTAAAGGCAGGGTCGAAATACCTGGTGAATCTTGATAAATTGATCGATTACCTTAATAACCCACCAGGCAATGATCTGGAGACCGAGAAGACTATCATTCGAAAGATAGGGTGATACAAAAGAGTAGACGTAGACCATCAATAGCATAGGTTGAGTGCAAAATCAAATTACTTCAACAGCAAATTAGGACTTAGGAGAGTTGATCTATGGTTAACAAAAAACACAATACAGGCAAATATTCGAAACAAAAAAATAGAGAGGTGCACTATGTCAAAATATCAACTGACTAAAGCTGAAAGAGAAACAATAATTACATATGACGAAGAAGGGATTATGGCAACGATTTATACATGCCATAAACCATTGAAACGGAAATTGGAATCATGCTGTGCAAAAAACAAAGGTTTTAAACTTGTCTCATGGGATGAATATAGTTCAACCTATGAAATACCCAAGCAATATGTATCAATAAGGTGTCCAAAGGTAATTTCCGATGAAAAGCGTGCCGAAATGGCAAATCAAGCAAGAAGACAATTCACGAAGCAAAAAATGATTGCGGGTCCGCAAGTCTAATCATTAAAAAATAGGGTTATTACCATCATAGTTTTTTAGCTGATTGTTTGCTCTTAAAATATAAATCTAATAAAGAAGATGTAATGCAGTGACAGATTCATTTTTCTCATTACATCTTTTGTTATTTTATAGAATTGCATTAAAGATTATTAATAATTGTAACGCATAAGAAACGCTCAATATAGATATTAAATTAACTTGCCGCTACCTCATATAAATACCGCTTAGTTGGTTTTTACCGATATGTACCCCCCGATATTTCGATTATTTTTTGTATCTTACGATAGTTTTGACAAAATCTCTGAATATATGTTCCAAATCTCGACCTTTACCTATGTGAGCCGATCATCGTCGACTCAACATTGAATAAAGGGGAAATTTTCTATGCTGGAAAAACCAACGATGCTGACAATTAAAGAGACCGCCAAAGAGCTAAACCTATCAGAGCACTATATTCGGCAACTGTGCAAATCTGGGAAAATCGTCAGTGTTAAAGCAGGAGTCAAAAATCTTATCAATTTGCAAAAGACAATCGAATACTTCAATAACCCCACAGGAAGCGAAAATACCGCTCCACCAGATGATTCAGGCAAAATACGCAGAGTTAACTAATAGCAAAGCTCAACCACTAAATGAGTTTATTTTAATAGTGTAACATCTGCCCCGTTTTTAAATACATAGGAGGATACAGTTTTGGCTAAGATTGAACAATGTGAAAATTCTATACATATACCTGAAGACACAATCGTTACATTAACAAAAACAGGAGAAACTACTGAATTAGGATATTCATCTTTTAAATCAAGAGGAAGTCCTACTACTAGAGTTAGCAAAAATCAATACATAATTAACTACACTGGTGAATTATGTGAATACAAACATACATCTAACAGATCTCAGAATTATAAATCATTCAATCGTTCATTAGCTCATGCCAGGAGAATGATAAACCTTAATGTCACAAACCTTTCACAATGCAGATGGGTTACTCTGACATACCATGAAAATATGATGGACTCTGGACGTCTTACAAAAAATATAAATAAGTTTCATGAGAAGTGCAGGAATAAATATGGACAATACAAATACATCGAAGCTGTTGAAGCACAAGAACGTGGAGCATGGCATTTTCATATAATAATGATTTTTGATCAAAAAGCAACAGCGCCATTCATTCCAATAGATGTACTTAAAAAGAAATGGAAACACGGAGATGTAACAATAAAGAGTATAAATAACCCATACGATCTTAGTCTTTATCTGACAACGTGTGTAGGAGATGTACCTTTAGATGAATATACTGGACCAGTAGATAAAAAAAAGATTAAAACTGTAACTGTTGATGGTCAGTTAAAACAGTATGTAAAAGGAGCTCGAATTCATCTGTACCCTGCGGGATTTAATAACTTCCGTTACAGCACAGGACTAAAAAGACCTGTTAAAGAGTATATGACATATGGGGAAGCTAAGAAACGACTAAAGGACTCGACTCCAGTGTACAGCCTGTCTTTGAAAATAACTGATGACGAACATAATTTTACAGGCTATGTAAAACATGATACCTATATAAGTAAAAAAGGCTATAAATGCTATGCAGCATATGAGCGAGAACAGGATTATAAATATAAACAAATACAAGATAGTGATTACGATGATCAAAGTGAGCCCTAGAAGATAGTATAGGATTATTATCGAGTGTTTCGTTTATATACAGACGAGTTTAGACATACATTAAGGTAAAAACTCCGAATATATTCATATAAATATGTCCTTTACTATTGTAAGTGGTTTCTTTGAAGTGATATAAGTGAGAGTCTTATTTTGAAACAGAAAAGTATTAATTTTTACAGATTTAAACACAAGCATATATAAATCAGTATGTACTAATTTCGATCTTAACTGTAATTATGAGAATTAAAAAAGGCAGGTCATGAGCCTGCCTTTGCGTGAATTCAATTGTCTCATTACGCTACTTTTTTTTAATTATAAGCCCAACTAAAAATGCAGTTGCAGCAAGTCCCAACCATCCGAAAGCTAAGACCTCCTTGCCTAATGATTGATAATAATAGTCTTCAGCCATACTGTTTCCAAATACATATGACATCGAAACTAAATGAGTACCGTGAATAAAACTCATGATTGAAAATATAAGTGCTAAGCCACCCGCTATTACATATGGAAGTCTGTCTATAAGTAGCTTAAAACTCACCTTATTTGTCTGAGGTTTTGCAATAGTAGATATTGGATAACTAATAGGGCTTTCAAGTGCATTACCGCATTTCCTACAGAAACTACTGCCCTCTGGGTTCTGTGTTCCACATTTGTCACAAATCATATTGGGGATCCTCCTTGTAATTTTCTATTCCTGATGTAGTATCGATTATGGCTTAGCTTTCATAGATGATCCTTTTTTCTTTAAAAACAATCCCATTGTCAACAACACAACAGCAATACCAAAAATAATCCACACTATTGCTTCACCATACTCACGTAGGAATCGAATTATTCCGACCTTTAAAAATTCACCCTGTGATAACCATATTTCTAGAACGGCACCAACTGTATTATCGTTGTATAGATATATCGCCAATGCTGTGCCGCAGATCCCAAGTATCGCAGAAGATAAGAACAAAAGCACATGCTTCTGTTTCATCTTATTTATTAAAATACTCTTTTTCGTTATCTCATTGGATGGTAATACTTCATCGTTGGTAAAATGAGTTCCACATTTTACACAGAAACTACTTCCATCTAGAATCTCTTTGCCGCATTTTCCACAATAAGCCATTTCAATCACCATACTCCTCAGTAATAATCGTCACAGGTTTTCCTTTTAGGCAGGATCTATTTCTTTTTACGATGCGATCTAATAACGAGATTAAACTAACCAAATGAGAAACAAAGACACCCATACCTTGATTATATGCTTCTACTATGGAATCATTTTTGCTACTCCATCGTACGCTTAAATATGGTTTAACTCCTTACTGTAATCTGACATGAAAGCAATTAGCACTTTGTTGAATTTTCGTTTATTAGCTTCAAGAAATATTCTATATATGTATTCTGCATACTCTTCGCTTGTATTTTGATTATGAAAGTGAAACTTCAATTGTTGATTCTTTTGCATTCCCTTAACTCCTTTTCTTAATCTGCAACGGTTGTCTTATGAATTTCTCATAATAGCTATTTTATAATCCACGATATATACACATCAAACGTCCTTCTGCAATTATAACAGTAACTGTGCCCACTGTAACTGTCATTTTTTGCAACAATAACACTAATGAAATTACCACCACACTCTTTTCCACAGTAGGGACAGATTTCTTTAAAATCAATTGATCCTCCTACCTTACCTGTTTCTCCACTTGTGATTATACAGCCAGAACAACCAGCTACTTGGTACGATTTTGTCTTAGTAGAACTCTTTGAGGTAACTTGGCTTGTCTTCATTGATGAAGAGGTTTCAGGATTACATCCACTACATCCTGGCAAGATAAATAAGGCAAGTACTAAAAGTAATGAAACGATTTTTATAAAGTTTTTCATCTTTGTTCCTCCTAATAATTATTATTTAATTGACTCCATACACAAAAACTTTCTTTCCAGAGTGTCGTAACTCAATGATTCTCCTTGATCATTTTCTAAGCTCGGACACTGTTAACGGTGAACTGTTATTAAGTATGTGAACATATCAATGCAATCCTTTCCAAATTAATAACCAGATTATAGGACATATAGTCCTATTTGTCAATAGGCCATATTGTCCTTTGCTAAAATATTGTTTGGTGATGATTAATGAAACTTCGAATCAGAGACATACGTGAAGACAATGACCTGACGCAAATGCAAATAGCACAATACCTAATGTGTGATCAATCCCTCTATTCCAAATATGAACGTGGGGAGAGAGATATCCCTTTGGCTTTAATTATAAAATTAGCCGATTATTATCATACCAGCGTAGACTATCTTATTGGTAGAGCCGACCTGAAATAGATAATTTAGCCTTTTCTAATACTTGTTTATATGTCTTTATTTCTATACCTTGTACTTGATCAATACACTCCTTTGCTTCTTTAGTTAAGCTATTGCCAATAATCAGTGTAAATTTGGGAGAATCCATTTTTATACCATATTTGATAAATAATTGCTTCTTAATATCATCTTGTTGTAACATTTTTTTATAATATTGTAATTGAGCAATTCCTACTGTTACGGCTGAATGAAAGACTGGAATTTCCCTTATTGTTCGTACCAAATTAATATTTGACTTTTTTAATTCAACAATTTCCCAATCATCTCTAGTCAAATCATACAATGCAATATCCAATCTACGTTCTTCTTTTTTCTCGTTTTTACTCATGTTTTTAAATATTTTGGCTTGGCAAATGCATTCGTTGTATTCTACACCGAAAAATGTCTGGAAGTTTATTTCTAAATATTTTTCTAGTTGCTGTTCATTTGTATCGGGATTATTAATTAGTTCTTGAAACCTTTTTACTATATCCTCTTGCCTTATAAGCTTTTTCTTATAGACTTTTGCTAAAGACTCTTTAAATGTATCCAGTTCACGGCCTAAAATCTTCTCGCTATAATCAATATCCACTATAAAAACTTTTTGGCGAGTAAAAAAAACTGAATTTTTAATTACTAATTCATAATTAGAATTTATAAAAAATTCTATAAAGTCCCTACCATATATATAACATAAAGATGTTAGTTTTTTTATTATATCATACCCAAGCTTATTTGTTATGAATATCCGATTTTGTATCTCGAGTATTAAAAAATCTTGCAATTCTATATAGAGTTTTGCTTCTTCCCATTCTTCTTCAAATTTGGAATCTTCATATAATCCGAAATTGATACTATAGTTTTGATTAAAGTACTTATAATTTAACTTAAATGGGTTAAAAAGACTAAATGTAGAGTCAATTGTTTCCAACCCAGACCCTAGCAATATAGAAATAACTTCCAATGAAATAAAGTGCCTCTTTAGCATGCATATATTTGATAAAGATATATCTTTTAAGTATTGGTTATGTATATTATATATAGTAGAATAATATCTACTACCGACATCTGGACAAATACCTTTTACAAATCTACTAAGAAATATGGAATCAATTGTTGAAGCAAGTTCTATGAATTCTTTCGTATTTTCAATAGAGAAATCATTAAACTCATAAAAAATGGATACTTCATTAATGGGCTCTTGACCAGCATCTTTAATTTCTGGAACAATTTGAAACACTTCAATTAATGCAAAATATGCTTCTATCATCTGACGTTCTATTTGTAACAACATATATGGATCTCCGCATCCATATTCTTGCCTATATGCAATTATTATATCAGATAATTCTTGTCTAATCTCAATAGAATAATTTATAGAAACTTTGAATCCGACTTCAATATCATAATCGACAATTATATCATCAGTACCAAATAAAATCGAAAAATTTCTTTGACACTCCTCAACAGTTTTTGAAGAGGTAAAAATATCTTTTAATGTTTCCATTATATACTTCTCCTTTTCCCCTAATTTAATCATATCAATAGAAGAAATAAAATTACAAATTACTAAACTGATTTTTGAATAAAGCCTTTAATTATCTCTGTTATAAACATGTTGGCTTCTTGATTATGTTTACTATACAATATATCAAAAACACGCGCCAGTATCCTCTTTTGTTCGAAAGTGATGTTCGATTGCAGGTTTAAGGCCTTATATTTTGTGCTTGACTGTTGGTTGCCGATAAGAATATCAAGAGCCGTCACCAATTCAGAGTGGTTCACTTGTTCAGTTTCGCCTTTTGTTATTAGGGTTACTTCTGGCATAACAACGGTTGCGGTTGTTTCAACCTCACTCACCACCCCGCTATTAATGAGTTGGATAATTCGTTGAGCCTTCTTATCAGAACTCCTTTGATTTGAGATCTTCCTTATCTCACATGAGATTCCGTCAGCCCAAGATCGTAAATCAGTAATCAACGCAGAGTATGCAGCGTTCTTTTCAATCTCGTCTCGCCTGGCATTGGGTATAAGTCGGTCGGATAGAATATGTAGTTCGCCAAGCAACCATCCGTTAAATCGTTCGTCTTTGAAAATATAATTTAAAGTTGTTTTATCGCCAATAAGTATATTCCCTTTTCTTACGCGGATTCCCTTTATGGCTTCGTCTTGTAGGGTGCCATAGAAACTCGTTTTTGCATACCAAAGATAGGCAATTGTTTCTCCGTTGTAAGTAAAATTTTTAGTTTCGATTTCAAAAATGTTATCTTCAAGTTTCCTAAGGCGGTCTGAGACGACAGTATCTCGATATGCTTTCGCAATAGGATTATAATTAGCACCATCGGAAACAAATATATTATAATTTGAAGGAGTAAACCCAAAAACCCTCAACTTAGATTTTATTATTTTACCCCACCCAAAAGCTTTATCAAAATCAATCGGCGCAACCTGCTCAAGATACTCCTGCACCTTACCAACTTCTAAAATATCGTCAGTATCTTCAACCCCTGTCATTATTACATTGAAGTAGTGCTTTGTACGTGCCTCTTGTTTCACATTTGTCGTGACGACATCTGTAATGAGTGAAAGCAAGTCTATATCAACATTTTCATTCAACATTCGCTCACGCAGGGTTTTGGCATCGAACTCTACTGTAGTACACTTTTCATCACCGAACGCAGAAGTCTCAAAAATGAGGCTTTGACAATAAGCCAGCCCCGCTAGGCGACCAATACCGCGAAATCCTCTTGCACTAGTGAACCGTTTAGGAGAGTGCCCGATGTCCAAAAGATATTGAATAGCGTTGTCTATGCCAATGCCAGTTCCGTTGTCAGATATTCTTATATACCGTTTCTCTTTGTTTATAGTAATATCTATTTGAGCTTTTTCCGATTTAATCAATTTTTCAGAAATGGCGATATCGATTGAATCGACAGCATTTTGTATGTATTCACGGTATATATCTATTGGACGCTCATACATTCCCGATGTCAAAGTTTCCAGTGTGAATTTTCCTATAGTAATTTCCATGTTATTCGACCTCTTTATGGTAGATTCTTTGCAACAAAGCGATAATTTCTTCAATTTTATCCAGAATAAGATCACCTGCTATCTCATCTTGATTCTGTTCGCGTAAGACTTCCCTTAACTGTTTTGATTTTTGATAAAGTCGGGTTTCAATTTTTCTCTCGTCACACTCCAGCCCCAAGCACATTATATTCCTCAACACAGTGTCTGAGATAGCATTTGCTGCCCTATACCGCAAAGCTATGTCTAAACTGCGGGTATCAAAAATTACTTTTTTAAGTTCTTTTTGCGCCTTGTATAGAGCATCAAACACATTTGTAGATAAATAAGGCTCCTTAATGAAGGCTCGGATAATATCGCTTATAAATGTTGCCCCTTGGATTGTTAACATCCCTTTAAGGCTGGAAAACTGGGTATGCTCCGATTGAATCACATAGCGAATAAGTTCGGAATACAACGGTGGGAACTCAACCTTAAAATATGTAAGTGCCTCGTTTCCAAGCATTTCAATGTTTCTTAAAATGTTTATTAAAGACAGGTTATGAATAAACAATTTGCGAAGTGTTGGAGTTTTAGCCCGAGAGTAGTTGCAAATCGAAAAATCGTTGTCTTTAATTAATTGTATATAACTTATGTTATCGTCTCCCAAGGAGCGGAAAAGTCTTTTCCATTCATTGATTCGGTTATGGTTTATTTTCCATTGTGCAAAGCGTTTTTTTCTATCCACCTTTGGTTCGTTGCTCCG
>ERZ795057.3791-NODE-3791-length-10031-cov-3.631716_pt1 | contig 10031 bp, 7 predicted proteins | sample MGYA00375141_ERZ795057 | MGnify/ENA primary metagenome ERZ795057 (study PRJEB30186, sample SAMN05720163) | activated sludge metagenome | isolation source: Anaerobic digester | place: Hong Kong | collected 2015-01-26 ... | reverse complement strand
AAGGACAAGGCCATGGATGAAGAAGCAGAAACAGGCAGACCTGCAAGCGACGAAAAAGAAGGAATTCCAAAAGAAGAAGAAAGAGACTGGAGCGAAGAAATTGAAAAATGCGAAGAGGGTTCAGTCTATTATCACTGGGCATACGGAAAGATGGAAGTCCTGGCAAAAGAAGGAGATTATATCTACATGAAGCTTATGGACAAAAAGGGATGCCGGCATGAATGGCTGACCAAGAACAATGCTGCGGTGGAAATTGACGAAAAAAAAGAAGAAGCCAAGGAATTTTCCCTGTTTTCCATAGGCAGATGGCTCTTCCCGGATATAGCGGATGTTGAGGTGATCGATCCGGAGAAAGCACATAGAAGTTTCATAAAGAATTGATAACAAAGAAAGGCTGTGCCGCAAAAGCGCAGCCATTCTTATAGGAGAGGCAAATATGACATACAGGATAGAGAAAAAAGTTATTGACAAATTTCTTGAAAACCAGTTTTATTACAGAGATTTCTGCGGAATGGCAGCAGGCATAGGAAGTTCCGCAAAGGGCCTGGAATACAAAAAAGCCCTGGGGATAAGCAGTGTAAAGACCGGCAGCCCCCTTACAGAGGGCTCTGTCTTTCATATGGCCTCGGTGGCAAAGCTTTTTACTGCCACGGGGATAATGTTGCTTCAGGAAAAGGGCATGCTGGATATAGATGAAAAACTGATCAGCTACATGCCCTGGTTCAAAATGGCCGATAAGAGATACGAAAAAATAACCATAAGGCAAATGCTCACCCATACATCGGCAATGCCCGATGTATCGGATTATCACTGGGAGCAGGCGCTCACAGAGGAAAAGGCCCTGAAGGATTATGCTCTTTCTCCGGAAGTTATAAATGCCCACCTGCTTCGGGATCCGCAAGAAGGCAAGTTCGCATACAGCAATATGGCCTATGATCTTCTGGGACTTCTTATAAAAGAGGTGTCGGGAGAAAGCTATGAGAATTTTATCGCAAATAACATATTCGGACCTGTCGGCATGAAGGAGTCCACACTGCTGACCATGGAAAGAAAAGACAGGGATAAAATGGCTGACCCTCATGATAAAAATGCAGACAAAAAATTTGAAGTACTGCCCCACTATCCTTACAATCGCAGTCATTCCCCCAGTTCCACATTGACATCCAATATGGATGATATGGCCAAATGGGCATCCGCATGGCTTTCGGGCAGATTCCCCAAGGTGGAGACAAAAGAAGAAATGTGGAAGGAATATGCCCTAGTAAGAAACAACGGGGAAAAAATGAGACTTGGGTGGTTTTCACGTAGTCAGTCGGGAAGGACCCTTTACGGACATGAGGGAATGGATGACGGCTTCAGAGCCAGTTTCTGGTTGTGTCCCGAAGAAGATTTGTTTATAATGATTTTTGCAAACATGTCAAAGGGCCCGGTCAAAAAAGTAAATAAGGAATTATTTGAATTGCTTATATCATAGGAGGATAAAAAATGGAAAAACTGATAATAGCAGCGGCAATATGCGGAGCAGAGGTCACAAAGGAGCATAATCCTGCAGTGCCCTACACTGTTTCGGAGATAGTAAGGGAAGCCAAGTCTGCATATGATGCGGGAGCGGCGGTGATACATCTTCATGTAAGAGAAGATGACGGCACACCCACACAGAGCAAGGAACGTTTTCAGGAGTGTGTGGAGGCGATCCTTAAGGAATGCCCCGATGCCATAATACAGCCTTCCACGGGCGGAGCGGTAGGAATGACTGATATGGAGAGGCTCCAGTCCACAGAGATAAGCCCGACTCCGGAGTTTGCCACACTGGACTGCGGCACATGCAACTTCGGCGGAGATGAGATATTCGTTAATACGGATAATACGATTTTCAATTTCGCTAAAACCATGAAAGAAAGAGGAATAAAGCCGGAACTGGAATGCTTTGACAAGGGCATGGTGGATATCGCAATGAAAGCACACAAAAAAGGCCTTCTGGAAGACCCCATGCATTTTGACTTCGTTCTGGGAGTGCAGATGACTGCCACGGTAAGAGATCTTGTATTCTGTGTGGGAAGCATACCTCCGGGCAGCACCTGGACAGGCACAGGGATAGGCAGATATGAATTTGAGATGGCCACGGCTTCCATAATAATGGGAGGACATGTAAGAGTCGGATTCGAAGACAATCTGTTTATTGAAAAAGGAGTTCTTGCCAGGAGCAACGGTCAGCTGGTGGAGAAAGTCGTAAAAATAGCAAAACTTCTCGGGAGAGAAATAGCAAGCCCCGATGAAGCCAGAAAAATACTGGGAATAAAAAAATAACTGCCTCGGCAGTTATTTTCTTTTTGACTCTTTGGGGGTCACACATATGCCCTTTGCCCTGCATACTATTATGGGTTCTTCCAGGGAATCTGCGGCGGAAGGGCTGATATCAGGTCTTGCTGCCACCACTTTCCTGGCTTCGAAAGACATTTTTCTTGATGTGTTGCCAAATTCGGTTATTTCGCCGTATGCTTCGATATAGTCACCGGCATATGTGGGTGCCAGAAACTCTACATCGTCATATCTAAGAAACAGACCTTCATCACCGTCGGCCTTTATAAGAAGTTCCGTTGCCACATCTCCGAACAGATGGACCATGTGGGCCCCGTCCACCAGACTGCCGCCGTAATGGGCATCCTTATGGGACATCCTCAGTCTTATAGTTGAAGTTATCTTTTCCATATCGATCTCCTTTTGTTAAGATTGTGAGCTTTCAGGTTTCATAATATAATTTTTGATTTGCAATTGCAAATCTTATTGTAAAAGGGTATGATAAAGCAAAGGTGAACCGATTTTGTTTCACCTGATAAGGAGTAGATATATAATGGAAAACCAATACGGAATGGCCAGAGTAAAAGAACCCAGGCAGGTACTGCCCACATCCGCCTGGCGCCTTGATAACAAAAGGGAAATATACCCCAACGAGATAAGGATAGCTCTTGAAAAAATACACATTGAAGGTACCAGTTTCAGGCAGATCTGCATGGAATCGGGAGATAACGATGAGCTTATCCGCAGCAAAATAATAGATATCGTCATAAGAAGGGGCAAACTGCACAATCCCGTTACGGATACCGGCGGGCTTCTTTACGGTACCGTGGAGGAGATAGGTACGGGATACAATAACGAAAAAAACCTGAAACCGGGAGACAAGGTCCTTTATAACGCTTCCCTTGCCTCAATACCAATTTATATAGGCAGGGTGAAAGAGATAGACAGAGCTTACAATCAGATAGAAGCCGAAGGCTATGCCATCGTTCATGACAAGGTGCCCGTGGTTCGGAAAGTGCCGGGAGTGCCTGTTGACCTTCTTCTTTATACTCTTAATGAGTCCGGTACCCTTTACAGGATAAGCAGCAATGCGGTGGGAAAGAAAAAGATACTTGTGGCAGGCAATAACCTGATGCTGAATCTTCTTTTCGGACACACCATCAGAAAAGCGGCGGGCCCGGAAGCTTCCATAATCAGCGTTCTTGACAAGAGCATAAATACAGTTGTAAGGGGGGAAAAGATAGACTGGCTGGTGAAACGCACCTTTGACGAGATACACTATCTGAACATCTTAAGACCCATGGAATGCATGGAGACCTTAAAAGCCGACGGCCTTTTCGATATGTCCGTGAACTGTGCCGATATTCCCGGAGCAGAGACCCTGAATGTGCTGGCCACCAGGAAGGGCGGGACAGTTTTTTTCGCAAATCTGATAAACAACTATAATATAGCCCTTTATATAACCGAGTCCGTGGCAAGGCACATGAACATAAAATGCGCGGAAGGATATCTTGAAGAGTATGATGAGTTTGATATGGAGCTGGTAAAGGAGCTTGCCCCATATTTTCAAGGAGCCACCGTGGAAGAGCACCGGGAGAAAAAGCACATAGGCGACGTAATTGATGATACGGAGCAGAAAAGAGCCCTGGCGGAAGACTTTATCAGCGAGAGCAGATCCATGGGTCTGGTGTTGCAGGAGATAATGAGTGTCGCCAAATATGACTGCAATGTCCTTATAAGCGGTGATACGGGAGTAGGAAAAGAAAAAGTAGCCAATATAATACAGAAAAACAGCAGAAGGAAGATGCATCCTTTTGTCAAAGTCAACTGTGCATCCATTTCGCCCAATCTTATGGAATCCGAGTTTTTCGGTTATGAGCCGGGATCGTTTACCGGTGCCAGCACCGGAGGAAAGAAAGGATATTTCGAAGTGGCCGACAACGGTATGGTTTTTCTTGATGAGATCGGTGAACTGCCCCCGGATATACAGGCAAAGCTTCTGAGAGTCATACAGGACGGGGAGTTTCTGAGGGTGGGAGGCACAAAACCCATAAAAACCAATGTGCGTATCATTTCGGCCACCAACAGAGATCTTGAAGAACTTATCGAAAAGAATCTTTTCAGGAGAGACCTTTATTACAGGCTCAATGTTTTCCCCATAAAGGTGCCGTCCCTTTCGGAAAGGAAGGAAGACATCCAGCCCCTTATAAACCATTTCATAAAACAGTACGGAGAGAAATTCGGCATATCCTGCGGCATAGATGAAGATGCTGCGGAATATCTTGAAAAATGCCAGTGGCCCGGCAATATAAGAGAACTGGAAAATGTCATACAGAGGCTTCTTATAAATGCCAGGGGCAGCAACATAAAGCTCATGGATGTCATGAAAGAAGTGCATGGAGATCTTTTCGAAAGCAGCAAAATCGAGTTCCCAAGCGATATTGGCGGTGAAATTGATGATGAAGGAGCAAAACTGAAGCTGGATATGCTGGTGGGGGACTTCGAAAAGCAGATTATCAGATATGCCTGTGAAAAATACGGCTCAACAAGGAAAGCAGCAAGGGCCATCGGCATCAGCCAGACCCAGCTGGTGCGCAAAAAAAACAAATACGGCATATGATGAACCAATATATGTTCACATCACAAAGCACGTGAACACCCAATGGCTCAAAAACCATGGACAAAAATTTTCGAAAAACCACAGAACCCTTGAAATCCAACGAAAAAATATCTTTTTTTGAACGTGTCTTATATGGCACGTTCTTTGCTGTGTTATAAGGTAAACAAAACTGTTAAAAAACCGGCATCAGACCGGTCAGAAGGAGGATAAAAAAATGCAGAAAAAAGGATGCCCATACGGAACACACAGAGTCATTTCACCAAAGGGAGTACTGCCGCAGCCGGCAGATGTCGTAGACAATGATATGGAGATCTATGACAATGAAGTTCTGATCGATGTACAGACACTTAATATCGATTCCGCCTCATTCACCGAAATAGAAAGAAGAGCCAACGGCGATATCGAAGAGATCAAAAAAACAATGAAAGCCATTGTAGAAAAAGCCGGCAAGCACAAGAACCCATGGACAGGTTCCGGCGGAATGCTGATAGGAACAGTCAAAGAGACAGGCGAAAATTATGTGGGAGACATAAAACCCGGCGACAAGATAGCAACGCTGGTATCTCTTTCCCTGACACCCCTCGTGATAGAGGAGATATACGATGTAAGACCCGAGATAGATCAGGTTGATATAAAGGGACAGGCAATACTTTTCCAGAGCGGCATATATGCAAAGCTTCCAGAAGACATGCCCGAAGGACTGGCACTTTCAGCGCTGGACGTGGCGGGAGCCCCGGCTCAGACCAGAAAACTGGTGCATGAAGGCGACACCGTACTTGTTATCGGCGGCGGCGGCAAGTCAGGGATGCTTTGTCTTTATGAAGCAAAGAAACAGGCAGGACCAAAGGGCAAAGTCATTTGTGCAGCTCATTCACAGAAATCCCTTGACAGGGCAAAGAGCCTGGATCTTGCAGACGAGTATTTCGCATCAGATGCAACGGATGCCGTTGGAATATACAACAAGATCATGGAGCTTACAGACGGCAAACTGGCGGATGTGGTAATAAACGTTGTAAACATAGAAAATACAGAAATGGGATCCATACTTGCCTGTAAGGATGACGGAGTAGTTTACTTCTTCTCCATGGCCACCAGTTTCACAAAGGCTGCTCTGGGGGCAGAGGGAGTAGGAAAAGATGTTACCATGATAGTAGGCAACGGCTACTGCAAGGGACATGCGGACGTGACCCTGGAAGACCTGAGAGAAAGCAAACCTTTGAGAGAAATGTTCCAGAAACTTTATGCATAATGACCGGACAGAAACAAAGCAGCAGTAAGAAGTAGAATTAAGAATCAAGACGAAACAAAACAGCAATAAGAATAATCCGAAAAATATTTTAAAAAACCGGAACAAAATAAAAACCAAACAAGAACAATAAAGGAGTAACAAAATGGCAACAAGAAAATGGAAAGACATACCACTTTTTAAAAATGTAACCGATGAACAGTGGAATGACTGGCACTGGCAGATAGCCAACAGACTGACCACCATCGAACAGATCGAGCAAGTGGTTAACCTGACAGATCAGGAAAAAGAAGACATAAGCAAGGTCATGGACGGCTTCAGAGTAGGCATAACCCCCTACTATTCGTCTTTGATGGATCCTGACGATCCCAGATGCCCCGTAAGGATGCAGGCTGTACCTGTTATGGCGGAAATGCATCATGACGAGGCTGACATGGCTGATCCTCTTCATGAAGATGAAGACTCACCGGCTCCGGGACTTACCCACAGATATCCGGACAGAGTACTGTTCCTCATAACGGACCAGTGTTCCATGTACTGCCGTCACTGTACAAGAAGAAGACTTGCCGGTGAAAAAGACGGTGAAAGAGGCATGGAAGATATAAATGCATGTATCGATTATATCAGAAAGACACCCCAGGTAAGAGACGTTCTTCTTTCCGGAGGCGACTGCCTTTGTGTTTCCGATGATACATTGGAATACATCATCAAAGAGCTGAGAAAGATAGACCATGTTGAAATAGTAAGACTTGGTTCAAGGACTCCTGTGGTAATGCCCATGAGGATAACAGACGATCTGGTAAACATGCTAAAGAAATATCATCCCATATGGTTAAACACTCATTTCAATCATCCCAAGGAAGTCACAGCAGATGCTGCGGAAGCATGCAGGAAACTGGCGGATGCAGGAATACCCCTGGGAAATCAGTCGGTACTTCTCAGAGGAGTAAATGACTGTCCGCATATCATGAGGGATCTTGTGCAAAAACTGGTAATGAACAGAGTAAGACCTTACTACATTTATCAGTGCGACCTTTCCATGGGGATCGGACATTTCAGGACTCCCGTATCAAAGGGAATAGAAATAATAGAAGGATTGAGAGGACACACATCCGGATATGCAGTTCCCACATTTGTAGTTGACGCTCCGGGAGGCGGCGGAAAAACTCCTGTTATGCCTCAGTATGTGATATCCCAGACACCGGATAAGGTGATACTCAGAAACTATGAGGGCGTAATAACTACTTATACAGAGCCCAAGCATCAGGAAGAAATGAAATGCACATGCGATTACTGCACAGGCAAGAAAGAGTATCATTATGAAGGAGTTGCAGGACTGGCACAGGGTGAGAGAATGTCCATGGAACCCCAGGGACTTCAAAGACACGAACGTAACAAGAAATAGGATCTCATACATATGGGACTTCTTAATCAGCTGAAAAACAAATACAGTGTAGTCTCCATCATAGGGATGGCTAAGAATGCAGGTAAGACAACGGCACTCAACTATATACTTGAAGAAGCAATGGATGAGGGTATGTGCCTTGGTGTTACATCCACAGGCAGAGACGGAGAAAGCACGGATCTGGTGACAGGAACGGAAAAGCCCCGGGTCTATCTCGAACAGGGCACCATCGTTTCAGTCCCCAAGGGACTTTATGATCTGGCGGAAGCAGGCCTTGAGATATTGCGCATGACAAAATACCGCACATCTTTGGGCCGGCTTATGTTGTGCCGTGTGGCAGAAAGCGGATATGTGCAGATCGCAGGTCCGGTGACCACGGCAGATCAGAAAAAGATGTGCAGTGAAATGAAAACGCTGGGTGCGGAAATGATAATGATCGACGGAGCCGTAGACAGAAAATCCATCGCGGCTCCCGATGCATCCGATGCGGTGATACTTGCCACGGGAGCGGTACTTTCAAGGAACATGAAAAAAGTCGTTCAGGAAACGGCTTACGTGGTGAGCATATGCTCACTGCCGCGACTTTCTGACCAAAAGACAAGAAAGCTGATTGAAGAAAACCAGGACAAAATAACTCTTATATCGGGTGATCGGGCAAAGACACTGGATCTTGTCACGGGGCTTAACAGCGGCAAATTTCTTCAGCAGGAAATGAACGATGAAACGGAATATATATACATGCCGGGAGCTTTCACAAAAAGTGTTATTGCAGACATGGGAAATGCGGAACTGAAAAAAACTCATTTTGTACTTAAAGATCCCATGAAAATATTCTTTGATGCCGTAAGCTGGCATCAGTTGATGAAAAAGGGAACAAAAGTGTCGGTGCTGGAAAACATAAAGGTGGCAGCCGTTACTGTGAACCCCGTTTCGCCGGCAGGATATTCTTTCGGACATGAAGATCTGAGAGAAGCCGTCAGCAAGGCCCTGCCTGAAATACCGGTTATCGATGTAAGGCTTTAAAAAAGGATATCATTTAGTCCCGGAGGATAAAAGTGATAAAAAGACTGGCAAATGTAAAAACCAGAACAAATACAGGCTTTGACCATGTCATGAATGAAATGGGGCCGCAGACTCCCTTCGGCATAAAAAGGCTGAAAGAACAGAAGCCTTTTTTCCCTGGAGAAGAAGCTTCCTTGCGAAGAGAACTTGACAGGATCGGGAGTCTCTTTGATATTGCCCGTGAAGATGAAAAATACATATCAAAGATATCCGACATATTTATGGATATGAAGGATGTGGAGTTTACAGTCGAACGTAGCAAAAGCAGCATACTGACTGTGGTGGAGATCTTCGAGATGAAATGCCTGCTCCTTAAAATGGAGCAGCTGTCTTCTCTTTTTCAAAAACAGAGCAAAAAGATACCCGACGAATTCATATTAAGCGATATAAGGATCCTTCTTGATGAATTGGATCCCAGAGGAGACAGACTAAACACATTTTATATTTATGAGGAATTTTCCAAAAAGCTGGCGGAACTGCGCAATGAAAAAAGGATGCTGGAAACAGGGGTCAGAAAAAGCCAGAAGGAAAGAAGAGAAAAACTTCACAGAGAAAAGGGCATAATGCTGACTCCAAAATTTGACTGTGTGGTTTCAAAGGCTGATACCGATGCCATCAGGACATTCGAGGCGGCTCCTGAACTGGAGAGATCATGCCAGGATATAATTTCTGTGACATTCCAGCTGGTAAGGACAGAAAAAGAAATAGAAACGATTGAAAAAACAGAAATGCTCACTGCTCAGATAGAAGAAGAAGAAGAGAAAATAAGAGAAAAGATTTCCGGGAGAGTATGGGCGTTTCAAAAAGAAATACGGGAAAACTGCATTCGCATCGGATCTTTCGATCTGACACTGGCCAAAGCACTTTACGCCATAAGGCATAAATGTGTGAAGCCGGAAATAATAAAAGAGTATGCGGTATCCATAAAAGACGGCAGACAGCTCCAGGCCGAAGAAATACTTGATTCCAGGGGCAAGGAGTATATGCCTGTAAGCATAAGTCTTGATCCGGGGGTAACGTGCATAACCGGAGCCAACATGGGAGGGAAAACAGTTTCCCTGAAAATGATAGGACTCACGGTACTGCTGGCCCAGTACGGTTATTTCGTACCATGCAAAATTGCGAAGATCGGTCTTTCAAATTTTATGCAGATGCTAATGGGAGACAGTCAGTCTCTGGAAAGAGGCCTTTCAAGTTTCGGATCGGAAATGGAAGAGCTAAAGGAGATATTCGACCATTGCACGGAGAGATCCCTTATCATGGTGGATGAGATAGCCAGCGGGACAAATCCCTCCGAGGGACTGGCACTTACTAAAAGCATTATAGACTTTCTTAAGGACGGACCTTATATATCTGTGATCACCACTCATTTCGATGTGGGAGAAGGCGGCGGCAAAGTA
>ERZ795057.3789-NODE-3789-length-10036-cov-3.952911_pt1 | contig 10036 bp, 9 predicted proteins | sample MGYA00375141_ERZ795057 | MGnify/ENA primary metagenome ERZ795057 (study PRJEB30186, sample SAMN05720163) | activated sludge metagenome | isolation source: Anaerobic digester | place: Hong Kong | collected 2015-01-26 ... | reverse complement strand
CCCACATCGCGGTGGTGTATTCCGGTCATCACGTTGCACAGATGCGTCGCCACGGTGATGCCATTATCGAAAGCAGCAAATGCCTGTGTTGAGTTACAGTCCGAATGGGTAAACGCGGCGATTACACCGTTTTCTGTCAGGAGGTCAACCAATTCTTCTGACTGAGGCAGTTCTGGTGCCAGCCCCATCAGTTTAAGATGTCCGCTCCCTGCCTCGATCGCCTTACGCACAAAGTCCAGATTGATCGTGGGGGTTTTCGGACGGATGCCTTTCTCGCCAACCCGGTTCAAGTAGGGTCCTTCAAAATGCACACCGGCTACATTCGCGCCATTTTGCGGTTTGCCGACTCGATTCGCTGTTTTCTTCAGTACTTTCAAGGCACCCTCACCGTCACCGGTAGCGCTAAAAAGTGTTGGGAAAACTAACGTCACGCCCTCACTCGCCACACCCTTCAAAAAGCCATCCAGCTGGAAATCAATATCCCCACTCTCACCTTCTTCCCACATGGTATAGCCCTGGGTGCCGTGGATATGCGTATCAAATATGCCGGGAATGATGCGCAGGTCACCAAAATCAACCGCGCCTTCTTTTTCACCCTTGCCAAATTGGACAATCTTCCCCTCTTCAATCCGCATCCAGCCGTCCAGCAGACCATCTTCCGTGTAAATTCGGGTTGACCTAATCCACATATCGCGTTTCTCCTTCAAAATATACTCCGCCATCCTTGCGGGCTATCTCAAGCCATTTCATGGCGCGGCAGGTCATTTCCAACAATTCATCTCGTTTGGTCAGGTCGTTATTTTGGTAGATTTCAGCAAATTCCTGCATCTCATAGACAAGCACGTTATCATCCGTCTGCTCATTGAATGTTTCTTCACCATTTTGGGTGACTACTGTGAAAGAGATGCAGCGGCTGCTTTCCTTGGGCACTTTGATATAGCCCTTCTCACCCTGGATCTGCACCATGTTCTCGCTGCGGCTGTCTTTTGCCCCCACAGCCTCTGCCAGAAAACCTGGATAGGTCATTATCAGCACACCGGATGTGTCAATGCCATTATGCGCGAGATTGGCAAAATAGCGCACATCCTCAGGCTCGCCGAACAAATCAAGCATGAAACGCAAGTTGTAGTAGTTGATATCCATCAAAGCGCCGCCAGCAAAGGCAGGGTTGAAGACGTTCGGATTCTTGCCTTCCAAAAAAGCTTTGTGTTTGCTTGAATACTGCGAAAAGTTGAGCTGCCCAACCCTGACCGGACCGATTCGATTGAGGTGTTCGCGCAGCAGTTTGAAGTTAGGCAGATGCGGGACGGTGATGGCTTCCACCAGGAACAAGCCTTTGTCTTGCGCAAGACTACACAAGGTCTCACACTCCGCGAGAGTCGAAACAAAGGGTTTTTCGCAAATGACCCCTTTGCCGGCCTTCAGGGCATCAAGCGTCCACTGGTAATGGAGCGAATTGGGTGCGGCTACATAAACGACGTCGATCTCAGGGTCATTCAGAAAGGCATCCCTGTCTGTATACCATTTTGTCAGGTTGTGCCTGGCTGCAAAGGCTTGCGCGGTTTCTTCATTGCGCGAGTAGATCACAACTACTTCCGTGTTGTCGGTCTTGCTGACCGCATCAAAGAAAGTATCAACGATAGACCCGGTGCCTATTGTCCCAATCCTTATCATTTCAACCTTCCTTCGTTTTCTTTTCTTCCACTGCCTGGCGCTGTTCTGCCAGCGAGTCTTTCATGCTTTTGATAACCATGCCTTTGTTGTAATATGTGTCCAAGTATCGAACGGACGCGTTCGCTTCGATCTTACGCACCACGGGCATCAGCTCAGGCAGCTGGCTGATCAGCACATTGGGCACAACAAAGATTTGGGTTGGCTTTTCGGGGTCATAAGTTACAAAGACGGAACCGTTTGGAACCTGCTGGGTATCTGCATTCATTTTTTCCCAGAACTTGACGTCTGGAAGAGTTTGGAGATCGGGGGTTATCAAATCTGCCACGAATTCATACAGCCAGAAATTGGTAAATGTACTATCGCGCATGCGCATCACGCGTTCCGAGTGTTTGATATTTGCCAACGCGATCTTACCTTCTTTGGTCATACGGGTAATAACGCGTTTGTCCCAACCCTCTTCCATCCATCTGAAAAAGAGCATCAATCCAATAGCAATAAGTACGAAAATAATTAAATAAGTCGTCTTAAATTCGGGGTAGCGGTTGTATACAAAGATAAAACCTCCAGCAAGCGCTAAGATAATTACGGTCAGAACGACAAGCAGGCTATTAATAATTTTGGCGATTTTCAATTGCATTTCGGGGTTTCCTATTCACTTGTTGCGTCTATAAATAGTGGTCACCCCGAATTCTCGAAGTGACCACCATTGTTTTCGTATTTAAACGGGCATTCGTTCGAAGGCTGCCGCGAGAGCCTAAAGGCCAGCTTTGCGCAGCAGTTCGAGAAAGTCCTGAGGTTCATATGTGGAGACAGTCTGGGTCATCAGTTTGCCGCCTCGAAGTGCCGCAATCTTGCGATAGATTTCCGCATCTTCTTTGGTGGCAGCAATCGATTTCTTTTCTACCATGACATACTTGGTCCCGGCAATCGGGGCAGCATTCCCCACGTTGACCTCTTCAACTTCAAGCCCACTCTCAAGGATGCGCAGAGCATCAGTGGGGAATTTGGCGATTACAAAGAGCGACTCTTCCGGGTGCTCTTTGACGTAGTCTTGCAGCTCTTGATGCGACAGCACCAGGACTTTCGCGTCTCTTGCGGCAAGGGGCAGTGCCATCTTTTGAATACGATCTTTGGCAACGTCGTCGTTAACAACTGCAATGGCGTCCGCATTAATACGGCGCATCCATGTAACGGCGACCTGTCCGTGGATCAAACGGTTATCAATACGAAGATGCTTTATCATATTTTGCTCTTTCCAAAAAATCCATCGCGCAGGTTGGTGGCGGAAAATTTCCCTTCTCCGCCACCAATAATTCTACTAAAGTTTAGCCCAAAACGCCGAGCGCGCCCAGGACAAAAGCAATCACCGCAACGATCCCGATAACCCGAACGGGGCTGACCTTCTTCTTGATCAGCCAGTAGCAGAATGCAACCAGCGCAATTGGCAGCAGACTCGGCAGGATGCCGTCAAGCGTATCCTGCAAAGCGACGGTCTTTACCACTTCCTGTCCGGTCGCTGGATCGGTCAAAGTTTGGGAGTAGGTGTACTTCAGTGTCAGGCCAATCATGCTTGGCACAAATCCACCTACGACCGTCAACCCGAGGATTTGAGCAGCCTTACGCAGGGTGTTGAAGTCAGTGTTGCCCTCGATATCTTCGAGTATGGCAACAGAGCGTTTGTAACCCCATTTGAAGAGCGGCCATCTCGCCCAGAAGAGAGCCAGAAGTGGAAGAATGATCACGGGCAGGGAGAGGAAACTGCCTTCGGCTGCCAGTCCCGCAGCGATGATGTAGGCAATCGGTTTCACCAACACAGCCTGAATCGTGTCACCAATGCCCGCCAGAGGTCCCATCAAGGCGACCTTGATGCTGTTGGACAAGTCAGGCTCATAGCTTTCTTCAAGGGCCACCGCTGCGCCCATAATCACGGCTGAACCACCCGGGTGGCAATTGTAGAACTGCATGTGACGTTCGAGGTTTTCGCAAACCTCATCGTTGGTGTCATAGAGCTCTTTCATGATCGGAACCATGGCATACGCAAATCCGGAAGCCTGCATACGTTCGTAGTTCCAGCACCACTGCAGTGCCCAGTTGTGACGGTTGGCGGCTTTCTTTAAAGCCTGTTCAGAGAGTTTAGCATTTGTGCGTGCCATCTTACATTGCCTCCTCTTTTTTCATAAAGTTGGTGAAGAGATAGCCGAGGGCAATACCGATAATGGCCAGACCGAGCGTGGGAACGCCCATAAAAGCATAGAGTGCATAGCCGACTAACATAAATGGCCAGAAGTTTTTGATGTCCATATATGAAAGCAGCAGTGCAAAGCCGACCGCTGGGAGAGCCTTCCCAATTACAGCAAGACCATCCTTGATCCAGGCGTAATTGTTGATAAAGTTGGAAATCACCTGATAATTGTCAATCAACAGCATGCCGACGAACACGGGAATGAAGCGGCTCCAGAACCAACCCTGGGTGCCAAGCAGATGCCAGCGTTCAAAAGCTTTGAGGTCTTTGTTGGCAAGGGCTCTGTCACCACCGTGCTGGAAGACGGTCGTAACACCGCGGCCAAGAATATCGAACCAGGACATGAGCAGAGCAACAACGGTACCGATAATGATACCCTGGTTGACGTCACCACTCTGTTTCGCGACGACTACGCCAAACATTGCCCCTACGTTATAGTCAGGCGTTGTCGCGCCTCCGTAGGTATAGAAACCAATGTCATAGAGGGCGCACATTGCACCAACCTCAAGACCCAACTGTACATCGCCGACCAGAATGCCGGTCACGACACCAAAAATGAGCGGATTGTAGATGCCGCCCATGGCCAATGACGCAAACACGATCATTAAGCCAGTAAAGATTGCTAAGAATAAAGCGAGAAGAAACGTACTCATTTAGGTCAACTCCTTTCAATAATTTTTGGAGGTTTCCCTCCTGTTGAACTACATATGATAGATACGACCAAAGTACTTCTTTAATAATGTTTCGTTATATTCTTCACCTCCATCGATATTCTGTGATTTAAAGAACGGCGGTGTGATGCCTTTTGCAAGTAGCATCTTTGCCGATTCAAGCACAACAGCCTGCAAAGCAACCGCAGTGACAATGGTCGACATACCGCAAATAGCGGTATCGAGCCCCTCCAAGTGAATGCTGGCATCGCCATGAGGCACTTGATTGTCAATGACCACATCTGCCACCTCAAACAAGCGTTTGCCGGACTGATGCTTTGAACTAAGTTGGGAACTGGCGCTGACTGACGTCAGAGCAATTACTTTTGCGCCGATTTGTTGCGCGTGTAACGCAATCTCGATTGGCAGAGGATTGCGACCTGAGTTGGAAATGATGAAAACTACGTCTTCCTTCAGGATCTCAACTTTCTTCATGAGGATTTCACCAACACCCTGGATGGTTTCATAAGCACCACCAGCCGGGTCTTTGATCACTTTCGAGGGCACGTATCCACCGGCACGACCACACAGCTCAATTGCGCCGGCATAAGAATGCCCGGAGCCAAAAGCCTGTAGAATGCCGCCCTTTTCGAATGTGTCTGCCACGCAACGCGCAGCCGCGAGAATATTGTCTCCCTGAGTTTCCTGGAGTTTGCCGATAAGCTTATATGCCATCTCGAAGACTTCATTGTTCATCCGTACACCTCTGTAGTATTTTGTTGTTAAAGCAGTTAGGACTGATTGTAATAATAGTTCCAGCAAGTTGATCAAAACTCTGTCTCACTGGCAAATTTGTAATGAGTATAATACAAAAATCACCCATGTCAATACAAGTGGTTTATTTTGGTTTATTTTGGTAACAAAGTTGCCGCTTTATTGCTTTGTCTGATCCTTAGAATGTAGGTAAGGTGCGGATCAGCCGGATCAAACCGGCTAACCTTTCAGCGTCTATTATAGGGTATTTTTCATCTTCCGCCATATTTGGCAACCCAAAAGATAATTTGGCTCCCCGCACAGATGTATCGCTTTGCTTCGTGTGGCAGGTGAAGTGTACTTGCCGGCAGCCAGTGTTTTGAATCAACTCCTGCACATTTTCCGCCCGAACGCCGCCCCCTGCCAAGACTTCCACAGCCCCCACTTGCACACAACGTTTGATCATTTCCGCTCCTGCCGGCGCGGAAGGTTCCCTGCCGCTGGTCAGAATCCGTTTAAAACCAATTTCAGCCAGCCGCGGCAGCACTTCCTCAGGCTCATTTTTCATGATATCGAAGGCGCGATGAAACACCAGTTCCCTGTCGCCTGCTGCTTCCGCCCAGATCTTGCTGCGTTCCTCATCCAGCCAGCCATCAGCAGTCAAAAAACCGACCGCAAAGCCGTCCGCGCCTGCCTTCGCCAATTCGCGGGTATCCCGCAATAGGGTCTCGAACTCCAGGTCGGTGTAACAAAACCCTCCTGCGCGCGGACGTATCATGCTGATAATCGGGATGTCCACTCTGATTTTGGCTTCCAGTACTGCTCCAACTGAAGGAGTCAGTCCGCCAACAAACAGTGCTGAGTTCAATTCCACCCGGTCTGCTCCAGCTTCCGCTGCCCGCACCACATCATCGACCGAACCGCAGCACACTTCAATGACCACTTTTTCCATTCCGACCTCTAATCAGATGATCCCAAACTTCTCGAACGTATGCCAAATGCCATCTTCATCAGCTTCAGGGGCGTGATAATCCGCCGCAGCCATCACTTCCGGACTGCACTGCCCAATCGTTACCCCAATTCCAGCTGCTTTGAGCATGTTAATGTCATTCTGTCCATCACCAATAGCCATTGCTTGTTCTATTGGCACGCCAAAGTAATCCAGAATCGCCTGCATGCCAACGTCTTTGCCTCCTTCCCGCGGGATTACATCGCAGTTGTAGGGGTTGAAACGCACTATCTCGCTATTGTTTAGGTGCGGGATGATGAGCTTTTCCGTCTCATAGTTGATGTAAGGCGCAATGGAAAGCACATCACGGCTTTCCGCCCCTTCTGCCGAAGTCACCGCAGGAAGTGGTATCTTGATCAACTCATGAAAAGAACGTACATTTTCGTCTATCGCAGTTAGATAGATCTTATCTGTTTCAACCAGGCAGCAGGCAAAATTCATTTGCTGCGCCAGCTGCAAAATAACTGTCACATCCTGCGGGTCAAGTACAGCCTTATGAACAATGGTTTCATCCGGCAGGTAACAAAGTTGCCCATTGACCGCGACATAGCCGTCTAATTCGATACCCTGCAATATATTGCCCTCTTCATATGTGCGGGTTTGCCGGCCGGTTGCGACGAACACTTTTACCCCATTTCTGCGCGCTCTGTGGATAGCCTCCAAAGCGCTGGTTGGGATGGCGCGAGTTATGGGGCTGGTTAAGGTATTATCCACATCACAAAAAACCGCTTTTATCATGATCTGTCCTTAATTATGTTATGATGATTTCGCTATGCTATTATATCGAAGCTTTACACGGCAACAGATTCTATCGATGGAGGATGGTGAGAAATGCTAATTAAAAATGGTCTTGTTTTTTGCGAAGATTTCGCCCTGCGCGAAGAGGACGTCTACACTGAGTTTGACCGCATCAGCGAGCCACAAAGCCAAACAGAAGTATTAGACGCCACTGGCTGCATCGTTGCTCCGGGATTCATTGATATTCACATTCACGGCGCCAACGGCACTGATTTCTGCGACAGCAACCGCCAGGCGCACGAGAACATCGCCCGCTACCTTGCTTCCGTCGGCGTCACCAGCTACCTTGGCACCACCATGGCGATGAAAAAACCCGCCTTGTTGGAAATGATCCGGGTTGCCGATGAGTTTATGGACAATCCTGTCGAAGATGGCGCTATCATGCGCGGCATCAATCTTGAAGGTCCATTTGCCTCCCTTGAGAAAAAAGGCGCCATGGACCCCAACAACCTGATTGACCCGGATTATGATTTCTTCCTTGAGCTCAATGATGCCTGCAGCGGCCGCATCCGGCTCAACGACGTTGCCCCGGAGAAGCCTGGCGCCTTGGACTTCATCGAGCGCACCAGCGAAATCTGTGTTGTCAGCCTCCACCATACCAATGCTGATTACGAGCTGGCAAAAGAAGCTTTCCTTCGCGGCGCCAGTCACGTCACCCATCTCTATAACGCCATGAGTTCTTTCAGCCACCGCGCTCCTGGCGTCATTGGTGCTGCAGCAGACTATGCCAGCAGTGTGGAACTGATTTGTGACGGGCACCATGTTCACCCCGCCGCAATCCGCGTTGCCTTCAGCATCTTTGGCGAAGATCGGATCTGCCTGATCAGCGATGCCATGATGGCTTGCGGTATGTCGGACGGAGTATATGATATTGGCGGTCAAAAAGTCACTTTGAAGGATGGTCTCGTCACCCTTGACGATGGCACGATTGCCGGCAGTGCCACTCCGCTGACGGAGTCTTTCCGCCGTGCAGTTGTGAAGTTTGGCATCCCGCTCGAGTCCGCGCTGCGCGCTGCCACTGCCAATCCTGCCCGTGTGTTGGGTATGCAGGATGAGATTGGCTCAATCGCAATCGGTAAACGCGCCGACCTTACCCTGCTCGATGCCGAAACGCTTGAGGTCCGCCACGTTGTCCTTGCCGGCAAACTGCTCTTCTAAACTTGCTTTTTTTAGTTCGTAAACTGTTTTGATACGAATGCCCAGGCATTAAAGGTCCTGGACATTCTTTTTATTTTCACCAACGCGCATTAAACATTCTGGTTAAACCCTTCCATGATAAACTTTTTTATATCATGGACCCAAAATCGCTGATTCTGCTTGAATTCCCGAAAGTCCTGGCGCGGCTTAAATCCTACGCGTCTTTCAGCGTGTCTGAGTCCCTGGCTGAAGCGCTTCGCCCCACCAGCAGCCTCGAGACAGCGCTGCAACGCCAGCGAGAAACCTGTGAAGCCCGTCTCCTGATCTCAGTAAATGACAGCATCAGCTTTCAGGGCGCGGTGGACCTGGCGCCCTTCACGGATCAGACTCTTCACGGCATAGCTCTCGAAGCGAGCGACCTACTCGCGGTTCGCAACACGCTGATCCTTTCCCGCACTGCCCGCCGCGTGCTGCTCGATAACGCTGAAACTGCTCCCACGCTGGCAGCCCTGGCAAAAAATCTTTCGGACGGTGGTGGCTTGATCGATCTCATCCACCGCACGATCAGCGAACGCGGTGAAGTGCTCGACAGCGCCTCTGCCGAACTGGCTCATATACGCTCTGAAATAAAGGTTATTCATGCCCGTTTGATGGACCGCCTTAACCGCTACCTGACTGACCCTGCAAGCGCTCGCATGCTGCAGGAGACTCTGATCACCCAACGTTCCGGTCGCTACGTTTTGCCCTTGCGCGCCGAACATAAGGGGCAGATCAAGGCAATCATCCACGACCAAAGTGCTTCTGGTGCCACCCTTTTTATTGAACCCATTGCAGTCGTTGAGCTCAATAACAAATTCCGCGAGCTTGAACTCGCCGAGCGCGATGAAGTCCTGCGCGTCTTGCGCGCGCTCAGCCAACAGATTGCATTGCAAGCTGAAAGCCTGAACCTGACCACCAAAGCCATGGCAGGCATTGACTTCGCACTCATGAAAGCCCATTACGCGAATGACCTCCAAGCCAATGAACCCGAATTGGTGCCCTTTCCCGCACAGCCTCCCGAAGCCCATCCCGGCAGCGTCATCCAACTGCGTCGTGCCCGCCACCCGCTTTTGGACCCCCAGAAAGTCGTTCCGATCGACTTTGAGCTGGACCGGCAGACCTTTTCGGTGGTGCTTACCGGCCCTAACACAGGCGGCAAGACTGTCACTCTGAAGACGGTTGGTCTGATGGTGCTAATGGCTCAAGCCGGGCTGCAAATCCCTGCTCAATCTGGTTCCCGCCTCAGCATCTTCCGGGATGTATTTGCGGATATCGGCGATGAGCAGTCGATTGAGCAATCTCTCTCGACCTTTTCAGGGCATATCACCCAACTGGTCCGCATATTGAAACGCGCCGACCATCGCTCTCTGGTTTTGTTGGATGAACTTGGCGCCGGCACGGATCCCCAGGAAGGCTCCGCCCTGGCGCGTGCCGTGCTGGATTTTATGCTCCAGCGCCGGATCACCTCCATTGTTGCCACTCACTACCCCGAGCTCAAGGCTTACGCGCATTCCACCAAGGGTGTAACTAACGCGAGTCTTGAGTTTGACCTCGAAACGCTGCGCCCCACCTACCGCCTGGTCATCGGTCTGCCCGGGCGTTCCAACGCGCTCGCGATTGCTGACCGCCTGGGTCTCGACCCCGCCATCATCGCAGCTGCCCGCCAGGAAATTGATCCAACCGAACTCCATGCGGATGACCTGCTCGAGGAGATCCACCGTCAGCGAGACCTGG
>ERZ795057.3788-NODE-3788-length-10039-cov-6.436899_pt1 | contig 10039 bp, 11 predicted proteins | sample MGYA00375141_ERZ795057 | MGnify/ENA primary metagenome ERZ795057 (study PRJEB30186, sample SAMN05720163) | activated sludge metagenome | isolation source: Anaerobic digester | place: Hong Kong | collected 2015-01-26 ... | reverse complement strand
TCTTCTCACCACCTACGGAGACATGCTCCGGGTTCCCGCATACCGCTCCTCCCTCCTGGAGGAGCGCGCCCGGGGAGCCTCGGTCACGGTGGTAACCTCTGCCATGGAAGCCCTGGAACTCGCCTCGAAGGAACCGAAGAAAAAGGTGATCTTTCTCGGAGTGGGCTTTGAAACCACCGCCCCCGCCACGGCAGCGGCCATACTGAGGGCAAGGGAAAGAAAAATCTCCAACTTTTTCGTGCTCTCTCTCCACAAAAGAGTTCCTCCGGTGCTTCGTTATTTGGCATCCCGGGAGAATCTGCAGATTCGGGGATTTCTTCTTCCGGGACACGTAGCCACCATCCTGGGAGAACTCCCCTTCGGCTTTCTCGGAGAGGACTTTCACCTGGCCTCCGCCATCGCGGGATTCGAGAGGGAGGATATTCTGCTGGGCATGGCCGCCCTTTTGCGCCAGATGGCCCGGGGAGAATTCCGGCTCCGGAACGTCTATTCCCGGAGCGTACGCCCCGAGGGCAATCCCGAGGCCCGGAAGCTGATGGAAGAGGTTTTTGAATCCGCTCCGGCCCTCTGGCGGGGGTTGGGAACCCTCGAGGATTCCGGGCTTGTTCTTCAAAAAAACTACCACAATTTCGACGCTGCCCGAATCTTTCCGGCTCCCTCCACCATGCCCAAAGAAGACCCCCTGGAAAAACTCTGCCGCTGCGGCGACATTCTCATGGGGCGCCTCGCCCCGCATCAATGTCCTCTTTTCGGCACTTCCTGCACTCCCCTGCATCCCCTGGGCCCCTGTATGGTCTCCGGTGAAGGAAGCTGTGCCGCCGCATGGAAATACGAAAAAAACGCCTCCCGAGCTGCGGCAGATTTCAGCCTCGCCCGGGAAGCGGAATAAAGGCTGGAAAAATTCCAAAAAAGCTGCACATTCAAGAGGTACGTCTCTCCGAAAAGCCGGAGCGTATCTTTCTGTCATTTTCCAAAGGAGCGAACACATTCCATGAGCATACTGCAATCGGGACACGGCGGCGGAGGCCGGCTCTCCTCGAACCTCATAAGCGCCATCGCCGAACGGTTCACCTCCCGAAACATCCTTCCTCCGGAAATGGAGGATTGCGCCCTTCTCTCCTCCCGCCAGGGAATCAGCCTGGACGGTTTCACCGTAACTCCCCGGTTCTTTCCCGGAGGATCCCTGGGAAAGCTGGCGGTCTGCGGCAGCCTGAACGACGTGGCGGTACGGGGAATGCGTCCGGAAAGCCTTCTGCTGGGAATCATCGCGGAGGAAGGGCTTGAAGAGGAAGAGCTGCTGGAACACATGGACCAGGCCGCCGAAATCTGCGCCCGGGAAGAGGTGCGCCTTCTCGGAGGAGACACCAAGGTGCTCCCCCGGGGAGCTCTGGATGGCCTTTTTATCACCACCTGCGCCGTGGGCAGCTCGGTATGCCCCTCTCCTCCTGGAATGAGCCTGCTCCAGCCCGGAGACGCTCTGCTTCTCACGGGATCTCCGGGGCGTCACGGAGCCTGCATCGCCGCCTGCCGCTACAATTTGGACATTCCGGATCTCCAAAGCGACTGCGCCCCTCTCTGGAGCCTCCTGGAGCCGCTTTTCGGAATGGAGGGATTCCGCTGCGCCCGGGATGCCACCCGGGGAGGAACGGGAACGGTGCTCTGCGAATGGGCGGAAGGACGAAAAGTGGGAATTCTTCTGGAAGAAGAGGCTCTCCCCCGGGATGAGCGGGTGGAATCCCTGGGAGATCTCCTGGGACTGGACCCTCTCTATATGGCCTGCGAGGGCACCGCAGTGGTGGCAACGGCCCCGGAGGATGCGGAAAAGTGCCTGGAACTCCTGAAACGGCATCCCCTGGGAAAAGATGCCGCCATCATCGGAAAGATCTCGGAGGAACACCCCGGCATCGTGGGATTACGCACCTCCCTGGGAGGCGTGCGCATTCTGGATATGCCCGTAGGGGATCCCCTCCCCCGGATTTGCTGAGGTGGAGCCCTCAAGGCAGAGGCGTTCTTTTCCGGAGTTGGAAAACAAATTCCGGAAAAAGAAAGAATCTTCGAGAAATACGGTAATGCCCTGGCAGTCCAAAAATCTCCTGGAAGGAACGAATCACAGCATCTCTCCTGAGATATGGCACAGGTACCTCCGGAAGGATTTTACCGCCGCATATCGTATTTCTCGAGAAAACCCCGGGGAGAAAGGATTTCCGGCCTTTCCAGGGCCACATCCATAAAATCCTTGTCCCCAGTTATAAAAACATCCACATCCTCTAAAAGAGCCGCATACAGTATGGGATAATCCGCAGGATCCCGGATTTCAAACAACCCCGGCTCCGGATGTTTAGAACTGAAAACCATTTCGAAGGAAAAACCTTCGAGAAAATTCTGAAGAACTCCCTCTTTTCCGGGGAATTTACGGTGCACCACTTCCTCCATTTCGGCAACCACCAAGGACGACAAAAGAATATGATGTTTTTCCACAAGCAGACGCAAACACCGTTCTATTCCTTGCCCGGGAAAAAGGATGGCCGAAAGAAGCACATTCGTATCAAGCATCACCCGCATGATTCTCTTCCCGAATCTCTTTACGTACCTCCCGCACCAGGGTCACCACATCCTTTTCGCTGTTCAGCCCTGCTCTCTCCGTTTCTCCCCGAAAGCCCTCCTGAGCTTCCCGGAGGGCAAGCATGGCGGCGTTTTCCACAAAAATCCGCCCGTCCTTCTCTACAAAAACCACCTTGTCCCCTTCCCGGATCTTCAGCTTTCGCCGAATTGCAGCGGGAATGGTTATCTGTCCCCGAAGGGTCACCTTCGCAAGCTCCATAACCTTCTCCCTCCTTTTGCATTGAATCCAAGATTTTCCTTGAACTCCTGACATCATTATAGACAGGAGTTTCTTGAAAAGCAAAAACCCGCAAAGACTTTTCATGTTATTCTGAGCAACCCCTTGGCAGGGGATGAAAAAAAGGGAGATCTCAAAGGGATCTTTGTTTACACATTTCCCTGTCTCCACACAACCTTTCTTGTGGCATATCAATGGGATCCTTCAACACGGACCTTGCTAGCCCTGGGAGTTCATGAAGATTTCTACAGGGATTTAAAAAAACAAATATAAGAAAGCACAAAAAAAGAGGGGTTTCCCCCTCTTTTCGTATTTTTGCGCTTTTCTGCCGGTCTTGCGACCGCTTTCTTTTCAGGCACTTCCGAGATATTTCAGTTCAGGCTTTTTCCAAAGGCATGGCGATACGTTCCACCGAAAGAGCCCGGCCCGTCTCGTCATCCACCTCGGCAAGCAACCCCCGAAGCTGCACGTTCCGGGAACAAACCTCGAACTTGGAAGGCAAACCGTTGAGAAAACGCGACAAGGTTCCTTCCACTTCCATGCCGATAACCCCTCCATGCCCTCCGGTCATTCCCGCATCGGTAATCACTGCGGTTCCTCCGGGAAGAATCTCCTCGTCCGCCGTCTGGATATGGGTATGGGTTCCCACAACGCAGGAAACCCTTCCGTCCAGATAGTGAAAAAGAGCCCGCTTCTCCGAAGTAGCCTCGGCGTGAAAATCCACGAAAACGCAGAGAGCGTCGTTCTCTTCCAGCAGAGCATCCGCTTTCCGAAAAGGACAATCCAGAGGAGGCATATAGACCCGGCCCTGAAGGTTGATCACCCGAAGGCGCTTTCCCTTTTTCTCCAGCACCACCGTACCCGATCCGGGGCATCCCGGAGGATAGTTGGCGGGCCGAAGCACCCGGGCTTCTTCATCCAGCACCGGAAGGAACTCTTTCTTGTCCCAGGTATGATTGCCTCCGGTAATGCAATCCGCCCCAAAACCGAAAATTTCGTCCATCACCTTTCGGGTAAGTCCGAAACCGCCTGCGGCGTTTTCTCCGTTTACGATCACGAAATCCAGGGGGCCCCGGTCCGTTTTGATGTGCGGAAGCAGGGAGCCCATAGCCTCCCTGCCGCTCCGTCCCATAAGATCGCCGATAAAAAGAATTCGCATCTCTTTATAACATTTCTTTTCCGCTTACTTGGCGTAATCTACTGCCCGGGTTTCCCGAACCACGGTAATCTTGATCTGTCCGGGATACTTCATTTCCTCTTCCACTTTCCGGGCCATATCATAGGCAAGTTTGGCAATGCCCGCATCATCCGCCACGTTGGGGGATACAATAACCCGTACCTCCCGGCCGGCCTGAATGGCATAGGCCTTGCTCACTCCGTGGAAGGACTTGGCGATGCCCTCAAGTTTTTCCAGCCGCTTGATGTAGGCATCCAGGCTCTCCCGCCGGGCACCCGGCCGGGAGGCGCTCACCGCATCCGCCGCCGCCACCAGCACGGCATATACCGTCTGGGGCTCTTCGTCCTCGTGATGCGAGGCGATGGCATTCACGATATCCGGAGATTCGCCGTACCGCTTGGCGAGATCCGCCCCGATCATGGCATGGGGACCTTCGATCTTGTGATCCACCGCCTTGCCGATATCGTGAAGCAGCCCCGCTCGTTTGGCAAAACTTTCGTCCAGTCCCAGCTCCGCCGCCATGATGCCCGTGATATGGGCCACCTCAAGGCTGTGAATCAGGGAATTCTGGCCGTAACTGGTACGGAACTGAAGCTGCCCCACCAGTTTCACCAGCTCTCCATGCAGGTTCTTGATTCCCGCTTCGAGAAGAGCCTCTTCTCCCGCATTCAGAATTTCTTCGTCCACTTCGTTCCATGCCTTGGTTACAAGCTCTTCGATCCGGGCGGGATGAATTCTTCCGTCCACGATCAGCCGCTCCAGAGAACGCCGGGCCACCTCACGCCGCACGGGATCGAAACTGCTTACCGTAACGGCCTCGGGGGTATCGTCCACGATAAGATCTACCCCGGTGATGGTTTCGAAAGCCCGGATATTCCGGCCTTCCCGGCCGATAACCCGGCCCTTCATCTCGTCCGAAGGCAGAGGAACCACGCTTACCGCCACCTCCGAAGTATGCTCCACCGCGCAACGCTGAATCGCGATGGAAAGAATCTCCTGAGCCTTGCGGTCCGCTTCCCGTTTGGTCTGCTCCTCCATCTCCTTCAGCCGAAGGCCGATACGATGATTGGCTTCTTCCTCGGCTTCCGCGAGAAGGGTCTGCTGCGCTTCCTCCCGGGACATCTGGCCGATCTCTTCCAGGCGTTGAAGCTGCTGTTCCCGAATCTCCTCGATTTCTTCGCTGCGTTTTTTGAGCTTGTCCTGACCGTTCCGCAGATCGTCTTCGCGACGGGTAAGGGAATCCAGCTTCTTGTCCAGATTCTCCTCTTTCTGCTCCAGCCTGCGTTCCGCACGCTGAAGCTCTCCCCGGCGCTCCTTGACCTCTTTCTCGGTCTCCGAGCGAAGCCGGTGAACTTCCTCCCGAGCTTCGGAAAGAAGTTCCTTCTTCTGACGCTCCGCCTCCTGCTTATAGGAACGAAGCATTTCCTCAGCCTGAACCCGGGCGCTGGAAAGCCCCCGCTGTTCAAGCACTTTGTGCACGAGCAAACCTCCGGCCAAGCCGAGGGCAAGCCCGAACACAAGCCATAAGACATTCATGAGTGCTCTCACCCCTTATTGAGTTGTCAATGTACGGCTTCCTGTATGAACAAATCTTCTCCCCCAAAACAGGGAAGGGAGGAATTTCCATCTGAAGCCAGACGGAAACTATTGTAACGGTAAGAGCCTCTTCCCACAAGAGAAAAGAATCTTTTCTGAAAAAGTTTCGGGCAAACCCTTGGATTTTCCCGACATGTTCTCTCTTCCTTTCTAGGGAGCGAGCATGCAGAAATCGCTCCTCTCATCCCCGCAAGGATTCGTCAGAACATATTCCCGGGCTTTATCAAGCTCGGATTCATTTCGGATAACCCTCTCCCAGTAATTGTGCTGCCACAATCTTCCGGAAAAAGGTTTCCAGGCCTTTTCCCGGACTCCGCGAATATAGGCGCGGGTGGTCAACCTTTTGAAACGCCGCACCACCTCGGGCAAAGACAAGGAAGAGGGACTTTCTCCCAGGACGATAATTCCATGAACGTGATTGGGCATCACGATAAAAACATCCGTCTCAACGCCGGGATAGCGAGCAGGCATTTCCTTCCAGATTTTTTGCACCATCTCCCCCGGAGGATTCAATTCCACGCAACCCTCCGTAATCCGGCCAAAGAGAGATTCCCGGTTCTGCACGCACATTGTCACGAAATAAAAACCCGCATCCGAATAATCGTATCCCCGCAATCGGATGGAATGGCGCCGAAAAAAATGCTTCGGCACGTTATCTTTATCCGGATTATTTCCCATCGTTTTCCTCCGTACATTTTCCGTCATACCAAAACCCTCGGAAATTCATATCTCCCATTGCATACGACAAATAACCCCCTTCTCCCGAGCGGGGGTTCGTCTCCGCCGGGGAAAGGGGGTTTCTGTAAAAAGGAAATAAGGCCTTATGCCTTGGAATATGATATTTTTTCGTTCAATACCGGGGAGGGATTTTCAGAGAATCTTCGGAATCCCCGGAAGGGGGTTCCGGCGAGGTGGAAAGTGTGGAAAAAAGCGGTTCCTGCGCCTGGGAGACGTCTTCGCTCTCTCCTTCTTCTTCCTGCTCCTCCTCCTGATGATCCAGAAGAGCTTCGAACCGGGCGAGAAAACCTCGGAGTTCTCCGAACATGGTGCCCCGTTTTTCCCGGAGGAGCTTCATCTCCCGGCGGATTCCGTCGGCATCCGCATTGGCCTGCTGAACAAGGCTCTCCGCCTTGGATCGGGCATCCGCTACGATGGTCTGAGCCTGCTGTTCCGCCGCGGCAATGCGATCTTCCGCACTCTTCTGCGCCATAATGAGGGCCTCCTGCATGGAATCCCGCAAATTCTGGTATTCCTGCATCTGTTCCCGGAGTCCCGCGATGGTGCTCTCACACTCCCGAACCTTTTCGGCATAGATATGAATGGTATCCGAAACACCATCCAGAAACTCGTCCACCTCGGCGATATCATACCCCCGAAGAGAACGCCGGAAGACCCTATTGGTTACGTCCAACGCCGAAAGCAACTCTTGCGTCATGAGCTCTGCCCCTTCTCCTCAGCTTCATCTCGATGCCACTCCTCCACCAGGCTCTGATCCGGCATGGCCAAAAAAACTCCCGGAGCGATACGCATCACCGCTCCCTTGGTGGCGTAGGCCACACCGCAGATAAAATCGAGAGCGCTCTGCCCGACTTCCCGGTCCACCTTGCGGAGATCCACGACTATCAGCATTCCCCGGTGAAGAGCCTCGGCGATACGCTCCCGCTGCTCCACGCAGAGATTACCCCGCACGATGGAGAGCACCGCATCCGGCGGAACCGGGTCGAGAACCCGCCGCCGCCGCTCCAGATGAACTTCTTCGTCCTCCACGTCGTATTCTTCGATAATCTCTTCGAGAATGCCCAGCTTTACAAGCAGTTTTTCAAACACCCGTTCTCCGCCCCCTCCGCAGTACCGCCCCCGTTCCAGCTTTCCTTCCCCCCGGGGGGTTGAAGTATCCGTCGGGATAGCTGCGGCACGCCGTTTTATACTATACCAAAGATCATTCCCTATTTCCAAAAATAGCGGTTCCCACCCGCACCAGGGTACTTCCTTCCATCACCGCCCAGGGATAATCGGCACTCATTCCCATGGAAAGCTCCCGCAAATTCAGGGAAAACCGGGAATTAAGATCCTCCCGAAGATTCCGGAGAGAGGCGAAAATACGCCTCGTCTCCTTCTCCCCCGCATCGAAGGGAGCCATGACCATAAGCCCCTCCAGAACGAGGGAAGGACATTCTTCCAGAATGATCTCCGCCACTTGGGGAAGCTCCGCCTCGGAAAAGCCATACTTGGCTTGCTCCTGGGCCAGATTGACCTCCAGAAGCACGGGAAAACTCCGGGATGCTTCGGAACACTGGCGTTCCAACTCCCGGGCAAGACGCAGAGAATCCAGGCTATGGAGACAATCGAACATCTCCAAGGCATGCCGCACCTTATTGCGCTGCAAATGCCCGATGAGATGCCAGGGAAGTTTTTTCTCCCCCTCCCACTGTTCCCACTTGTTCCGGGCTTCCTGAACCCGGCTTTCTCCGAAAGCGAAAAGCCCCGTATCCTCCGCGGCCTTCATACGCTCCAGGGGGTGAAACTTGGAAACTCCCACCAAGCGCACATCTTCGGAGGATCGCCCCGAAACTTCCGCAGCCCGGGCGATTTCCTCCAGAACCCGCTCTACATTACGCCGTATAAATTCTACCATATTCGCAAACGTCCTTCCTCTGCAATCTGCGCGTTTTCCATAACGAGTTCACCCGGGCGCAGTCCCCGGGTAACGAGATAGCGGGAAGCATCCACGGGTTTCCCCCGAATTTCCCGGAAATAAACGGTTCCTCCCGTAACGATATACACTCCCTCCCGGCGATTTCGCAGATCCACCGCGCTTTGAGGAATAAGCACGCCGGGCTCCTCGGGAAAGAAAAGGTACACCTTTTCCACCCGGGAGAGAAGCGCCTCCCGGGGAAAGTTGGGAAACGAAAGCATAACGCAGACATAGCTTCCCTCGTTACGCTCCGCCTGCACCACCCCCTCCACGGGGCGTCCCTCCCTCTCCAGAGCGACAGAAAGAATTTCGGAACGGAGCATCCGTTCCACCTCGGGAGTTCGGGGAAGCCGGAAAAGAAGCCGGAGATCCTGGGGAATCTTTACCATTCTCCCCCCCGGAGGGGCCTTGGGAAAGCCCACCTTACGCTGCAAAAGATAGGCTCGCTCCATGGCAACTTCATGCCGCCACAGGGAGGAAAAATTCCAAATTTCCTCAAGCCCGTCCCGCCAGGGAACAAAAAATCCCGGAAAAGGAGCTCTCACCTTCGGAGCCAGCACATCTCCCTTCTTCACCCGCCGGATACGGGAAAGATCCCGCTCTTCCGGAGCGATTCCAGGAGTTCCCGGAAGAGGATCCTCCCACCAGAGCTTGAGGGCGGTAACCTCCATTACCGGAGCATACACAAAGGGATGGGCCGCCGCAAGTTTGGGATGAGCCCGCTCGAAGGAGGTGCGCCAAAGAGAGTAGATTCCCATTCCCCCCGCAAGGCAAAGGAACACGAGAATCCAGTAGAGAAGCAGCTTTCCCCGGGAAGGAAGCGGCGAGCTCTCCGGAACCGGAGGAGCTTCCCGTTCCAGGCCGGGAGAATCCGCATTTTTCATGATACGGAGCTGCTCCCGGGTTCCCCGAAAAGGGAAGAGGCGAAATAAAAAGCTCCGAAATTTTCCAGAGAATCCAGAACCTGGCGGGCTCCGGCTTTCCTGAGGATCTCCCCGGAACGCCCTCCGGAAAGCACTCCCACTCCGTAGATCCCAGCGGCATAGGCAGCGGCCATATCCTCCGCGGTATCTCCCACGTAGAGGGCTTTTTCGGGAGGGCAATCCAGCTCTTTCAGGGCATGCAGAAGAGGATCCGGAAAGGGTTTTCCCCGGGATACCTCCTCCAAGCCCACCAGGCAATCCATAAAAGAATCGAGCCCCGCCGCCCCGGCGGCCTTGGAAGCATAGCGGCGGTTCGTGACGATGCCCGTGGATATTCCGAGGGCTCTCAGTTGCTGCAGCAGGGGTACCGCCGAGGGATAGGGGCGAAGATGATCGTACTCCTCCTGTCGGAGTTCGGCGCGGTAATACTCCAGCCAGGCCTCGTCGTAGCTCCCCCAATAGTTATGGCAGGCCTCCTCCATGGGAAGCCCGATACCCGCCAGCACCACATCCCGGGAGAGAAGAGCCAGGCCGAAATGTTCCGCCACCAAATTAAGGCACCGGGTAATGGCATAGCTGCTATCCACCAGGGTCATATCGAAATCGAAAAGTACGCATGAAGCCACGAACATCACCTGCTTTGTGTAATGTGGCGGTACGGATTATCGTTATTGGTTGTCGGCCCAAAACATGCGGCGGATTGGCGCATACCAGGGTAGGGACGGGTTTACCCCCGTACATTCGGCGAATTATCGCATACCAGGGCGGGGACGGGGCCCCGCCCCTACCAAAACCGGCGATATGCCCGC
>ERZ795057.3787-NODE-3787-length-10041-cov-13.324655_pt1 | contig 10041 bp, 5 predicted proteins | sample MGYA00375141_ERZ795057 | MGnify/ENA primary metagenome ERZ795057 (study PRJEB30186, sample SAMN05720163) | activated sludge metagenome | isolation source: Anaerobic digester | place: Hong Kong | collected 2015-01-26 ... | reverse complement strand
GGCGATATGACCGTCTCTGGTCCTGGTACCCTCCGGAAAGATCACCATGTTCTTTCCACTCCTGATCACCGAGGCGATCGTCTGCAGCGAGGACTTCAGATCCTTGTCAATGTTCACGACAATGAGGTGCGAACCTTTTATGAGACGGGAACCCAGGCGTGAACGATACATAGGCTTTTCCTTTGCCACAAAACAGGTATCGGCCATTACCTTCACCGGCAGTTTTGCAACCAGCATTATGGCGTCGAGATAACTCTGATGGTTCGGAGCTATGATGAAGGGTTTGTCGGGAAGCTTCTCCATCCCCTCTACCCTGGTACGGAACAATACCCGGACAAAGAATGCAATCACCGATCTCAGCAGGCGAACACCGGAAGAAGCCTTCGGAAGGGACAGATCCGCGTCCGTGCCCAAGATCTCTTTCCATCGGGCCGGGGAATTGTCCATGCGGGTCTTTTTGTCGCGGATGAAACCGGCCAGGGCCTCGACCGTGGTGTATTCAGCCAGTTCGGTGTCGGAGAGAATGAGGCCGAACGTATTTTCCACATAGACGGCCAGTTCCACCTTGCCCAGTGAATCAAGGCCGATATCCAGGTCGAGGTGATCGTCGGGATAGATCTGTTTGCCTGCCAGCTCCTCGAGCAACGACTTGAGGAGGGCATATTCAGGATAGCCGGGATCGGTCACCTCACGGGGGGTACGTTCACCATAAGTCTTGACTGTGCTCAGGAGGAACCGCTGGAGTTTGCCGAGGTTTGTCTTGGGCAGGGGGTTTCGCACAATGGAGACATCGAGAATCTTTTTATAAACCGAGACCGAGTTATTGTACTTATCGATCACCTTCCATTTGATGGTCTCCATGATATTGCTGATATTCGCTTTTTTCAGGAGTTGATAGTTGGGGTAGACCAGTGCGGTGAGCCTGCCTCTCCTCAGCACCACGCCGACGTCTTCCACCATGGGTGAAAGTGAGAGGATCTGGCTTTCGATATCTTCAGGGTTGATGTTCTTGCCGCTCGGCAGGACGATCATATCATCCTTGCGTCCGGTTACATGTACATACCCGTCATCATCGATATAGCCTGCATCACCGGTATAAAACCACCCGTCAACGATCTTTTTCGCTGTTTCTTCGGGATTGTTGTAGTATCCCTTCATCACGTGCGGGCCCCTTGTTGCAATCTCTCCGTCTACGATCTTGACCTCCGTGCCCCCAAGCGGCAGGCCTGCGGAATCCAGTCTGATCTGATTGAAAGGGTTGAACGCAATAATGGGGGCCGTCTCGGTCAGACCGTACCCCTCGTCCAGCACGAATCCCAGGGCACGCATATCTCTGGCCATGTCACCGTCAAGCTTTGAGCCTCCTGATGCATACAACCGTGTGTGTCCGCCGAAATTCTCATGAATCTTTCCAAAGAGCTTTCTGCTCAAGGTGACAGAGTTCGCTTTCCGGGCACAATACACGAGCACGCGCAGGGCGGGGTTTTTGTTGATCCGGCTGAATATGGTTCTGTGAAAAAGTTCATAGAGCCTTGGGACCCCGATGAAAAAGGTGATCTTGTGCTCCTGCATGGTCTTCAAAATTTCCGAAGCGATAAGATTGTGGACATACACCACGGTCGCCCCGACAAAAAGCGGCAGGAAGATGGTCCCCTGCATGGGGTAGATGTGATGAAAAGGCAACAGTCCGATCACCCTGTCTTCTTTCCGCATGATATCAAAATCTATGAGGCCCCTGATTGTTGCCATGACGTTTTTGTACGAGAGCATGACCCCTTTGGGTGCGCCGGTAGTGCCTGACGTATAGACGATGAGGGCCGTATCCTCTTCATCGAGCTCCCGGCGAAGCTCGGGCAGGTTTCCCGATGGGGTTTTCATCTCTTCGAATACAATTATTTCCGGCTCATGATCGATCAGTCCGGAAATGCTACCGAGCTTGTGTGCGCCCTGTTGCGAGGTGAAGATTGTAAAGGGCTGGCAATCATTCAGCACACCGGCGAGGGTGTCGTCCGCCATTAGAAAGTCAAGGGGGACAACTATTCCGCCGTGATTCCAGATGCCGTAGCAGGCATAAATCCACTCGAGCCTGTTTTCAGAGTACAATGCAACCCGATCCCCGTGCTTTATGGAGAGAAAGGACGCAAACTCCCTGACATGGTCCATGAGCTCGCGATAGGAAACCTTTAAGGGACCATCGATGAGAGCGGTCTTGTTGTAGTCTTTCAGAATCACTGTAGTCTAATTTGTTTTTGCCGTATCTGTATTCTCTGACCCAGTATGTACGCCTTTGAAAATACCATCGCTTGGATGATCATTCAAGGTGCAATCCGGAAAAAATCTAATACACAAAGGTAGAGATGCCTGAGAGAAAGGATATTTTCACAAAAAACAGGAGTCAGACCTCAACAATCGAGAAAACAACTTGATCCATTTTTTCTTAACCCACTATCTCCAGTTCATACTGAGAGCTCCCAAGACCAAAATTTTTCAGCCGGGATGATTTGCAACCTTCCATAGTTCTTGTGAAGAAAGCCCGGAACCCATTGCCTTGCATTTAATATCTGGATATACTGTAAAAGTGCACTCGTGTTATTCTTCTTCATTCGACAGTTGTGAGCGATGGGGCTGTTGAGAACTTGTCAGCCGAAAAAGGAGGTACTCACAAAAATCCATGAGCAACACCCATTTGGATCTCCGAAATCGATATGCCCTTTTTTCGGCGCTTGAAGATGAAGTGTTTGACCTGCTCATCATTGGAGCAGGCATAACCGGTTGCGGCATCGCAAGAGATGCAGCCATGCGAGGGCTCCGCGTTGCCCTTATCGACGCCGGTGATATTGGAGCGGGAACCTCCGGCCGTTCATCAAAACTGATCCATGGCGGGAGCCGGTATATGGCCCAAGGCGACCTGACGGTCGTTCGCCAGGCCGCAAACGAGAGGAAAGTCCTGCGGCGGATCGCACCGCATCTTTCTTTGACCAACCCCATGGTGATACCGGCCCGATCCAAGATCCAGGTTCAGGGCATCAAGGCTTTCATATGGTCTTACGAGAAATTGGGCAATGTGGAAAAACCGGAGCGCCATCAGGTTTGGTCGAAGAAGCGTCTGCAGCGGGAGGAACCTCTTGTGCGGACGGCAGATTTTGCAGGCGCGGTGGTTTTCCCGGAATACCTGACCGACGACGCCCGGCTCACCCTGGGTAATGCCCGAAGCGCCTTCGGTGCCGGCGCGGTTGTTGTTACCTATGCCGCGGCTCGAGAGATCATTCAAGAAGGGTCCCGTGTCACGGGAGCCGTGGTTGAAAGTACCCTGCCGAAAGATGAATGCATAGCGAGGGTGCGTGCCCGCATTGTGATAAATGCTGCCGGACCCTGGGTAGATACCATTCGACTTATGGAAGACAGCGGCGCCGGGAAGAAGCTGCAGCTCACCAAGGGCATTCATGTCGTCATGTCCCGTGATCGCGTACCTATCACAAGGACGATCATCATGTACGCACCTGACGGCCGCGGACTCTTCGTTGTGCCCCGGGGCAGCTATGTCTATTTCGGTACGACCGATACCTTCTATCCGAGAGCGGAATACTGGCCGGATATTACCCATGAGGATATCGACTACCTGCTGAATACCGCCATGGCCTATCTTGATGTTGCACCCTTTAAAGATGGGGATATCGTAGCCCTATGGTCGGGCTTGCGTCCACTGCTGGGTGAAGAAGGAAAGAAGCCTTCCGAGATTTCACGTCGTGATGAAATTATGGAAAGCGCCGGCGGGCTACTGTCCGTGGCCGGCGGCAAACTTACCAGCTACCGGGCCATGGCTGAAAAGATCGTCGATCGATGTGAAAAACTCCTGAACCGTGCACACGTCCATTCGCTCACGGCCGAGGAACCGCTGACAGGAGGCGACTTTTCCGGAACTTTTGAGGCACTGTGTTCCCGTATTGAGCGCTGTGGCCTTTCACCTCAGGAAGCCGAGCGTGCCGCCCTCCTCTATGGCAGCGAAGCGTTGGCCATTTTTGAACACGAAAAAGGACCCTCTGCTGAAGTGCGGCATGCTGTCCAGGCGGAAGGAGCCCTGACCCTCGAGGATTACTGGGTCAGGCGCAGTGCACGTGCCCGATTTGACGATGAGGGCGGATTGGCTGACCTGGAGGCCACCGCAGATCTCATGGGGAGGCTTCTTGGTTGGACGGATTCGGAGAAGGCCCGACAGGTCGTCTCATGCAGGGAGATCCGTGCGGATGAACTGCGGCATATACTGACAAGAGAATGAGGTATGTCTCATAACATGCCTATTTCCGCACTTTCCACCGCGTGCGCCACAGGCGGATTCCCGGGGGGAGGTCCGGCTTCCGACTCCCAGTAACTTTATTGTGAACCCACCCCGATTCTTCCCTTCTCGTTAGAACCTTCAGAAACCCAGCCGGGCCATCTGGAGCATGATTTTCCTCCCCCACCCCATCCGCATGAGAAACGCGAGGAATCCAAAGAAGGCGGCAGGGGATATGCGTTTGGACCACCAGAACATCTTTGCCGCTGCCTGCGGCACCACGTACATCTTTTCCTTTTTCACGGCATCGATCACAAGGCCGGCAAACTTCTCCGGCGTCCACCTCGCATTGTCCATGCCTGTGGTTGAACAATATCTCTGGAACTCGTCCGTAAATCTCATCTTGTCCAAGAGGTTGGTCTTAACATAAGTTGGGCAGAGCACAGTCACACCGATATCGTAAGGAGCCAGTTCACTCTTGAGCGTCTCTGAAATGGCAATGACCGCGGCCTTGGTAGCATTGTACGGAGACATCTCCGCAGACGAGAGGATACCTGCTGCGGATGCCACGTTCACGATATACCCGCTGCCCTGTTTCTTCATCCTCGGGACAAATGCATGACACCCGTACACGACGCCCCAGAAGTTGATGGAGACGATCCATTCCCAGTCTTTGATCGGTATGTCGCCCATGAACCCGATCGATGCGACGCCAGCGTTGTTGATGAGGATGTCCACCCTGCCCCACTCGTCGAAGCAATGATTTGCCATTCTCATGACATCATCGAGCCTGGATACATCACAGAGGAACATTTCTGCCTTGCCACCTGCCTGCAGCACCATCTCGCATGTCTGCTCCAGCCCTTGCTCATTGATGTCCGCCAGCAGCATGGTACACCCTTCTTTCGCCAGTTCGAGCGCCAGCGCTCTCCCTATACCCGATGCCGCCCCGGTGATGACCGCAGTTTTTCCGCTGATATTTCTCTTCGCCATTCGTTTACGCCCCCCTTAATCATCGATGAGATTCTTTGAATTGAAGAGAATCGCCTCATACGAGGGAATATATTGATACAGGACCGGCATCCTGCTCAGCCTCATGTCGTGCAGCTCGGTACATATCCTGTGGCCGCTTCCGATGTCCAGCCTGGCTGCGCCGAACCCGATGGTCTGGCGGTACTGGATAGGGTTCAGGTACAGATTTGCCTTGAGTGGAATGCCGTTTTTCATGGTGTGGATGATATATTTGGTGAGCCTGCCCCGTGATGTTTTTACCTTCTTCCCCCTCAGGGTGAGGATCCGCTCGCCGTTTTCCGCCAGCGTGCACGTAGTGTACCCGTTCTCATGGGCAAACGTGATGTCGGCAATGAACTTGGGATATCCTGCCAACTCCACCCCTCCACGCCGCGCCCTCTCAGAGGTTACGGGAAGATGGAGAATACAGGCTGTAAAGCAATTCTTCAGCATGTAGGCAAGCGAGGTCAACCCCGGAATGGCCCGTTTGCCATAGGTTATGACAGCGCTTATGCTGAATTCGTTGTACGGGTCGATGTCTGTCCTGCGGTACTCAAAGGCGCTAAACACCATCAGGCACCTGCCCGGAAACATCTCCACCGGGTGCATCTCGGGTGAGGGTAGATACTTTCTTACTCGAGAGGTAGAAGCCGTGTAGATGGCGCTCATGGCCGTATTGTCGTAGTAAAAGATCGGAAGCTTCACGTCGTATTCCTTGTTCTCGATCTGGTCCAGACCTTTGAAAAAATCGTTTATATCCAGTATGTTCTTTTTCATATCCTTGCCTCCTCGATGATCCTCTCGATATAGTTCATCTTTTTCAATCCGTTCATACCAAGCAATGATCGGGCCTGCCGCGCATCCCTCATCCTCTTTTCCTGACCGTAGTCTTTCATATATCCGTTGCCCCCAAGCACCTGGACGCCTTCGGATGCCAGGCTGCAGGCCAGTTCGCTTATGTGGATCGCAGCCGCCATGGCAGACGCGCTCCTGTCCTTCAATGCTGAATCATACTCCGAGCAGATTCCAGCCAGGCAGTTCCTGCCCACATCGATGGCAATGCCCATCTCAGCGAGCTTCATGCGGACCGCGGACCATTCCACGATGTTCCGCCCCCCCTGCCAGCGCTGCGCTGCATAGTCAAAAGCCTCTTTGAAGCTGCCCTCCATGATGCCCAATGATATGGCCACAGCCGCCAGAGACATGCGAAGCTGCATCTTCTCGAAATAGACCTCCCCTTTTCCCTGTCCACCTATGAGCAGACCCGGCACATCTTTCAGGGTGATGTCCACGGCCTGGCAGGCCTGAAATCCCAGCGTGAGGACCGGGTCCGACCTGGTTACGCCTTCTGTTGAAAGATCGATAAGATAATAGGAAAAGCCGCTTGTCTTCTGCCGGGTTCCTGCCACGACCGCGTACCGGGCCATGCCTCCGAGCACGACTAAAGGTAGTCGGCCGGTCAAAAAGTGTTCACCTTTCCCACTGACTTCAGGGAACTCGGTTTCAGCAGGCGAGGAATAGGCCTGGAATGCCAGTGGAACTCCCTCAGGTCCGGAGACCGTCTCATAAATAGCCCTGCAGTGCTCTGTATCAGACTCTGCGGCGGCTGCGATGATTTCAAGAGCTGCAGCATGGGTAAAGAGAACCCCTGCCATGCCTGCGTCGATAATGCTGATCTTGTGCACGATGCCGGCGAGGGTGGATGCATCAAGCCCCACTCCTCCCCAGTCCAGGGGAAGGTTGATACCGAACAGGCCGGCTTCCTTTGCCGTCTGTATCGTCTCGGTCACATCATGGGCATAGGGATATTCATGATCGTGCACATAACCCATGAGTTCTTTTTTGGCAAAGCTCTCTGCAAGGTCGTTGAATGCTTTGAGCTCGTCATTGTGTGTTGTAAGAGCTGACTGATCCATAATCACCTCCTTTATCCTTACTCGAACACCCGGACGCCGGGCATGGTGTGTGCGATGTGCTGAGAGAAGAGATTGATCCTGTTGACCTCGTTCGTCCCCTCATAGATCTGAAGCAGCTTGGCATCCCTCAGCAATTTCTCGGCCCCGGCATCGTGCCTCGTCCCATCTGCACCCATGAGATCCAGGGCTTTTGCACAGTTCTCAACGGCAAGGTCTGTGCATGAGAATTTACTCAGAGAGCCCAGGCCAGACATGTGCCGCTCATCCTCATGGCTGGTCCATTCGAAGTTCAGCTTCCGGTAGATGTGATTGACGATCTCCAGGTCGAACAGGGGCGAGACCAGATGGGTGAACATCCAGGCAGGTGTGTAGAGCGTGAGGGAGAAGAGCACCTTGTCGAAGAGCAGCCGGATCATGCTCCGCAGGCCCGCGGCATAGGCGGCCTCCATATATACGGTTCGTGCTGCCACGGCATTGGCATACATATCGGCGATGACCATCTGCACCCATTCCTGGTCAATCAGTCTTTCTCCTGCCACCTTCTTTTCTGCCGCATACGCCGTGGCTGCCTCACAGGCGGCCCGGGCAACGCCTGCCCCGATTGCGGCAACCCCGGGTTGGGTCACGGCCGGGAACATGCTGATCAGCTTCAGGCCGGCCTCTTTTGCCGAGATGCCTAGACGGCTGACCTGGTCTTTGGAAAAACAGACCTGCTCATCCGGCACGAAGCAGTCTTCGAAGATCAGCTCACTGGCCACGCAGGCCTTCTGCCCCATCTTGTGCTCTTTGTGGCCGAAGGTGAAGCCCTTCATCCCGGTCTTGATGGCAAGCATGATCAGGTTGTCCTCAGGCTTTCTGATATCTTCATAGCAGATAAGCATATGCCAGGTGCTCACATGGCCGGCAGATATAAACACCTTGCTGCCGTTGACCACATAGCCGCCGGGGACCTTTTCGGCCTGCGTCCTCACTTTTGCCAGCGGAAGGAGAGGCCCCTCCGACTGGTCTGTTCCTGCGCCGGGTTCTGTCCATGCAAGCGAGATGGTGCAGGGGCGGCCCATTTTCGACTCGCGGACCACATCGCGGAGTATCCTGTTGGTGATGCTCATGTTGCACGATGAGCACAGGACGGACACCCCCAGATAATGGGCACCGATGAGGTTTGCCAGCCCCGCGCACACGGATGACACCTCTTCAATGAATGCATAGAGAGACAGCATGCTCATCCCTTCCCCCCCGTACATCTTGGGTATCCATAAGGTGAACAGGCCCCACTCGTTGGCTTTATGGAGGAAATCCCGGGGCAGGTAATCGTTGTCCTCCATGACCTTTCTGTCTGTCTCGAGTGCGATCGGCCGGATGACCTCGTCATTGAACCTTCGCGCAAGCTCTATGGCTTCGCGAAAATCCTCCTTGATCCGTGCGGGAAGACGGTACTGGGCCTCAAGACTGTTCAGGATGTCAGTGAACCCTAGACGAGACGAAGAATGTCCGGATGCCTCCGGTCTGGCGAAACCCATGGTAAAACCCTCCTTTTCACATGATTTCAGCAGTGCTTTCTTACATATCAATACGTCCCAGGGGGCAGACGGTCGACCGGGTTTATAGATCCGCACGCCGGGAAATTATATTTATGTGATTTGCCCAGTTCCGCTCATGGTCCTGGGGCAGACCCCTTAAAAGTTGCAACGCAAATAGGAGGGTTTATGAATCCGGACCTTTATCGAGCGCCATCTGGTACTCCTGGCGGTACTCTGAAGGTGTCTTGTCCGTGTATTTTTTGAAGCAGTGGTTGAAGGTGGATTTCGAGTTGAACCCGACATCGAAGCAGATGGAGAGAATATTCATGTCAGAATCATGTACGAGGATCTTCTTTGCCTCCTCAATACGATACGAGTTCACGTAATTGCGGAAATTAGTGCCGAGCCTCTCGTTCATGAACTGGGAAAGCTGGTGGGGGGTGATGGACAGCATCGTTGCCAGCCCCTCCAGACTCAGGTCGAAATCCTTGTAGATGCGCTCGCCGCTCATCAGGTAATTCAGGCGTTCGAAGACCACTTCGGTATCAAGCCCCTTGAGAAGAGACCGCTCATACCTGTTCTTCTTGAATTCTTTCTCGATGAGCCGGTAGAAGTTTGGATACCTCATGTTGGACAGGAACATGGAGATATTTATAAGCGAAATAATCGTTCCCCCTGTGAGCAGAACCGGGTCTGATCCTGATATAAACCCGAAGAAGAGAAGGAGGATGGATACCAGTGTGAAGAAAAAGGCGCAAAGGATAAGGTACACCTGTGTTCGTATATTTTCACTCTTCAGGACAGTGAGCCCCAATCTGAACATGATCAGGAAATAAACGAAGTTGAAGACCGCACCGCAGGCAAGCACCACCGTGAACCAATGGTTCTGTGGCGATTGGATGATTCCGGCCAGAAACTGCTTTTTTATATCAAGGGGCAGGAGCTGAAAGACAATCTCGCTGAAAAGGGCAAGCGCTGCAGGTATGAATTGAACCTTCAGCTTTACCGGCAGTGGCTTTGCCGGATTCAGCAGGATATGGTGGTACAGATAATTTGCAGGGCCGATAAAGAAAATCGCTGAAAGCGAGAGAAAGGAAGTGATGGGGTACTCCTGGATCACATTCGTCACCTTCAATAACACCAGCAGCTGAATGAGGCTGTTGCCTAGAAAAACCAGAAAATTGAGATAGATCGACTGGTCAGGATCTTTCCTGCAGAGCTGGGCTATTGCAAAAATAAGAGACAATCCCACCCCGAAGGTGATTATCTCCAGCATGACCCTGAAGATTACATCAGACAAGAGCACTCCTTTATCATCGGA
>ERZ795057.3786-NODE-3786-length-10042-cov-12.941524_pt1 | contig 10042 bp, 10 predicted proteins | sample MGYA00375141_ERZ795057 | MGnify/ENA primary metagenome ERZ795057 (study PRJEB30186, sample SAMN05720163) | activated sludge metagenome | isolation source: Anaerobic digester | place: Hong Kong | collected 2015-01-26 ... | reverse complement strand
TGGATTCCGTTTCCTTATCAGAATCTCGAGCTTTCCTGCAGGTTCTTCCCCTTGTCCATATAACGTCAGCCGGGAGTTTGATTGTCGCCATCCTGTTTTCCTGTTTGATGCTGAATTCTAATCGCGAGTGATATTGGACTGTTAAGGAGCATCCTGTTCCGGCCTGTATTTTGCTTATATCATCATGACCGTGAAGTATGTGTATAGAACGGAGACAAACATCACGCAGGGGGATGAGACATGACAACGATTGAACAGCTAATGACGCCTCTCACCATCAGATCCATGGAGATTGCCAACCGGGTGGTGATGCCGCCCATGGGAACGGCGCTGGGCAATAACGACGGCACCGTAAGCGAGGCGAACCTTGCCTATATGAAGCGACGGGCCAGAAGCGGAGCAGGCCTTTACATAACGGAGATCGTCGAGGTGCACCCGCTCGGGGCAGCTTCACCCAGGTGCATGGGCGTATGGGATGACAGGTTCGTCCCGGGACTGAGCAAACTGGCCGACGTGGTACACGCCCGGGGTGGCAAGATCGCCATGCAGCTTCATCATGCAGGCAGGGAGAGCTTTTACCAGCTCTCGAAAGGCACGGCCGTGGCACCTTCGGCAATACCGAGCTATATCTTCGGGTTTGCCGGGACGCCCAGGGAAATGACCCCGGAGGAAATCAGAGAGACCATCGCCTCCTTCGGAAGAGCCGCCCTGAGGGCCAAGGCTGCAGGATTCGATGCAGTGGAACTGCACGGTGCCCATGGATACCTTCTCATGCAGTTTCTCTCGGCCCATTCCAACCAGAGGACGGACGAATACGGCGGGGATTTCCGCGACCGCGCCCGGTTCATGATCGAATGCATCCGGGAAGTACGTTCTCAGGTGGGCGATGACTTTCCCGTCTCGCTGAGAATATCCGGAGAGGAATGCATCAGGGGCGGCTACGGCATTGAAGACATGCAGACCATTATCCCTGATCTGGTGAAAGCCGGGGCAGACATGATCCACACCTCATTCGGCACCCACGGGAATGCACAGATGCACATAGATACACCAAATCCCAGCGCCCCTGTAGAGTACGAGCAGGGATTCAAGGTCAGGCTGGCCAGAAAGATCAAAGAGGTGACCGACGTCCCTGTCATAGCCGTGGGCCGTTTCACCGACCCGTATTACATGAACGAGGTGATAGCAAACGGTGATGCCGACCTCGTCGCAGTGGGTCGGCAGCACCTGGCAGACCCTGATTTCCTGAACAACGCCCGGGGAGGACATCCGGAAGACACATTCGAATGCCTGGCCTGCAACCAGGGCTGCATCGAACGCCTTATTTTCGAGCAGCAGCCTGTGAGGTGCGCCATCAATCCTGCAACCGGCCAGGAACTCACCTACCCTGAAGGCCCGGCAGAAAACAGCCGTATGGTCTGGGTGGTAGGCGGCGGGCCTGCGGGCCTGACCGCCGCTTATGAGGCTGCACGGCTCGGGCACTCAGTGACCCTGTTTGAAAAGGAAAAAGAAACAGGAGGTCAGATCCTGTTTGCTGCCCGTGCCCCGTATAAGGAAGTGTACGGCAAATGGATCAGCACCCTTACCGCCAAGTGCAGGAAAAAGGGTGTGGATATCCGCACCAGTACAAAGGTCACCGGGGAGATGATCGATAACAACAGGCCCGAAGTGGTGATCCTGGCGAGTGGTGCCGAGAAGGCAGCCTGTCCTGTGGAAGGAATAACCTCATCGGTGGTGTGTGATGCCTGGCAGATCCTGGGCGGAGAGGTAAAACCCAAAGACCATGTCCTCGTCATCGGCGGGGGGCTCGTAGGTATGGAAACCGCGGATTTTCTCTGCGACAAGGGTGTTCAGGACGTCACCCTGGTGGAGATGCTGGCCAACCCGCCTGTCCCGGCGCTGACATCGCACGGCACCATGCTGCACAGGCGTCTGAGTGCAGCCGGGGCCAGGCTCCTGTTCAACACCTCGGTGGTCAGGATCGGGGAGGACAGTGTGATAATCAGCACGGATGGAAAAGAGCAGAAGATCGAACCCATCGAACAGGTGATCGTTGCTGTTGGGGTCACTCCCAGGGATGACCTCAAAAAGCTTCTTGATCTCAAAGGAATTCATCATTATGTGGTAGGGGATGCGAACGAACCTCGCCGTATCATTGAGGCAACCTCCCAGGGAGCCAAGGCTGCCTGGGATATTTCATAAAAAGAACACGACATTGAAGAGGAGATACCTATGAGAATGCTTGCGGAATTTTTCCCTGAATTTGCACAGATGCTCGATGAAATGGACGAGCTGTACAGGGACAAACGAACCATTGACGAGAAGACGTATCAGTTTATCTGTTTTGCGCTGTCCATCAAAGGACGCTCCAAACCCTGCGTACTGAAGCATTTCAAAGGTGCACTGGAGGCCGGGGCTACGGTGAAGGAGCTTGCCTATATTCTTGCCCTTACGATGCGTGAGGCTGCAGGCGCGGATGACTGCTGGACTCACGATGTGATCGGCGAATGGAGGGAAATCCTCGCAGGTAATATCGACTGCTCCTGTCAGAAGTAATCTCTGCTCCTTTACTACTGTGAAACCATACAACGGGATACCCGTTCCAGGGTATCCCGTTTCTCAATGAAATTCAGGATCTATGCCCGTTTCTTCAGCGTCTTTATTGCTGATGCAATACCTGTAATTGCCTGTTCGATCTCATCCTCGGTGGTATATCTTCCCGTACTCAGCCGGAGGGTCCCCTTTGCCCATTGCATGGGAACACCCATTGCTTCAAGGACATGGGAGATCTTCACGGTGTCGGAATGGCAGGCTGCACCTGCGGATGCAGCTATCTTAAGCCCGATCTCCTCGAGGATCCTGTTTGCCTCCAGACCCTCAAATGACAGGCTGAGCGTATTGGGAAGCCTTTTATTGATATCACCGTTGAGCCGCACCCTGTCCACCTGTTCGAGGATTCCCTCAAAGAACCGGTCCCTCATTTGTTTCATGTGCTCCATGTTCCTCTCCAGGTCCCTCTGGGCAATCTCGCACGCCTTCCCCAGCCCCACGATCCCGACGACGTTCTCGGTCCCTGCCCTTCTGCCCCCTTCCTGGCCGGCACCATGCATGAACGGGGCAAGATCGATACCGTCTCTGACATAGAGCGCCCCGATCCCTTTGGGTGCGTAGAGCTTATGGCCTGCGATGGACAGAAGATCCACACCGAGTGTCTTCACATCGACAGGGATCTTGCCGAGGGACTGGGCGGCGTCGGTATGCATCACGATAGAGCGGCTGCGTGCAACAGATGCGACCTCTTCGATGTTCTGGATGGTCCCCACCTCGTTGTTGGCATGCATGATGGTGATGAGTATGGTGGATGGACAGATCGCCCGTTCAATGGCAGCTGTATCCACAAGACCTGTATCATCGACCGGTACATACGTCACCTCGCAGCCGGTGCTTTCAAGAAAGGCGCAGACTTCCAGGACTGCCGGATGCTCGATGACAGAGGTGATAATATGGTTGCCGCGTTCATGAAAGGCCCGGATTATCCCCTTGATCGCATGGTTGTTGGATTCCGTTGCGCAGCCGGTAAAGATGATCTCGCCGGGGCTGCAGTTTATCAGGGCCGCTACCTGTTCCCTGGCTTTGTCCACCGCCCTTTTCGGCGCAATCCCGTACCAGTGCGTACTCGACGGGTTGCCGAATTCACGTTCGAGATATTCCCGCATGGCATCGATCACCTCGGGATCGTGCGGTGTGGTGGCGTTGTAGTCCAGATATATGGGCTGCGTCATATCTTTATCCTCCGGTTTCTGCCTTTCATCTTCATGTCATGCACCTCTCCGCTGAAGCGGTTCCCAGCCTGACCTGCAAACTGAATCGCGGCTTAAGCCGCTCCCACAGAAAGGCCATAGCTCCTGGCGACAGGTTTTTATATTTTTTCCTAACGCCTAGCGCCTCATGCCTAGAGCCTGCCTTATTAAACCTTATCCATATCCTCTTTCCCGTGCAAGATTTTTCCCTGTACAGCACTCCCTTATTTCGTTTGACACGTTGTAACGAGCATGGGTATTCTCTCTAAGCACAGCATCATAGCTGGTACGGACCACCCCGGGGGATATATGATAGATCGTTTGAAGAAATTCTTTGTCAGAGACGATACGGAGGGCCCTTCTGAGAAAAGGACTGCCCAGGATAAGGATATTCACGTGGCAACCTGTGCATTGCTTTTGGAGATGGCAACAATCGACGGCGAGTTCAGCGACGTTGAGCGGGACCGCATAATGACTATCCTTAAAAACCAGTACAGCCTGAGCGATGAAGATGCACTTGCATTGATGGATGACGCACGCGAGGAGATCACAAAGAGCATTGATCTGTGGCAGTTCACCAATATGATAAACCAGAATTACACCGAAGAGGAAAAGATCCGTGTCATCGAGACGATCTGGAAGGTTGTCTATGCAGATGGCATACTCGAAAAGCACGAGGACTACCTGGTGCACCAGCTCGGCAAGCTGCTCCGCCTCACTCACTCGCAGCTTATCGAGGCCAAGCTGAAGGTGAAGGAATCAGCGTAATAGATTTTTACCATACCTGATGCAGCAGTTACGTAAGATAATCCATATCGATATGGATGCGTTTTATGCATCGGTAGAGCAGCGCGACAATCCGCAGCTCAAGGGAAAGCCCGTAATCGTGGGCGGCCAGCCTGATAAACGCGGTGTTGTTGCCGCGTGTTCCTACGAGGCACGAAAATTCGGGATCCACTCCGCGATGTCATCTGCCCGGGCGTACAAACTCTGCCCGCAGGCTGTCTTTCTGTATCCGCGATTCGACAAGTACAAGGCTGTATCAGCGCGGATCATGGAGATATTCCATGAGTATACCGACCTGGTGGAACCGCTGTCCCTGGATGAGGCATTTCTCGATGTGACCCGTAACAAAAAGAGGATCGAATCGGCCACACAGATCGCCCGGCAGATCAGAAAGGATATCTTTGAGAGGACAGGCCTTACGGCATCTGCAGGTGTATCGTACAACAAGTTTCTCGCAAAGGTCGCCTCTGATTATCATAAGCCCGACGGCCTCACCGTGGTGACCCCTGATAAGGCACACTCTTTTATCGATCGTCTCCCCATCCGAAAATTCTTCGGCGTGGGAAAGGTAACGGAGAAAAAGATGCTCGGCCTCGGGATCAAAACAGGGGCAGACTTAAAGAAACTCTCAAAGGACGATCTGACACACATCTTCGGAAAATATGGCGGGTATTTCTACAACATTGCCCATGGCATGGACAGCAGACCCGTCACAACAGAAAGGATCCGCAAATCCCTGGGCAAGGAGATCACCCTGAGCAGGGATATCGACAATATTGAAGAGATGTGCACCATCCTGGAACACATAGCCCATGAAGTCGAGAATGAGCTGAAGAGACGAGAACTCAAAGGTAGGACCATCACACTCAAGGTGAAATACCATGATTTTCAGAGCATCACCCGGAGTATTACTGTCCGGCACAGGACAGACCGGGCGGATGAGATCATGAAGCATATCCGCTCACTGCTGAGTGACACCGATGCAGGCAAGACCATGGTCAGGCTGCTGGGCATTACCCTGTCAAACTTTGAGGAGAGCCCGGTCAGGACCAGGGAAGACAGACAGCTCATCCTGCCCATCTTCGATGACTGAAGGAGCTCAGATACTCGATATACGCCGGAGCCGTGAAACAATCCCGGGCATGACCTCACAGAGACGATCTATATCCTGCAGGGTAGTGTCTTTGCCCAGGGAAAAACGTATCGTGCCCTGTGCCTCTACATGGCTCAGTCCCATTGCAGTCAGGACATGAGACGGCTCGGGCGAACCCGTGGCGCATGCAGATCCTGTTGATGCGCATACGCCCAGCAGATCCAGGTGGAGCAGAATCGATTCCCCGTCAATGGATGCAAAGCTCATGCTCGATGTATTGGGAATGCGGGGGGCACCCTGCCCGTTTATCGTAACATTATCAATGCGCTCCATGATCTGATTTTCGAAGGTGTCTCTCAGGACAGTCATGTGCCTGCCGGCTTCGTCGAGGTGCTCGACGGCCATCTCAACTGCCTTAGCGAACCCTGCTATTGCAGGTATATTCTCGGTGCCCGCCCTTCGAGCACGTTCCTGGCTTCCGCCTGTTATTATCGGCGATATGTTCGTGCCTTTTCTGATGTACAACGCCCCGACGCCCTTGGGACCGTAGATCTTATGCGCCGAGATGGTCATGAGGTCGACACCCAACTCATCGACGTGTACGGGCATTTTCCCGAATGCCTGGACCGCATCCGTATGAAAGATGATGCCTTTTCCCCGGGCAATCTCACTGATGGCTTGTATGGGCTGGATCACCCCTGTCTCATTGTTTGCACACATGATAGTGATGATGACAGTGTCCGGAGTAATGTTTCCGGCAACATCGGCCGGGTCGACACAGCCGCTGTTGTCCACCGGGACCTGGGTGATGCGAACGCCTGTGCCCTGCAGGTCCTCACATGTCTTCAGGACTGCATGATGTTCCACCGGTGATGTGATGATATGGAGGTCCTTTCCCTGAAATGCCCGGCAGACACCCCTGAGCGCCAGATTGTCCGATTCCGTACCGGACCCGGTGAATACGATCTCTTCGGGGGATGCCCCGATGGCTGCAGCAATTGTTCCCCTCGCCTTCTCCAACGCCGCTCGGGCCGTCCGTGCCGGTTCATAAAAGCTCGATGCATTCCCGAAGCTCTGCTTAAAATACGGCATCATAGCCTCGAGAACTTCCCCGGAGAGAGGTGTGGTGGCATTATGGTCAAGATAGATCATCACTGTCCGCCGATTCCATCATCTTTCTCATATAGTAGTCATTGATGGCCTTCTGAAGCGCTGTAATCCCTAAAAGCGAACAATGTTTCTTCTCTTCCGGGATACCTCCCAGCTCACGGATAACATCATCATCCGTCAATTCCACAGCCTCGTGTAATGTCTTCCCTTTAGCAAGCTTCGTGGCCATGCTGCTCGTGGCTATTGCCCCGGGGCAGCCGAATGATTTGAACCTGATGTCCACAATCCGGTCGGATTCCACCTTAATCCACAGCTTCATCTCATCGCCGCATGCAGGGTCCCCCACGAGGGCAAAACCGTTCGCTTCCTTTGGGGACATCTCTCCCACATTGCACGGATTGGTGAAATGCTCGATAACCAGTTCATTATAGAACAGCACAGGTCCCACGGTGCTTTCCGTCTCAACCGGATCTACAGATGAGGGTTGGGAGTATTCATCGTTGTTAGTAGTCTTATCCATCTCTTGCACCTCGATTTCTTACCAGCACAGTCCCACTGAAACAACTGGAGCAGCAGGTAGTGTTTTTTCTTGCATAATTATCGTATCAGATCAATCACGATTTTTTCTTTAGAGGATGAGAGATGTGCAACAAAAAAACTGGACAGGAAAGGTCCTACTCGACTCACACAACCAGGTTTGTTGCAATCAGGTATAACGGCATGTGAAGATCACACGTAATGAACTACCCCGCAGCTCCGTAATAACCAGCGGAATCTTCGACAAGCTGCGAGGTATCCAGAATTCAGAATCCAGTATCCGGAGTGACAAGAAAAATACCTACTGGATTTTTTCTTATTCGATTTTACGAAGCCCCGCAAAAACAACCGGGATCTCCGACAAGCTTCGAGGTATTAGTCCGAAGAGATTAAATCGCACGCTAGGTTTCCCGCTTCTTCCGGGCTTTCTTTCTCCATTCCTCAGGGAAGATGCTGATACCGTCATTGCTTTCCTCGCACAGTTCCTTCCACAGGCGTACATCGGAGACCTTGGAAACGATGACGGCGAGCTGCATACTCTTGGGATCGATTCTGGCCACCTCACCCCAGATATTCAGATCATAATTATAAAAATTCACTTCAATGGGTTTCCCTATAAGCCGGTGAGCCGTTGCAGGGGTAAAGCTCCTGCCGGCATCCATAGGAGAACCGACGATGTTTATGCTCAGTCCGCCGATACTGATGTCTTTGGTATCCACAATACCGACTATTTCCTGAATATTACGCATTACCTTGGTGGAATCGGTGCTGAAGATATTGATCTTGACCTTTGCACTGAGGTTGACCTGAACTCGAGTGTATTTTCTTCTGTTATTCTCGGACATTTGAATATCCTCTTCGTCATACTGATAAAATATCTTGAGAATTCCGTAGCTCAAAACCCCGGTTTCTGCCCCTGGATTTTCACGTTGGTTTCACGCGGCTGAGAAAACCCCGGGGCACAATCTGTACTATCATATGAGTGATCCAATCCATTTCAGATAAGTAATGGACTTTTTTGTAAATTTAAGATAACGTCAGCATGAGAAACTCCAGGTGTTTTTCAACTAAGAGATACGTTTTTCAATAATTGCATTTAGATACCACAGGATTCAGCTATAGGGTAGGATCATGGATGAGAAAATGGATACTCAGGACAAAAGAAAACACGCCCGCAAACGCGTGAAGATTACCGCGCTGTTGAAGATGGGAGTCCATCTGAGCGGGCGGGGATTTGCAAAAGACATCAGTGAGAGTGGCATGTGCCTGGTGGCCCCGAATATATTCAAGCTTATGAAGCCTCAACAGATCCATGAATATATCGGTGCTCATTTGAGGGTCATGTTTCCTTCGCATTCACTTACAGTGAACGGGGCCCTTGTAAGGATCGATGCCAAAAAAGGGGAAGGAGCTCTCACGATCCTGAACACATCGGATGACGCGCTCTGGCAGCAGATCTGCTCGGAATAAGCTGCTGAAGTAAAAAAGAGTCCGTATTTCATGAAGAAATCATGTGCTGCGACGTTATTCATAGTGCTGATCAGTCTTTTTCTTTCCGGCACGTATTGTCCTGCAGCCTCTGAAAAAATGACCTTCAGGAAACAGGTCATCATGGATCACAAGGGATTCGGATACGAAGCGCTGCGGCTGCTCCTGCCGAAGACCTGGAAGTTCAACGGCGGCATTTCCTGGAATTATAACAAGATACCACCCGAGGCAAGCACTGCCTTTACCATAACAAGCCCTGATAACACATCGGTATTTGAACAATTTCCCCATATGAACCTTTTCTGGTCGCAGGACCAGAATCTTCGGTATTCTTATGCACAGGCAGGATTCGAGATCCTCCAGCCAATGAGCGCCCAGAATTTCCTCAAGGACTACTTTATCCCGCGCTACCGGTCCAGGGTGTCTGAGCTGAAGATCAAGGAGACCTCCCAGCTCGAATCCCTTGCCAGACAGGTCAATGAACTCACCCAGCATCAGATGAACCTTTTCGGCAGGATCTCGCCGTTTCAGTTTCCCTTTGAACTACGCTCGGATGCAGCACATATCCAGGTGGAATATACTCTCTCAGGCATACCGACCGTTGAGGACTTCACGGTTTCCATCAGCTACATGGTGGCCTATATCCCCGGCATGTACGGAGGCAGTATCGGAGCAACGACCTGGATACCAACCGTCACGAGTTTCAAGGCTCCCAAAAAGGAAATGAATGAAAAGGTGAAGATATTCAGGATCATCGCCGACTCCAGGAAAGACAATCCCAAGTGGAGCGAAGATGTCGTAAAACTCTCCGCCACCATCACAAGGGACCAGATCCGCCAGCAGAATGCCATCTTCAGATCAATGCAACAGATCTCACGGACACAATCCGAGATAAGCGATATGATTATGGAGTCCTATGAGAAGCGAAACGCAGCATACGACCGCATTTTTGACAATTACAGCCAGGCAATCCGCGGGGTCGACACCTATGTTGACCCTGTAAATGACTGGAAGGTGGAGCTGCCCACCGGATATGACAATGCCTGGACAGACGGCAATGACTATATCTTCAGCGACGATGCGGGCTTCAATCCCAATATCGGTTCCAATAAAGACTGGAAACAGATGCAGAGGCAGTGATCAGGCCTTGGGACAGTATTTGAGTGATGATTTTCTGAAATCTGGCGACAGACAATCAAGTTGAAGGCTATTAGACTGTAGGTGTTTA
>ERZ795057.3783-NODE-3783-length-10048-cov-4.383568_pt1 | contig 10048 bp, 11 predicted proteins | sample MGYA00375141_ERZ795057 | MGnify/ENA primary metagenome ERZ795057 (study PRJEB30186, sample SAMN05720163) | activated sludge metagenome | isolation source: Anaerobic digester | place: Hong Kong | collected 2015-01-26 ... | reverse complement strand
TATTGGCGACAACCTTAAATCAGCATTATCTTGTCGCAATAAAATGCGGAATTCAGCCCGTGAAGTAAACATCCTATACGGTTCATTCGTACCCTTGTTTACAAGGTCATCGATGAGAACGCCGATATAACCTTCTGACCGCTTCATGATAAACGGTTCTTCATCTTTGACTTTTCGAGCGGCATTAATGCCAGCCATCATTCCCTGACATGCCGCTTCTTCATAACCGGTCGTTCCATTAATCTGACCCGCAAAATATAGATTCTCGACCAGACCTGTCTCGAGACTAATTTTCAGTTGCATGGGTGGAAAAAAGTCATATTCTATTGCATATCCCGGTCTGAACATCTTCATATTTTCAAATCCTGGCACCGCACGTAATGCTTTGTACTGCACTTCTTCTGGAAGTGATGAGGAGAAACCATTGACATAGATTTCACAGGTATTTCTTCCTTCCGGCTCTACAAATAGCTGATGCCTATCCCTTTCTGCAAATCTCTCTATTTTGTCTTCGATACTCGGACAATATCGAGGGCCGAGGCCTCTGATTCTGCCATTAAACATCGGAGACCTGTCAAATCCTTCCTTCAATAAATCGTGGACTTTGCCACTGGTATAAGTGATGTGACAAGGTATTTGATTTTCTAATTTTGGAGTATTAGTATAGGAGAATTTTTCAGGATGTTCGTCTCCATTTTGAATTTCCATTTTGGAATAATCCAATGACCGACCGTCAATACGTGGTGGTGTTCCTGTCTTCATCCTACCCGATTCGAATCCTAGACTAACCAACTGTTCCGTTATCCCTTTAGCCGATTTTTCTCCTGCTCGACCACCGCCGAGTTGCTTTTCACCGATATGTATGATGCCATTCAAAAAAGTGCCATTGGTCAAAATCACGGTTTTACTCTTAATTTCGAGGCCGATACTGGTCACGACCCCTTCGCACCTCATATCTTTAACAAGCAATCCTGTGACCATTTCTTGCCAAAAGTCTATCAAAGGGTGGGCTTCAAGCATTTCTCGCCACTTAGTCGCAAATTGTTGTCTATCACTCTGTGCTCTGGGACTCCACATTGCAGGCCCTTTACTTTTATTCAACATTCTGAACTGAATCATGGTATGATCCGTCACGATTCCTGAATAACCGCCCATCGCATCCACCTCTCTAACAATCTGTCCCTTTGCTACACCACCCATGGCAGGATTGCAAGACATCTGCGCAATGGTATTCATATTCATGGTCGCAAGCAAGACCCTTGCACCCAGATTGGCAGCGGCGACGGCAGCTTCACAACCTGCGTGACCTGCCCCTACAACGATTACATCATATTCCGGAAACATGTACTAATTTTAACACCGAGATGCAAAAGTAAGCAATTCTTAGATTTGGCTTATGCTTTTAATTTTTGGCTGACCAACTGACGTAAGGTCGCAAGTTCTTTATAGCATTGTTTAGCTTCCTGAGCAGGGTATCCAAAATAGACTTTATCGGCCTCTAGATTCTTTGAGACCCCAGATTTTGCAAGAATTGCCACATTATCAGCGATTTCTAGATTTTGAGCCACACCGACCTGACCATACATAACCACATTATTGCCGACCACGGTTTTACCTCCGATGCCCACTTGAGCAGCGAGCAAGCAGTTTTTACCTATCACAACACCATGCCCTATGTGTACCTGACAATCCAATTTTGTCCCATTTCCAATGATAGTGTCGCCTGAAACTCCCTTATTTATCGTACATCCGGCACCTATACTCACATTGTCTTCAATAATCACTCTACCAGATGAGTGCCATTTTGTATATTTTCCCTCTTCTTTTTTAAAGTAAAATGCATCCGTACCGATAATTGCTCCCGCTTGTACAGTGACATTATTCCCTATAATCGTATGATTCCCAATATATGCTCCTGCTTGTATATAACAACCTTCGCCTATAGTGACATCTTCTGCAATGTGTACACCTGGTTCTATTATCGAGCTGTCACCAATGTTGTTAAATCTAATATTGCCATCATATCTCTTAAAAGGGCGATGTTTTTTAGCTAGATCATTGAATATTTCAAAGGGGTTTTCGTGAAGTAGTAGCGCTTTTCCTTGCGGGCACTGCACTTCCTTATCAATGATGATTATCGTCGCATCAGAGTTCAATGACTTGGAATAATATTTCTCATTGTCAACAAAGGTGATATCGCCGTCTTCCACTTTATGGATTTCATTTAATCCGGTTGCCATTAACTTGTCATTTCCTATGATGGTTAAATTGTAAGAATTTGCAATGTCTTGGATGCTTATTGGATATTTAAACTTCATATTTTCTTTATTAAAATTGGCATTTCTAGATATTAGTCAAAATCATATTCTCGTCAACCAAAGAATAAAAAGAACAAATTCATCGAATATATAATTTTGAGATTATCGTTTTTTTGCAGTTTATAAACGTTTTAAGTTGGAAAATGCAACTTTAAAAAAGCACTTATTTCAACAAAAACTTAATAAATATATGAAAATAATGAGGAGGATAATAAATACAAACCAACCACTGTAGATTTTTGATTTTTCTTCATTGAGTCTTTTTTCAAAGGCGATATCCTCATGGTCTGCGTCCCTAAAATCTTGTAATTCCTTATTTTCAATTTCTAATCTTATTTCTTCTATTCGCTTTTTAGCTTCTATCATGTCCTTTTTTCTCACTTTCAGCTCGATGTCAATATACACTTGAGTGAGAGTCGTTGCCACCGTATCATTGAGAAGGATACACTCAATTCCATCAGCATTTAGGCTGCTCTGATACAAATGTGCTTCTAGAGAACTTTTAAAATACGCTATCGTTACCCAATCCTTGATTATTGCTTATTTTTTAATAATTAACTAATATCAATAGATTTTACAAATTTAAGAAATTTGACATCATTTGATATCCCTTGTCCGTCATGATTGACTCGGGATGAAACTGAACTCCATGCACCGGAAATTCTTTATGTGACATCGCCATAATATGTCCATCTGCATCCATGGCAGAAATGGTCAGAGAGTCATTGATTGCACTGGGATTAACTACCCAGGAATGATATCGACCTACATAAGGATGAATCTCTATTCCCTTGAAAATGGGATCATCCGCATTGGTAATCTCAATTTTGGAGCGGATACCATGGTACACTCGGGACAATTTATAGAGTGAATACCCGAAATGCTCAGCAATAGCTTGCAGACCAAGACAAACACCTAAGATTCTTTTTGAAGGACAATATCTCGCTATGACTTCCATCAGTTGACCTGACTCGGCAGGCAATCCAGGACCGGGTGAAAGGACGATATGAGATAGTTGTGACAATGCTTCATAGTTCACTTCATCATTCTTCATCACCATCACGGGTTCACCCGATATCTCTCTTATGAGATGTACCAAATTAAAGGTAAATGAATCGTAATTATCAATAATCGCAATGCCGGTCATGGGTCTAGGATTTGAAGGGTAGGTTTTCCCAAAATGTAGGGTAAGATTTCCTTACCACCTCTGGGTTTTCAATGCTAATCGGCGCCAAAATTCCCAACATAGCAAAGGACATGGCAATCCTATGGTCATTGTAGGTCTCAATTATAGTTTCGCTTGTCCACTTCGCTTTACCTTCTTGCAAAAAGTACTTTTTCCCTGATTTATTGGCAAACCTTTGTGGAATTTCTATTAAATGTATTCCCAATTTTTTGAGTTCATTTCTCAGAGCTTGAATTCTGTCCGTTTCCTTTATTTTTAATGAATCTATTCCTGTCATCAACAAACTCACGCCAAGACCGGCACAGGTCACTGACACGGTCATAACTAAATCAGGGCAATCAGAAAAATCCCATTCTACGATTTCGGGTAAAATGTGATTTTCCTTTTTTGTAATACGGCAAATGTGATGGTCAATGTCCGTCACCACCCCCAGTTTTGCCATAATTTTTGTAATTATCTCATCTCCTTGAATACTATTCTTATTCAGTTTCGTTAAGCGAATTGTCAAATCTTTCGACATTGCACAAATACCATAAAAATAGGATGCAGAACTCCAATCTCCTTCTATCTCAATCGGTTTCGCTACATATTGTTGGGGTTTAATTTCTATCGATTTTTTATGTTGAACAACTTCAATTCCAAAATACTGCATGAGCTTCAATGTCATATCAATATAGGGTTTTGAAACGGCTTTTCCGTCGAGCTCTATCGTGAGTCCATTCGGCAAGTATGGTATTATAAGTAGAAGAGAAGTAATAAATTGGCTACTAATATCCGCACTGATTGTCACATGATTACTGTTCCAATCTGATTTTCGAATTCTAAGTGGCGGATAAAATGGTTCTTCCAGATATTCAATATTTGCTCCAATACTATTTAATGCTTCGACGAGCGGTGCGATGGGTCTTTGTTTCATTCTTTCCGACCCGGTAAGCGTACAATCTTCTGCTGTAAGTGCGAGAAAGGATGTTAAAAACCGAAAGGTTGTCCCGGCATCTTCTGCATTGTAAATCTTTCTGTCCTCGGATAACAAATAACATAAAAGCTGTGTGTCATGGGCATTTGACAATCCCATTATTTCAAAATTACCACTACACAATGCCTTGATTATTAGCACTCTATTGGAAATACTCTTTGAACTTGGCAATTGGACATTCCATTCCTTGGTAGAAGAATCCAACACGACTAAAAGTTGATTTTCTGCTATTCCCATTCGTAACTGAGCTGCACTTTTATATCCGGATGAAGGCTATAAAATACAGGGCAAGTTTCAGCTGTATGAATGAGTACTTTCTTTTGTTTTTCGTCAAAAATCCCTTTGAACTTGAGCAAAATGTCAATGCCACTAATTCTTCTTGGGTCACTCGCCATGATTTTTAAGACTTCCGCTGTGGTTCCCTCCATATTAATCTCCAATTGGTCACACTTTATGCCCATCATGGTAATCATGCATGCTGCCAATGAACTTGCACATAAATCAGTGGGTGAAAATTTCTCGCCTTTGCCGTGATTGTCCGTCGGTGCATCTGTGTAGATGGTGGTGCCTGATTGCAAGTGTTGCATGGAGGTACGCAATCCACCGAGATATGTAACCTTTGACGTCATTCTTCTTCGTATTTTCCTTTTTGTCGAGACCTTCTATCTTGAATAAATTTATCGGAAATTTCGTATTTCTTGATAATTTCTTTTACCAATCGGTGTCTCACCACATCTTCCGTTGTCAATTTCACAATTCCCACCCCCTGAATGTCAGAACAAAGGTCTATGGCTCTTTTTAGCCCCGATTTTTGACTCATCGGCAAGTCTATCTGTGACAGATCACCGGTTATGATATACTTGGCAGAAGGTCCTAGACGGGTTAGAAACATTTTAATCTGCGTGGTCGTACAGTTCTGTGCTTCATCAAGTATAACAAAGGCATGATCGAGTGTTCGGCCTCTCATGAATGCCAATGGTGCCACTTCTATCACCCTATTGGTCATAAAATAATTGAGCTTTTCTGCCGGAAACATATCATCCAAGGCATCATATAATGGTCGCAAGTAAGGATCGACTTTTTCCTTTAAGTCACCGGGTAGGAATCCTAAGCTTTCACCAGCTTCCACAGCAGGTCTCGTCAGGATAATTTTTTTTACTAACTTATTTTTCAATGCCTTTACGGCAAGTGCAACTGCTGTGTAGGTTTTTCCGGTTCCGGCAGGCCCTATCGCAAATACGATATCATTGGTTTCTGATAATTCTTCGAGTTTTTTCTGGTTTTTTGTACGGGCTTTGATGGGTTTTCCATTCCTTCCATAGACGATCACTTTGCCATTTTGATGTGATGGGATGTGGCCTTGGTATGGATTATTCCCAAGGGTCAGGTCAAAAACGACTTGATTGTTCAGTTCGTGGTTTTCCTTAAGTAAATCCACCATTTTTTCCAGAATTGCCTTTACTTCAAGGGTATTTTTTTCGTCGCCGGAAATTTTTAGGGTGTGACCCCGAGAGGTAATTTTTACGTCTGGATAAGCCTCTTTGAGTATATTGAGCTTATTATTATTCTCACCATACAAATCAAGAAGTGCAATGCCTTCAAGATTTAGATTTAATTCATTCAATAGTAATAATTCTTGTTTTTATTCTAAAAATATTTAATCAGATGCCCTTACAAAAATTCTTTTTAGCACATTTGCAATCATAAAAGGCTATCAATTACACAAAGATAAATTCAAATTTTTTAGATTGTTAAAAAAATATTCTTAATTCATAAATGCAACTTGTCACTCTTACCACTGATTTTGGCACAAAGGATTACTATGTCGCCCAATTAAAGGCTGGCATCCTAGGGGTTAATCTTCAGGTTTCTTTCATTGACGTAAGTCATCAGATAGATACGTATGACATCATGCAAGCGGCATTTTTTGTTAAAAATATTTGCAATTACAGTCCCAAAAATACAATTCATGTATGCCTTGTAAACAATTATTATTCTCAAAAATATAAGTTACTTATCGCAAAACATGAGGGACAATATTACATTGCACCGAATAATGGATTGCTATCTCTGGTGTTCCAAGACCTCTCTGTGATTTATGAAATCGAAGAGGACAAAAGTCCTCAAAAATCATTGCAAGGGATGGTTTCGCATGCTATCGGCTGCATCAGCAATGGTTTGCCAATAGATGAATTGGGTTCAGCTTGCAGGAATTTTGTATCGAAACTAGAGCTGAGACCAGTTATTACCTCTACGCAGATTAGAGCCACAATCATACACATTGATCACTTCGATAACGTGATTGTCAATTTGCAAAAATCTGAGTTTCAAAAGGTAAGAGCCGGAAGGTCTTTTGCAATATATTACAAGCAAAATGACCCCATTGACGAAATAAGAACACATTTTGGAGAAGTGAGTCCGGGCGAAGTGATTTGTTATTTCAATGATGCGGGATACTTAACCATAGGTATCAATATGGGAAAAGCGAGTAGTTATTTAAATTTGCACAAAAATGAAACCATTCAAATAAACTTTTTTTGATGATCACAAGAATTGTAAAAATGGAATTTGAACCTTGCAGAATAGATGATTTTCTGTCGGTTTTTGAGGCTTCCAAATTAAAAATTCGAAATTTTAAAGGTTGTCATCACCTAGAATTATGGCAAGACAATAGTTCACCAAACGTTATATTTACGTACAGTCATTGGGATAACGAAGCCTCATTAGACAATTATCGCAATTCTGAATTATTTCAAAATACATGGGAAAAAACGAAAGTTCTTTTTAATGCCAAACCTCAGGCGTGGACCGTCATAAAAAGATGGCCTTCCTGACAGTGATTTCATGATGCGATGATTCAAATAATTCATCCGATTTTAACCCCCATTAATTGAATAATTTTTAAACATTAAGAAATCATGAAAAAAGAAAATAAATATTCATCCGTACATTATAACAACTATCTAGAACTGGATAAAATCCTAAATTCTCAGAATCTCAGAAGTGTAGCATTGGGTGAGCCGGCTCACGAAGAAATGCTATTTATTATCACTCATCAAGTCTACGAACTATGGTTTAAGCAGATAAACCATGAGTTATATTCGGTCAGGGATTTGCTCGCCATCGATGATGTAGATGAAAAGAATTTGATTTATCTAGTCAATAGACTTGACCGAGTAATATGTATTCAAGGATTGCTATTTGATCAGATAAAAGTTATGGAAACGATGACTCCGACAGATTTTCTGGATTTCAGGAATTATCTTTTTCCTGCATCTGGATTTCAGAGTTTCCAATTTAGGGAACTGGAAGTTCTCATGGGATTAAAAAAGGAATCAAGGCATACATACAACAATGCCCCTTACATGGTGGTATTTGACGAAAACAAAAAAGAAAAATTAGAAAATCTAGAAGAGAGCAAGAGTTTATTAGACTTGGTCAATGACTGGCTAGAGCGAATCCCTTTTTTAAAGATGGATCATTTTGATTTCGTAAAAGAATACAAAAAAGCGGTACTCGCCATGATCGAAAAAGAAAGAAAAGCCATTCTCGAGACCGATGTGCTTACCGATGAATATAAGCAGATGAGAATTAAGATGCTGGGAGATACTGATACTTTTTTTGCCAATGTATTGGACGAAAATGTACACAATCAAATGAGAGCAGAAGGCAAGGTGAAATTGTCCTATAAAGCCACCTTGTCGGCACTCTTTATCAACTTATATCGAGATCAACCTATTCTTCAGATGCCTTTTCAGTTTTTAAACAAGCTGGCAGAAATCGATGAAAATTTGACCACATGGCGATATAGACATGCTCAAATGGTACTGCGAATGTTAGGCAAAAAAATAGGAACCGGTGGCTCCTCTGGACACGAATATCTCGCCACCACAGCGGCAAAACATTTGATTTTCTCTGATTTACACAATCTGAGTACCTTATTTATTCCGAGATCAGAACTTCCAGTACTTCCTGATGCCTTAGTTAGAGACTTGGGTTTTTACTATGACAACCCCATGTAAAATCGTTAACAAAGCATTAATTGCCTACAATTTTATACTTAAAAGACTGGATTTATTGTTTCTTTACCATAAATTCAGTCTTTTATGAGTATAGTGCTGTCCATATTGTTACTGTTTCAGTTCACAAATCACACTCGTGCTTTTAGCAAGGAGAATGCACTAAAAACAGTCAATGAACTGAGAGCGAAGGGGTGTCGCTGTGGAAACACTTACATGCCGCCAGTAAAATCTCTGCAATGGAATAATGTATTGGAAGAAAGTGCAATGGATCATGCAAAAGAAATGGAAAATTACCATTATTTTTCTCATTATGGGGTTAATGGATTGGATATAGGAAAGCGTATCAGTAAGTATGATTATCCTTGGCATTTTGTAGGTGAAAATATCGGTGAAGGCCAGACAAATTTTCAACAAGTATTTCTGGAATGGAAAGCTAGTGAAACACATTGTAAAATGATGATGAATCCAAAAATGGAAGATATGGCTGTCGCACATTTTGGCAATTACTGGGTTCAGCATTTCGGTAAAAAAATCCCAAAAGGCAAAAAAAGAAAGGAGTAATTCGAAGCTATTAAACAGACATCATTTTTCAGTGTTCTAAATAGTGAATGGAAAAAGAACTAGTCAAAGCACTTCATAATAGAATATCAGCTGGATTGCCAGGAAATAAGGCACATCATGTCATGGCACCCCGATCGATTCATTCTTATCAAAATCTTCCCTCAAATTATAATAAAGCCGCCGTGCTAGCTTTGATTTTTAAGGAAAATAATGATCTCAATCTTTGCTATATAAAGCGAACTTCTCATCACCAAAAAGACAAGCATGCAGGACAGATAAGTTTTCCAGGAGGTAAACTGGAACCCCATGACGAAAGCTTACTCAGTTGTGCTATCAGAGAGACCCATGAGGAAATTGGAATTCTACCACAATCAATTCAAACGATCGGTTCTCTCTCTCCTCTATATATTGCTGCAAGTAACTTTCACGTGTCCCCGTTCTTAGCTTTTCTAGAAGGAAAACCTCAGTTTAGTCTCGAAAAATCGGAGGTGGAAAGTATTATTCCTATGAAAATTGAGACCCTTCTGAATCCTCATACCAAGAAACAAACCAGCCTCAAAATCCGGGATGTCATACTTAATAATGTCCCTTATTATCAATTGGAAAATGAGATTTTATGGGGGGCGACTGCAATGATAAGTGCCGAAATTGAAGCCTTATTGAGAGATGTTTATTAATTTTGCAGACCAAGAGAAATTATTCTTTAAAATCCCTCAGAGGGTATCCTCATTATTTTAAAAACAAATTGAGAATCAAGTCATAAAATGTTGTTATGCAAGAAGTTGAAATTTTCAAACCCAAAAATAAAATAAGAATAATCACTGCGGCATCGCTATTTGATGGACATGATGCAGCCATCAATATCATGAGAAGAATCATGCAGCGAAGCGGTGCCGAGGTCATCCATCTCGGCCACAACCGATCGGCCGATGAAATCGTGCAAACAGCGATTGAAGAGGATGCTCAAGGCATCGCCATCACTTCT
>ERZ795057.3781-NODE-3781-length-10057-cov-3.670066_pt1 | contig 10057 bp, 9 predicted proteins | sample MGYA00375141_ERZ795057 | MGnify/ENA primary metagenome ERZ795057 (study PRJEB30186, sample SAMN05720163) | activated sludge metagenome | isolation source: Anaerobic digester | place: Hong Kong | collected 2015-01-26 ... | reverse complement strand
GCACTTGCCGCATTCTGCACATTTTGCTTCTGCCGGTATGATTTCAATTTCCAGGACTGCATCTTCAAGCATGGTGTCTTTGAATGCGGCTTTATAACAGTCTTTTATATACTCGGGCACCACCGAAGATATCTCTCCCACCTGCAGAGTCAGTGTTTTTATTATTGTCACGTTGTTTTTACCGGCCTCTTCTTCCACCGTTTTTACTACTTCCATCATAACGCTGAGCTCATGCATTTTCTCTCCTTCTGAGTATCTTATAAGCAAGACAGGCTGCACCGTAGCCATTGTCGATATTAACTATACCAACTCCGTTCGCACAGCTGCAAAGCATGGAAAGCAATGCGGAAAGTCCTTCCAGATTTGCACCGTAGCCTATGCTTGTGGGAACTGCTATAACAGGTGTTTCAACCAGCCCTCCCACAACACTTGCCAGAGCTCCTTCCATACCCGCTACAACTATAACCGTATCAGCATTTCTTATTCTTTCGATCTTATCAAATAATCTGTGTATACCGGCAACACCCACATCATATATCCTGTCTGCGTGATTCCCCAAAAGCTCTGTAACAACCGCCGCCTCTTCGGCAACAGGAATATCGGCTGTCCCGGCTGTGACAACTGCTACTGTTGACTGCACATGGCTTCCACAGACAGTACCGGATCCCGATTTTTCTTTTCCGGCGGGTGACCCGTTTCTTTTTGCTGCTATTACCCCCGCCTCTTCAAAATATACTGCTCCCGGCAGAAGCTTTTTTACTGCGGCATAATCCTTTTCTGTTGCCCTGGTTGCTATTATGTTGTCTTCGTTTTCTCCTGTAAGGGTCTTCATTATTTCTGCTATCTGCTCGGGTTTTTTGCCGGGGCAGAAAACAGCTTCCGGCGCTCCGGTCCTTTCTGCTCTGTATGCGTCTATGTTAGCGAAGCCCATTTCTTGAAGTTTTTCATTTTTCATCGGTTTTATCCTTTTCAATGAGCATTTTTATCATTTCATCAAGTTCATCGGTGCGTAACACTTCTATCTTTCCATTATCTGCCGCCGATGCCATTTTGGGATCAACAGGAATTCTGCTGATAGTTTTTATTCCAAATCTTTTTCCTGTTTCTTCAGTCCTGCTTTCTCCGAATATATTATGCCGGCTCCCGCAGTCGGGACATTGGAAAAAACTCATATTCTCTACTATTCCTAATACGGGGACATTCATCATTTCAGCCATTCTAACGGCCTTTTCGACTATCATTCCCACCAGTTCCTGAGGTGAAGTCACAACTATTATTCCGTTTACCGGCAGTGACTGGAAAACTGTAAGAGGCACATCTCCAGTTCCGGGCGGCATATCGATGAACATATAATCTATATCTCCCCAGATAACATCAGTCCATAACTGTTTTACCATACCTGCTATCAGGGGACCTCTCCATATCACGGGGTCCGTATCATTTTCAAGTATAAGATTAACAGACATAACAGGTATGCCTCCCGCCGTCTTTACCGGCAGCATCGCTTCTCCCCGGGCTGCAGCTTTTTCTTTTAGTCCAAACATCTTGGGGATGGAAGGTCCTGTGACATCTGCATCCAGTACAGCGGTTTTGTATCCTTCTCTTTTCATATTTGCCGCCATAAGGGATGTCACCATGCTCTTTCCCACACCGCCTTTTCCGCTTACAACAGCTATAACATTTTTGATGTTTGAAAGCTCATGGGGTTTTTCTCTGAAATCTGTCTGCTCCTTTGTCCTTTCACTGCAGTCACTGCTGCAGGATGAACATTCATGTGTACATTCTTTGCTCATTTCTTGTCTCCGTTTCCTGTTAAATAACTACTATAGATTGATTATAAAGCCCTGCAGGAGTTTTTTCAATATTTATAAAGGCCTCCTTTTAAAGGAGGCCTTTGGTTGTTGATATTTTCGGTTTCTTAGTCCTTTATATTCTCTAATGAAATGCTCTGTAAGCCTTACGGTATTTTCCAGATCGTCCATATGAATAGTTCCTACTGCAGTATGCATGTATCTCTGCGGGATGCATATACCACCCGCAAGATATCCCTTGCCCACCATAGGTGCCTGCCATGCATCTGTTCCTCCTCCTATGAATACTTCTCTCTGGAAGGGTATCCCATGTTTTTCCGCTGTTTTTATTATTGCCCTTGTTACTTTTCTGCTGACATTGTTGCCCATAGCTCTGTCGGGATCCCAGTCATAATATTTCACACCCGGACCTTCCCCCATTTTTTGAGAACATTTCTCAATGGGGACACCCGGTGTATCACCTGTCAGCGTAACATCCAGAGCTATCATCACCTCGGGATCTATGTTGTTCATAATAGGTACGCCCGCTCTTAAGCCCACTTCTTCCTGCACAGAACCCACCATTACTACTGTAGGCTCGATATCTTCTCCTTTAAGGCGCTTTAAAACTTCGACCATAACTGCACAAGCGGATCTGTCATCTACTGCTTTGCCTGTATAATATTTTCCGCCGTTCAGCACATAACCTTCTCGTGCAAATCCTATATAATCACCCATATTGATGCCCAGAGCAAGGGTCTCTTCGCGGCTGGTTGTACCCACATCCAGGAAAAGATCTTCGATCTTCTGAACTTTTTCATGGTCTTCGGCAGTCATTATGTGGGCAGGTTTGGCACCGGTAACACCCATGACTTTTTTGCCGCTGTCGGTCATTACGATCATATCCTGATTGACTGCATTTCTGTCATCATGGTATCCCACAGGCAGAAACCTTATAAGCCCGTTATCTTCGATATAATTGACTATAAAGCCTATTTCATCCATATGGGCCGAAAAAAGTATCTTTCTGTCTTTATCTCTGCCGTATCTTACAAAATACTGGTTGCCCATGGCATCTTCAAAGTGCTCATCATAAAGGCCTTCCATTTCTTTGCAAAGCACACCGGCCACTTCGGTCTCGTCTCCTGAAACACCAAAAGCATTGTCCAGATTATATAATGATATCTGCAGTGAACTATATTTTGTCATATTATCACCTCTGCCATACTATAGAATAAATCCGAATATAAGGTACAGGATAGCTGAACCGCCGCCCGCAATAAGGGCATAGGGCAGAGTTGCCATCATAAGGTCTATGGCTTTTATCTGACATCCCTGTGAACAAAGGATCACTCCGTCTCCGTAAAGACAGGTATTGCTTCCGAATGCAGCACCGGAAAATACTGCAGCGCATGCCAGTATGGGATCGCATCCCACAGCATGTGCCAAAGGTACGACCAGAGGCAGTATTATTGCCGCCAGATCCCAGAAGCATCCTGTGGCGTAGGCATATATGCCGCATACCAGGAATACTACAACAGGCAGGAACCCGCCCTTCATTATGGGTTCTGTTATCGATATTATGTATCCTGCAAGATCAAGATCTGTATTGGCTGCCTGCACAGCAAAAGCCAGTACAGAAAGGACCATTACGAATCCCATGGACATGATCCCATCGAAGCATGCTGTCAGAAGTTCCTTGAATTTCATTATCCTCTGAACAAGATAAAGTATAAAGGATATTACGACTCCTCCGAAAGCTCCCATAAGTACATCTGTACCTGTCAGGAGAGTGATGGCTATCATACCTATAAGAGGTATCAGGAAGTTCCATGGATGAGGTTTGTACCCCTCGGGCATTTCATCCGTTCTTGCCGATTCAATCAATTCCTTGTCAGTACCCAGTGGGAAAACGTCTCCTGTTTCCTCGGCTCTTATTGTGTCTTTTTTTATTGCTCCCATCTTAGGTATTATGCCTATGATCTGAAGCACCACAACCAAAACTGCCAGCCATGCATAAAAAGTAAGGGGTATGCCCTGAATATATGCACTCATGGCTGAACCGTTGACCAGGACCCCCTCCTCCTTCATAAGTGCAGAAAAATATACTGCCCATGAAGAAAGAGGTACAAGTACACAAACTGGTGCCGCCACACTGTTTACCACATAAGCCAGCTGTGTTCTTGGTATCCTGAGCCTGTCCGTCATACCTTTCATTGTGGTACCCACAGCCAGGTTATTGAGATAATCATCAAGGAAGATTATTACACCAAGTATGGCAGTGCCGAACAGTGCCTGTTTTCTCGTCTTGATGAATCTGCTTGCCCAGAAACCGAAATCCTTTACCGCGTTTGAACGCTCAAAAAGCATTATCAGCATACCGAACATGGCGATTACAAGAACGAGCCACTGAAGGGTCTCGTTAGTCATGGAAACATAAAGATAATTGAACCATGTCCCCACGAAACCTGTTATTTTGCCAGCCAGTATTATTGCGGCAACTGAAAGTCCGCATACCATCGCAAACAATGTCCGCCTGGTGCTGACAGCTATGACCAGAATGGTAAGTACCGGCAATACACAAATAATTCCGTATTCCATTTTCTCTCCTTTCTTTTTTTTGCGGCAGAACCGCTTATATGATAAGGCACCCCATGTGCCACATCATCTTTTTCTGTTATATGCCAAAATGTTCTATGTCCTCTTTGAGAAAATGTATGGCTCCCTCCAGGTCTTTCTTCTTGATGCACCTGATTATTTTTATATGGGCTTTTGTATCTCTTGGAAATGAAATATTGTCCCATTTGTTCCAGTAATGTTGTGCATAAGCCCTCGTAAGGGTATCCATTGCTCTTTTCAAAACGTTATATGAGAATTCATTGCTGTAAAAAGACATCAGTTTCAGATGGAATTCCTTGTTGCACTCCCAGTGTGTCCAAAAATCATCCTTTGCTTTTTCACAGGTGCACAGTTTATCTATTTCTTCCAGCTGATCAGTTTGTTCCTTGCCTATGCCGGATATGCTCTCCCTCAAAGCTCCACCCTCAAGTATGATCCTGAAATCCAGGATATCTTCTATATCCTGTTTTGTAAGCCGCACTACTTCATATCCGTAGCGGGGAAGACTTTTTAGTACACCTTCTTTGCAGAGCTCCACAAGCGCCTCCCTTACGGGAGATTTACTGACTTTATACTTCTCTGTAAGGGCCTTTTCGCTGAGAATGGTCCCTTGAGGATATTTGCCTTTTATGATACTGTCGAATATCAGAGAATAAACTTTTTCTTTTAGAGTCTTTTCCTTCATCATTTCTGATCCTCCGGGTAACAGGATAAGTATAACAAATGCGGATGTGCTTGTAAATATGGTTTTGACATTTAATATTATTTCTGGTATTATCAGTAGTATTCTTAAGGAGGATAAACAGCCATGCCCGAAAAACCTTTAAATGAAGAGACTTATGAGTATTATATAAGCATCCTGAAAAACGATCTTTCTCTGGCCTTGGGATGTACGGAACCCGGGGCAGTAGCCTACGCTTCTGCAGAAGCGACAACTGTTTTAGGAAGATTCCCTGACCGTCTTGATATAAAATGCAGCGGAAATATAATAAAAAACGTAAAGGGTGTAATTGTCCCAAATTCAGGAGGACTGAAAGGCGTCGATTCGGCCGCAGTTCTCGGCACCCTGGTGGGAAACACCGATAAAAAGCTCAGTATTCTTGAGAATGTTGAAGAGAAGCATATCAAAAAAGCATCTGCACTTCTTAAATCAGAATTTTGTCATGTCCATCTCAAAGAAGGCGAAGGCAGTCTGTATATTGAGGCTATAGCAAAAGAAAAGAATGATACTGCAACCGTAGTCATTGCCGGAAGTCATACCAACATAGTTCTGATTCAGTACAATGACAAGATCATCCTTGATAATCAAACAAACAGAAAAACGGAAAATGGAAAAAATAAAAACGAGAACAGTAACAAAAATAAAACCAACCTAAGTATAAACGGCATTCTTGATTTTGCCAAAAAAGCTGATATTGCAGATCTGAAATGTCTTCTGCAACTGCAGCTTTCAGTAAATACGGCCATAGCAGATGAAGGTTTAAGAAAGCCCTATGGTGCTTCCGTGGGCAGAACACTGCTAAAGACCTGTGGCAACGACATAAAAACCAGAGCCAAAGCAAAGACTGCTGCAGGTTCAGATGCCCGAATGGGAGGAAGTTCTCTGCCCGTTGTAATAAATTCAGGCAGCGGTAATCAGGGTATTACGGTGACTGTTCCGGTAGCCGAGTATGCTGCCGAGCTTTGTGTGGATGAAGAAAAACTCTACAGGGCCCTGGCGATCAGTAACCTTGTTTCTATACATATTAAAAACCACATAGGAAAGCTTTCTGCATTTTGCGGTGCAGTCAGTGCCGCATGTGGCAGCGGGGCCGCAATAACCTATATTGACGGAGGAGGGTATGAAGAAATATGCTCTACGATAACAAATACAGCTGCCAATGTAAGCGGTATAATCTGTGACGGAGCCAAATCATCCTGTGCCGCAAAGATAGCCTCATCAATAGATGCTGCCATCATGGGTCATGAAATGACAAAATCAAAAATGACCTTTCCATGCGGTGAAGGCATAGTAGAAGATGATATTGAAGAGACCATCGATAATATAGGTTTGATTGGTAAAGAGGGTATGAAGGAAACGGACATTGAGATCATGCATCTTATGATCGGGGATAGGGATTTTGGCAACTGCTGATGGCAGCTTCCGCCACATGACGCATCAAAACACTTACTGTAACGCTGCCCACTCCCCCGGGGACAGGGGTTATCGCATGAACTTCCGATAAAGCTGCTTCTGTATCAACGTCTCCACAGATCTTTCCGTCAGTGGAAACATTTATACCCACATCTATCACTATCTGATTTTTATTGAAAAATGATCTGTCTGCCATGCCGGCTTTTCCTGCCGCAGCTATTATTATTTCAGACTTTCTGCAAATTTCTGCTGTATCCGGGGTTTTTGAATGGCATAGAGTCACTGTGGAATCAGCTTTAAGAAGCAGCATGGCCAGAGGTCTTCCTGACACATTACTTCGGCCTAACACAGTGCTTTTCTTTCCCGCCGGATCCATATCGTAAAACTCCAGTATCTCCATACAGGCCGCCGCCGTACATGGAGCAAAAAAATCATCTTTGCCGCTATAAAGGGCTGCCATGGACTTTTCTGTTATTCCGTCAACGTCCTTTTCGGCATCCAGCACCCCACAGACCTTTTCATCATCTATGGCAAATGGCAGAGGTCTCATTACCAATATTCCGTGTATGTCTTTATCCCTGTTTAGCATTTTTATTATTTCAACGACCTCTTCTGTGGATGCCTCTTCGGGCAGTGTATACTGATCAACATCTATACCTGTTTTCTCGGCTTTTTTTAAAATGGCTTTTTCATATGTTTCATCTTCCGGTTTCGCTCCGACTCTTACTACTGCCAGTGCAGGAATTATGCCTTCGGCTTTGAGGGTTTTTGTTTTTTCTGCTGTTTCTTTGTTCAGCGCATCTGCAACTTCCTTGCCTGTAAGAAGCTTTGCCATTTTTTATCCTTTCAGTTCACACTCGACATTTTTATACACAGCCTCTGCGAAGGCCGTGTATTCTTCCAGCATTTTTTCTGCTCTTTCGTTTATTTCTTCCGCATATGCTCTGTCATTCATTGATTTAGTATTAATAAAAACATTAAGACTTGCAGCCTTTAATGCTGCTTTGCAAAAAACAGCTCCTGCTCCTGCATCACTCAATGCCATCCTGCTGCCTTTTTTTGCAAAGCCGTCACAGACTTCGATTGCATCACAGCATTTTTCCATTATTTCAAAAGGGACTGAACATGCGCGTCTGAGACATTCTTCCATCACTTTTGTTTTTTCTGTTTTTTCTTCCTGGTTACTTTCCGGCATGCCATAGGCCTTCGCCAGTGGCTCAAATACTATGGCGTCCTTTTGTACCAGTAAAAGAAAGTCTTTTTGAAGCATTGAAGCTTTTTCTTTTAATATGGATATGTCTTTTTGAACATCATCATACTTTTTTTTGCCCACAGTCAAAGACCCTACCATATTACCAAGGGCGGTTCCTACTGCAGCCACCAGGGCAGATGCGCCTCCTCCCCCCGGCACAGGATCACTTCCTGCCAGCATATCAACAAATTCTTCGCAGTTCTTTTTAGTAAATGTCATGCTAAAACAAACCCGATATCTTTCCATCTTTGTTAACGTCTATGTTTTCGGCCGCCGGCACTTTGGGAAGTCCCGGCATAGTCATTATGTCTCCTGTGATGGCAACTATAAAGCCCGCTCCGGCAGATATCTTCATGCTGCGTACAGTAAGTGTGAAATCCTTCGGAGCGCCCAGAAGCTTCATGTCGTCCGAAAAGCTGTATTGGGTCTTTGCCATACATACGGGCACATTCCCAAATCCCAGATCCTCCAGCTGTTGCATTTGTTTCTTTGCATTATCGGTGAAGCTAACACCGGAAGCTCTGTATATCCTCTTGGCAATACTTTCGATTTTTTCCCTTATGGACATATCCAGATCGTATGCTTCTTCAAACCCGTTTCCGTTGCTGCAAAGTCTTAAAACTTCGTCGGCCAGCTCAGAAGCACCGGATCCGCCCATTGACCATACCCGGCTCAAAGCCACATTGACTCCCAGTTCCCTGCATTTTTCTTCAACCATATCCAACTCGGCTTTGGTGTCCTTTGGGAATGCATTGATTGCCACCACCACCGGCAGTTTATAGACTTTAGTTACATTCTCAACATGCTGCAGAAGATTCGGCATACCTCTTTCAAGGGCTTTCAGATCTTCCTTCTCAAGTTCTGCTTTGGAAACTCCTCCGTGATGCTTAAGCGCACGGACCGTTGCAACTATAACTACAGCTGAAGGTTTGATCCCGGACATACGGCATTTTATGTCAAGAAACTTTTCCGCTCCCAAATCTGCCCCGAAACCGGCTTCCGTAACAACATAGTCCGCCAGCTTAAGCGCCATTTTTGTTGCCATTACCGAATTGCAGCCGTGGGCTATATTTGCAAAAGGTCCGCCATGAACGAATGCCGGTGTGTGCTCAAGGGTCTGCACCAGATTGGGTTTTAAGGCATCTTTCAAAAGCGCAGTTATTGCTCCCTGTGCTTTTAACTGACCCGCTGTAACAGGCTTGTCGTCAAAAGTATAGCCGACAACTATCCTGGATATCCTGGCTTTCAGATCATCTATATCCTTTGAAAGGCATAATATAGCCATTATTTCGCTGGCCACTGTAATGTCATATCCGTCTTCTCTGGGTACACCGTGAGGTTTGCCTCCAAGACCGTCAACGATATTTCTTAGCTGGCGATCATTCATGTCAACACACCTTCTCCAGGTTATTTTTTTGCTATCGATACCCAGAACGTTCCCCTGTTGTATATGATTGTCTATCATGGCTGCCAGAAGATTGTTGGCAGCTCCGACAGCATGTATGTCACCGGTAAAATGAAGATTGATATCTTCCATGGGCACCACCTGAGCATATCCGCCTCCGGCAGCTCCGCCTTTGACTCCAAAGACCGGCCCCAGTGAGGGTTCACGCAATGCCACAAATGTTTTCTTGGCTTTCTTTGATAACCCGTCGGCAAGACCTACGGTAGTTGTGGTTTTTCCCTCTCCCGCCGGCGTTGGTGTAATTGCTGTTACAAGTATGAGTTTACCATCATCCTTATTTTTCATCTCTTCAAGAAGGCTGTAATTTATTTTTGCTTTATGATTCCCGTAAAGCTCCAGATATTTTTCATCTATACCTGCTTTTTCTGCTATTTCTTTTATGTCTCTTGTTTTATTTTCCTGTGCGATCTCGATGTCTGATTTATATGCCATTTTTCCCTCCTGTAAATAAGTCCTTTTTTTTAAAAAACGCCTCTTATGCCCGAATCATTTATGATCTCGGCCAGATCTTTATATTTATTCAAAGAATAGATATGCATTCCGTCTATACCCATATTCATGTACTTGTACATCAACTTGATAGTATATTCCTTTCCCGCTTTTTTGAAATCATCAGGATCATCGCTGTATTTTCCTATTACATCAGCAAGATCCGATGGTATGGAGCATCCGTTGCTCAATGTCATTCTTATAAGTCCGTCTTTGAAAAGCACTGGCATTATTCCCACAATGACCGGCACAGTAACTCCTGCTTTCTTCAGTTTTTCCCTGAACCTTTCATACTCTTCCACATCATA
>ERZ795057.3776-NODE-3776-length-10071-cov-4.577476_pt1 | contig 10071 bp, 8 predicted proteins | sample MGYA00375141_ERZ795057 | MGnify/ENA primary metagenome ERZ795057 (study PRJEB30186, sample SAMN05720163) | activated sludge metagenome | isolation source: Anaerobic digester | place: Hong Kong | collected 2015-01-26 ... | reverse complement strand
CCTGGCCTCGGGCAAGGACATCAACGTCCTGGTCATGGACACCGAAGTCTACTCCAACACCGGCGGCCAGTCCTCCAAGGCCACGCCCATGGGTGCGGTGGCCAAGTTCGCCGCCGGCGGCAAGCCCATGGGCAAGAAGGACCTCGCCCGGATCTGCATGACCTACGGATCCTGCTACGTGGCTCGGGTAGCCATGGGAGCCAACGATGCCCAGACCATCAAAGCTTTCCGGGAAGCCGAAGCCTATGACGGCCCCTCCATCATCATCGCCTACGCCCACTGCATCGCCCACGGATTCGCTCTCGCCACGGGGCTGGAACACCAGAAACAGGCAGTACAGGCAGGCCACTGGATTCTCATGCGGTACAACCCCATGCTCGCTATGGAGGGCAAAAATCCTCTCACCCTGGACAGCAAGGAACCCACGCTGCCTCTTGAAGAGTACGTCTACGGTGAGAACCGGTACAGCATGCTGAAACGGGCACACCCCGACGATTCCAAGGCCCTCATCGATATGGCCCAGAAAGAGATCACGAAGAACTGGAAGATGTACAAGTATCTTGCGGATATGCCCTGGGAATAGATTCTCCCCGGCACATTCAATACCGTGTAAAGACAAGAACTCCGGAGAGCTAAGCTCTCCGGAGTTCTTGTCTACTCCATAAACTCCCTTGCTCTTCTAGCGGAGGAAACAGAGACGATTCCGACCTTCCCGCTTGGCCTGATAAAGCGCCTTGTCCACCCGGCGCATCAGATCCTCCAAGGATTCTCCCGCGCTGTAAGAGACCATGCCAAGGCTGAGAGTTACCGCCCCCGCCGGAAGAGGAGGAATTTCCGTCTCTTCGAGAACCTTCTGAAACGCTTGAATTCGGAGAATCGCTTCGTCAGGAGACATTTCAAGAAGAAGGGTGAATTCATCTCCTCCCCATCGGCCGAAAAAAGCGGTTTCCTCGGGAAAGAGATTTTCCGCCAGGACCCCGAGCTTTATAAGAACCCGGTCTCCTTGGGGATGTCCGTAGGAATCGTTGATTTTTTTAAAATCGTCCACGTCGAAAAGAACGAACACCAAAGAAGAATCATGCCTCCTGGCATACTCCATACGGGTTTCCAAAATCTCCTCGAAACGCTGCCGGTTGAGAACTCCCGTAAGATGATCTCGGGTAGCCGCAAGATAGTATTTTTTCTCGATCTCCTTACGATGCGAGATATTCCGCACCACCACGAGGCAGAGAGGGATCTCTCCGAGCTTCACTCGCTGCAGGGAGGTCTCTCCGGGAAAAGAACCTTTTCCCCGGGTTCTCCAGGAAGTTTCCAGCAGGGAATTCGTGCTTTCCGAATCAAGAAGAAGCTCCAAAAGAGAGCCTTTTTCGAGAAGATCCCCCAAAGACATGCGCAGAAGCTCTTCCTGGGAATAGCCGAACTCCTGCAGGGCTGCACGGTTGGCCTCCACGATGGTCTCATCCTCGAGACGCACGAAAAGAATGATATCCCGGGTAGCTTCTCCCAAAAGGAAATAGCGCTCCAGAAGGGGACGCAAGCTGGGATAGGAATCTCCCGTTTCCTGCCCCAGAGGGGGAAGGGAAAAATGGTTGTGCTCCACCAACCACTCTCCACGAACTTTTCTCAAAATAAAAGTCCGACGTCCGTGAAGCTCCATCTGGCTTCCCGGAAAATCCCAGCAATAATCCGCCAGCACCAGGGCCCAACCGAAATTGCCCTCTCCCCGGATATGAAAAGACCGGTTGCACACCCTACATGCGGTACGCTGATCCATATCCTTCATAAGAGCGTTTCCATAATCCTCCAGAGTAAAGCTGATCTCTTCTTTTCCCGTACCCAAGCTAACGTAATCAGAGGTTCCCATCCTGACGAGGTTTTCCACATCCCCCTTTTCGTACTGGACAAACCAGTGGTCCAGAAATTCTCGAATCTCCTCGGCTACCCGGTTTCTGGGATCGCCTTTTTGCTCGTGGACGCACATGTTCATCACCTCGGGATTTCTTCAGAATCGAAAAATCTTTTTCCTGCCCCAATTACATAAGAAAAGGTTCCGGGACGTACCGCTTTTTATCTCCCCTCTTTCGCAAAGGCTTCGCAAGCCTTCACGAAACGGCGAAAGAGAAGATACATTTTTTCATCCTCCGGCACCATGCCCTCGGGATGCCACTGCACTCCCAGCACAAAGGGGCGATCCTTCATTTCCAGAGCTTCGATAACTCCGTCCGGAGAACGGGCCGCCACGGAAAGTCCCTTGCCAGGCTCCCGCACCGCCTGATGATGGAAGCTGTTCACCTCTATCCGCTCTCCCCAAAGATGTTCGAGGAGAGACCCCTTTTCGAGAATCACCGAGTGCGAAGCATAGCAAATGGGAGCGCTCTGGGTATGCTGCAGCGTAACCTCGGGACAGGAAGAAAGATCCTGCAGGAGAGTGCCTTCCAAAGCCACGTTGAGCACCTGGAGCCCCTTGCATATTCCCAGGAGGGGCATTTTCTTCTCGAGAGCCTTCCGGGCAAGGGCAATCTGAAACCGATCGAGAAAGGGGAAGGTCGCTCCCAAATTCCGTTCCGGCTCCGCTCCCCAGAGAAGAGGATGCACATCTCCTCCTCCGGGAAGAACCAGGCCCTGCACTTTTTGCAGCTGTTCCTCCAGGGCTTCGAGATTTCGAAGCTGGGGGAGCACCAGAGGAGTTCCTCCGGCATCCTCCACCGCCCGAACGTAGGCATAGGGTATGTCACAACGGACCTGTCCCTTGGAGGTATGAGTTTCGTTACCTGCAATGCCGATAACACTTCGATCTACCACGATATATTCCTCCGCTCACTGAATATCATACCAGATAAAGGCTCCATTCCCGCAATTTCTCACGGTCTCTCGCAGCCACATTCATGGAAATTCAAGATCATTCCCCGGAGAGTTTTCGTAAAAACACGCCTCCAGGATACCGCAATAATTCCTACAAAACAGGCATAAGCCACCTCGAAAGAAAAACTTCCCCGGAAGAAACAGGATGCTGCTTCGAATGCAGTTTCTTCCGAGGAACGCCTTCCGTGTGGCGGCTTATGCAAAACTTCAGTATTATACTCCGTTTTTCTTAATATACTCCGGATTCCAGAAGAGAAAAAATTTCTTTCGAGGCATCCACCCGGGCCCGGGCTCCCAGGGGGAGGGTAGCCTTTTTGACTCCGTGACCGAAACATCCCCCCAGAAGAACAGGCTTCTCCAGATTGGCCAGGTGGCTTTGCCAGACTTCTTCCAGGGTAAGGCTTTTCTCGGGGTCCTTGGCTTCCGCCTTTTCGATCTGCCCCACCACGATGGCTGCGGCATCCCGAAGCTTTCCCGCCATCCGGAGAGAGCAGAGCATGCGGTCGATCCGATAGGGCTCTTCGTTGACGTCCTCAAAAACCAGAATTTTCCCCCGGGTATCGATCTCCCAGGGAGTTCCGAGAAGGGCGCAGATCAAAGCGAGGCATCCTCCCACGATCTCCCCTTCCGCCACCCCCGGCACGAGCCCCCGCATAGGAGGAGCTCCCTCATAGGGAAGAATCTCTCCCAGGGGCTCCGTATCCATAAGAGCCCGGAGAAAAGAATCCTTGACGTACCCCTCGAAGGTATCCTTCACGAACTCCGTACTCGGCATGGGGCCGTGAAAGGTACAGAATCCCGCCTCCTTGAGTATCATGAGATGGAGCACCGTAACATCGCTATATCCGAGAAAAACTTTGGGATTGTTCCGAAGGAGGGGCATGTCGATCCGTTCGGGAAGCCGGGTAGCCCCGTCACCGCCCCGAACGCAGAAGATCCCCTTTACGGAAGGATCTCCGAACATGCGGTTGACATCCCCCGCCCGCAAATCATCGGGCCCCGCAAGATATCCCCAGGAGGCATAACAACTTTCTCCCACCACCACGTTAAAACCCAGAGATTCGGTTATTTCGATGCTCCGCTCCAATTGTTTTCTCGGAGTGGGGCTGGAGGGAGCGATAAAACCAATGGTATCTCCTGGCCGAAGGGCCGGAACCTTTCGCATGAACAACGCATCCTTTCTTTACTTTCTTCTCTTATCCCCTTAATCCAGGGGATAATGGCAGGCCACGCCCCGGCCTCCGGAAAAAACGAAGGGCGGTTCCTCCTCCCGGCACCGAGGCTGCGCATAGGGACACCGGGTATGAAAGCGGCATCCCGGAGGAAGATTGACGGGGCTCGGGATATCCCCCTGGAGAATCATCTTCTCCCGCTCCCGTTTCCGGGGATCTGGTACGGGTACCGCGGAGATGAGAAACTTGGTATAAGGATGCAGAGGCGCTTCGAAAATATCCCGGGTGTTTCCGATTTCCATGCTCTTTCCCAGAAACATGACGCTCACCCGGTCCGCCAGATGCCGCACCACGCTCAAGTCGTGAGTAATGAAGAGATAGGTGAGGGAAAAACGTTCCTGAAGATCCTTGAGAAGGTTGAGAATCTGGGCCTGAATGGAGACGTCCAAGGCGGAGACCGCCTCGTCGCAGACGATAAATTCCGGATTCAGCGCCAAAGCCCGGGCGATACCCACCCGTTGGCGCTGGCCTCCGCTGAATTGGTGGGGATACTTGGCCATGGCCTCGGGAGAGAGCCCCACAAGCTCCAGGAGCTCCGCCACCCGGGAACGGATTTCGGACCGGGAAAGCTCCGTGTGCGTTTCCAGGGGCTCCGCCAGAATGGATCGAATCCGCATACGGGGATTCAGGGATGCGTAAGGATCCTGAAAGATAATCTGCATCTTCTTGCGAAGAATCCGCATTTTTTCAGGAGGAAGAGAGAAGATTTCCTGATTCTCGAAATAAACCTCCCCCCCGGTTTTCTCGAGAAGCCGCAGCAGGAGCCTCCCCAAGGTGGTTTTACCGCACCCGGATTCCCCCACAAGGGCAAAGGTTTCCCGGTGCTCCACCGTAAAGGAAACGCCGTCCACCGCATGAACCACCCCCGAGGGTCCTCCGAAAACTCCCGAGGAGAGAGGAAAGTGTTTCACCAGATTTTCCACCCGAAGAAGGGAGCTCATGCGGCACTCCCTCCCGCCTCGGCAATACGCCAACAGCGAACCCGATGATCCGCATCGAGGTTTTCCAAGCTCGGAGCCTCTTCGAAACACCGGGGAAGGGCCCGATTGCAGCGAGGAGCGAAGGCACAGCCCCGGGGAAGATGGAGCAAGCTCGGCACGGAGCCTTCGATGGTATGAAGCTTCCGCCTTTCTCCTCCCTTTTCGATACTCGGAATGGAACGAAGAAGCCCCTCCGTATAGGGATGCAAAGGATTTTCGAAAAGTTCGAAAACCGGAGCGGACTCCACCACCTTTCCGGCGTACATCACGTTTACGTAGTCGCACACCTCCGCCACCACCCCGAGATCGTGGGTTATGAGAATGATGGAGGTATGGATGCGATGCATAAGATCCAGCATGAGCTGAAGAATCTGAGCCTGAATAGTAACGTCCAGTGCCGTGGTGGGCTCGTCCGCTATGAGGAGCCGGGGCTCGCAGATCAGGGCCATGGCAATCATCACCCTCTGGCGAAGGCCTCCGGAAAGCTGGTGCGGATAGCACCGGTACCGGGAAGAGGGTTCCGGAATACCCACGAGATCCAACATATGAATCACCGCATCCCGGCGTTCCTTTTTCTTCATGCACGTATGAAGCCGCAACACCTCTCCCACCTGCTTTCCCACGGTATGCACCGGATTGAGAGATGTCATGGGTTCCTGAAAAATCATGGAAAGATCTTTTCCCCGGAGTGAGCACATCTCCCGGGGAGATTTGCGGGCGAGATCCGTGCCGTCGAAGAGAATTTCCCCCTCCACGATTTTCCCGGGAGAGGCCACGAGCCCCATGATGGAAAGGGAGGTCACGCTTTTGCCGCAGCCGGATTCTCCCACGAGCCCCGTAATTTTTCCCCGGGGGACATCGAAGGAGACCCCGTTCACCGCGGGAACCACCCCGCGGCTCGTATAGAAATGCGTCTTCAGATTACGTACTTCGAGAGTATTGTCCTTCATTGGTGATCCTCCTTCCGTCAGTCCTTCATGTAGGGATCGATGGCGTCCCTCAGCCCGTCTCCCATAAAGTTGAACGCCAATACCGTAAGAAGGATGGCCACTCCCGGCAAAATAGCTACCCAGGGAGCGGAGAAGAGAAATTCCTTTCCCCGGGAGACCAGAAGCCCCCAGCTCGGCGTGGGAGGCTGGGCCCCCACTCCGAGAAAGCTCAGCGAGGCCTCGGACATGATGGCCTGGGGAATCCGGAGGGTAAAGAGCACCATCAAAGCGGGAAGGCAGTTGGGGAAGATGTGCCGGAGCATGATGACCCGACGCTTCACCCCGATGGCCCGGGCGGCTTCCACGAACTCCTTTTCCTTGAAGGAGAGGGTCTGGGAACGCACCACCCGGGCGGTGCCCGCCCATCCCACCAGGCTCAGGGCGATAAAGATGTTGAAGAGAGTGGCTCCCAGGGTATACATGAAACACATGGCCAGGAGAAGGGAAGGAAAGGCGAGGACCATATCCGCCAGGCGCATAATCCAGAAATCCGTCCAACCTCCGTAGTATCCCGCCACGATGCCCAGTACCGCCCCGATAAACATGGCGAAAAAGCTCGGCACCAGGCCGATGACAAGAGAGATACGGGCCCCGTAGATCACCCGGGTAAGAAGATCCCGGCCGAACATGTCCGTGCCGAACCAGTGGCTCCAGCTCGGGGCCAGAAGAGAATTATCCAGATCCACCTCGTAAGGATCGTAAGGAGTAATCACCGGAGCCGCCAAAGCGAGCACCGTCAGGAGCAGAACCATGAGCAGCCCCAGAAAGGCCATGCGGTTCTGCCGAAAAGCCCGGATCAGATCCTGAAAGAGCGAGGGCACTCCCAGGCGTTCTTCCAGGGTCTGTTCCGCCTTTTCCTCCGTCTCGGGAGAGATATTTCTGATCGCTTCCATGCCGCCCACCTCCTACCGATCGCACCGGATCCGGGGATCCAGGGTGGAATAGAGCAAATCCGCCACGAGATTGCCCAGGATAACAAGCACCGTGGTAAAGAGCACGGAGCCCTGAAGAAGGGGCATATCCCGGTTCTGTATGGCCATGATGGCGATGCGCCCCACTCCGGGAATGCCGAAGATACTTTCCGTAATGACGGATCCCGAAAGAAGAAAGGCCACCTGCATGGCCATGATGGTGATTACCGGAAGCAGAGAGTTCTTGAGAGCGTGCCCGGAAATCACCATGAGCTCTCTCACGCCCTTGGACCGGGCGGTACGGATGTAATCGGAGCGCATTACTTCGAGAAGGCTGGATCGGGTAAGCCGCGCCACGGTACCGCAGGAGCTCCATCCCAGAACCACCGCGGGAAGAATGAGATACTTCCAGCCGTAAAAACCCGCCACGGGGAGAAGATGCAGCTTCACTCCGAAAACGTACTGAAAGAGCAGGGCAGACCAGAAGACGGGCATGGAAACCCCCAGCAGGGAGAAACCCATAAAGAAGTGGTCCGGTAAAGAATACTGTTTCACCGCCGAGAGAATGCCCGCGGGAATACCGATAATCCACGCCACCAGAGCCGCCGCAAACGCCAGCATCAGCGTATTGGGAAAGGCCTGAAGAATAAGGTCGGATACGGGGCGGCGAAGCTTGTAGGAAATCCCCAGATCTCCCTTGAGAGCGCCTCCGAGAAAACGGACGTACCGTACCGGCCAGGGGTCGTCCAAATGCATCTGGGTGCGAACCCGGGCGATTACGTCGGGATCCGCCTTTTCCTTGAGCATGAGTGCCACGGGATCTCCCGGAATCACGTTAAGGAGAAAAAAAAGCAGTAAGGTGATGCCGATAAGAACGGGAATGGAAATAATAAGACGTCGAAGAATATAACGGTGCATGGATTCACCTACTTTTCACTCTTTTATAAAGGGCGCCGCAGGGTTCCCCCCCGCGACGCCCCCGTCTTGCTTGGCAAAAGAAAAAATTGCCGACTATTCCTCCACATCCATGCCGTGGTAGCTCATGTCGCTCCAGCCTGTCCAGGGAACCTGAAATCCCTTGATTTTGGGATTCACCACGTAGAGATGCTCCACCGAGAAGAGAGGGAGAATCGCCGCATCCTCGTGCACCAGGGTCTTTTCGATGGCCTGGTAGAGAGCGAGGCGTTCTTCGGGATCGATAATGGTACGGGCCCGCTTGATATCCTCGATGGACTGCTTGTTCTGGTTGTTCCAGGAGCGATGACGCCCTCCGTCGTTATCCGCAAAGAACATGTAGAAAATGCTGTCAGGATCGTTCACGCCGAAGGACCAGCTCTGGGTATAGGGATCCATCTCTCCCTTGTTGCGGATGGAGTAGTAGGAAGCCTCGTCCAGCTGCTTGATCTCCACGTTGAATCCCGCCTTCTTGGCCATGGCCTGAATAATCTCGTTCATGCGCACCCACTTGCTGGACCAGCTCGCCACCTGCACCAGAGCCATGTTCACGCCATCGGGATATCCCGCCTCCGCGAGAAGGGCCTTGGCCTTTTCGGGATTGTATTCGATCTGCTGGATATCCGGATTGTAACCGATGAGCCCCTTGGGCATGAGACCGTCCGCGAGCACTCCATCCCCGTGGAACATGCTGTCCAAAATCTTCTGGCGGTCCACCGCCATCTGGAAGGCCTTGCGCACCCTCACATCCGTGAAGGGCTCCTTGAGCTGGTTCAAATGCACGTAGTAGATTCCCACCCGAAGCCCCTTATGGATACAATCCTTCCACTTGGGATGCTCCAGAAAATAGGGAAGCTGGGAAATGGCCTGATCGCAGTCGAAGATATCGATCTCCCCGGTCTCGAACATCATTCGCATGGTCTCCGCATCCGGGATGATCTTGGCCACTACCTTATCTATCTTGGAACGCCCCTGATAGTAGTCGTCGAAGGCTTCCAGTACGAGGTGATCGTTGATGACGTACTCCATAAGCTTGAAGGCACCGGTACCGCAGACGGTTTCCGCGGCAAGCCCGAAATCCTGTCCCACCTCTTCGGTGAACTCGCGGTTGTACACGCTGGAAGCGTAATCCGAGAGACGGGCCAAAAAGGGAGCGAAGGATTCCCGGAGAGTAATCTGCACGGTATAGTCGTCCAGGGCCTTCAGCCCCTCGGTGCTCTCCGCCTCGCCGTTCATCCGGGCCTGGGCACCGAGGACGTAGTCGAAGTTGGTGGTATTCAGAGCCTTGGTTTCGGGATCGAGCATGCGATCGAAGGTGTAGACCACGTCGTCCGCAGTCATCTCCAGACCGTTATGAAATTTTACGCCCTTTCTCAGATGGAACGTATAGACCAGGCCATCCTCGGAAACTTCCCAGCTCTCCGCAAGCCCCGGTACCAGCTCGGGATAGCCGTTTTCTCCGGTGATGCATTCCACCAGGCGATCGTAACAGTTGATGGGGACAAAATACTCCGAGGTAGTTTTCTGCACGTCGCACGTGCCGGGTTCGAACCCCGCAATCTGAATAATTTTTTCTCCTCCGAAAGCTCCGAAAGCTCCCATAACGAGCACCATAAGAGCCACAATCCATATACGCATAGTTCTTCTACCTGTTTTCACGAAACCCTTCCCCCTTTCCGGGACAGTTCAGCCATAAGCACACCAATCACACCGACCATTTCCACCGATACAAGTGCAAACGTCTCTTTTCTCCCGGGGCCTTTTCCACTCCCCCCTTTCGAAACCTGTTTTTCAGGAAATTTTCAAAATTACTCATCAAAGATGACTATCAGATCCCGTCTCAAAAAGCTTTCCGGTTTTGATTATAAGAAAAAAGAGGCCTTTTGGAAAGACCTCTTTTCGAAAAGAACGAAAATTTTGGGCAATATGTCATCAAAAACCCTTGAAACTCCGTGTTTTCCCCGGAAAAAAGAGAGAAAGGCCCTCGTTTTCCAAGAAATAAACCGAGATTTTCAAAAAAATTCCTTCCTTACCCCCCCCCGGATAGACACAAATCTCCGGAGAGGCGAAAAACTTTCCGGCAAAACACAGCCACTCATCATCAATGACAAGTTTCATTCTTCCGAAAATCCTCTTTCAAAGC
>ERZ795057.3775-NODE-3775-length-10081-cov-4.497706_pt1 | contig 10081 bp, 6 predicted proteins | sample MGYA00375141_ERZ795057 | MGnify/ENA primary metagenome ERZ795057 (study PRJEB30186, sample SAMN05720163) | activated sludge metagenome | isolation source: Anaerobic digester | place: Hong Kong | collected 2015-01-26 ... | reverse complement strand
CGAGATAAGACCGTGTGACTGGAGTTCAGACGTGTGCTCTTCCGATCTCACGGTGTTCAGCCAAGGCAGGTCCTGCCCGTATTGGAACACGCCGGTGAACGCGGTGAAGCCCGTGGTCCCGTTGGGGAACACCTGCGGTACCAGGTTGTAATCGCGCCGGTGCAGGTTCACGGTATCGATCACTTCCTGGTAGTCCGCGATGGTCAGGTTCACGCCATCATCCTCGATCCGGAAGCGGCGGATGGCGTTGGTGTACTCCTGCACGAAGCCCGGGCCGTGGTTGGGCCCCATCGGGTTGTAACGGCCCTCGAAGCGCTGGCCGCCCACCAGGTGGAAATGGTCGCCCTCCAACCCGAGGTAGCCCCCGGTCACCTCCATGCGGGGGTCGGCCAGGGAGCGGAAATGCGGACCGAGCGGTTGCCCGTTCTTGATCGCCTGGATGGCACCGGGCACGTTGATCGCCGTGAGCCGGTCGTGCGTGGTATGGTCCAGCAGGGAAGCGGCATAGCCGTAGCCACCGATCACGTACAGGGTGGTGTCCCGCTGCACGTACTCCATGTTCGTGCATTGCAGCTGTTCCACCAGGGCGGCGGGAAGCGAGGTGATCGAGGTGCTCCAGACCTGCAGGCCCACGGGATCCACCACATAGGCCGTGGTGTTGTTGTCCGCCGCCAGGAAGGAGGCGAAGGGCTGGCGCTGGTGCAGCCCGTCCGTGCGGCCACCGAGGATGAGCCATTCGCCGTTGTGCTGTGCCCAGGCGAAGGACTGCACACCGGGCATGCCGGGCAGGGTCACTTCCTCCAGGTACACGGTGCGCCCACCCAAGGCCTGGGCGTTCACGTCAGCGTGGACCAACAGGGCCGTGGCGAACAGGATCGATGATCGGTTCATGGGGTCTCGGGAATTGCCGCGAAAATGGGACCGGAAAGCCCTACCGGAACGTGACGACCGTCACGCTGGCCTAACCGGCGAGCAGGAAGTCCTCACCTTCCACCAGCCCGATACCGCTCAGGAATTCCGCGATCCGGTCGCCGGTGCCTCGCTGGCTGATGAACGACACGATGCACGCCTCACCACGCGGAGGAAGTCGGTCGTGTGGCAGGAAGGCATGGCCCGGCACTTCACGCGGCCTCACATCGGTGAAGGCGCCGATCGGGATCCCTTCCGCCTCCAGCTTCGCCGCCCGGTCGCGACAAAGGGTGCTCGTGCCGGCCACGATCACCGGGCGGCCGTTCAAGGTCCGCTTCAACCACTTGGCCAACCACCTGGCCTTGGTGGTGAAGAAGGCGTCCGTGCTGTAGTTCGGATGCGTGCGGCTGAGGCGGCCGGCGTGGTCGTGCCAGGTGAGCAGTTCCTCGGGCAGCTTCGCGAAACGCACCCCCGCGTCCATCCAGCGCAGCCACAGTTCGTGGTCCTCGGGCAGCGGACCGGTGTCATAGGCGCCATGCAGGCCCACCAGTTCCCGCCGGAACAGCACCGTCGGGTGGGCCAGCGGAGCGTCCACGAAGCGCTTCACGTAGTGGTCGTGCGGGTCCAGGATCGCGTTCTGCCATTCCACGAAACACTGCATGCCGCTGTGTCGTGCCACGGTGGAAACGAAACGGGTCCGGGTCCCCAGCACACCGACCTCCGGGTGTGCGTTCATGAAAGCGACCTGGCGTTGCAGGCGTTCGGGACGGCATTCGTCGTCTGCGTCCATGCGGGCGATCAGGTCGCCTCCTGCGTTCAGGAGCCCGGTGTTCAGCGCATGGGCGATGCCCGGGCCGGGTTCGTGCAGGAGCCGGATGCGTGGGTCGCGTACCGACCATTCCCGGGCGATGGCAGGCCCTCCGTCCGTGCTCGCGTTATCGATCAGGAGCAGCTCCCAGTCCTTGAAGGTCTGTGTCTGGATGCTCGCGATCGCACGGTCCAGCCAGGGACCGGCCTCGCGATAGGGAAGCAGGACCGAGACGCACGGCTTCATCGCGGACCTCGCACGAGCACTTCCTCGATGGGCAGGCCCAGGAACAGGGCGACCAGCACGGTGCACAGGAGCACGTAGAGCAGGAAGGTCGCTGGCACCATCACCACGGCCTTCAGGATGTTCCAGACCGTCCGGCGATGCAGGGAGATCGCGGCCCCGATCAGGATGCCGAAGATCACCAGGAAGCCCAACAGTTGAAGGCCCGGCCAGTGCGTGTACAACGGGATCAGCAGGGTGGAACAGATCAGGTAGGTGCCGGTGGCGAAGAGGTAGTGCACCAGGCGCTCCGACCAGCTGAGCTCCGTGCGCAGGAAGAAGAGCCGGTCGGCCGAGGTCAGCATGATCATCATGATCGGCAGCAGCAGGTTCACGTTGCGGCTCATCCAGTGGTTCACCCGGAGTGCGGGCGTGTCCGGAAGCTCCTGCTGTCCGGACAAATGCATCGCCGCATCCACGGGGTCCCAACCCAGGATGAACCGCATGAGGTAATAGAATCCGACGCCCACGAGGAAATACCGCACGGGTGGTGTGAAGGCCTTGCGGCGGCCGGCCACGAACAGGCGGGTCAATCGACCGGGCCCCTTGAAGAATGTGTACAGCGTCCGCGGCAGGGGAGCGTCCACGTTGAACAGGCCACTGACGAAGTCGCCCAGCACCTCGCCAAGCCGGATCCCGGGCTTCACACGCTTCTGCCCGCAGGCGTGACAGAACGGTGTGGCGAACGATGCTCCGCAGTTGGGGCAGGGCTCCATGCCGAAAAAGTACGGCGGCCGGACGATCAACGGGTATCCCGGCCACTCCACAGGGGGCCGCCCAGGTACACCCGCAGGGTATAGGCCACGCTCAGGTAGCGCCAGTCCTGCACCGGTGCCTGCACGCCCAGGCGATGCTCCAGCTTTCCGGGTCGGTGGGTGGTGAGCGCCGCCCGCAGCACGATGGGACGGTCGCGGAGGTCCAGGTACCCCAGGTAGCCCGCCACGCCCACTTCACTGCGCAGGCCGCCATGGTCGCCAAGCACACCCGCCCCGAATAGCAGGCAGTCGTTCTGGTAGAAATCGTCCCGGTTGGTCTGGTACACCAGGAAACCGGCCATGGCATGAGGCCGCCAGCGCTTCAGCCACCCGGAACCCGCCTTCAGCCAGCGCCCCCAGGAGAGGTCGAAGGAGTAGCCCGGGGTCTCCGAATGACGTGCGCCGGCAAGGTTGTTGCCGCTGGCGGTCTTCAGCCGGATGCGCAGCAGCAGGCCACCGTGGTCGTCGTTCTCCTGGACCAGCTGCACCAGCGTGGCCACGTACAGGTCGCCGGTGCTCACACCGGTGCCATCGCGGTCCCTGGCAGCGCGTTCGTCGCGCGTAACGGTGTCCATCGTGTAGTGTTCCAGCGCCATCCAATCCAGCTGCAGGGCCACGCGGCCACCAGCGAACGGGGCATGGAGGCCGGTCATCAGGTCCTGGGTGTCATCGCCACTGCTGAAATGCCCTTCGGCACCTAGTGAAAGGCGCACTTCGTCATCGAGCTCCCCGTTCATCAGCGAGGGAACGGGAAGGGCGTTGGGCCCGAGGTAGTAGGCCGATGGCGTGAGGTAACGCCACCAATGGGTGACCCCGTCCCAGTCATGGGTCTCGTTCCACCAATCCCAATCCTCCTGGGCCTGGGCCGAAAGGCAGCCGATCAGGAACAGGGGGAGTGCAAGGGCTCGCATGGGGCGAAGATCAGGTTCCGGCAGCCAGTGCCTTCAGCACCACATCGGCCTTTTTCGCCCCGATGGCCGCGGATACGTCCTCCGGAAGGGCATCCTTGATCCCCTGGATGGAACCGAAGCGGGTCAGGAGTTTGCGAGCGGTGCCTGGCCCGATCCCGGGGATGTCCTCCAGCGCGGTGCGCACCACCCGCTTGCTGCGGCGCCCGCGATGATGGGTGATGCCGAACCGATGCGCCTCGTTGCGCAGGTGCTGGATCACCTTCAGGCTGCTGCTGCGCTTGTCGATGTGCAGGGGAACGGGGTCGTCCGGGAAGTAGAGCTCCTCCAGTTTCTTGGCGATGCCCACCACGGCGATCTTCCCGCGCAGCCCCAACCGGTCCAAGGCCTTGACCGCGGCGCTCAACTGGCCTTTTCCGCCATCGATCACGATCAGCTGGGGCAGCTCCGAACCTTCGGTGACCAGACGGCTGTAACGACGTTCCACGGCCTCCTCCATGCTGGCGAAGTCGTCCGGTCCCTCCACCGTGCGGATGTTGAAGTGCCGGTAGTCCTTGCGGCTGGGCTTGGCGTCCTTGAACACCACACAGGCGCTCACAGGGTCGGTGCCCTGCGTATTGCTGTTGTCGAAGCACTCGATGTGGCGGGGCAGCTCGCTCAACCGCAGGTCCTCCTTCAATTGCTGCAGGACACGCTCGGTGGCCCCCTCCGGGTCGGTGAGCTTCTCCTGTTTCTGCTTGTCCAGCATGAAGTAACGCGCGTTGCGTTCGGAGAGCTCCAGCAACTGCTTCTTGTCGCCCCGCTGGGGAATGGTGAAGCGCAGGCCGGGCACCTCGATCTCCGGGTCGAAGGGCACGATGGCCTCCGGTGCGGTGCTGTGGTATCGCTGCCGCAGTTCGGCGATGGCCAGCTGGAGCACCTCGGCGTCGCTGGTGGCGATGCGGCGTTTCAGTTCGATGGTGATGCCGTGCACCACGGCCCCGTCGATCACCCGCATGTAGTTGACATAGGTGCTGCCGGTGTCGCCGGCCAGGCCGAAGATGTCCACGTCGCCGATGTCCGGGTTCACCACGATGCTCTTGGCCCGGTAGTGCTCCAGGCGCGCGATCTTCTCCTTCAGCTCGGCGGCCTCCTCGAACTCGAGCTGCTCGGCATGCACCTGCATGCGTTCCTTCAACAGGCGGATCACGCCCGTTACGCGTCCCTTCACGATCTCACGCACCAGCTGGATGTTCCGGTCGTACTCCGCCTCGGTCTGCAGCCCTTCGCAGGGTGCCTTGCAGTTGCCGATGTGGTACTCCAGGCACCGCTTGTACTTGCCTGCCTCGATGTGCTTCGCGCTGAGGTCGTAGTTGCAGGTGCGCAGCTTGTACAGTTTGTGCACGAGCTGCAGCACGGTCTTCATGGTGCGCACGCTGGCATAGGGGCCGTAGTATTCGCTGCCGTCGTCCTCCGGGTTGCGCATGCCTTCCACTCGTGGGAAGCGTTCGTTGCGGATGCGGATGAAGGGGAAGCTCTTGTCGTCGCGCAGGTTGATGTTGTAGCGCGGTTGGTGCTCCTTGATCAGGGAGTTCTCCAGCAGCAGCGCCTCGAACTCGGTGGGCACCACGATCACGCGCAGGTCGGCGATGCGCTTCACCAGCATGCGCGTCTTGCCGTCCGGGTGGTGCTTGGCAAAGTAGCTGCCCACGCGGTGGCGCAGGTCCTTGGCCTTGCCCACGTAGAGGATCTTCCCGTCGGCATCGAGGAACTGGTACACGCCCGGTGTGTGTGGCAGCAGGCGGACTTTCTCGCGGACGTCGATGGACATGCGGTGCTCGCCGATGCGAGGGCGCCGGCGGTGAGGCGAAGTTCGGCATCACCACGCAGAGGGATGCGGCGCGGCGAACGACCTCGCTGCTACCTTGGCGCTCCATTCAGAACGCTCCCCCATGCAATTCACCGCCGCACAGATCGCCGAGCTCCTTCAAGGCACCGTGGAAGGCGACCCCAACGCCACGGTAGGCCGGCTCTCCAAGATCGAGGAGGGTGGTGAAGGGTCCCTGTCCTTCCTCGCCAACCCGGCCTACACGCAGTACGTGTACGACACCACCGCCAGCGTGGTGATCATCGGAACCGCCTTCGAGCTCACGGCCCCGGTGAAGACCACCCTGGTGCGCGTGCCCGATGCGCAGGCGGCCTTCGCCAAGGTGCTGGCCCTATACAACACGATCAAGCTGGACAAGAAGGGCGTTGCAACGCAGGCGGTGATCGAACCGGGCGCCACCTACGGCGACAACTGCTACATCGGCGCGCTGGCCTACATCGGTGCCAATGCCAAGCTGGGCCACAATGTGAAGGTCTACCCCCACGCCTACATCGGCGACAACGTGACCATCGGCGACAACACCACGGTCTTCGCCAACGTGACGATCTACTCCGACTGCGTGGTGGGGGCCGACTGCATCATCCACAGCGGCACGGTGATCGGCAGCGACGGCTTCCGGTTCGCCACGGGGCCGGACGCCGCGGAAAAGGTCCCGCAGATCGGCAACGTGGTGATCGAGGACGGCGTGGAGATCGGTGCCAACTGCGCCATCGACCGGGCCACCTTGGGCAGCACCATCCTGCGCAAGGGGGTCAAGTTCGACAACCTGATCCACATCGCGCACAACGTGGAGGTGGGCGAGAACACCTACTACGCGGCGGGTGGTGTGGTGGCCGGCAGCACCAGGATCGGAAAGAACTGCATGTTCAGCGGGCAGGTGGGCATCATCGGTCATTTGAAGATCGCCGATGGCACCATCGTGGCCGCACAGAGCGGCATCAGCAAGAACACCCGGGCCGGAGAGACCTACATGGGTTCGCCCGCCTTCGAGGTGCAGAAGTACCGCAAGAGCTATATCCACTTCCGGAACCTGGAGCGGTTGGTGGAACGCGTGGAAGGCCTGGAGGAGCGGGTGAAGGATCAGTAGATCAACACCCTCGGCTCGCTCATCTCGTGCATCGCGTAGCGCGGTCCCTCGCGCCCCAGCCCGCTGTCCTTCACGCCACCATAGGGCATGCCGTCCACACGGAAGCCGGGCACGCCGTTGATGATCACGCCGCCCACCTCAAGCTCGGCAAAGGCCTGCCGTACATGGGCCTCGTTCGGGGTGAAGACACCTGCCTGAAGCCCGTAGCGCGAATCGTTCACCAGCCGGATGGCCTCGTTGAGGTCCGTTGCACGCTCCAGCACGGCGACCGGCCCGAAGACCTCTTCGCCGTTCACCTTCATGGCCGGGTCCGTGCCGGTCAGCAGCGTGGGGGCATACAGGCGATGGGCCGCATCGAGCGGCCGTCCGCCGCAAAGCACCTCGGCCCCTGCCTCCTGCGCTTCACTCACCCAGGTCCCGATGCGTGCGAAATGGTGGTCGTCGATCAATGGACCGTTCACCACATCATCCTTCGCAGGGTCTCCGCTCACGACCCTTCCGACCTCCTCCACCAGCCGCTCACGGAAGGCCTCGAACACCGCGTCCACCGCGTATATGCGCTGGGTGCTGATGCAGATCTGGCCGGCATAGAGGTAGGCGCCGTAGGCCACGGACTTGGCGGTGGCGGACAGGTCCGAGCCCTCGTCCACGATCACCGCTGCGTTGCCGCCCAGCTCCAGGGCCACCTTCTTCTTTCCGGAGATCGACTTCAGCTTCCAACCGACCTTGTCGCTGCCGGTGAAGCTGAGCATGGCCATGCGCGCGTCGGTCACGAGCCGTTCGGCCACCTCGTTGCCACAGACCACCACGTTGAACGAGCCCGGAGGCAGGTCCAGGGTGTCGATCAGTTCCGCCAGGGCCAGGGCGGTGAGCGGGGCCTGGGGGGCGGGCTTCAACACCACGGGACAGCCCATGGCGAGCGCCGGGGCCAGCTTGTGCAGCACCAGGTTCAACGGGAAGTTGAAGGGCGTGATGGCTGCCACGGGGCCCACCGGCATCCGGCGCACGATGGCCGTTCGCCCTTTGCCCGCATCGTAGTCCACGTCGATGACCTCGTCCTTCAGCCGTCGCGCTTCCGCCGCGGCCAGCTTCACGGTGGTGATGCCGCGTGACACTTCCGTGCGGGCATACGCGATGGGTTTGCCGGCCTCACGGCGGATCAGCTGGGCCAGGTCCTCGTGGCGTTCGGCGATCGCTTCGGCCAGTCGTTCCAGTCGGTCCGCACGCTCTTCCGCAGGAAGTGCGGCCAGCTCGGCCCTGGCACCATGCGCTGCTGCAATGGCCTGGTCCATCTGGGCGGCCGCAGCATGAGGAATGCGCGCGACGACCTCGCCGTTGTAGGGGTCCAGCACGCTGTTGAAGGTGCCGTCGCCGGCGGAGGACCACCGGCCGCCGATGTAGTGCTCGGACCTCATTCGAAGCGGTGCGCCAAGGTCACCGTGCCGCGGTACTTCTCCACGTTGCCGGCCAGGTCGTAGGCCTCGAAGACCACCACGTAGGGCCCCACACGGGCCTTCTCGCCGCCCTCCATCACACCGTCCCAGCTCACCGCGCCGTCGGCGCCCAGCAGGGTGTTCTCCATCAACCGGCGCACTTCGCGGCCGGCCAGGTCATAAATGCCGAGCGTGCCCACGAAGCCGGGCTCGTTGAAGCGGTAGCGGATGGTGAGCAGGTCCTGGTACCCGTCGTTGTCCGGGCTGAAGATGGCCGGCTCGATCGTCATTTCGCCGCTGGGCTCCGGCGCCTCGCTGAACTGTGAGTTCAGGAAGCCGGGCGTGGCCCAACCGGCGGTCTCGGCGGCGCTGTGCCAGTTGGTGGGCTCATCGCTAGTCCTTGCCGGGTCCACGCGCTCCAGGCTCACGCCCTCGGTCTCATTGATCAGCGGGAAGTGCAGGTCGTCCGTGTAGCGGAACAGGTCCAGCGTGTTGCCCTGCGGGTCCTGCAGCACCACGGTGCCTTCGCCGTTGTTGTAGCCGGGCAGGTCGCAGAGCAGGAAGCGGTCGGTGCGGCCCTGCGGATACTCGGCCGCGATGTTCGCAGGATCCTCGGTCAGCAGGATGTACTCGCCGGGCAATAACAGCACACTGGCCTGGGTGATCACGATCGGGTTCGCGATCTGGCCATCCTCCTCGTTCGCCATGCGCAGGCCGGCCAGCCCCAGCACCTTGCCGCTGTGGTTGTACAGTTCCACGAAGTCGCTGCCGCCCACCCGCGGGTCGTAGAGCACCTCATTGATCACCAGGTCGCCGGGCAGGACCGCTTCGGGCAGGCCGAACACGGCGCTGTTGTCCCCGCCGATCGGGTTGCCGGGGCAGTCCGTCAGGCCGGTCACGGTCACGGTGTACACCTCGCCCACCACCAGCTGATCGTTGAGGTCCAGGACCACGGTGTTCGCCTGCGGCCCGGGGACTGCCTGGGCCACGTCCAGGAAGGGGTCGATCGTGTAGCCGGCGGTGCCGATCCCATCGGTGTCCAGCGCTTCGTTGAAGACGAGCACGACCTGGGAAGGGCCGTTCACCTGCACGCTCACCAGCACGGGCGGGTCGCTGTCCGGCACGATGGCGTACACGCTGTTCTGCGCACCGGGCGTGCCTCCGGCGCCGGCGTTGCTGGCGGTCCAGTTGGCCGCGCCGCTGCACGGGGTGGTGGGGTCGATCTGTTCCAGCGTCCAGCCCCCGTCGTCCTTCACGGCGTCGTTGTACCAGCTCAGGTCGTAGGTCACCGCATCGATGGTGGTGCCGTTGTCGTCGGTGAGCACCAAGGGGTCGCCGCTGTTGTTCAGCGCGGGAAAGCCGGGCACGGCCAGCACGGTGCCGAAGCCGGTGAAGAGGGGAGCGTCCGCGACCGTGGTCAGGAGCACGAACTCCCCGGGACCCAACGAAGCCGCGGGCAGTGCGGCCGGTGTGCCGCCATCGGAGATCGTCCAGCCACCGAGCTCGAAGAACCTGTCCGGGGTGGCGTTGTGCAGCTCGATGAACTCGGCCTCCGGCAGTCCCACGACTGGCGTGGGGTCGGCCATCAGCTCGTTGATCGTGACATCGCGGAACTGCGCCACATCCGGCACGAAGTAGCTGAAGGGGATCGGTGCGCCCGCGGGCAGGACGTTCCCGGCCAGGTCCTCCACGCCGCTCACCAGCAGGTCGTAGGTGTTCCCGCTCGTGAGGGCCAAGGTGGGCGTCAGGTGGACCAGCGCGGGGTCCGTACCGTCCAGCACGGCCGTGTTCACCCCGATGAAGGGCTGGATGTCGTAGTTGTTCGCGTCGCCCGCCGTGGCCGGGTCCAGCGGTTCGTCGAAGAGCACGTCCACCAGCACATCGGAGATGGCGGTGACGTTCAGCACCTGCGGCGGGGTCAGGTCCACGGGGATCGGCCCCACCACGATGTCGTCGAAGAAGTGGTTGTTCACGGGGCCGGCGGCGCTGCTCTGCTCGATGCGGATGCCGAAGTGGGTGCTGCTGCCGTGCG
>ERZ795057.3774-NODE-3774-length-10086-cov-3.859934_pt1 | contig 10086 bp, 12 predicted proteins | sample MGYA00375141_ERZ795057 | MGnify/ENA primary metagenome ERZ795057 (study PRJEB30186, sample SAMN05720163) | activated sludge metagenome | isolation source: Anaerobic digester | place: Hong Kong | collected 2015-01-26 ... | reverse complement strand
TTCCAAAACTTCTTCAAACTTGACGTTTTCCTTGTCCATCTTGTTGACGAAGATCAACGCTGGTAATTGTTGCTTTTTGATCTCCAACCACATTTTTTCTGTACCTACTTGGACTCCGCTTGATGCGTCAACGACCAACACGGCTGCGTCAGCTACTGACATCGCATGCTGAATATCACCAATCAGCTCATCTGCGCCAGGCGCATCCAATAGATTGATTTTCACACCTTTGAATTCTAAAGGAATCAAACTGGTGGACAGTGAACTTTGTTTTGCTTGTTCTTCAGGTGAAAAGTCGGAAATTGAATTCTTCTTTTCAACTGAACCTTTCTTGTCTATTCTTCCAGATATCAAAGCGAGTGATTCTGCCAGTGATGTTTTACCGCTTCCCAAATGCCCCAGCAAGACCACGTTTTTTATTGCGTTAGCTTTATATTCGTTCATATCATTTCTCCTCTCAAAAAACGCTTTCAATCTATAATATTATATCATAATACTCGAAAAAGAAAAGTTTTTTAAATTCGTTTTTTTTGTGTGCGTTTCAGTCAAGAAAAAAACAAAACATTTTACAATGCTTTGTTTTAAATCTCTGTGTGTATCCTATCGATAAATTTCAGGTAAATTTTCTTTTTGATCGATAAGAACCATTTCAATGGCTTCAAAAGCATTTCTTTTTTTCATAGGCATGCAATCCTCACAAAAATGAGGTTTGTTGCAGTTAGCGCAAAAGACACTCGTCATGTCTTTATATTCGTTGATTATCGCCAAAGTAGCGTCGATGGTTTCAATTTCGTCTTCCCGTCTGAAATAATAATAGGCTTCAAGAACCTCTTCGACGACCTTGTCCTGCAACTCGCTAACACCTTTGAATTCCTTGATTCTCTGAGATGTTTTCATAGTCAACTCCTTTTTGCAATATATAATTCTCTTATAAATATTATACCGAATAAATGCATCAAAAGAAATAGTTTATTTAAATATATCGCCAATATTTCATATTGGGTGACGAAATACGTTATTTACCATCAAATATTAATAAAAACCATCTATATGAACAACATGAATTTCTCGTTGCTACAGCCTAACAAGACAGTGACGGATAGCTAGACAAAGTGACTTGCCTTATAATAAAAAACAACCACTTTAAATGGTTGTCTAGCCTTTATGTTTCAATTATAATCATTGAGTCCTTTACCTTCCAATATCCTTGGAACACACTTTTCGATTCTTGAAATCTTGGTTTGAGATTGTTTTGGCGCTGAGAAGAATAGATTATAGGCTCTTTGTCTCCCCGGAGTCAATGATTCGAAGGCTTTTTTTAAAGCATCATTCGCATTCAATGCGTCAACCAATTCAGCCACTAAAACAAGATCCTCTTTATCCATTTTAGGCACTTTCAATCCCGCTTTTTCGATTTCAACGGCTTCATTCACATAATCCAGCAATAATGATCGTTGGGATTGGATATCTTCGGCGTTGGTATATTTGATCATGCGTACCGCTTGAGAATTGTCTCCCGGTTTAACCATGATGTTCTCAGGATCTTTCATCAATGATCCTTTCCAAAAACCTATACCAGCACTTTCTTTCATATCATAAAGAATAGCAACGGGATGATTATTGTATGTATAACATGGTTTTCCCCACTTCAATTCTTCTTTGAGTTCTGTTTGAAGCAACGTATCTCTCAATATTTCAATTTCATCGCTCCATCTATTCATCTTTTCCACATAAGAATCTATCTTTGGATTTCTATCGCTCATGATTTCCCTCCTTATTGATGAAATACAATATCATTATAATACTTGTGAGGGAAAAGCATGAGTGTAATGCTTGTTATTATTCTGAAAAATCTATGACATAGACTTCCTGATTGTCTCCTGAACCAATGATCGTAGCAGTCATGATGTCTCCATCAAAGCTATACGAAGTATACAAATCCTCGCCATTCTCAAACTCAGCAACATAATGAGACCAAAGCCAATTGTCTTGTTTGAAAAAAATGTCTTCGCCATCAAATATGAATCGGTATTCCAGAACATGGACCGTTGTTGTCTCCAAATGATATGTTTTAGGATCCTCATAACCTAAACTGGCAAACACGCTTAGATAGTAGAAAACAACTAAAGCGACTAAGGAATAGACAACACGCAGTACTGCGTTCTTTGTTTTAATAAATAAAAAGCAAAAGGCCATCAATCCGAAGAGTCCAAACAAAATCAAGGATGCAGGTATCGGTGACCAAAACTCGTAGTTGAGTCGATAATCGGTAAAACGATTCAGGAGAACATTAAAAGCGCAAATGATCATGAAAAAAATAGCCAAGATCAAAAATGCTTTTTCAAATTTCTTCTTCATACAAATACCTCCATTATGTTTGCTTCACACTTTTGTTTTATTTGTTGGACGCATCGAAAATACCGCCAGCGATAAAACAACACATGATATAGTGATGAAAAACAAGGCTAAGACAATTAAAAGCCCTGTCTCATTCATACACCCTGTCGTTTCACCACAAGGAACAGGCACATTGTTGTTCGCGTCGATAAAAGACCACATCAGATATACACTTAATAATGCAGGAGAAATGCCAATCAAAAAAGATATGACATGATTCCATTTGATCAAAAAATACGATAAGCCGATGACCGCAACCACAGCTAGTCCATATAGAATATAGAAAATCATTGAGTTTTCCTTCTTTGTCTTATCTACTGAGTATCTTCAAAAGCAAATACTGGCGTATACTCCATAACAGTTTCAATACTGATGATCCCGGCATCCAAAGCCTCGCTCAAACCATATGAATCAAACCATTTCATTACAACATAATCATCTTCAGAAATACATGGCAAATAATAATCTGTTACGCCATCTGACCAAACAAAATCAAGTGCTGTGGCACATACATCGGATGTTTTACGGTATATTTTCCACCCATCCGATCCACCCAACATCTCATACCCCGTGATTTGCATGCGGAACACACCTGCAAATACCAAAGCAAAAAGCAAAGTCAAATTGATCAGTATCCTCATTAATTTCTTATTATCCATACGACCGTCTCCCAATACATTTTTACCAATCTAATTGCCTGACATCCTCTTCAGTGGCTATCTTATCTAGTTCAAAAGAAACAAATAAATCTCTATTTGTTTTCAATAATCCCAATGAATCCAATTTGATACTATGAAAAGTTGAACTATCTACACAGAAATATCGTTTGCCTTTCTTTGTCATGAAAGACAAGAAATAAACGATTTTATCACTCCACTTATTGGTATTGATGTTGAACTTTCCCCATCTCATCTTATAGAGATTCCTGATCTCATTTACCTAATCATGATTCTTTGTGATTCGTTTCTATGAGAACGGCTTGAACAAAAAGCTTAATCCCTTCTATACGTGATTGTTTATTTCATCTTTGGTTCTCTTTGAGATGATTTTGGGCGCCTCTAACATGGACATCCAAACCAGATGAAAACAACTCGCTAAATTTATTCACTCTTAATCCTGTCGGTTGTTTTCACATAGACTTACAGTTTTGAAATTTAATTTGCATGCTTCTTCTTTATGTCGGCAACGGGTTTTCTTCTTCTTTTCTTATCTGTGATATTCATTGCAAAAAGCTGATCTACAAAATCACATCATTGGTCAGTACTAATTGAATTTTTAATTATTCTTTTTTGATTAGTAACAAATGAAAGAATTTCTCTTCTGTTAATCACATATATATCATGAGAGTGGCTAACATCCCGAATGAAAGCTCTATCTCCAAATACAACAATATTGATAACAGGTATTGATTTATGAATATCACTTAAATTTACAATCTTATTAATATGAGTTTGATTTTGTTTGATGGGATTATAAAATTGAGGTTTAGAAATATTTGTTTTATTGTATACTTTTCCACTCCTTGATTTCATTCTATCTACATGTTTGACTGTCACGGTCCAATTTTGCTGCACCTCAGATCCAAAAATATGGCCTGAATAGTTTTTTACCTCAAAACCCTAAAACCTTTCAAAAGTTTTAAATGTAGTCTTCTTTACTTGTATCATTTACCTACATTTTTTACCGCCATATTTCTGCATTTCTATTCTGCCATATATACAAAGCTGACATCTAAATCCGTATCTACGTAAAATCTCGTATCATAATTGGTCAGACATGATTGAACGTTGATATTGTTTTGTTTCCTTCTTTTTATATTTTACTTCTATAATTAAGTTACTACACAATAAGAATAGGAGATGAACTACCAATGCAAGACTATTATATCAATGAATTGTTAGAATTGAAACAAAAAGGATAGTAATCACTAAGTTATCCACAGAAAATAAAATTAGGCATGTCTATTTAGCATTAGAGTTAAGGGAACCCCTATGTCCAGAATGTGGTTGTAAAACATCAGTGGTTCATGACTATAGAGTCCGGATAATAAAGCATCAGTGCGGTACGGGATATCACGATATCATTCATTAAAGAAGACGCAGGTATATCTGTCCTCGTTGTCATAAACGCTTTCCTGAGATAAACAATTTCGTTGACAGATATCATAAGATCAGCTATCATACAATGAAACTGATCATCCATGAGTATCCATCCAAACAATCGCTCAAAGACGTCGGATACAGATTAAACATCTCATATCCGACCATTATGAGACATATGAATCGAAAGTTTCGCCTAAGAAGACTGAAGCTGCCTGAAGTCATTTCCATAGATGAATTCAAGAATCTCAAAAATGGCTTTGGTAAATACGCGTTCATCATGGTGGATTCCATCAGACGCAAACTGATAGATACTTTCCCGAATCGTAGAATCGATAACCTAACTAGATACTTTTCTAAAATTCCAATAGAGGAGCGATTACGTTTAAAAATAGTCATTTCTGACCTTTGGGATCCATATCGAAGATTGGTCAAAATGGTGTTCCCTAGAGCGAAATTAGTTGCGGATACATATCACTTTATTAGACAACTCTATTGGGGACTACAAGATGTTAGAAAGCGAATCATGAGGAATTATAATACAACTGATTTCGAATATTAAATACTCAAGAAATACTGACGTTTCATTCTCAAATACAACTACAATTTGTCTTCAAGACATTTCAAAGAGTATCGACTAGGTTATCATGTGACACCTAGACAGATCGTTGACATGGCCAGTTCCATCGATGATGAGTTGAATCTCGCCATTGATTTGAAAGATGAGTTCTAAGAATTACTTCATTCAACCACTTATGATGGCTCGCATCTTGTTTTGAACTCATTCATCGAAAAACTGAAAAACTCTCGTACCCCTGAATACTTCTATGTCGCTAAAACATATGACAATTGGTTTAATAAAATCTGCAATTCATTCATTGATTCCAGATACAACAATGATTTCATTAAAGGATTGAATAATAAAATCAAGGTCATTAAACGCATTTGCTTTAGTTTCCGTAATTTCGACCACTTCAAATCCAGAATTTTCGCTTTGACTTCTAATGATCTCCCTCTTTCTTACTCATAGTAAAAAAATAGGCATCATTTCTCTTTCGGAAACAATACCTATTATTCTTTTTTGAGTAGTTAACCCCTACCCTTGACATTTAACCGGTTCTCCTAGATCCCCGAAGCTAATGATCCATCTACAATGAAAAGACATGACCCGAGTTACAACTTATATATTCATTTTTTTATTTTATTCGTTCGCATATTATAAAGGACTACCACAATATTCACAATTTGCGTGTGGAGCATCTACAAAATTGTCTGCACCGCAAGCTTTGCATTTGACAACGGTTGGCGTGAAAGTTGGAATTGGTTGATCTTTCACTTGTACTTGATCTTGGTTAGTCGCAAATGCTGGTTGTTGCTGATTTTGGGTAGCATGTGCTGGTCTGCGTAAAACAACACCCATCCCCGTTGGATCAAGAACAGCAGAACCTAAATTTCCACTACTTATCATTTCTCTCAAGTCATCCAATACTTCGCTGGCTGATTTTCCAGTATAGATAGCAAGTTGAGATATATCTGTAATTTGTTGATTAACAATTAGCTGAATATATTTCTTATACTTCAGCGATTTTGCTTTTACTTTTTTTCCTTTGATGATTAACATAATTCCCGGAACGCCAACTAAAACAAACCAAATGATTCCAGAACTCACCATTTCGCCACCTTGGAATAACATAATAATGCCGATAGATCCAAGGATTGCTAAAATCCAACCAATAATGTTGATGATTCCTCCACCAACAAAAGTTGCCGATCGATCAGAATTCAACTTCTTAATAAGCAAAAACAAGCCAATTGGCCAAAAAATAATGAGAAATAAAATTACTTGTGTCCATGTTGCTGAATGTTTTGATTGATTTTGCATAATGCCTCCTATTTATTCTCCTTCAAAGTTTGGTTTCTTTTCTTGATTAAAAATAACACTTCATCTACATCCTTCAACACCTTACCTACTTTTCCGATAAGTCGATGTTTAGAAGAACCTAGAGCTTCTTTCAATTCGTGAATAATTTTGTTTTCGATAGAATATACACTTCGATGTGAAACAGGATCACTATATTTTAAGGTTTCTTTGACTTTTTCAATTTCTGTAACAGCTTCTTCGGTATCTTTTCCTTTTTGCCTCAAAATGTGAAGAATTTCTTCGCACAGTTGTATCATCTTAGCAAGGCCATGTTCACCTCTTTTATGATTTTTGATATGTTCGTTAAGGCCACCGGACATTAGATTAAGTCCGAGAATTAATAAAACATTTAATCCAACTACACTAAAATAGATGATTGTGAAGATTTTTATAGGAAGTAATTCAAAAGCGACTAACAATGTCATCAAAACTGTGAAAAGAGCAAAAAGAACAACTAATGAATTTAGGTAGAGATAGTAAATATGACTCTTCTTGTTCTTTTTGATTTTGAATGAAAAGTAGTAAAGAAAAGATAAAACATCCACAACCAAAATATAATATAGAAGCGTATTTCCATTTGACATATATGGCAACCAAAGAATTGCGGCAACGCCAATACCTAAAAACAATGTAATCGGCAATAAGATTCTCGTGAAGAATTTCATGTTAATCACCTACAGCTTCTGTCCGCAATTTGGACAAAATTTTGCTCCAGGTTGTAACTCATAATTGCAACTAGGGCAGAACAACTGCATTTTACTACCACAGCTGGAACAAAACTTAGCTCCAGGAGGGTTGCTTGCTTGACACTTAGGACATAGATTTTCATCGGTTTTATGTTCTGGCTGCTTTTTAAGATTATACCCACAAGAGCCACAGAATTTTGATCCTGTTGGATTATGTGTTTTACATTTTGGACAGATAATAGTGCCTTCTTCTTCTTTGTCGTCAAAAGTCTGTCCAATGTTATTCATCTGTTTGCCAAAGGTCTGCCCAATCGCAGCGCCCATTCCTAAGCCTAACCCAGCATTCATCAATCCAGCTCCTTGGCTTTCATTGGAAGCGGCTTTATCCATTGTGTTGAAAGAGCGTTCATCTCTGTAACTATAACCTATGATATCCATCTCCGCTTTTTTTGCTAAAGCTCTACGGAGTGTGACGACTGACGGATCTTCCTCTGGTACATTAATGGAGTTGATAGCAAATTCGTGAACCTTAACTCCATATTTTTCGAAAATAGGATTTACCTTCGCACCAATTTCCTGAGATAAGTCATCAATATACGCGTTGATTTCCAAAATCGAAATTCGTTTTAAAATCAAATATTCAGAAATAAGATCTTTAATTTTGGTCATAATGATTCCGCGGAAATACTGAATAAGCGTATTCTTATCAAAACTTTTGGATGTTCCAACAAGCTTTACCAGGAATTTTCTAGAATCATCAATTTGAATTCCGAATTGGCCAAAAGATCTTACCGGAACAACAATTTTATATTTTGGATCTTGCAACTGAATTGGGGATTGTGTCCCCCATTTGATATCCAAATCAATTAATCGATTTACATACCAGACCTCCGCCTTGAATGGAGTTTCTCCCTTAAAAGGAATTCTTACTATTTTCCCCAAAAGAGGAATATTCTCCGTTTTTAAAGTATGCCTACCGGGGCCAAATAAATCAAGTGCTTCTCCGCTAAGATAAAGAAGTGCCTCCTGAGACTGGTTAACAATCAATTGGGTCCAAGTTGATAACTCATCACTAGGATATTTCCATGCAAGAACATCTTCCGCGCCTTCATATTTAATTATTTTAATAGCCATAGCAACCTCCACACAATCAATAATTCATTTCTAAAAAAAATTATAACATATATTTTTATGTAATAAAAGATTATCATGAAAGATTTTCTCGTCTTTCTTAACTTTTTTACCTAATCTACATCTAGTTGAAACGCTTATTTTTCCTTTAGAGAAAAACATGAAAAGATAATTCTTCTTTTTTTACTCTGAAGAAAAATTACTCCCTGTAAAAATCTATCATATTTCCATTATATAGAGCATTAAATGCGTGCGGAGGCCATCCATTATTCCTTTATTCGAATGATTGTTCGCCTACACCCAACCAATGCATCGTGTTTCTAAATACCACCAAAGAATATTCCTTCTGTTTTTTGATTTGCTTTATAATCAAAACAATATTCTCATCTTACCTCATTATCCACAAATGAGTATTTTGTATAAAAAACTCGCGGATATCAGCATTTATCGTGAAAAAATGTGTATTTCGTCTATAAGCCCATGATCACACGCACATCTCAATACTTGATACTGTTGAATTCTACCAAAATAAAGCGCACAATAATGACGTTGTATTTGCGTACCGTTGAACAAATAATGTTTTATTCAATCTTGTCTTTCTTTAGAAGTAAAAAACTTAATGCATAATCCAAATAAACTATACCATACATCTTTCATAATAGAAAAAGATGCTAGTATAACACTAAGTACTATTCTGTACTTTTTGTGTCTACTAACATCTTATCACTTCATAAATTTGCTGTTTATTTTTTATAATATTTCAATACTATGTCTCTTTTAACAACTTCTGTTATAAAATCTCCTTCTCTTTTAACTTCAATGATATCTTTCAATTCTGTAATATTATCAATTCGCATTTTCATAGAGCAATATATATATGGCATTAATACGCACAACAAATACCCGCACCTTAAACAATCTTCTTTTAATTGTGCATATGGTGTTCCGTGATATTCCCTTAATGAAAGAGGGCAAAAATCAACGACAAGAACACCGGTTATTTGTCTTGGGTAAATAAGTTTTTTTTCTGAATTATAATAAAAGATCTTTTTTAAATCATATGCCTGTTTATTAAAAAACCATTTTTTATATGGTGAATCATTGATAAGGATGTTTTTCAGCAATTCTTCACCTATCTCTTCTCTTTTTAGTAAACTAGACAAATCTATTTCTATCGTAGATATTTCGAGTCTTTCTATTTTTTTTCTTTTTACTTCATCAATTGCATGTGTTACCTTTATTTCTACTATAACTTCGTTTCCCTGACTATCTCTCAACAAAACATCAGGGATAATATCGCTTATTTTATTTTCTAAAAAAACTTCTTTATAATGAAAGAGCCCCGCTTTAGACACTACAAAATTTGAATTATTTCCAACGTCAAGGACCGGTAGAAATATTGATTTGTGTTTAGATAATATATCTTTGGCTAAATAATGTAAAGAAGTTTCCAAACCATAGGCACAATCCGTACCAGATGCATGTGCAAAATGATGGGTTTGAATTTTACCCCCGTTTTTTGCTATGAGTCTTTCTTTACAAGAAGGACACACACATTCACATTTAAATCCATTTTTCACTACATCTACATGCATAAGCGTATCATTCAACAATGCATAAGTAATATGAGCCATCTAATCACCTCAAATTAATTATAACATTATAAAACAGCAAATAAATTTGATTCTCATATTTTCACTATTTACTATATCTGCACAAGAGGTCCGAAGCCCGTTAGTACATAAATCTAGAAAAAATTAAAAGCAATCAAACCTTACAATGGCTAGATTGCTCTGTTTATAAAATGGCAGGGGTGACAGGATTCGAACCCGTACTAACGGTTTTGGAGACC
>ERZ795057.3769-NODE-3769-length-10092-cov-16.583242_pt1 | contig 10092 bp, 11 predicted proteins | sample MGYA00375141_ERZ795057 | MGnify/ENA primary metagenome ERZ795057 (study PRJEB30186, sample SAMN05720163) | activated sludge metagenome | isolation source: Anaerobic digester | place: Hong Kong | collected 2015-01-26 ... | reverse complement strand
AAAACATCATGTTTATGTGCTTCTAACCGCTTCTTGCACAGCAACATGCTTCTGATCGGTGTGATGCCTATTCCACCAGCGATAAACACCGCAATATGCTCGCTATCATAAAGAAACTCTCCGCGTGGAGCGTTCATTGTCATTTCATCTCCCGGCTTCAGTGCCAGCATGTTTTTTTTGAAATCGCTAGGTGTTTCAGGAATGCGGGTAGCGATACGGATCAAGTTCTCATCGTCAGTTGATGCCAAGCTGAACGCCCTGAATTTCCTTCCTTCGATTTCTTTGTCTTTGAAACCGAAAACACCGTATTGTCCTTCATCAAAATGAAAATCTTCAGGTTTCTCGAAATCAAAATAATAATATTCATTTTCCATATGTTCCATTTTTTTTAATCTAATCGTATATAGGGAAGCAGTACTCAATTCAATCACCTCTATCAAATATTATACTATATTCTTCTGACTTTCCAAATCAAAAGGATAACATCTTTTTTTATTTGCGTAAGAAATCTGACCATTGTACTTCTAAAGACCCTGCATGCTTTTGCCAATAGATCAATGTATCAATATACTCAGCGATCCGTAAATGAACAGCTTCTTCATATTGTCGGTTTCCAAAACTTCTCACAATCGCCGTGAGTTCATAGAAACAGAGCCCCTTGGCATGTGTTGCCACGTGCACTGTGCTCAATGCTTGTCCAACCGCATGGATCAAAGCTTTGATCTCTTTGTCATCTGTTTCTTTAGCCATTGCGTGTACTTTCAATATCGTTTTTCTTGCTACATCCATGGTATTCTTACCTTGAGCCCAATCCTTACAGATAGAAAGTGCTTCATCAAATAATGTCGTTTCTGGCAGTTTCTCATTCAAAATGCTTATTGGTTTCTGCACACAATCAAAAGCCCACAACACCATCGTGAGGCGGTTCTGTTTGTTCATCAATTCAAGTAACTCTTGAAGTTCTTCGCTTTCTTTGTTAAAGAGAATTTGATTCCCTTTCTTGAGCTTTGTTTCAACACCTTTCATTCAGAACACCTATTCATAATACTCTCTTAATCTATTGACTCCCGTGTCTTACGAAATCACAGACAATCAAAAGTGATTGACTGTTATCATGTTCATATATGTCATGTGAATGTATAGAGATAATCCGCCTCATATTGAAATTTATGACAAAACCTTTTCGCCAACAATCAGATGTCCGGATTCGTTCTTCACTTCTCGAATCATCGAGAATCCGTTCTTGATCCAAAAGTGAGAAGCTTGAGGATTTGATATCTCATATGCCAGTTGTACTGATGTGAATCCGCAAGACTTAAGATAATCACATAAATTTTCAATGATTGCCGTTCCCATACCAGAATTTGCTTTTCTTCCCGATATCATAAAGAACCCTATGAAGCAAATCCTTTCTTCCGGATATCCTGAAATCAAATCCAACACCGCGGTCAATACATCGTTTTTAAAAAAACCGACATAGTATTTGTCTTCTAGGGTAATATTTGGAGGAGTGATCGATAAATCCTTGATAATAGATTCTTTGGTTAATTCGCTACCGCAAAAATCATAATATTGAGGATTAGTTAAGCAAAACTCGTAAATCTCTTCAACGTCCTCTTGTGTCATGCGTTTGATTTCATATTGGCCGGAAAAAGATTTTGGATATAGACTGATCATTTCTAGCACCTCTTAATTGTGAATTTTAGATCATTTTATGATCATAATTATACTATAGAAATATGACATTATCAATCATTGACAATATATAAAAAGAGATGAATGATGACATTCCCGCGAGTCATCCATCTCTTATGATTTATATATTGAATCTGTTAAATGTTCTTCAACTCGAGCAATGTGACGCTTTCAACATGCGTTGAAAAAACTATATTGCTTGCAAAATCGACCTTGTGTGCATTAAAGAAACATCAAAATCCGCTAAAATATGTTTACCTTTACATGGTTGAAAACCATCTACAATACCAAAGTAACATATTTTTTTGGTTTTTTTCTCAAATTAATACTCATGAGAGTAATTTAACTTATATATATTAGCACACTCATTATTTGATTAAACGAACTCTTACGGAAGCAACATTAAATGCTTGGTTTAATTTTCTTGCATGACGACAACTAGTCAATTTTTTGAGGTGTTCTTACATTGGCACCAGGATATCTAGCTTCCATGACTGCTCTCGCATTTTGCTTTGTGCTTGCCTTAACTGTATCAACAATTCTTTTGTTTCCTTTTAATATTATCGTTACTTCATAAGTATGCATTGTTTCACCTTCTTTCTATTTTATATTTTTATTGCATTTTTAATCCAATGGTTCATCTTCAACAATTGGAAAGTCAAGTCTATCCAGTTCATAATGAACATTGTTTAATCTGATTCTATCCTCTATTATTTTCACTAGTCTAGATTCTGTGTTGTTTAATTGATTCCATATAAATATTAGTATGCATAACAATATAATTGCAATTATAATAACTAGTACTATCAACAATTCAAGCATCTTTCGATTCTCCTTTTTCTTTAATTAGAATTGATTTTTTATCTGAGTAATCCCAATCAACGTCATAATATTTAGAAAGTATGTTGACTATTTCACTTTTTCTAAAATCACTGTTTTCGCTTCCAAAATCATGATTAATGTATAGTTTATCCATGTTTCTAATTTGTGGTTGCTCTTGATCTTTTCCAAACCATCTGACATATATGCCAATTGAGTTATCCCCATATAATACATCAAGTTTCTTAGCTGTACATGTTGGACTTACAAATCCTTTATGTAGTGCATAATCTAAGCCTAGTCCATTTTTTATTTCGATAAGGACTTTCTTTAATCGTTTCTCATCCATATTCTATTCCAATTCCATATACAACAGATTGAGTTGTATCTGCGCTTCATTACTACCTTGTTTTTTTGCCATTTCATACCAGTATACTGCTTTGTCTTTGTTGCGTTTTATTTCAAAACCATATTGATATAAACAGCCCATATACAATTGAGCATCAACATCACCATTTAGAGCTAATTGTTCTGCTTCATCATTTGCTGCGTTGTAACGGATTTTAATATTATTAATTGTTCTTAACTCTTCGATATCATCAATTTCTTTCATATTATCCGCAGCTTTTTGATATAAATTGTATGCATCCAAATAGTTCTTGCATACATACTTACCATGAGCGTAGTTATATCCTAATTCAATCTGTGCATCGACATTACTTTCTGATGCCAGCATAATGTATTGGATATAGTCACTTGGATTTTCATCCTTGTTTTCTATCCCAAACTTATACTGAGCTGCTGAGTGCCCTTGATCGGCAGCCTTCTTCAACCAATAATGATGTTCTTGTTGACTAGTATAACTATTATAGACATTGGCAATAAGGTATTGTGCATCAACGTCTCCATTGACTGCATCATTTAAAAACCAATCTTTCACAATTCTTATTGTTGATTCATCAATGAACTTATCCACTATATATAGATAACCGAACTTTATTTGAGCATTTTTATCACCTTGCTGAGCACTATCTAATAATTCAAAGAACTTTTTGTTTTCTTCACCTACATCATAACCTTTTTTGTAGTACTCTCTTAATTTATATCTTGCAGAATCCTTAGAACTTTCTACTGCACCTTTGAGGTATTCTATGTATTCGTTTTCGGTAATTAAATCCTTATACCCTTTTTCATAGAGGTCAATTAATCTTTCATTTGCTTGACCATAATGGCTATAATGATGTATCAAATTAAATGTCTCTATTGCTTTTTTATACCAAGTTACTGCTTGTTTAATATCTTTTTTTTGTCCTATTCCATTAAGTGCAAACTCACCAAGTTCAAGTTGTGAATTATAACAATTTTGTGTTTCTGCACCAATCTTATACCAGTAAACCGCTTGTTCAATATGTCCTTCTTCTTTAATATCTCTTTCATATGTTTTCCCAAGAAAATATGCTGCAAGATTATCCCCCAAAGCATGTGCTTTTATCAGCATCTTTATCTTATTAGCTAAATCATTTTTATTTCTGGAAAAGAAAAATGCTAGCTCTCTCACTGCTTTGGAATTTTGATTGCTTGCAGCTTTTTCATACCATTGTTTTGCTTTTTCTTTATCATTATCAACGATGACTCCCCAGTTATATATATCACCTAATACAATTTGTGCGTTAACATAGTTCTGTTCTGCTGCTTTAGATAACCATTTAATTGCTTCTTTATTATTCGGTTCGACGCCAATTCCATCAAGATGATAGAAAGGTATTGAATCTTGCCATACAGAGTTGTCTTTCACCGATTTTTCTAAAATTGTTTCTATATCAAATCTCACAAGCTCTGTTTCACTATGATTATAAATACCACTCCCAGTATAAGCGCACCCAACTAAAAACTGTGATTCAGCATGTCCTAATTTAGCCGCTTTCAAGAATAGTTTGAATCCCTCTTTGTGGTCTTCCTTAACCCCCAAACCCATGCGATACATTGAACCTAGATAATACATTGCTAAAACATGATCATCTGCTATACTTTTAAATAGATATATAGCTTTTTCATAATCGCTGCACTCGAATCGCTTAATCGCTTCGTTCAAAACGTTTTGATTCATAATACCCCTCTTTTCTATAAATGTATTATACTAAGCACTTCTGTTATACATTTATTTTTATGTATGTATATGCTATTCACCCAAACCATCTGACAGAAATACCTATTGTATTGTCACTGTATGTCTCATAAATCATTTCAGTTGTACAGGTGAACATATAACCCCTTTGTAAAGTTCATGATCTTAGTTAAGTTTATACTTCACTTCTCTAAGCACATGCTTCAATTTTTTGATTCATAGGTTATATCATTTCATTATCAATAATAATCAATTGCTCAGAAGCTTCCACACTTCCATTTGTATTGGCCAGTTCATACCAGTATACCGCCTTTTCTTTGTTACGTTTTATTTCAAAACCATATTGATACAAACAGCCCATATACAATTGAGCATCAACATCATCATTTAGAGCTAATTGTTCAGCTTCATCATTTGCTGCGTTGTAACGGATTTTAATATTATTAATTATTCTTAACTCACGAATATCTTCGATTTTCTTCATATTATCTGCAGCTTTTTGATATAAATTGTATGCATCCAAATAGCTCTTGCATACATACTGACCATGAGCATAGTTGTATCCTAGTTCTATCTGAGCATATACATTACTTTTTGATGCTAACTTGATATATTCGATATAATCACTTGGATTTTCATCTTTGTTTTCTATCCCAAACTTATACTGAGCTGCCGAATGTCCTTGATCTGCGGCTTTTTTCAGCCAATAATGATGTTCTTGTTGACTTGTATAACTATTATAGACATGAGCAATAAGATATTGTGCATCAACGTCTCCATTGACTGCATCATCTAAAAACCAATCTTTCACACGTCTTACTGATGTTTCATCAAGAAATTTATCTACTACATATAGATATCCGAACTTAATTTGAGCACTTTTATCACCTTGCTCAGCACTAGCTAATAATTCAATGAACTTTTTGTTTTCTTCACCTACATCATAACCTTTTTTGTAATACTCTCTTAATGCTATTCTTGCAGAATCGTTAGAATAATTAGCCGGAACTTTTAGGTATTCTATGTATTCATTTTCACTAATTAAAACCTTATAGCCTTTTGCGTAGAGGTCAAACAATCTTTCATATGGTAGACCATAATAACTATCGTTTCGAGTTAGATTGTATGTTTTAATCGCTTTTTTGTACCAATAAACTGCTTGAGTGATATCTTTGTTTTGTCCTATTCCTTTAAGTGCAAAATCACCAAGTTTAAGCTGTGATTCAAAGCAATTATGTTTTTCAGCTCCAATCTTATACCAGTGTATAGCTTGTTTTATATGTCCTTCTTCTCTGATATCTCTTTCATATACTTTTCCGAGAACAAATGCTGCTCGCTGATCGCCTAAATCAAAAGCCTTTTTCAACCATTCTATCCTCTTGTTTATATCCGACTTATTTTCATACAACAAAGCTCCTAGTTTTCTCATTGCTTCAGTATTTTGATTACTTGCAGCTTTTTCATACCAGAGCATTGCTTTTTCTTTATCTTCTTCGACATGATTTCCCCAATCATACATGTCTGCTAAAACAACTTGTGCTCTTACATAACCTTGCACTGCAGCTCTAGATATCCATTTAAAAGCTTCAGCATCATTGGGCTCAGTTCCAACTCCTGATAGTTCAAAGAAAGGTAATGAATCTTGCCAAACAGAAGTGTCCTGTAACCAATTTGAATATAAAAGTTTTCTATCACATTTAACAAGTTCAGTTTCACAATCTATCAAAAAATCATTACCTGTATAAGCACATCCAACCAAAAACTGTGACTCAACGTGTCCAAGTTTAGCTGCTTTTAAAAACCATTTGAATGCTTCTTTTTGATCCTCTTTAACACCTAAACCGAAACGATACATAGCACCTAGATAATACATTGATAAAACATGTTTTTCCGAAATACTTTTAAATAGATCTATTGCTTTTTCATAATCTTTACACTCAAATCTCTTTATTGCTTCACTAAACTTTTCGTTAACCATTTTCTTCTCCTTATTATACATGTATTATACTATTCAATACTATTATATCACTTTTTATGGTTATGTATATACTATTCTATACTTTTTCTCAAAAACATGATAGAATTTATCATGAGGTGGTTAGATGAAACTTGATTTTAAAGGAATAATAACAAAAGAGGCTCTTGAAAAAGACTTAAAAAATCTTGATCCAATTATGGAGAATAATGATTACGCTATTGTTGTGGAAGATGGTGTGGGGAAATTTGTTATTTTCAGCATGGATTTTGTAAAGTATCGACTTGAGTTAATAGATGAAGAAAAAAGTAGAAATAGACTTAAGATTTCACCTTACACTTTAGTTGAATCCATGATTCAGACATTGGAGGAATTACCAGAAAAAAAGACAACAGCAATAATGCTATCATCTTTAGTCGAAAAATATTATGGTAAAAAGGTAACTCCTATGATTATAAGAACAAGGGCTGAAGAAAATGCAAATGGTCAAGGTGAAGTCGATTACTTCATCATTGAACCAAATAACACCATTGGTCTTTCTGAAAATAGTAGTTTTGATTTATACATGTATAATAAAATGAAAAGGTCAGTTGAATATGAACTGAATAAATTGTTTAAAAATGATGATTATGTTGAACTAAATAATGCATTAGGTCATATAAGCAGAATGCTTGTTTCTACTTATCATCAAAAGTATGCAAAAGACATAACAAACAAAGACATTATCAAGATGATTAAAGAATTTAATAGATTTACCATTGATAACAATTACATAAAACACATGTAAAACACGAGATGTTGAAATGATTATTGGAGATTATTCTTCAATAATTTTTTTTGCCCAATCTTCACATTCCTTGGATTCTTTTAAAACGAGTTCTTGCCACTGTCCTTGATAGTAAATTGTATTTTCTGGTTTCTTTGATGAATTGTGTCTATTACCACAAATGTTACTTTCCAAATATACCTGGTCTTTCTTCCAATTTGCTTTTGAATAACCTCTTTCTGTTAAAACACGATGCTCACTGAATTTAAAAATTCCATAACCATCTTTATTTGGATTAAAACTTAATTTTTCATTTGCCTTATACATAGTATTGGTTTTGTTATTTACATAATAATCCATAGAATGAGGATGCCACTTATAGTTCTGTTGTTTTTCTTTAGGAATAATTTCTCCCACTTGTAAATATCCCCAGATAACTTGAATGTCATTATCTTTATAAAAATCTCCTCTTTTTCTCGTCTTTTTATATAAACCTTTGTCATATTCCGTTACATGATGAAAATTACCGAAAAAAAGGAAAATATCGCCTATATTGACTGACTGATTATTTAAATACATAGCTGCACTATCACATTGGCCAAAAATTGCATTCCAACCATCTACAACTTGTACTCTTCTATCTTTAACTAAATCTGGATCAATATGACATACTTGATTTTTATCTCTCCCATACCCTAGCTGATTAAGTAGTTCAGATAGGTCTATTCCATTATATTGAAGCATACTAAACTCTTCTTTGCTAACTCCCTCAGTTTCTTTTTCTGGTATTGGAAATGAAATCATGTCACCATTTTCGAATATTGGACTAGTAGTTTTACCTATGTTTGAATCAAAACCTTTTCTGCTTAAAATGATTTTCATAATATCTCCCTTTTTTTGAATTGATGCCATTTTCTTGTACTTTATGTTCTTTGTAGTTATTATATCATTTGTTGATTCATTAATCTATATTGAATAGGTGAATAACCACCTAGAGTTAATTTTATTCTATCGTGAATTGGATACCATTTTTATATGTTCACATGCACTATAAGCAATTTTGACTTCCATATTGAAGTAACATATAGATGATATATTTTAATGCAAAAACAAAAAAATGATCCGTATTAATAGAAATACGGCTTCTTGTTTGCTTATTTGATGGCTTTATAGGGCTATTTTAATTCAAGCAATACGATGTTTTCAACGTGGCTCGACTGGATTTTTTTAATTACAACAACCGCACATTTCCAACCTATCGGTTCGGTAGATACAGTCCACAGTTTTTGCCTGTTCGGTAGATGCAGTCAATCTCAATATGTCCGTTTGGTAGAACAGTCAACGATAAATTGGAAATTAGCGTTCTCATGTTAAACTCCTAAGGATTTTTCATTAATTGTTCTAGCCCTTCTTCGGATGTTAACTTTTCAAGATTATTAAATATCTTTTCTTCATCCCAGTTCCACCATTGAAGCTTTAGCAAGAATTCAATCTTTTCGTCACTAAATCGTTTTTTTATATACTTAGCTGGATTCCCACCATATATTGTATATGGTTCAACACTTTTTACTACTGTTGAGTTAGCAGCAATAATCGCACCATCACCAATTTTAACACCTGGCATAATAGTGACATTCTGGCCAATCCAAACATCATTTCCAAGTACTGTGTCTCCCTTGAAAGGGAGTTGCTCAATTGTAGGGGTCACCTTTTCCCATCCACTACCAAAGATGTTAAAGGGATAAGTCGTAATTCCATCCATTCTGTGATTTGCACCATTCATAATAAACTTAATACCCTCGGCAATTGCACAGAACTTGCCTATTATCAGCTTATCTCCTAGAAATTCATAATGATGCTCTATATTGTCATAAAATTTCTCTGGTGAGTTTTTATTATCACTATAGTAGGTGTAATCTCCAATCTCAACATTGCTCCTTTTAGGTAGATTACTTATATAGCAAACTGTTTTTATGTTTTCATTTGGATATAGCTTTTTCTTATCTGGTCCTATCATAGGATATACCTCTCTTTCATACTTTTATATATTTCTATTGTGTTTTGTATGATTTATTATTTTGATACCACAGCAAAGCATCCTTTTCTAGTTGCTTTACAAATGCATCCTTACCAGCGCAGTAGCCTTCAATATTCTCCGGGAACCGATTAGCCAGTTTCATCTTTAATTTACCATACTCTAAAGCGATGTCAGGATGTGTACGCAGAAAGTTCCTTACTGCTATGTGCCTAGTAATATCTTTGTGACTGTTTTGCTCAAATATATGAATTTGGTGTGTCCTGTTATCGCCACCTTTACGGAAATATCTCCGCCCTTTAATACCAAACTCACCCATACACTCATATCCAATGGCTACAAATTCTTCGTTATGCTTATCAACCAAACTAATATTTGTCACTACGGACATTATATCTATGATTGGTTTAGCATGTAACCCTTTAACTGCTGTACTGCCAATATGGTAAATCTCCACCAATATGTCCTTCAAAATACTACTTATTTTCTGTGCTTCATTTTCATACGCTGCTTCCCAAAAAGAGTCGTATGGAACTACCTGTATAAACATTTCTAAACCCTCCAATCAGATATTCATATCTTATTTCAATACATTAGAAACTAGCTTTATAATGAAGCCGCTAGCCAGAACAGACTATACTGACCAGCGACTACCTTAAATTTAATGTTTCAGATTT
>ERZ795057.3763-NODE-3763-length-10101-cov-5.340733_pt1 | contig 10101 bp, 7 predicted proteins | sample MGYA00375141_ERZ795057 | MGnify/ENA primary metagenome ERZ795057 (study PRJEB30186, sample SAMN05720163) | activated sludge metagenome | isolation source: Anaerobic digester | place: Hong Kong | collected 2015-01-26 ... | reverse complement strand
GAAAGAGTTTCCAGAATTTCTTCGTCGGAAAGAGTATCTAACATCGGAAAGCCTCTCCGTTTAACATCCTAAGGACGACGTCTTTTTTGCTGCAAACTGCTTCGAAAGAGGAGTAAGTTGTTGCGTTTTCGAAGTTGTCGGGGGGAAGTACAACCCCCGACCATGTCGCCCCGTCATCAAAAGAAAAAGCCCCGTATGAATAGTATTGATAGATTGACGTCCCCGAATTGTTGATACGTCCGGCAGCATACCACATGCCATGACCAAGAGACGACAAACGGCCTACCGTTTGACTGCCGCTGTTCGCTCCCAAAAGGTCCGTATAAGTCCACGTACCTCCTAAATCATCACTATAAAACACACAATAGTGCGACCCTGGAGAGCGATAGGCTGAAACCATGATTCGAGATCCATTGGATTTTATGTCAAATCCAGAAGACGCGGAAACCGCCCCGTAAGAGATTTGAACCAATGAGGACCAAGTGTCCCCACCGTCTGAAGAAAGGGAGAATTTCCCGTCGTTGGTGACGAGGGCAAAAACATCAGGAGCTATAAAACAAACCCCTCGATACTCACTCGTACCGAGAGTTGGAGGAGTGGAAGCAGCGAAAAAACCGGATCGGTAATCCGCTGCGTAATTTATGCTACCAGTGACCCCGCTGATAGAGACGGCTTGAGGGGATAGGCTCCCTCCTTGGGCAAAATACAGATTTGACCCGCTTGGTAATGAGATATTGGCTCCCGTTGCCCCCCAATATGGATAGTCTAAAACATACCCGTTTGTGGACGCAGCAATCAAGCCCCCTTAGCCGTGATCAACAAAGTTACAATAACTCTGCGCCCAGTCCTCACCGGTATCAACCCAGTCGAGGCCGTCAACGGAACCATGGATATTTCCCGAAACGTCGATATAGACAAATCTTCCGGCCCAACATCCGAAAGCCTCGTGATCTATTACCGCCGCGCCGCCAAGTGTGGGTAAAGGGGCAGCAACAGTAAAACGGGATAACCGGGAAGAAAAAGCTTCCCTGGCTAGATTCTGGTTCTGTTGCGTCAACCAATTGAACCACCTAGCGGGTAATCGGTCGGCTTCTTCCATCCCGTTAAAACTCGTCGGTATGAGGGTTGTCCCCGCTCCTTGCGACCATATCGGGAAATTTACTAAATCGAGCTTTTCCATGTTATACCTTTATTCCGGAAAGATACCCCCCGGTAGTTCCCGCGTCATTTGAAAATCCGTGATTAACGTCTGTCTGTACTGTATCGCCGTCAGCAAAAAGAAAGTCGTTATCTTGCCCGCCCCTATTATAAACTAATTCAACGCGGGTGCCCCCTCCTTTTATCTCCCGCAAGATTCCCATTAATTCTGTCAGGTCAACCCCGATCCAGGTTTCCAGCATGTTAAATATTAAAACACCTCCCTTCGGCTCCCTCACCGAAAAAGTTTCTGACGGATGCGTCAAAGCAAGGATTTCCAGAATTTTCGGAATCGTCCCGTTACTTTTGTTTATTTTGACACGGGCTTTTAAAAAGCGCCTGTACTCGGCATCACTCTTCCCGTTTCTTAGTTGGCCTACAAGGGTTCCTATTCTGTCTAAATTAACACCTTCGTTCCCGTCGATAGATAAAATATCGAAAAGCTGGAAAATAGCGTTTTGCAGGTCTTGCAGCTGAACCCCGAAAGCTTTATTTATGCCTTCGATAACGGGAGCACCGGAAAACTGGACAAGAAAGCGTTCTTTTATCTCATCGACTATGTCTCTTGCTAAGGGTTTCATGTAATATCCAAATCATTAAAAGAATCTATTTCAACATGCTCGTCGCCTTCCAGCTCCAGGTTTACCGTTCCCGGGCTGTCTCCCTGAAACCATATTGTAAGGGATGTTATGTCTTTAATGTAGTCGTTTTCGTACATCGCGCATTTGACCTGGTCGTAAAAAACGGTTTCCCCTATGTTCACTGATTCCACATATTCTTCTATTTGGGTTTTCACTTCGGTGAGTTTTGTTGCATCGTTCCAGACCACAACCGCTTCGAGGTTAAGGTATTTTGCCGTTGATTCGCGCCATCTCTCAGTGACCTGAGTGCCGTTGGTGAGCGTCAGTTGGTAGCTTACCGGTCCTGTTGACTTGTTTCCAGCTGGGCGGGATGCATTTAGTGCACTTGCGATCTCCTCGTCAATGCCACCTCTTATGGTTGCTCTTACTGAGTGAGGGGGTATTCCGTCAGAATAAAAGTCAGAAGTGTTTTCTTCAACAAAACAACCCAAGACGCCCTCTAAATTTGACAAAGAGGCCTGTATTGCCGAAACGCTCGTGCTACCTGCCGCTGTAAGTCCGTCGATGCGTTTTTGTCTTAGTTCTGCGTCCGTTTCCGGCTGGGTTCCGGTGATACCTGCTTCCGCATTTGTGACAACTGTCCACCCTGTTTGCGGCTCTGATATTTCGGTGAGCTCCCCTACAGCAACCGTGATCGCGCCTGCGTCTTCCGCCTCAAAAGTAACCGTAAAAGTCCCGCCGCTGGGGTCTGCCGGCACTTCCGCTAAAGACACAAACCTCACCGCCGGTTGCCCGGACAAGTTAGCCACGCTTCCCGCAGGCAAGGAGGCGTTAGGGTTGAGTGTTACGGATGCCTCTACTGTTGTTTTCGTCCAGCTGTCCCGCACAGTACCGGTCAAAGCCGCCACGTGGTCCAACATGGTATCTTCTGCGACGTTTGGGTCAAGCGCCGAATACAGCACCAGCAACTCTTCCCAAGATTCCGCCAGCAAAGAGCAGAAAGGGGTATTGATTCCCGTGTTAAAAGCGCTGTCCTCTGAGAAATCCAGGTCTGCGCTTATTTCGTCTTTCTGCGTTGTTTCCACTTCTTCCAGGATTTCGGTGAAAGGTTTCGCCTCAAATCCTTCCGCGGTAAGTCCGGCCATGATTACCCCTTAAGCAAGGCGATGGCTGCGCCGACGCCGGTTCCTATGGCGCCACCGATAGGTAGAGCCCATTTGATTATAACGCCTATATCCGTTTTTTTCGCGCCTGGACAAGAGTCCCTTTGCGCTTCATGACACCCTTTCACGATCTGTTCGACTTCTTCCCTACCTAGTTTTTGGGACACTTCCGCGCGCAAAGCAACGGTGTCTTTAAAAAGTCCTTTTACTTCGTTTCTCATCTCGGAAACGTCTCGCGTGGTGTTGTTTACCTGCGTTGTTAGTACGGTTGCCGCGGCCGAGATAGTGGCTATTTGCGAAGTGATATCTTGGACGTTTTGGGCAAGACGTTCCGTTATTTTGCTGGTATTTTTAAAGCTCAGATCCGCTACACGAAGGCCCTCTTCTAACCGCCTTAAAAGCTCTTCCACTTTTTTATCCCTTTCCATACTTTTCATAGGTTCCGCGTCCCTCTAGGTCAACTCTGTTAGAGCCGACGTCAACATGTCGTCGTATAATTCGAGGCGTGTTTGGTTTAAAAAATCGCTTGTGGTGTCGTATGTTATTTCCCCGAGGGACTCTTGTGCATCCGCCAAAAGCCCGCCGTGTAAGGCTGCGATGACTTCCCATAGGTCGTCCATCACTTCAAGCCTCGTCTTCGTAACCCCTCCACCGGAAAAATTGAAAGCTTCGAGTTCCGTGTAGATTATGGATTCCATGGCAAGTCCGGCAAGTTTCCACCAATCCGCCATGGTCTCGCAAGCATCTGACTCTTGCATCATTTTCTGGACGGTTTCGAGGAGTTCGGCAGGTGTTAAATCGCTATCCGCATAGTCCGTAAAATCCAGGTTTCCAGTCGATTCGTTCGCGATAAGATCACCAGCGTAACCACCCATCTCAAAAAGTTTCCTATTATAAAAAATCACTAAAGGAGTGGACGCCAAAAAAGAAACCCCGTTTATGGTGATGGTGCTTCCGGTATCATTCTCGCCTTTTACGATATGCTCCATTTTAAAGACTCCATTGCACGGTTAATATAGGCGCTTGCGCCGCAACACTGGCGTTTTCCGCCACTCTACGGCCGGACGCTGCCGCCTGCGAGATTACAATACAACAGGGGTTGTCGATGTTCCAAGCGGCTTGATCCACAAGGTGTTGTATTAGTGACTTGATGTCAGGGGTTGAGTATCTGTTCCCCACCGTCCAGGACTCAACATTTGCCCATGATACGGGTGAGCCGGTGAGAGTACGGGACGATATATTGTAATCTTCCGCTGCTAAATCGTCGGACCATAGAGTATCTTCTACGTCGAGGGATAGAGAGCAAGATTCCGTGTGAGATTCGTCCGCCTGGAAAGATAAAGTGGCGCTGTGGATTGTTGCCCCTCGCGGCACTGATAAAATAAAATGCGCCGCACAAACTTGTTCGCCGGCGGTATCTTCCCCAAGCTCAATATCACTGGGGTTTATTGATGCGATGGCACCAGTGCTTACAAGCTCCTCAGTAAACCCACCGGAGAGACACGTTATCTCGTCTGTCACCGGGTACGTAGGAGGTGTGTAAAAACTGCCGTCCATCGGGATTGACATAGATAATTGTGACTCACTGGACGTGTCCCATTGGTCCAAATAAGGGGAGTACGTCTTAAGGTCTACTTGGTTGTCGTTGGTTTTAAACTCCAACAAAGAGATCCATCCGTTATTTCCAGTGTACTGGACGTTAAGCATATGACTAAATCGGGTGTTTCCTGCGTCGTTAGTGGCGGAGATGTGCGCGATCGAGTCAGCAGGCAGCCCTCTATGACCACACATAACCAAAAGCAAATTCGGGATTTCGTCGAAAAAATCCGTCATATCAGGACAAGAGATCGCACCGTCAAACCCGTAGTATCTCGGATCCCCACTTGCTCCTTCGGGCAAAACAATTGAGTTATATGTTGTTTCCTCCACCTGCAAATAAGCATGCGTTACGATCATCATGGTCCAATCAGGATAACGGATCGAAAGGTTCTTGACCCAATTTTGAACTTCCGGGCGCGGGCCTATCTCCAGCATGACACACATAATTTTCGCGTTTTCTGTTGATAGGTTCCACGCACTGTTCCAGATATCCCCCGACTCGTACCATTCCATAAATCTGGAATCTCCGGAAAACCAGGATTGAGGAAAAGCGCTGTTAAATTCGGATGACGCTCTATTGCCCCCATCGTGGTTCCCACCGGTAACGGCGTAACGAACCCCGGCCGTGCGAAGTCTTTCCATTTCGGTGACTATTTTCGTCCACTCTGAAGATATGGTGTAGGTCTCGACCAAGTCCACTGTATGCCCAACCATATCAATTTGACGCGCTGTTTTTTGCGCGATAATCCAATCAATTTCGTCTTCGAGAGGATCGTATCTCGGATCGGAGGTATCAACATATCCTTGCGTATCCGGCAAAAATACGAAAGTGAAATTACCGGTCAGCCAAGTACCGTCTTCGACGGTGTCCCCCTTGGCGGATTGGACAGCGTTTAAAAACCCGTTGAGCCTGGTTTCTGTAAGGAGTTCCGGCGTTATATCCGGTACGGTCTGTAATAAAGCCGCCTTCCCGTCTTCCAACATTCCGGAAAGTAAAAGCTGGAATGTTCGGTACAATCGGGAAAAAGTGACTTTTCTGGATTTGGTGACGCCTGCGCCCTCGAAGTTGAAATTATCAATAACATTTGCTATTGCCTCAACGGTCTGCCTACCTACGTACACTTCCCACGTGTCCGCTCCGTGTGCGTACTGATAGGCGTTTAACTGGGCCTGTAACTGGGCTGTCGCCCCTGTTATGGCATCCCCGTTAAGGTCCGCTGCCGTAAGGCTTCCAAGCCCCAAGTAGTACACCAGCAACCCAACGTTCGAAGGCGAAGAAAACATATCCTCAGACATAAAAATCACTTGAGGCGTTGAAGGCTCAAAAGTAAAAGTGTCGATAGTGATATTGCTGCCGGTCGTGTTGTTTACTGTGTAGATCATGCTACCGCCATCCATGGTACAACACTCGCCGCTGTAAATCCACTCAAGGATGAGCCGAGAGATCCAGACCCCTCGTAAGAGGACTTGGCAACGAGGACGTTGTTTAAACAGGTTTTAGACGCTGCCGTGTCGCCTATGCTTTCGCCCTTTAAAGAGAGCCAGTATAAAGCCCCACCGGTTAAAGATGTGGACGTGATAGAAACGGACGTGATGCCGGTTGTTGAAGGGTCAACGCTGCCTTGCTGTAAGAGCGTCCCCCCTGCGTTGTAAATCCCCGCTCTATAGGTGTCCGTCGTCCCCGCATAAGTGCAGAGGAACTGAATCTCTGTGATATCCATATCGAACGGAGGAATAAAAGCGCACGCGTAATTCACACCGGCTGTCATCCCTCCGGACGTTTGAACGTCTGATATAGGGTATAGCTGCGCATGTGGATTTTCTGCCCCACCACCTCCGGAGGCTGCCGCTAAAATGGCGCTTATTAAAGACCCGTTAGCGTCTCCAAGGAGCGTTCTAAGGTCGTTCCATTGCGCTACGCTTGTAGCCAGGGGCATTCCGTCGGTACCGGTCCAGTTAGAGGATGCAAAATTGTGATCGTACATCCACAAAAAACCGGATGCTACTCTATAAGCAGCGCTCCCAAACCCATCTATTGAGCGGAGCTGTAATGTGGCGGATCCGGACGCTCCCGTGTCTGCCAGTATATCAACCGTCGACGTCCCCCCGCCGGAGGTAGTGCCTTTTATGTCAACTACTGCATTTGTTCCGTTTGCGAGTAAACGCGCCTCGCCTGCACTACTCAAAGACGTGGCAACGACTTCGGTTATTGCTGCGCCCTCTGAGGCGCCTTCGTGGATCGTCTGCACCCGCGTTGTCATTGCGGTTGTTTGAGCCGTACTTCGTCGCGTCTCAAGATGCGTCACAGGGGTCGCTGTGCTGGCAACGTTTGCGTTATGGAGGGTTAACCCACCGGTTGTTGTATTGACGTATAAATCAAGCCGGTTATTACCGGCCGCGCTTGCGTCATTACAATGGAGAGTAAGCCTTCCGGAACTTTCTCCAACTCCTACAGTATTGTCATTTTGGAAGGAATATCCAGGATTTCCAACTGTTGTCCCAAGCTCTATTTTATCCGCTGCAGTAGAGGGATAGACAAAGCCGCCCGCGTTCCGGCTCCAAAACGTGTTATCATCTGCCGATATGGTCAAATAGCTGGTGTTATCCGTTATCGTGATATTGCTACCTGCCGTGAGGCCCTTAAAAGGCAGGTTAACGCCGCTCTTTGCATTTACCAGGGAGTAGTCACCGCCCGCACTTGATGAGGTATTAGCCTCCCCCGGATCTGCAGCATTTATCGTCATAGACGAGGCATCCGTTGAGATAGTAACATTATCCCCTGCGTTAATGCCTCTAAACGGTAGATCTACCCCGTTTTTGGTCAATACCAGGGAGTAAGTACCCCCCGCGCTGGATGCGGTGTTAACTTCCCCCCCGGCGCTTGCAGCGGCCAAAATACCCGCGATTATAGACCCATCAGCGCCCCCGAGGAGTGTGCGGAAGCTGTTCCACTCCGTATTCGACAACGCGAGGGGCGCGCCATTAACCCCGGTCCAGTTAGAGACTTTATAAAAGCTGTCTTCAAAGTACACCGTGTTTTGATACAGGTTTACTTCGGACGTTGTCGCGCCGACAGTAGATCGTAGAATCAAACTGGCTGCTGTATCAGATACTGACCTTATGACGGTTGACGCCTGCGTACTGCCGGTTGACGACAACGTGTTAAAAGACGTCACACCGTCCGTCTCTGTCGTCCATGCCGCTTGTCCCAATGCAGACGTTAAACGCGTGTATCCGAGGGCGTCCGCGTCAACAGTCCCAACCCCTCTAAAGTCGTAACCTGCGCCTGTCCCCGTAGTAGTTTTGGCGCTATACAACTGAATGATAGGAGCAGTAGAGGACGGTTGTAGTTTTAGATAAGACCCTACTGCCGCCACGTCCAAAACCGCGCCGTCACCTGCTGAGAGCCCGAGAGTAGAGCCCCCAATAATACCCACCGAAGGGGAGCTTGATACAAAAGACAACCCTGGTACGGTAGCGTCACCTATTGACGTCCGGACGGTGTCACCGGTTGTTGTCGGATATATGAGAGTTCCTGACTTTGTAAAAATTTCGGGGGAGTTAATTTCTACATTATTTCCATTTTCGGAGACTGTAACCGTGCCTGTACCAATCAAAGAGCGGAAAGGCAAATCAACCCCGCTTTTGGTGAGAACTAAACCGGCCCCTGTCCCTTGATTGGATGCCGTGTTAACCTCACCAGGATCGGCGGAAGAGATCGTTAGATAGTCCGTGTTGTCGGTTATTGTGGTATTGCTGCCGGCGGTAAGGCCCTTAAACGGCAAATCTACGCCGTCTTTTGCAAGAGTAAGGCCGTAGTCGCCCCCTGCAGTAGACGTCGTGTTTGCTTCTCCCGCTCCGCCTCCTGTGGCGGCTACTGTGACAGACGTCCCGTTGTCAGTGAGCAAGATACCGGTGCCTTGCACGAGAGATTTAAACTCAAGGTCAACCCCTGTTTTTTGATAGTATAAACCGATTCCCGCGCCGACGTTTGAAGCGGTGTTGCTCTCGCCTTGTCCGGATGCGCCAGCAGCGGCAAGGATGGCACCAAATAAAGAACCGTCCGCGCCACCAAGCAACGTGCGAATGTCGTTCCACTCGGTGGTAGATGCCGATAGCGGAATATGGGTACCAGTCCACAAAGAACCCTCGTTACCCTCATCGTGCATTTGTAGAGCGCCGTTGTTTAAGAGCAACTCTGCGTAGGAGTCCGCCGGATATCGGTTTGTGTGGATTTGCACCAAACAATCACCACCGCCGGTGGATTCCGCCGCGATATTTACCGTTGCCTCATTTGCGACGTTGTCGGCCTTCGCCGCTATGTATACCCCGGAATCCCCGGAAGTAGCACTTCTCGCAAAAAGCGAGCAGTAGGAGTATCCGGAGTCGGAAAACGAATTTATATAGGTGTTGGCACTACCGGAAGTGCTTTGCGCACGTAAACGAATACCCGTGTTTTTTGTCGTTCCTACGGCCTCCATGCCTATGCGTGCGTCATTGGTTATGCTGTCCGCGTCAGGAACAAAAAACTTAGCGGCACCGTCGACGGAATCGTATTTTAGACCGATGCGATCAGGGTATGTTTGATCGGTCCCCCCCGAAAAAAGAATTGGACTGTCGCCATCATGTCCAAGACCGCTGTAGGCGTGATCCAAAAAACTATAGCTTGGCTGCTCGTCCGCCCCGTCATTGTCCATCAAGAGCCGGTCGGTGAGTATAAGGGGCTGTAGCGTGCCCGCTACGTCGTCACGCGTCCAGAAAGAAGGTGTGCTCCCACCGGCTCCACCACCTCCGGCACCTCCAAAAGTCCGGAGGTCGTTATAAACCGTTTGCCCTGCCGCGTTTAAAAACTCGATTGTGTTTCCGACTGGACCTAGGTAGAGGGCCAAACGACAAATCAAAAACGATCCGTAAAATAGTTGTTGAGGGACGTTATAAACCGCCGTGTTGTTTATATCGGCGTAGACGTCAGCATCGCTCACAGCCGCAGAATAGCTGGAAGAAGGCAAATTTACATATAATTTACAATTTCCATCTTCGCAAACGACACCAAAAAACGTAAGGACGTATTTTCGTCCTCGAAGTGTGTCTCCGGCTGCGTCCTCTTGGATGACGTTTAAATCGGTGAGGCGCTGATACGGCGCAAGAGTACCGCTACCGGAAGCGTTGACAACGTGGATGCCGTCCGTTGCAATGTCCAGTGCATTAAACGTATATTTACGCAAAAAATGAATCGCGCCGATAGACGTGGATAGCGTCAAACTATCCGGTGTCGGCGTCGTGTTTAAAACAAAAGAAGGGTCAACGCCTCCCTGGTAGTCGGCCCCTTTAATACGTATCGCGTCACCGATAGCACGTATGCGCCCCTGTCTCGAATCACTAATAGCGTCATTGCTTGCGAGTAAAGAGGCACAACCGTCAGTTATGGTTTTTGCAGTACTCCAAACAACAGCAAATGCCATATAGGCAAAAGGTAGTGCAGGGGGCGGATTTGTTGTATTGCCTAATGCAATAGCGCCACCATCGAGATACGCATAGACGTAGTTTAGAGTGAGCGTGGT
>ERZ795057.3762-NODE-3762-length-10102-cov-5.654623_pt1 | contig 10102 bp, 8 predicted proteins | sample MGYA00375141_ERZ795057 | MGnify/ENA primary metagenome ERZ795057 (study PRJEB30186, sample SAMN05720163) | activated sludge metagenome | isolation source: Anaerobic digester | place: Hong Kong | collected 2015-01-26 ... | reverse complement strand
GAGTGTGAAAGTGACACTTGACGCAGGCAACGACGCAGGGGGCAGTGATACACGGTATCTTGTGTATATCAAGAATGCCTATGTACAGACAAAAATTGGAATGGGTTCTGTAAATCTAACGATGCAGTTCGGCATGATAAGTACTGCGGTCTCAGGTTTTATCGATAATGTCAGTGATTACAGGTGGCTCAATAATAACTATATCGAGGGTTCGAAGAAAATCCTTGCGAAAAGCAGTACTGAACTTGGGCAGACCATAGAAGTGTCCGCCGACATGGGTGTGAGTGCGGAATTTCAGGTTGCAGGTATGGTGACGGTGGCTGCACAGGTAACGAATGGCGAAGGCTACAAAAAGACGGATGAGGAAGCGTCCGGTGATGACGGAAAGGCATATCTCGGGATGGTGGCAATTCAGCCGGTGACCGGCCTTCATATTGCAGGTTATCTGAGACACCAGATAACCGATGACGGTCGTGACAATGACAACTATATCAGATATTATGGCGGTACCCTCGCGTATTCCACGGACCTGATCAGGATAGGTGCATCATACGTTGTCGTGAGAAAACGCACTCTTGCGTGGCCATATGACGGTATCGTGTCTGAAACTGATTACACAATCATGGATGCATTCCTGAATGTGAATCTTCAGTCCGTTGCGGGTGTTCCAATACTTCTGACTGGACGTTATGCCCGCGGTGAAAGCGAGTTTGATGATGCTGCCGGGACAGACGTAACAACCACTCTCTGGGCGGCAGGGCTCGGATACAGGTTCAGCAAGAATGTACGGTTTATGGCATATTATGAAGTGTACACTGCCGAAACAAATCTCACTCCATCATCAACTACTCTTGATTATACTGATGATGAAGAAACCTTCTATATTAAATGTGAAGTTACTTTCTAGAAGATTCCTGATTGCACACAACAGGAGGCGGCACTGCAGGGCGGCCTTTTTTTGAGATATTCAGTTGACATTTTATTTGTTACAGTGTTTTTTGTATCCTTCGGCAGTATGGTTTTTTACTGAAAAATTATGTACTGGAGAAATTATGTTATTACGGACTCCCATTATCGGAATTGTACTTGCGGGTATTGTAACAATTCTTCTGGTCCTGCTGTTTGAAGTTCCCGGACGGCCGTTTACGGTAGCACAGGCACTGGGGCTTTATTTTTTCGCGCTCATCACCTGTATCGGTGTTGCGATGCTCTTTGATCCCAACGCGAAAAAGGCGAAAGAGGATTTCCTGAAGATAAATTTTTATGAGGAGAAAAAATAAATGCAATTAGGACATGTTGCCGTGGCGTTTGCCATATCATCCTATGCACCTGAACTGACCAATGGTAATATTGACGCATTTTCAATGGAAGCGATTGCGGTCAGTTTCGCGGCGCACTGGCTCCCGAACCTTGACGTAATTCCGATCTGGCTTGGAATCGCAAAGGATTCATTTCACTGCACATGGTCGCACTCACTGTTGTTCGCGGCAGTGGTTGCGCTGCTCATTGCCCCGTTCAATATATGGTGGGCGGTGCTGGGCCTTGTGAGCCTCCTGATTCATTTCCTCGCCGATATGCCCAGCAGCGTGGGACTTCCTCTGCTGATGCCGTGGAGACGGCGTTTTACCATAAACCTCTGGGCGGACACCGGGCATTCCGGCTGGATAGCTCTCAAGGGTACCTATATGCAGGCATGGACCTGGCTTCTTGAGGGGGGAGCATTTCTCTTCCTTTATATTCGTGCCTACCAGGAAGGCGTGTGGCCTTTCATGTAGGAAGGTATTGACAGACTTCTATCGGAATGGTAGTACTGCTGTAATATCCTGCTCCCCCGCTCACACGGGGGAGTGTTATTTACGGACGTAAAAAGAATTATTCAGGGACTATAGTAACATTACATGGTGATATATGAAAATCAAAAAAAGCTATGAATATATAATTATAGGAAGCGGTTTCGGCGGAGCATTCGCCGCGTACAATCTTGCAAAAGCGGGAAAAGATGTTCTTGTGATTGAACGGGGTGTATGGGTAGCACGGGACGATTCCTGCTGGGATGAGGTAAAACTTCATCTGGAAGACCCGATGTACCGGGGATGCACGCCGTTCTATATCAACCAGAAAAAGGGAAAAGTTGAAGAGTCCTGGCCTGATGATACTGTGGGGGGCATGTCCACCTTCTATGGAGCAGCTGCCTTCCGTATGCGGGAGGACGATTTTCTCGGCGCACCCGGCGGAGATTTCGGGGTAAGAGCAGGAGAAACCAAATGGCCTGTTAGTTATACGGATATGGCCCCGTTTTATGATGAAGCCGAGAGACTGCAGATGGTTGCGGGGGTAAAGGGTGAGGATATAACCGAACCGAAACGGAAGTCAGAATTTACGCAGAAGGCCCCGGAGCTTACTGCTCCCTCGAAAAAGATATGGAATGCTGCTGAGAAGCTGGGACTGCACCCGGCACATATACCCCTTGCAATAAATTTTAAAGGGACACGGGACGAGAATGCCTGTGTGATGTGCCATACCTGCGACCATTATCTCTGTAAGGTGGAGGCGAAGAATGACCTCTCCGTGGCAGTGCTTCCCGAGGCAATGCAGTATGGCGCCGTAGTTCTGGCGAATAACAGGGTTGTACGCATTAATGTTGCAAAAGGAAAGGCGGTTTCCGTTGATGTGATTGATCAGGAAACCGGTGAAAAGCGTGAAATAAAAGCGAAAAATATTATCTGTGCCGCAGGGGCCCTGGCGACACCGCATCTTCTTATAACATCGGGTATTGATCATGAGTGCCCGAGGGGCGATATAATCGGCCGCTACCTGATGCGGCACATTAATGGTGTGGTGAGCGGTATTATGCCGGTACGGTTAAATCCCGAAGAAGTGTTCCATAAATTTGTTTCCATTTCTGATTTCTATTATGGAGATCCTGAAAAGAAAAAGTCCCCGGCGGGCGGGTGGGGTATTATTCAGGAGATTCACACCCCGGGTAAGGGAGTGATGAAAGCCAATGTTCCCGCGGGGCTTAAAAACATTGCCGCATTCGCGTCCCAGTTTCTGGCGAACCTTTTATGTATCGCGGAGGATGTGCCGCAGTATTCCAACAGGGTGTACCCTGATCTCAGCAAAACCGACAGGTTCGGGATGCCTGCGCTCAGGGTGTATCACCGCTACGCGGAAAGGGATTATGCCGCGAGAAAAGCCCTGTATCGTGAAGCGAGAAGGATACTGATAAAAGCAGGGGCCCTCCCGGTCTATGCGTTTCCAATCGAAACATTTTCACATGCAATAGGGACCTGCAGGTTCGGTGATTCTCCGGATATATCAGTCCTTGATCCTGAGTGCAGAGTGTGGGGAATAAAAAATCTTTATGTTACTGACGCCTCCTTCATGCCTTCGGGTGGGTCTGTTAATCCGAGCCTTACAATCGGGGCAAACGCCCTCAGGGTTTCGTCGATCCTTGCAAAAAAATGATTACAGCTGCCATAATGGTGCTTTGATAATGAGAGGAAAACTATGAAACAGTTACTGCCAAGAATATGTTTTTTCGGGTGCGGCCATATCGCCCTTCGCCACGCGAAAATGCTGAAGAAATTATATCCCCGCATACAGCTTTCCTTCGCGAGTCTTGAAATATCTGAGGCAAAACAATTGGCGGAGAAAATAAAGGGCGCTGAATATTTCAGCAGCTGTGAGGAGGCGGCGTCTTCAGAATTTGTGGACATTGTGTTTATCACTACTCCCCATGCGTTTCATGCTGAACTGGCGGTCCTTGCCGCTGAAAATAAGAAGGATATCATTATCGAAAAACCTGTTACACGGACCATGAAAGAGCTGAATACCATTGAAAAGGCAGTGGCAAAACACGGAGTCCGGTGCACTGTTGCGGAAAATTATTATTACAAACCTATTATAAAAAAAATCAGAAAGCATATTGAGTCCGGAATTATAGGTGAACCGCTCTTTTTTGAAGTGAACAAGACAAACAGGGACAAGGTGGAGGGCTGGAGGACTGATGCGGAGATGATGGGAGGCGGTGCGCTTCTTGAAGGAGGTGTGCACTGGGTTAATGCCCTGGTGTCCCTTGCGGGTTCTGATCCTGTGGAGACAATCGCGGTAAAACCGGATATTACATATGATACAAATATCCCATTCGAGGATTCTCTGATGCTTCTGGTGAAATTCAGGAACGGCACGGTGGGAAAACTTCTCCATTCATGGCGGATACCAAACCCTCTGAAGGGAATGGCGCTGTCTAAAATTTATGGTACGGAAGGTGTGATTACTTTTGAAAGCAACGGCCTTTTCTGTTCCGCTCATGGCAGAAAAAAGAGGATATCTTTTGTGAATCCCTTTGATTTCCTGGGATTCAAAGCAATGCACCGTGCCTTTGTTCAGGATTATATCGACGGAAGGCCCTGGGAGCCTGCTCTCGGGAGGATCTCTCAGGAAATGAAGCTTATACATAGCGCCTATGCATCACTTAAGACAGCGCGTTTTGAGAAAATATAGTATACTATATAAAAGTTAAGGGAGCACTATCGGTGAAGTCGATTGAAGATGAAATCCTTTGCGGAGTTGCACGGCAGAACTGCATTCTCATGCTTCAGGCAAAATTGTATTTAAGGCCTGAATACATGGCAGAGGTATGTCGGTTTGTGAGTACCATGTGCGGAAAGCACAGCAAAGAGGAGTGTACCAGGCAGTCACAGACATGCCGGGAGGCGAGCGAAGCCCTGAAAAATGGCGACACAGAAAAATTTCGTGAACTTTGTCAATATGCCTGCCTGACCTGCCCCTACAATGTTCATGCTGATGCCATGAAGGAACGGACGCTGCAGTAGTTACAGTAAATACGGGAGGATTTGCACGCAAAAACGAATCACTATTCAGTACTTTCCCCGAGGGTTTCAAGGAACTCGTCGTAATTTACCTCGCTGAGGGCATCCACCTCTTTAATTTCACAACCGACCTTGATGATCTTGTTTTCCAGAAGGGTGATGTTTCTCACGACAGCGAGTATTGAAGATTTTTTATTTTCCGGGAACATCAGGTCAAAATATACAAGGCTGCGTTCCTTGAAGTACCGGATAAATTTCCTTTCCTTAAAAACCACAGAAAGTCCCCGTTTAGAGATGTCTGATACGAGGAGTTTTTCGTCAGACACGGGGAATATTTTATATTTATGAAATATTTCCTCCGCCACAATGGCCATTCTCTTCACAAGGGTCAGCGCTGAATCCGAAAGGGGAGTAGTGTTGTTCGTCTGGATGTATCCATAGGGGATTTTTGCTTTATATAGGATCGGAACTGAAGCTTCGGAAATGAACTGTTTCCGGTTCTGAAGATAAAAATCTTTTGAGTAGATTTCATTTACGTACAGGTTGTAGTTCCGCTGGTCCTTTTCCTGGGGGATCTTGGTTAAGTCTGAGACAAATATCGGCCGCTTTTCTTCCATAAAAAACTTCATCCTGGGATCGCTTGATCCTTCGTTGCAGAAAAATGTTTTTATGTGATGAAACTGCTTTTCCATATCAAACCGGAGAATTTCACGTACCTTGTCAGCCTTTTTCTGATCAAGGGCAATGGAGTTTTCAATGATAAAATCAGAGATTAGATTTGTTACGTAAAGGACGCTCTTGCCCCCTCCCTCCTGCAGTGTTGTGCGGGATTCTCTCCGGTTCTCTGAGATTATCTGTATTTTCTCAGGGGAGAATATGTACATATCCTCCTCCTGCTTTTCGGCGAACTTCATCTGTGCGTATACAATGTTGCCTTCAAGGCGTGAAAATATTAGAATATTCTCCTGAATGTTTTTCAGAAAAGGAATTCTAAATGCCGCGAGACCTTCAGTATACCCGAAAAATTTAATTTTCAGGTCGCCGCTTTTTGTTTTAAGAAAAATATCGTTGTTTGAAAAGAGCCGGTAAAAAATGTCCTGGAACTGGCTTTTGTCTGTGATCGTCGTAATCTGTTTTGTCATGATTTGTAATGCCTGATGCTACGGGATTATTGAGAATACAGCGATCCCCGGTATTTTCGCAAAGAAACCCTGCTGCGGGGAATTTATATTCATTTAATATTTGTGAAATGTCTCTGTCAACATTTAATTAAAGGCTGTAAAAATCAACGTATCTGTAAAACAGTATTTTTCGTAATATATCTATTATTCACTGCCATCCGTTGCACACACAGAACCGGGCCGGGATACATGAGGCTACGTATCTCTGCCTATAATCAGTTCTGCGGCTTTTTTCCCTGACAGAAGCATTCCGCCGAAAATCGGACCCATCCGCGGCCCGCCGAATGCAGCATTTGCCGACATCCCCGCGACATACACATTGGGACAGATTTCCCTGGTGTTTTCAATAGTAAGCCCCTCGGCTTTATCCGCCCACATGGACCGTTCACCCATCACCTCACCGGTTTCGGTGTACAGTTTCATGTCTGCTTTCCGTGCGATAACACGGAGGACTTCAGTGTCATGGCCCGTTGAGTCAATTACCGTTTTAGAGGAGATAGTAAGAGGGTCAACATGAAGGCCCGCCATTTCAACCGGAGACCAGTTTATTACAAGGCCGGTCACTGCACCTTCGCGGATAATGACATCCTCAACGCTCATGCAGTTAAATACCTTCGCACCGGCACGGCATGCCGCAGAACAGATTGAAGTTGTGGCTTCAACCGCATCAGCAGTGAAATATCCGGTCTCGTATTCGGTGCAGGTGATGCCGAAATTCTCAAGAATGTCTTTCCCTTCCTTCTGAATAACAATTTCATTAAACATCATGCCGCCTCCCCACATACCGCCGCCGATGCTCAGTTTCCTTTCAAAAATTGCTACTTTTTTACCTGCCTTCGCAAGAAAATATGCTGCCACCATTCCCGAAGGTCCGGCGCCCACAATCGCGACATCGATATCCGTGTACTCTATCAGTTTCTTTGAAAAGCGGTCAACGATAGCCCTTGTTATTGTCGTCTCGTTAAGTTCCATTGTGTCTCCTCTTTTGTAATAAGATTTAATTGCTGCCTTGTTTGATATATTCTGAAATCAGGATGACTTTTTCCGCCACTTCCCCGGGATTTTTTCCTAAAATCCGAACAATGGGCTCCTTGCCGATATCGCCGGTATCATATATAATGTCAGGGATATCTGGACGGGATGACAGTACTTCCCGGACCCCCCATGGCAGTGAAGCCCCTTCGTGTATCCGGATATCTTCCGGTTCGCTGCTGCGGTTGAAGCTGTCTATTGAAAATGAAAGTGATTCACACGCTCTGATGATCTCACCGGAATACCGTATGTTCATTGCTGATCTGAACGAATTGTCAAAATCCATAACAGTAAGAATTATGCGGGCGATATGATGTGAAGCACCGAACGAAGGGTCGTGAATTTTAGTAATGTGATTGCCGGAACGGATGAGACGCCCCCTGAATGCCGCCACGTGGGATTCCTTCGAGGGGCATGGAAGGGCGTATCCCAGATTGGACTGAATTTCCGGTATAATATTTCCGCATCGCGCCCGATGCAGTTTTCTGAAAGCCCTCTCCAGTGACTCAATGCAGATAAATTTTTCCCGCTCATTCATGACTTCGGCAAAATGGTTGGTAGGGCCGTGGCCGCTTCCAAGTTCCAGTGAAAACCGTATCGCAGTCGTTACATATTCCTTTGCCCTGGTAACGGCCTGAAGAACACTGAGCCCGGAAGCCAGGCCTGTTGCAACAGCGGCGGAAAAGGTGCATCCGGTGCCGTGGGTGTTTTTCGTGGCAATCCGTTCGGTGTGTATTTCATGGAAGGAGTTCCCGTCATACAGTACATCAACGGCATCTCCCGAAAGGTGACCTCCCTTGACAACAACATTCCGGGCTCCCATCGCGTGTATCATTTCTGCCGCCCGTTTCATTTCATCAACGCCCTTTATCGGCGTTGATGTGAGCACTTCCGCTTCGGGAATGTTCGGAGTAATGACCATGGAAAGGGGAATGAGCTGATCAATCATTGTGTGTTCAGCTTTATCAGAAAGAAGCCGCGCGCCGCCCTTTGCCACCATGACAGGGTCCACCACAAGGTTTTCAATGTTGAATTCCCTGATTTTGTCTGACACAATAGACAGGATTTCCGGTGTTGCAAGCATGCCGGTTTTTGCCGCGTCCACACCGATATCACTCATAACGGAATTAAACTGCTGTGCGATAAAATCCGGCGGGACCTCAAATATCCCCTGCACCCCGAGGGTGTTCTGGGCTGTGAGAGCCGTAATGACGCTCATGCCGAACCCGCCGAGTGCTGAAATAGTTTTCAGGTCAGCCTGGATGCCGGCGCCCCCGCCGGAATCTGATCCGGCAATAGTAGCTACTCTGCTTATTTTCATGACATAATCTCCTGCGCTGCAGAAAGTATTATTCATGGGAATGAGATAATGGAGTTTCTTTAATCCTGAGTGGAGTGAATGTTCGGGGAAAAAAGCTGGTTCCGCACACATTCCCTTCGCCGGTATTACCCGTATCAGGTTCAAAGGGTATAATCTCAGCCCGTAACGGGCACCCCCATGGTGCCAGGCCATCTATAACGTAATGACCTGATCTACAGGACAAATATAATAATCAAGCAGTGAAATATGCAAGTATTTTTATAAAAAATACAGCATAAACCCTGAAACTCCCTATTGATGATACCGGTTCAGGGTGCAATTGCGGGAACGCCGGCTTAAAAGGCAGATGCTGGTGATGCAAAAATATTTTCTTTACATATTATTTATCAGAGTGTAACTCTGTCTTTTTAATGTATTTGACAAAACAAATCTGCAGTGAAGCATACAAAGAGAATACCGTATACACGGAATTACCATCTGGATCTGGCAGTCCGTGGCGGGGTGTTGTCACACTTTCCACCACATCACTGTATTATTATTTCAATGCTGTTATCAGCCGGGGAAAACGAATATGAGCCTCTATGAGCTTTTTATAGGATTTAGATATCTCAAGGCAAAGAAGAGCCAGGGATTTATCTCCTTTAATACACTGCTTTCAATTTTTATCGTGTTTATCGGCGTGTTCATGCTGATTGTGGTTATTTCCGTTATGAACGGATTTCAAAGTCAGATAAAAGATAAAATACTTGATGTTGATGCCCATATAACAATTACCAACTCATCTCTTGAACAGCGGGGTGAAGGCATACGTAATTATAATGACCTGGCAAAAAAAATTAAGGACATGAAAGGCATCAAGTCCATTTCCCCGTTTGTTCAGGGGCAGGGCCTGTTCCGGTACCGTTCCTATATCTCCCCCGTAATGCTGAGGGGTATGGGGGAAGTGAAGGGCATGGCTGAGGACATGAAAAAATTCATTGTCCAGGGACCGAAAAAATTTAACAGCCTGCGGGATGTATTTATCGGTTCCGAGATGGCATGGAACTATAATCTGAGAATCGGAAGCCGTATAGAACTTATTGTTCCAAAGGGGCAGTTGTCCGTGAGGACCGGTGTTACCCCGGGGATCGGGGCATACCGCGTTGCAGGATTTTTTAAGACAGGGTATTATGAATTTGATACAAAACTGATTGTCCTTTCATTTAACTCCGCCCAGCGGCTGTTTGATATAGGTGATGTTGCCTGGGGACTCGGGATAAAAGTTAATGACATTTATAAAATGGAATCAATCGCGTCTAATGTTCGGGCCCGCGTGGGTTTCAGCTATGATGTCCAGACTGCTGAACAGCGGAATCAGAATCTTTTTTATGCCCTGAGGCTTGAAAAGCTTATTATGACAATAATCCTTTTTCTTGTCATTGTGTCGGCAGGGTTTACCATCATGGGGACCCTGGTAATGGTGGTCATGGAAAAACGGAAGGCAATCGGCATACTTAAGTCCATGGGTGCAAAACCGATTTCAATAATGGTTATTTTTATTATGGAAGGATTTCTCATCGGCGTTACAGGGTCCATTCTCGGTGTTGTGTTCGGGCTTGCGGCATCACTTAACCTGGAGGCGATAATCAAGTGGGTTGAGGTCAAGATCAATAATTCAATGGTTTTCTTCTATAATATTGCCGGTTTTCTTTATGAATCCATGAATAAGCTGTTTGGGACAGAACTTCATACCG
>ERZ795057.3760-NODE-3760-length-10110-cov-5.074291_pt1 | contig 10110 bp, 7 predicted proteins | sample MGYA00375141_ERZ795057 | MGnify/ENA primary metagenome ERZ795057 (study PRJEB30186, sample SAMN05720163) | activated sludge metagenome | isolation source: Anaerobic digester | place: Hong Kong | collected 2015-01-26 ... | reverse complement strand
GTTCCTGTCATCGTCTACCGACGCGAACAGTGAAATATCGTTGGGCAGGGTTATATCGACACAATACATCATGTGTCCCTCTGAAAAATCCTCACCTTCTCTCCTCTGGTAATCCGCGGAAAGTGTCAGGTGGTGATAGAAGGGCCGAAGGGAAAGCGAATATACGTCTGTGCGCGGTATGCCGGTATTGTTAAGGGAAGGGTTATTTACGTCCCTCGCGGTATACCCGAAGGAAAGAAACGGGAAAGGGCGCAGGAGAAATCCAAGGGTCCAGGACCGGTAGTCGTTATATCCATCGGTATCACTGTCAGTGAAACTATAGTTCGCCCCTATGCCGATGACGTTGCCGATGAACAGGCCTTTGCCGATGGTGTATAACCTTGTTCGTGACGGAATGAATTCATCGGTTGTTTCATCGTAGACGGAGTCGAACCATGTTCCCGAAAAGGTGAATCCCAGGGTATTGAGCATGACCTGGTGGATTCCGCTGCTGTCCCGGTGATACCGCATGTGCCGGTAGGAAAATGCGGTGGCGTCAGTGGTGTCAGAAAAAACAGGATTGATCAGCGGCGCAAAAGCTCCGGTGCTGTGGCTGACTGAGGTTTCCGGGACAGGTATCCGGACAGCGTGCTGCTGCAGCGGATATACCGGACCAGACGCGAATATGAGCAGCGCCGCCAGGGCAGCGGTTGTGCTATGTGATTTTAACCGCAATGAGGGTAATATCATCTTTAATGGTGTGATTGAACTTTGAAATATTGTCCACAATTTCATGTATTTTCCTCTCAATGTCAGCGTCCAGGTTTTTCGCTATTACGTCATAGAGCGATTTCTCATTGAATTCATGTTCGGTTTTTTCATCATAAATTTCAATGATGCCGTCAGTATAGAGTATCAGTTCATCATCTTTTTCAAGGGTCAGCTTTGATGAAAAATAATTGGCATGGGGATCGGCACCGATTATTTTTGACCTTCCCTCGAGGGGGAAGAATGATTTTCTGTTTTGGGAAATATGGATCGGCGCGCAGTGGCCGGCATTGATGTATGTGAGTTCCCGTGTAATGTTGTTATATATCCCCGCGAAAAGAGTAATGAGTTCGGTTCCCTGGTAACTGTAGTTGAGGAAATGGTTTATTTCTTCAATCGCCGATTCAATTGGTTTGTTTTCCTTCAGCATTCCGTGCATGATGCTGTTTGTCATGGTGAGTATCATTGCCGCCGCGAGCCCGTGGCCTGACACATCGCCTATTATGAGGGCGGTGTTGTGCTTGTCGAGTTCAATAAAATCAAAATAATCACCGGTTACCTTCAAAAACGGGCGGTTGTAAAAGCTGATGAGGAGTTTGCTTTTCGGCGGTGCTTTTTTCGGGAAAAGACGCATCTGAATATATGACGCGATATCGAGCTCCATTTCAAAGCGGCGGTTTATAATATAGTCTTTAAACAGCCTGTCATTTTCCATGTGCTGTGTTATCAGAAGCGCAACGGTATCGATATAGTTTATGTCCATGCCGTTGTACTGTTCTCCGGAAAGTTTCTCTCCCGTGAGAAGCACACCGGCGACGCTGCTGTTCCGGAAAATCGGCGTCGCGAGAATTGCACCCCGTTCTTCCATGAAATGAAATACCATCTCCTGCTCGGATGAATTTTTAAGAAGAAAAAACCTGATAGTGGTCCCTGAATTCCGCTGGAAAAAGGTTTCCAGCTCAGTCCTGTCGGTAATGTGCTCAATGCTGTTGTTTGTGTCCTGCGGGGAAAGGTCATAGGCGGAATCAAACAGGACAAGGCGGATGTGGGTGATGTGCATAAGTGTCTGGAGTTCTTCGAATATATGGCGGATTTTGAAATTCATGTCCTCCGGTGATGAGGTGAGGTTTTCAATTTTCTGCAGCGACTTTGTGTACCTGCTGCGGTTTACATAGATTACATTGCTGACTCTTCTGGTGACAGTCCGTCCAAGATACAGTACATAGCCGAAAAGCACAAGGAACCCTGCGTAATGCAGTGTAAGCCCGGAAATGCTTTTTACCCGCCATGCAGTATAAAAAATGAAGGATGCCCCGATTACGGCAATGGCAATATTTTTTACAAATAGAATAAATCCCCTCGCGAAGAATAATCTGAAGCTGAAAAGATTGTACTGAAAAATACTGTTGCCGATTACCAGGGGTATGATGAGAGTCAGCCCTGTCAGGAAGTGCAGCGCCGGGGGTATGTCGGTGAACAGCCAGACTGCGTACATACCGAGAGGCAGCAGGTATGCGAAGATTATTCCTGCAATGATCATGCTTTCACGTTTGACGACATAGGAGTTGCGTTCCCGGAATATATTCATGAGGAGTTTCCATATTGCCATTATGCCGAAGGAGAGAAGGTAGGTGAAAATTGCCTTTAACGCAAACGCGTCAAAAGGCCTTTCGGCATAGTCGGCTATGAAACAGAAAAGAAATATGGTGAGAAGGCAGAACAGCACAATTGCGTTTCTGCTTAATGTCTCCCGTGAAAGATTGTACCCCACAAGCATGGTGATGTACCCGAGAATTATTATTACCAGAATAAACAGCAATTTGAAGTCATTGAATGAAAAAAGGTCAATGAGGCAGAAATAAAAAAGACTCAGACCTATGGATGTAAAAATAAAAAGTCTGGCCTGATAGCTGTTTGACCTGAAAATTCTGATAAAAAGACCGTAAAGAAAATGTATATTTGCAAAGAGCAGCAGAATAATAAAAAACCATGCCAGTTTTTTGTTGAATCCGTGATGAATAATATTTTCCGTGTATCGCGTCCCGTTCTGCTCAAATACAACAGAATATATCTGGTCATTACGCATGTCCTTCAGGGTATCTATGATTGAACGGGAGTCCGTATCGGTGTCGCCTATCTGTAGAACACGAAAGTGATAATGGGGGGACCGCTGGAGGAAATCGATATTGTATATAAGCTCGCTTCCTATCATTATTCTTTCAAAAGGGTATATTGACGCGATGTCCCTGACACGGGCAATGAAACTGATGTCAAGTATCACAAGGATGAGCAGCAACATGATATGTCCGGCACGATGTTTCACTGTTTTGGTTCCATCCTGATCATAATCAGAAGCATGTCTTTTTCCTGCATTGAGGACATCGGCGTAATTAGTTTCATTATCGCGGAGCGGGTTTTTCCCGCAGATAATTCATTGTTCTTTTTCAGGAATTCATGGATTTTTTCTTTCTGCTCGTCGATTACAGCGGAAAAACCTTCACAGCTGATGATGATGGTATCACCGGGCCGGAGTGTAAGCTGTTCTGCGGCGCTTTTTTTGGGCGATATAAGCCTGCGGGGAAGACCGCTGCTCATGCGGAATAGAAAAGGTTCCGGATATCCGCTGTTGCAGTAATTAAAAATTCCCTTCTGGTCGAGGGATGAGTGGAATATCGCAATGTCTTCATCGAAAAGTTCCCGCTCTTTCAGCATGGAATTTAATTTTTTAATTGTTCTGGCTGTTGAATAACCGAGACGGGCATAGCACTGCAGTAATGCCTGAATTCCCGGCATGTAGATTGAGGTGCCTGTGATGTCGCTGTGAATTCGATATGATGATATCCGCAGTGCCCCGTCATGTTTATCATTCACGAAGACATCGTAAAATTCCCTGGTCTGCAGGGAATTTGTTCTGTGATGGATGCGTACCTGGATTTTCCCGATGTCAATATCCTGTCCCGGAAAGAACCGGTGGTGGATTTTCGAAGCGAGTTCCTGTTCCTTTTCTATTTCCTTTTTCTTAAGGAGTTCATGAAAGAAAAAACTGTTGATTGAAAGGACTGCGATTTTGGATGCGAAAATTTTTAAAAGATCAATTTCCTTTATGGTGAATTTCCTTTTCCTGGCCCCTATGACAACCAGTCCAAGGAAAATTTCCTGAAAATATATCGGTACAATAATTTCGCCGTTTATTTTTGCCAGTTCAGCGGCAATTTCCCGGTGATGACTTATGGACATGTCAAGGTTGTTTTTTATTATAATGTCCTCCGGGCCGTCAATGGCACGGAAAAGCGTGTTCCCGCTTTCTATATTGGCATTTTTGATTACACGGCTCCGTCTGTTCTTTTGATAAAAGATGCTGTACTGGTCGGTTTCCGGATAATAAAAAATCAGAAGCCCGTTTTTTACCTTTGTGAGCGCGATAATCTGGTCAAAGGTTTCCTTGAGGAACTGGTTAAAGGCGTTAATATTGAGGATTGAATCGACAGTCCTGGCAAAAAGGTCTTCATAGCGGACCGGGCTGATTATTGAATCGACAATACCGTGAATATAGTTAAACACGGGAAGTATCGACATCAGCAGTATAATAAAAAAAATCAGAAGATACGGCCCCCCAAGACCGTAAAAAGTCAGGGGCAGTGCTATCCCCAGTATAATGAGGATAAGCAGCAGGTCAAGACCGTAGGTCAGTGATATGTTTGTTATCCGGTTTTTCATGCGCTGAAAAATGTTATATCGATATCATTTTTGACTGTTTCGAAGACATGGGATGCCGGGAGATTGCTGTCTATAACGATGAAGTCCGGTCCGGTAAATGAAAGATAGTTTGCCCTGATTTTCTGAAGAAGATTTTTCTTTTCAAAAAAATCCGTTATGCCGGAAGGGTCCCGTTCCCTGATTCTCTGCAGCGCACTGTCTGCGTCAATATCCAGGAGGTATACCCTGTCAGGCACGGGGAACCCCTGCTCAAGGTTTATGTCTATGATTAAACGGGGGTCCTCGTCGAGAGCTCCCTGATAGGCGGCATTGGAATGATAATATCTGTCCAGAATTACCATTTTTCCCGCAACCATGGCCGGAAGTATGTTGTTGCGCACATCGTCCTCCCGGTCAAGGAGGAACAGGCGCAGCTGTTCTTTCACGCTTACAGGTTCCCCGGAGCTCAGGAGTGCCCGTATTTCTCTTCCCCATTTCCCCCGCGACGGTTCCGCACCCCTGTACGCGGGAATCCCCCGGGATTCGTAGTGGCGGTATATCATCTCTGCAATGGTTGATTTTCCTGATCCGTCAATCCCTTCAAACACGATAAAGGGACGGTTTTCTGCTGTCATGGTATATCTTTCTCCAGATTGCTGTTGACCGGCCACGGCCGGTATCATGAACATATGGTGCAGATTTCTATTATCAGTAATTGTATCGCCGGATAGTTCTGCCTGCTGATTAGATCATTAAAATGATAAAAAGTCAATAAGAATAATAGGAAGACCGGTGAAGAGTGCAAATATGTCCGGATACTTCCCGCAGTATCCGGACATGACGGGATTACAACGTGGAACTCTGAAGAAACTGTACCCGTATCTCGTTGATGCGGCTGTTCCCGTGTTTTATCCGGTTTCTTAATTCCGCAATCTTTTCAGGGGGAGGTTCCGTTTTCCCTGTAAGGATTAGAATAAGCCGGTGGCCATCGGGAGTGGTTTCCGTTTTCATCTGGAATATTGAGAGGCCCGGGTGGTGCTGCAGGATATCTTTCCGGACTGTCTCCTGGGATGTGGCGATCTTGAATCCGTCCCACATGTAAATCCCAACGGGGATGGAAATGGCGGTCAGTATTATGATCGACAGCGCGATCTGATAGAGCGCCCTCTTTTTCACCTCCCCTTCGTCTGCGAGAACAGGATGTATTTTCATTGCCCAGAACACCACTGCGCCTGCAAGTGATATTGACACAAGGTTTATGATGAATAGAATTGTCGCCCCGGTGGCAATTTCCCGGTTGAACTTTCCTACACCGATTCCAATTGTACAGAGAGGCGGCATCAGCGCCACGGCAATTGCGATACCCACAAGGGTGTTGCTGATTTTTTTATTGGCGTTTCCATAGGCTCCCACAATGCCGGAAGCAACCGCGACAATAATGTCAAAGAGACTTGGTTTTGTCCGTGCAATTATTTCCGCAGAGTACGTCGGGATCGGCACAAGGTATGCGATGATCGCCGAGATGAGAATAGCAATGATGGCGCCCTTCGCGATGGACTGCATGGATGTTTTTATCAGATCGATATCGCCCCATATTACACCAAGAGAAAACGCAAGGATCGGTGTCATGAGAGGGGCAACGATCATCGCGCCGATTATCGTTGCCGTGGAACCCTGAATAAGCCCCGTTGTGGCGATGATGCATGAGAGCACCGTGAGAATGTAGTACTCTATTGTGGGGCGGGCGCCGTCTGAGAGGAGCTTGAACACGTTAAGGTCCTGTTTTTCCTTGGCCTTTATTTTTGCATACTGCTCACGTTTTTCTTTCCAGAAGCTTATGCTGGTGTAGTTTTTCAGTGTCCGTTCCTCGGGCTCAATTACATGGTCGAGCATTCCCCGGACGTCCTGTGATGTTGAGGATATTTTTTCCCTGACTTTCGCGAGGCCTTCCTGCTCTGTTCCTTTGTCGGGTTTCTTTTTTTCAGAGGGGGAGGTGTCTCTGTTCTCTGCATCCGGTTCTCCGGTTCTTTCCGGGTCGGATGCTTTCATTTTAATTTTTTTTCTGATGCCCGGTTCCTGCGGGGCAGCCGTTTCCGGTGGTTCCTCCCCGCGGGCCGTTCCCTGTGTTTCGGCTGTATCCGTTTCCCGGGAGGGATTTCCGGAAATTCGGTCAATAAACCTTGAAAACAGATTTTTTGTTCCCATTACGGTTCTCCTCAAATATGATGCGTATAAACGGTTTCTGTGTTTTCGCGGGCTGGTGCCTGTGCTCTATGGGATGCGGAAAAAACCTGACACAGGGCAGCCTTTTACACACAGCGCTTCCTCAGTCAAGGGAAGATTTTATATGGTCGACATACAGAAGTGTCGCCCCCACTGCTCCGAGATTTAACCCGAGAAATCCGATAACCGGAACAATGGATATCAGAAAAAAACCCGTTCCGAGTCCCACGGTGGTAAATTTGAATTTCCACATCACTTTCAGTTTTTCACGGAACACCATTTTTCTCCGCTCGAGGGGGAAGTCAAAAAACTGGAACCCGAGAAAAAACATCGCGGAAATAAAACTTATCGCGGAATACAGTACGCTCCCCGCAAAGGGGATGATGTTGAGCAGCAGCAGTATGATCTGAAAAACGGTGATGATTGTAAGGAGTTTGATAATATTACCCGTAATCCGGAGAATATCGCTGATCATTTCTGAAAGCGAGAATGAGTCATCAAGCACTGTGCCGGTGAGACGGGATTCAACTTTCGCGGAGATGATATCATTGAAGGGGGCGATAATTATACTTCCGGTTATGGAATACATTAACGCGGTGATTATGATGAGCAGGACCGCGAGAATCGGCGATATGATATAACGCAGTACCTGAATATACCATGCGTCACCACGGGGAAGGAGGCTTTGCATGAAATCACCGAGGTAATGAAAGGACAGAAAAAAAACCAGAACCAGAACCAGAATGTTCAGGATAAATGGAATCGCAAAGTGCCTGATCAGTCCTTTCTGTTCCATTACAGTAATAATTGATCTGAAAGGGGCCCCCATGCCCTGTGCGAAGGCTGCGAACGGCCGGATGCCCGGGAGGCGCTGCGGTATGGTTTTTGGTGTCATTACAGGTTGCTCCAGTTTGATGAATTTGGTGCTATACTGTAACTGACATTACAGAATCTGCAAGGAAAAAACCGGAACACTCATGTGCGAACGCCGGGATTGAGAATTACCCTCACCGGTATAAAAACGGTCTTCGCCGGTCAGGAGAGTTTCAGTTTCGCAAACATGCGAGGGGCACCTGCAGAGACCCACAGCCCCATTATCCATGAATGCAGAAAGGTGTATACAAGATAACCGGGTGTGGTTATGCCGAACAGAAGCTTCCCTCCGAAGAAGAGAAGAAACATAACGGTAATTCCTGAGACGTACCGGAGGGCCCCTTTCCAAAAACTGTCTGCCGGCAGAAACCCGGCGGTGTTTCGTTCTATTATAAGGCCGGTGCAAAACCCGGATACTGCGCCGATCGGTGCTACAGACCACCGTGATGCAAGTATAAGTGCAAGAAGAGCCGGTACAAGAATTGCCCCGGCAGTAAGCAGCGCAGGATGAAGCGTTTCCACGACGCGTTCAAGTTTGCTGAAAGCCGGCCATGATGCTGCGAGGAGCAGTGCCCCGAGTATCCATCCTCCGAGAATGTCAGTGGGGAAGTGTACCCCGAGGTAGAGCCGTGAAAGGGCAATGGAGAGGATCATCACTACGGCGAAAAAAGTGAAAAGAGGCTTCCTGACCCAGACGGCAAGGTATGCCCACAGTACCAGGGACTGCTGCGCGTGACCGCTTGGAATTCCCGGTCCCCCGGTGTGCCCTATTTTCACAGATTCGTCAATGTTGTAGGGGCGCGGATGGCTGATGAGGTCTTTCATGACAGAGTTCAGCCAGCTGGAAATGAAGAAAAGTACGACAACCCGCCACGCTGTTTTTTTGTCAAAACACCAGTATAATACCGGAAGGAGCATCATGTAAAACATCTGTGTTCCGAGGGATGATATGAAGATAAACATTGAATCGAAAAACGGGGTCCTGATTTTCTGAATGATATGAATCCAGTCAATTCCCCATTGCCATACCTGCTCCATGGTTCCCCCGTGTATTGTCGTATTGCAGTATATGCTGCAGCCGGATAACGACAGATTTGATACGTTGTATAACTCGTGTGCTATGTCAGCAACAGTACCCTGAATTATCCGCACCTGTCAATCAAATATGTGATCAATAAATATCAGGGTTCAGATATTTTACTTGATTTTTTATGTTTTGCAATAATTATTGTTCCTTTAAACGGCATTGATTCTTTTTTTTTGGGAGTATCCTTTCAGGAAATGCTTTTTTCAGTTTTCTGTATATACAGGTGATCTGCCGTGATGCGAAAGCCGGATTGTCTTTTCAGCGCTGATAATGAATAAATAAAGAAAAGGAGATTTGTATGGGTAAAACGTTTTATGAAGTTGTATTTGAGGGGCATTATCATACCATTTTCGGGTTGCTTGAAGGATTTATGATGGGAGCAGATAAAGATTGGGACTATTATTTCAGCAAAAAGGTCCATGTACAGCAGGATACGTTTGCCGATGTATTGCGGGAGTGGATAACGCTGGGCGGCAAGCTCCACCATGTGCTCATTGAAGAGGAGTTTCTTAATGCATTTAAGACAGCGCTTCAGAAAAGGTCGGATGATTCCAAGGTTGGAATGAAATATATTAAATCGGAAAAGAAGATACTCTCGGGGAGTTTCAGCTTTACATTTAAGGCATATGCGAAAAAATTCGGTGATGAAATAAAAACCCTTCTGGAAACCCTTCCTGAAGGAGTAGAGCTCGTTGACTACACGCCGAAGGAAACTGTTGTCAAATCAGCCCATGGTGTTGAACTGTATGCGCCGGAACATGAATACACGTTTGAGGGTGAGGGAGTTGTACAGGGATTACTGCCGGGACTTCTTTCTATGAGCCGTACTCTCCGCAGGCATCCGCTTGTTGAAGTTGAATCAATAGCATTGAAATGTGAAAAATAAACAGCGCATCTGTATCGCTGGAAGGAAAGGGTATCTCCGGTAAAGATGCCCTTTTTTTATTTCTATTACAGAAACCAATTCTTTTCAATGTGACATAATATCAACATGAAAAATAATTGATTTCTACAGGGCGGCTGTGATTCTGTACAACAGTGTGACACGAAAAGGAGGTAGTGTGAAAAAAAGCGGAAATAAAAAAGATTCCAGTACTCGGCAGTCTGCTCTTTCCGGAAGTGCAGCTGCGGCTGCGCCGATGTCGCCCTATACTGATATCTCCGAAGTCTATGATTATCTCCTCCGGCACGTTGATTATGAGCGGTGGTACAGATATATACGTGAACTGATCTTTCGTTATATGACGGACCCCTCATGCATCCTTGAGATAGGGTGCGGAACAGGCAAGTTCGGTGCAAAATTTTCCCGGGACGACTTTGTCGTGTATGGTATGGACAGCTCCCTCGAGATGCTGCAGGTCGCCCGTGCCCGGGCCTTCAGGGAATTCCGAATTTTCTGCGGAGATGTGCGAAACTTTTCCCTTTCAAAAAAATTTGATTTTATTTTTTCAGTCCACGATACTATGAATTATCTCATAACAGTG